>Ga0255338_1004679_pt1 | contig 13743 bp, 9 predicted proteins | sample MeOH1_35cm_T4_19_FD_203715 | JGI IMG/M metagenome (GOLD analysis project Ga0255338, IMG submission 203715) | Sandy soil microbial communities from University of British Columbia, Vancouver, Canada - MeOH1_35cm_T4_195 | ecosystem: Engineered > Artificial ecosystem > Sand microcosm > Unclassified ...
AAAAGAAATAATTTTTATGAAACGTTTCATTTTAGATATTAGATTAAAAATTATCCTCTTAGTAGGATTAATTGTGTTGTATATATTTTTATACAAAATTTACATTCCCCTCGTGAATGCATTTGGTTGCTTTGATGATTGCAACAATTTTATGGGTGGATATTTTTTGCTTCAAGGAAAAAAATTATTTTCAGAAATTTTCTTTAATCATAATCCCCTGATGGCCTATGTCAGCTTGATTATACAGTACGTGACTAGTCCGCAAAATCTTTATGAATTGATACTTCGTCATAGACAAGCGTTGTTAATATTCAGTTTTATTTTTAATTTATTATTAGTTATTAGATTTGGTTCTCCAGCCTTTGCATTTGCAGTTTTTTATGAATTAACAAAGTTTTATCTTTTTGGAGATAGATTCCTGGCAGAAGGATTTATTGTTTACCCTCTAATTTATATGGTCGGATTAGCTTGGTATAGGTTGCAAAAAAAAGAAATATCGCTTTTTGATTATATAACTACAGGGGTTTTCACTTGGCTTATCATCTTTATGAGAGAGCCTTATGTACCAGCTGCTCTATTTCTGTTTATTTATATTTTATGGAATAAAAAAATATTGAAAAAAAAGAAATGGCTCACCTTAAATAAAGAAATTATTTTATCTTTTGCAACATTTTTTACTTTAAGCTTACTAACTATTTTTTACCACAACATAGATGAGTTTATATTTAATTCTATAACTGTAAATGTTGGTCTTGCTTCATCTGAAATTAGAAACATGGGAGATCTAGTAAAAATATTTTTTTATCCAGTTCTTCTATTTTGGGGTGGCGAGTGGGGTTACTTTAGATATCTTATATTATCATTTAATATTTTATTTTTAATAACCTTTATGCAGATGGTTGTTAAAAAACAATGGAAATTTGCATTTTTCATTCTTATAATACTTGGATTACTAAACGTTCGTTATGTAGAACCAGGAAAAACTTTTTATGGATCATTTCATTTGCTTTGTTGGTATGGAGTTTTTCTTTTCCTTTCATTTTTGATGCTTTCTTTAGTTTATAAAGTTAATAAGAAAATTTTCTCACTAATCTCATTATTATATATTGGAATATTAATCTATCATATATTTTCACCACAGTCATTTTTACGAAATAAAGCAGATCCTCATTATGAACTAATTACAAATTATGGTGGACCAATGCAAGTTGGCAATGTTATCTCCATATTATCAGCTCCAAAAGATTCCCTTTTTCTTGATGGTTTTGATGATATTGTTTATTGGCAAGCAAAAAGATTCTCTAATTATAAATACTCTTGGTATACATCGCTTATGCCTGATTTCAGTAAATATACTGAGGAAAGAATTAGGATGTTTAAAAATTCTCCTCCTGATTTCTATTATGGTTCATGTCCTATGGAGATAAATAATAAATATTTGCTTCCAGATTTTGTTAAAAATGATTATGTTAGACTTTACTCTGATAAAAATCCAAGCTGTTTGTGGATTAAAAAAGAGAAGCTTAAAGTAATTACTGAAGATCAATGGTCAGAAGCAAAATCAAATTACTATTATTTACCTGCAACAAATAGGTAGACATGGTACAATTATATATATGTTAAGTATAGTTGTTCCAGTCTTTAATGAGGAAGAAAGTGTAAAATCTTTCTTTACTGAGATTGCTAAAACATTATCTTCTTTAGGTGAAGACTACGAAATTGTTTTTATTGATGATGGTTCTACCGACAAGTCCCTCGATATTTTAAAATCTTTTATTAAAGAAAATAAGAAAATTCGTTTGTTTTCTTTTCGTAGAAATATGGGTAAATCAGAGGCATTAACATATGGCTTTATGCAAGCAAAAGGAGATTATATTGTGACTTTGGATGCTGACTTGCAAGATCAGCCATCAGAGATACATAAATTATTGAAAAAAGCTAAGGAGGATGGCATTGATCTGGTTGCAGGGTGGAGACAAAACCAAAAAAGACCTAAATCAATGATTTTTATCTCGAAAATGTTTAACGGTCTATTAAACAAACTTTTCGGCTTGGAGATCCATGACTATAATTGTGGATTGAAAGTCTATACAAAAGAAGTAGCAAAAAGTTTACGTCTCTATGGGGGTCTTCATCGTTTTATACCACTTATAGTTTATGAAAAAGGATTTAGTGTTGAAGAAATGCCCATAGAGCACGCTGCAAGAAAATTCGGAAAATCAAAATATGGTTTTTCAAAGCTTTGGAAAGATCTCCCAGATCTTTTTAGTATATTTTTTCTGACAAGATATGGTAAAAGACCTTTGCATTTTTTTGGTATGGCAGGTGGATTATTGTTATTTATGGGTTTAGCAATTTTTGTTTATTTAAGTTTTATCTGGTTTCAGGGAGAATCAATTGGCAGAAGGCCACTATTTTTTACAAGCATAATGTTAATCCTTGGTGGGTTGCAGGTATTTTTTACTGGTTTCCTTGCGGATCTAATAATAAATATTTCTGAATCAAAAAAAACAGAATCATCAATACATTTTCCTCTAAAGTATTCCAGTGATAAATAAATGAGTAATAAAAAAATTGCTGTCTTAGCGATATTCACTGCTGCCTTACTAGGTAGTGCAGCTGCAGGTGTATCAAAAAAAGGCTTAGAAGAGATGCCTCCTTTTAGTTTGTCCTTTTTTAGACTTTTAATTGCATCTATTCTTGTTTTACCCTTATTTATAAAGTTTAAAGATCATAAGTTTAAGCAAATGAAAAAATTAAGCTTAATATCTTTATTTGCAACAGGAAATATTTTATTTTTCATTTTGGGCGTATATTTTTCAACAGCAAATATAGGTAGCATAATTTATGCAGCAGTACCGCTTCTGGCAGCAGTGATTTTGTACATATTTTTTAAAGAGACAATATCAGCAAAGAAACAATTTGGAATATTTATTGGGTTCTTAGGTGCAACTTTTATAACTTTACTTCCTGTTTTGGAAAGAAGTAATCCTTTCTCAGGTAATATATTAGGGAATATTTTTCTTGTTCTTGCAATAACTTGCTGGGGTTTTTATAGTGTTTTTACAAAAAAATTACAAGATCAATATTCACCATTCATAATAACTTGTAACTTTATTTTTATCTCAACACTTGTTCTCTTTCCTTTTTTTGTATGGGACACTGTGAATAATTTTGGCTGGTGGAATAATTTGGGTTTTTGGGGAATCTTTTCAGTATTTTACCTTTCCGTAATAGTTACAATATTAAATTACACAATCATTCAATATGCTATTAAATATGGGGGACCTGTAATTGCTGGAACTATATTTTATGTTATGCCTATTTTGGGTTTTGGAATAAATTTTTTGCTGCTTGGAGAGTTATTAACTCCAGCGTTTATCTTTGGTAGTATTTTGGCGCTGATGGGTACATATTTAGTCGTTCGTAAGTAACATATATGCTACAATTAATACTATATGTCAGAGGCTAATTTTGATCAAAAAAAAATTGCCATTGCAGTGATAACCTCGTATCCAAAATGGTACAAAGGAAAACTTAGAAGCATTAAGCACACAGAAAAAATACGTGGAGATTTGGCATTAGAATTTGTAAAAAAAACAGTTGAGAGAGGATATAATATTGTTATTTCAGATGGAAAGAGCTCAAAGACCTTCCGCCGTGAACTACAGACAACTCCAAACATTATACTTACAAAACGTAAAGTAAAAAGTAGCGGAGAGGGAAAAAGAGACGCGATTGATAAGGCCTCAAAAATCCCAGGAGTTGAGATTATAGTTTTGTCAGAACCAGAAAAAGTCTCTTTAATTACAGATTGTCTGCCTCAAGCAGTTGATCCTATTTTTCACAACAAAGCAGATTTAGTTATTCCTAAACGAGAAGAGAATCTATTTAGATCAACATACCCAAAATATATGTATAAATCAGAGATAGAAGGAAATGGTATATATAATGAAGCTTTACGGGCAAACAATATTCTTCCAGAATCACTCATGACTCTTGATTCATTTTTTGGTCCAAGAATATTTAAAAATGATAAGAAAGTAATATCATTGTTTAAGAAAAAATATAAATTCTCAGGCATGTCGCTGCTTGAGAAATTGTATGATCCGGATATTTACTCACATGTGCTTTTTTTCCCAATAGTTAATGCGCTTATAAGAAAACTTAGAGTTGTAAGCGTTGAGGTGCCGTTTAGTTATCCTTCTCTTCAGAAAGAAAATGAAGATGTAGGACGAAGGGATGAATTTATCGCAAAAAGAAGTATGCAGCGGGTAAGTATTCTTATTGATCTCATGCATTTCCTAGGGTATCTACAGAGAAGTAAAGCAAAATTATGAAAATTGGAATAGATATTTCTCAACTAGCATATACGAATACAGGAGTGGCAAATTATTTGCAAACCTTAATTAAGAGATTATTAAATTTTGATACTAAAAATGAGTATATTCTTTTCTTTTCATCTATGAGAAGGGATTTTTCGATTCAAAGTTTAAAAACTCAAGTTGCAAATAAAAACATTTCAATCAGGTATTTTAAATTCCCTCCAACATTTCTTGATTTTGTTTGGAATAAATTACATATTTTATCTATAGAAAGCTTGATTGGAGACGTAGATATTTTTATAACTTCGGATTGGACTGAGCCGCCAACAAGAAAAGCAAAAAAAGCTACAATCCTATATGATTTAATTGTTTATAAATACCCTGATGAAACGCATAAAAAAATTGTTGATACCCAAAAAAGAAAACTCGAATGGGTGAAAAAAGAAAGCGATGTTATTTTTTGTATTTCCGAATCGACAAAGAGAGATGCAATGAAAATTTTAGAAATTGATGAAAAAAGACTGAAAGTTGCTTATCCGGGTTTTTAAACTATGTTAATAGGAATTGATGGTAATGAAGCAAATGTTGAAAAAAGAGTTGGTATTGGCGAATATGCATACCAACTTTTGTCGCAATTCTCAAAGTTGACAGGTCAGGATATTAAGTTTTTAATTTATTTAAAAGAAAAACCAAGAAAAGATTTACCTGAAGAATCGAAAGCCTGGCGATATAGAGTTATTAAGCCAGGAAAATTGTGGACACAGTGGAGATTGCCTCTTGATCTGTTTTTGCATACACCAAGACCAGATGTATTTTTTAGTCCATCTCATTATGCCCCGCGTTTCTCACCAGTTCCTACTATCATTTCTGTGATGGATCTATCTTATGTCTATTTTCCTGAGCTTTTTCAAAAAAAAGATTTGATGCAGCTTCGCTCCTGGACAGCTTATTCAATAAAGAATGCAAAAAAAGTTTTAACTATTAGCAATTCATCTAAGAATGATATAATAAAAGAGTACAATATTCCTTCGAATAAGGTTGTTGTAACACACTTAGGAATTAAAAAGGCCATAAATCTTTCACCACATATTTATAGTATGAATGAACTAAAAACTAAATATGGATTGTCAAATAACTTTGTACTGTTTGTAGGAACATTGCAGCCACGAAAAAATATCAGCAGGCTTATAGAAGCTTTCTCAAAGGTAAAAGATTTAGATTTGGTAATTATCGGTAGAAAAGGATGGTTATATGAGGACATTTTAGAGACACCTAAAAAGCTTGGAATTGAAGATAGAGTTAAATTTCTGGAAAATATTGGCGATGATGAGCTACCGCTTTTTTATAAAAATGCAATTATGTTTGTTTTTCCTAGTCTGTATGAAGGATTCGGACTCCCGGTTCTTGAAGCAATGAAGTACGGATGCCCTGTTATTACCAGTAACGTTAGTAGCTTACCAGAGGCAGGTGGCGATGCTGTGTTATATGTAAACCCTGAAGACGTTGACGATATAGTAAGGAAAATGAAAGAATTAGTTAACGACAAGAAGCTTAGAGAAAAACTTGTTAAAAAAGGTTATGATCAAGTTAAGAAGTTTAGTTGGGAAAAAACAGCACGAGAAACCCTGAAGGTACTTGAAGAAGTAGTAAATAAATAATGGAAAACTCAAACTTGCTAACTAAAATTAAAAAAAGAATAGGAACTGTTTTTTGGGAAATTATTGTATTTAAACTTCATATAGTTGGATATATTCCTTCTCATCATATTAGACGCTTTTTTTATAGATTTTGGGGAATAAAAATTGGATCAGGTTCTACTATCCATACCGGAGCTAGATTTTATAAACCTTCAAATATTTCTATAGGTAAAGATACAATAATTGGAGAAGGAGCTGTTTTAGATGGCAGAGATAAGTTATCTATCGGAAACCATGTCGATATTGCATCAGAAGTGATGATCTATAATAGTCAGCATGATTTAGAAAGCGATGATTTTCACGCAACAAGCGAACCAGTTGTTATTGAAGATTATGTCTTTATCGGACCACGAGCAATTATTCTACCAGGAGTTACAATCGGAAAAGGAGGGGTTGTTGCCGCTGGAGCTGTGGTTACAAAAAATGTAAATCCATTTGAAATGGTAGGAGGTGTACCTGCTAAGGTAATAGGAGAAAGAAAAAACAAAGATCCGCATTATAAACTAGGGAGAGCGGCATGGTTTAGGTAAAAAATAAATGTATGCTACTTTCAATTGTCACATTAAATTATAGAAAGCCTGAATTAACTATTGCCTGCATAGAGTCGCTCCACAAACAGTTTTCAAAAGAATTTGATGAAGCAATAATTGAACTTATTGTTATTGATAACTCATGTGATAATTCTTATGAAAAAATAAAAAATTACATAAAAAAAGAAAGCTATAAAAATACTCAATTAGTTGTAAATGATCAAAATTTAGGCTTTGGAAAAGGTTGTAATATGGGTGCAAAAACGGCAAAAGGCGAACTACTTTTGTTTTTAAATAATGATACTGATGTTAAAGATGAGGGTATTTTAAACATGGCAAATTATATAAAAGATAATCAAGAAGTTGCGATATTAGGCGGACAACTTATGAATTCAGATGGTACTCCTCAACCGTCAAGTGGTAAGTTTTATACTCTTTTTTATGCTTTTCTTCTCTTGCTTGGATTGCAAAAATTTGGTTTACTTGACAAGAGTCCGAAAAAAATCTCAGAAGTTGATTGGGTAAAAGGCGGACTTTTTATGATTAGAAAAGATGTTTTTCGAAAGCTATCAGGATTCGATGAAAATATTTTTATGTACACAGAGGACATGGAATTGTGCTACCGAGCAAAAAAACAAAATTTTAAAACGTTTTTCTATCACAATATAAAAATAATCCATAAGGAGCATGGAAGCGCGAGTAAATCATTCGCAATTGTTCAAATATATAAGGGACTTTTGTATTTTTATAAAAAACACAGATCCAAAATTGAATTTCTTATTTTAAAAGAAGTATTGTGGTTAAAGGCGACTATGTTAATATTAATAGGAGAAGTTACTCGTAATAGTTATTTAACAAATACATACAAAGAAGCAAAAGCAGTTTTATGAAAATTTTTAAATGGATTTCAGATAATGTCTTGTTTGTCTTAACGCTTTTTTTACTGGCTTTTATTCCTCTTTATCCAAAGAAACCTATTCTTGATGTAGTAAATACTTGGGTATATGTACGACTTGAAGATTTTGTGATTGTAGGTGTTTTACTTATTTGGCTAGTACTTTTATTTAGGAAAAAGATTACAATTAAAACTCCTCTTACTATGCCGATTCTACTTTTTTGGATTGCCGGTGCTTTGTCAACTATTCATGGAGTTTTACTTATTTTTCCTGATTTAGCAAATGTATTTCCTAACGTAGCTCTTTTAAGTTTCTTACGTAGAATTGAGTACTTAAGTCTTTTCTTTGTTTCTTTTGCAGCAATTAAAGATAAAAAAATGCTTCCTTATGTGGTAACTATTTTAACGCTAACACTTTTTGCAGTTGTTGTTTATGGTGTTGGACAAAAATATGCAGGATTTCCAGCTTATTTAACTATGAATGAGGAATTTGCTAAAGGAGAGGCGATTCATCTATCTTCTTTATCCAGAGTTCCTTCTACATTTGGAGGACATTATGATTTGGCGGCATATTTAGTCTTAATTATTCCGCTTATGGCAAGTTTATTCTTTGGTGTTAAAAATTTATTTGCAAAACTTATTTTTTTACTTGCGGTGGGATCTGGAATCATACTTCTGTATTTTACTATTTCTAGAGTATCATTTTTTGTTCTCTTTTTATCTCTTGCATTTGTTTTATTTTTTTACAAAAGAAAATGGTTCTTCTTCTTATTACCTATTGTAATATTGATTTCTTCCATCTTTTTTATAAATTTTGCTCCGCGTCTTATTGATAGATTTAGTAATACTGTAAAAGAGATAGACGTTTTAGTTGATGCTAATACAGGAATAGCTCTTGGAAACATAAAGGATATTGATTATGACTACTTTGAAAATAGAATAGTTAGAGAAAGAGTATTTCATGATCCAACGGAAACAGGTTCTGATATTACAGATCAAAAACAAGCCAGTAGCTCTTCAAATATAGTTCCTCATATGTATCTCCCGAAAAAAAGCGTTCTACTTGTTCCGCCAAATGCATCAACTGGAGAAAGCTTGACCCAAGGAACCGGATATATAAACCTTGTCCTCTCTCCTATCAGGGAACAAAGAAGTGTGTTTTTTTATGAGAGTAAGCCATCAGCGTCAACAACATCTGCTGATCTACAAATGTTCACAGGAAATTTTTTGGTGAAAAAAGCTCTAGCGTATGATCTTTCTCTTACGACTAGATATCAAGGAGAGTGGCCACATGCGCTCGATGCATTTAGGAGAAATATCTTTTTAGGAAGCGGATATGGTTCGATTAGTCTTGCAATTGATAATAGCTACTTGCGAATGCTAGGTGAGACAGGATCTTTAGGATTTATATCATTTTTTGTCATTTTGATTGCAATTGTTGCATACACAAAGCAGGTTTTCCCTAAAATCGAATCTCCTTTTGTTAGAAGTTTTGTAATTGGTTTTTCAGCAGGGCTTTTCGGTCTTGCTCTCAATGCGGTACTTATAGATGTTTTTGAAGCCTCAAAAGTGGCATTTTATCTGTGGCTATTGACTGGAATAACTGTGGGTACACTTTATAGATATCAGGCAAAAGTTTTTGATTTTTATGGTGTACTTAAAAAAATTGCTACATCTTCGTATGCGATTGTCGTCTATTTAGGTATTCTTACCTTTTTTATGTACAGTGCGATGTTAAATAATTATTTTATTGGTGATGATTTCACTTGGTTTCATTGGGCAGCAGATGGTAAATTCAATTTATCAACTATATATCAGTATTTCTTCCAGTCGGACGGATTTTTCTATCGTCCTGGTACTAAAGTTCTATTTTTAAGCATATATCCAATTGTCTGGCTTAATCCGGTTATCTATCACTCAATCTCACTTATTTTACATTTTGTGGTAGTTTTACTTGTATTTATTTTAGTAAGAAAAATAGTGGGTAGTTATAAATTGTCTGTTCTTGCCGCATTTTTATTCGCCATGCTAAGTAGTTATCATGAAGTAGTTTTTTGGATATCCTCAATAGGACATATTATTACAACAATGTTTGTCTTACTTAGTTTGTTATTCTTTATATTTTGGGAAGAAAAGAAAAAAGCTATTTATTTCATTTTTTCAGTAATATTTATATCGCTTGGGCTTCTCTTTCAAGAACTAGGAGTAGTAGCTCCATTATTAATTATTTTCTATAAATTCGTAAAAGATGATATGAAGATTACGCAAATCAAATCTAAAAAATGGTTGTATGGATTATTATTCTCTCCAGTTATTTTGTATCTATTTGTTAGATATTTATCCAACAGTCATTGGCTTAGTGGTGATTATAACTACAACTTATTAAAATTGCCCTTTAATGTAGCAGGAAATATGGTTGGCTATCTTATGATTTCAATCATCGGGCCCATCTCTCTTCCGTTTTATGAAAGCCTAAGAAATGCTTTAAGAGATCATCTTGTTCTCTCCGGTGTTATTGCATTAATCATAGTGTCTCTAGCTATATTAGGTTCTTTTATGATCAAAAGAATAGACAAGGTTGACAGAAAAATAATTATTATTGGAATAGGTTTCATGTTTATTTCTCTTCTTCCTTTTCTTGGACTTGGTAATATAACTTCCCGATATAGTTATTTACCTTCTTTAGGTTTTGTTATTCTTTTTGTTTTTGTTGCAAACAAAGCCTATCAGTATTTATTGAGTAACGGACGTGATATTGCTATTGCAGTGATGACACTTCTTGTTGGAAGCTTCTTTCTCTTACATATTATTCAGATACAAAAATTGCATGGGGATTGGCATGACGCAGGACTAAAGGTAAATAAATTCTTGATAGCAGTAGAAGGGGTATATCAGAATAGTTGGTCAAATGGATCTGTAAATCTAAATTTTGTTAATGTTCCAATCAGAAATGGTGAAGCATGGGTTTTCCCTGTTGGTCTTAAAGATGCGTTATGGTTTAGTTTTAAAAATTCAAACCTGACCGTTAAGCAGTGGTCTTCTGTAGATGAGGCTGTGGCACAAATAAACGATCCTAAGCACGATAAGGTTTTTATATTTACTAGCTCTGATAAGATTGTTGGAAAATCAAGAACTAGATATTAATTCTTAGTGCGTGAATAATTTTAATGAAACAAAAATCCCATATTTTAGTTTTAATTCTAATTCTATTTTCTAGTTTTATTTTTAAGTTTTATCACTTTGACAATCCGATAGCCGATTGGCATAGTTGGAGACAAGCGGATACCTCTTCTGTTTCACGCAATTTTGCGCAAAACGGCTTCGATTTACTTCATCCCAGAATGGATAATATTTCAAATGTACAATCAGGGCTTGATAATCCCGAGGGCTATTTTTTCGTAGAATTTCCTTTATATAATGCCTTGCAGGCAGGTTTATATAAATTTATTAGTTTCATAACTCTTGAAGAATGGGGACGACTAGTTAGTATATTTTCTTCGATGTTTGCAGCTTTGTTTTTATATCTAATTGTTAGTCGTCACAGCAATAAGACGATCGGACTTTTTACTGCCTTCTTCTATGCATTTTTGCCATTTAATATTTATTTTGGGCGCACTATTCTTTCTGATACGACTGCTGTGATGGCAACATTGGGAGGAATTTGGTTTTTCGATTTATGGATTGAAAAAAGCTCAAAGCCACAGTTAAAAGCTAAAAGTTATTTACTTTATGTTTTAGCAATTATTTTTACATCCTCTGCGCTTTTATTAAAGCCAACAGCTATATTTTTTATTTTACCGATAATTTATTTGGCATATAAGCATTTTGGGTGGGGAGCTTTTAAAAAATGGGAATTTTGGCTATTTGGATTTTTGATTCTTGCTCCATTTGCCTGGTGGAGAACGTGGATGCAGCAATTTCCGGAAGGAGTACCTGCTAATACCTGGCTTTTAAACGGAAATGGTATAAGATTTCGTCCAGCTTTTTTTCGTTGGATTTTTTATGAAAGATTAACTATTTTAATAAGTGGGTATTTTTTAACTATAGTTGCATTTTTCGGTTTATATAGCTTAAGAAAATTAAAAGAATGGATGTTTTTTATAACTTTTTTTCTAGGTTCTCTTGTATATGTCTGTGTTTTCGCAACCGGCAATGTACAGCATGATTATTATCAAATTCCAATCATGCCAAGTGTTGCGATAATTTTTGCAATTGGAAGTTATTATTTATGGAATTTTAAATATTCAATTGCAAAATTATTATTAATTATCTGCGTAATTTTAGGTTTTTATTTTAGCTGGAATAGAGTAAAAGATTATTTTAATATTAACAATCATTCAATTATTCTCGCAGGGGAAGCAGTTGATAGGTTAACTCCAAAAGACGCCTTAATTATTGCAAATTATAATGGAGACAGCTCTTTTCTTTATCAAGCTAAAAGAAAAGGATGGGCAAGTTTTCAAAATCCAATTCCTATCATGATAGAAAAAGGAGCTGACTACCTAGTTTTAGTTAACCCTACCGAAGTAGATTTAGGATTTGCGAAAGAGTATTCTGTTGTTGCCAAGACAAAAGAATATGTTATTTTTGATTTAATAACCAAAAAATAAGAATTTTATATGTCCTTCAAAGAGCAACAAAATGACGAACTTTCTTTTAAATCTTTTTTTATTCCATTTACTAGAGTAAAAGCAATTCATTATATTGTTATTATTGGACTTATTGTTTATGGTAATGGTTTAGTAAACCCTTTTATTGGAGACGATTTTCTTCAAATAACAAGTAATAGTCTTGTACATTCATTATCAAATATTATTACTTTGTTTTTTGGTAGCACATTCTATAATGGCACAACGGATGTGGGAGTCTATTTTAAGCCATTATTATCGACATCATTTGCTTTAATATATTCAATATTTGGAAATACTCCATTTTGGTTCCATTTATTTCAACTAATATTGCATATTATTAATACAGTTATTGTTTATGTTGTATTAAGATATTTTCTAAAAAATACAACATCTTTTTTTCTATCTCTTATTTTTCTTGTGCACCCAATAAATAGTCAGTCAGTTTTTTATATATCTGGACTTCAGGAGCCGTTATTTTTTTTCTTTGGGATTCTGTCTTTTTGGTTAATTCTTAGATTTAAAACTAAGTATATTCCATTTACTGCTTTTTTGTTGATGCTCTCATTGTTCTCAAAAGAAGCTGGTGTACTTTTTTTCTTACTTATTATTCTATATTTTATTCTTTATCATAAAAGATATTTTCTCAAGTTTTTTATTTTTTCATCGTTTTCCTTGATAATATATTTTTTATTGCGTTTTCACGCAGTAGGGCTAATTAAAAATCCCCATGTGACTCCAATTAATGATCTGAATCTATTTGAGAGAATTTTAAATATTCCCTCGATACTATTTTTTTACATAGAGAGATTTATTTATCCCATGAAATTAACCTTTACAAACAATTGGGCTTATTCAACAGTTACATTTAATAATTTTATATTACCATTAATAGTTGTTCTCGTAGTCATTTTTATATTTATTGTGACAGGAACATTTATCAAGCAAAAATCTTCAAAAAATTACTTTACTAACTATATATTTTTTACGGTATTTTTAGTTATTGGATTATCACTTTATATGCAATTTTTTTCTTTAGATATGATTACTTCTGAGCGGTGGTTTTATTTTCCGATAGTAGGTTTATTGGGTATGATAGGTACAGCATATGAATCATTATTTAAAAAAATTAATAAAAAGGTCTTAATACTAATAGTTCTAATAATTATTTTTCTGTTTTCTATTAGAACAATAAAAAGCAGTTTTGATTGGAGAGATAGTCGTGGAATATATTATAAAGATTTAGCTTATAATCAAGATAATTACATTGCAAAAATTAATATTGCTATGTTTCTTTATCGAGAAGGAAGATATAATGAGGCAGAACAATTCGTAAATCAGTCAATTAATAGATATCCCAGAGTCATAAGTTATAATCTTTTGGGATTAATATATTTTGAGAAAAACGATTATAAAAGAGCTAAGGAAGCATATAGCCATGCTCTAAAGCTTGGTCAATCAAGGCAGTTGTATGAGAGTATAGCCCAACTTGGAATTTTTTATGACGATTCAAATAATATTCAAATAATTAAAAAAGGGTTAGTGTTATATCCAAATGATGTATACCTTTGGAAATTTTTGGCAATACTTTACTATAGAGAAGGTAAATTTGATGAAGCAAGAAATGCAATTGAAAAAGCTTATCAACTTGACCCAAATGATCAAGTC
>Ga0255338_1004680_pt1 | contig 13736 bp, 12 predicted proteins | sample MeOH1_35cm_T4_19_FD_203715 | JGI IMG/M metagenome (GOLD analysis project Ga0255338, IMG submission 203715) | Sandy soil microbial communities from University of British Columbia, Vancouver, Canada - MeOH1_35cm_T4_195 | ecosystem: Engineered > Artificial ecosystem > Sand microcosm > Unclassified ...
GCCGACTGCCTCCGCCAACTCCTCGGGCACTTCAATACTCACCTTCGGCATGGCCCTGCCTCCTCAGGCCACCCTACCCACCAGATTCTCTGGACTTTGTCCAACGCTCAGGATCGGATCCACACCCGCGTCACCGGGTGCTGCGCCTGCTGGAGAAAAGAGGGGCCCTGCCCGCGCAAGGGCCCGAGGACGCGCTGCAGACACACCAGGCGAACTCCCTGCAGGAGCGGCTGCGCTGGACGGAGGTGGATGTGCGGCTCCCTCCCCGAAAACAGCCCCGGTGCGCCTTCCTGGAGGGATTCTCCCTGCACGCCGAGCGCACACCCCGTTTGGACTGGGCCGGGCTGCTGCGCAGGACGTTCGCCCTGGATGTGTTCGCGTGCTTGAAGTGTGGATGCAGGCTTAAGGGTGTTGGCGTAGGTGAAGGGAGCAGGAGGGGTGAGAGCGATTGTGGAGCACCTGGGGTTGCCCACGGCGAGTGCGCACCTGGCCCCTGCGCGAGCGCCGGCCCAGAGCGCGTGGTGTTGAAGCTCAAGCCGTCCCAGCCAGCCAAGAGAGCCAGGCCCCTGCAGCGTCCCGCCTGGGGAGGCCGCTGGGCTGGGCAGGGGTGCGTCTGCTGGAGATGAATGACTTCTGCGCCGACCCGGAGTGCGGCTCATGGGCTCCCCGTCAGCGTCCCTCACTTCCCGCTCTGCTCCCGCCCGCTACGCCCAAGAGGGCTCCTGTCCTTCCTATGCTCCGTCGGAGGTGACAGGCTCAGAGTCACCGGCCCGCTTGCCTTGCAGCCTTCGCAATCCAGTTCGGAAAGTTGTTGTAGCCGTCATCGGTCACCCAATCGTAGACCTCGAACAGGGATGAGAGGATCGGCCTCGTCCCCGGAGCAAGGTAGGGTGCGACTGACGGTGAGATCGGGTCAGCATCCCTGTATGGTTTCCAGCCATCACCATATCTGGCGTGGGGAACCATTGTCTTGGTGGTGTCGCTGCCACCATAGCCAAGATAGTCGAAAGGGTTCGGGCCAGCGATATCCGGCCCGGTTCTCGGGTCCTCGAGTTGGTGGATGCGAATGCCGATCACCCCCTTTCCAAGCTCAATGCTACGGAAAATCTCATAATCGACCCAATGCCGCTTATAGGTCTCGGCACCGATTAACACGCAGGTCACAGAGGCTCCGGGTAGCCCCTTGTTGATCGCTCGCTTGACCGCGACTGTTCCCTCTGTCTTGGCCAGCTCCGAGAGAGAACCGTCGAAATAACCCGCCGCTTGGTACCCAAGCTTGGTAATGTAGTGATTCTTGATCTGTTGCACGCGCATTATGTCGCGCTGATAATGGAAGCTGAAGAATACGAATCGTCCGCTGGGATCCCCCAAGCCGCTCCTCCTGAGTGTGACTTCTGCATGAATGAACTAGATGGATTGGCGCTTTGCACATCATCGTTTCGATCCTGCGGCTCAGCGCTCTAGCCTAAAATCGGCGGGCAGCAAACCACCCCTTCGGCTTTCCATCCGCCGTCGTCAACGCTTGAGAGTCGGTCGAGGGAACAAGGCACCGTTGTCATGAGGCACCACATACCCCGTTCCCCTCAAGGCGCCGGGAACGAGGGCGTGCCTGCAGGAGACGGAGTCGAGCCTGAAGCCCTGCCCAGCAACCGCCGGAAGAGAGATGCATACGCAGCGTCGGACTCCAGCCCAACATCCTTCACGCCCCATGGCTCGCGGTCGAAGAGGACGCGAGCGGCTGCCCCGGTAGAAGCCACCGCGAGGAGGGTGGCGTGGGGGTGGTGGAGCCGGAATAGCTCGAACTCCTCCTCAACACCATCCATGCCGCCGATGAACACCCCGGACTGGAAGGCTTCACTGCCAATCATCTGCCTGCGCATGCGCAGTAAGCTGGAGGCGCGATCCACCCCGGCCGGGGTCCAGATGAGGTGGCGGAACTTAAGGGAACTGGGCGGGATAACGTTCTGGAAGAACGCGGACTGGTAGATGAAAACGTGGTCCGGAGCCCCAAGCCGCTCGGCAGCTAGGTGCACCAAGGGGGAGATGGCGGGGTGGCCACCGAAGACGAGTCGGGTGGTAGGGACGACGACGAGGGTGAGCGCACTGACGGCCTCTCGGATGGCTACGAGATTGGTGGTTGCCATGTAGGCTGGGTCACGGGCAGGGCTGGGGATGCTCGCGGACAGGAACACCGGGCCTAAGGAGTGCGCTGGGTGTGCAGCCACTGCAGCACCTCCGTGACGGCCAGCGATTCGGCCGGTAGAAAGTTGTTGAGCCAACGCAGGTGCATTGCCTTCCGCGGCCAGATGCCCAGCGGGTCATATACCAAGCAGCCCCGGGGCGGGGGCGAACCAGCCTTCGCGCAGTCGTCGGCAATCTCCTGGAAGAGGAGCGCGTCGGGGTGGCCCACGACGGGGAAGATGTGCGTGGCTCCGCGCGAGGGATGCAGCACCTCCAGATGGCCGGTGGACTGGACCACCACCTGCAGTCCATGTGACTCCATCTGCTTACAGAACTCCGTCACCACGCGTGTGCGCCGGCTCGCGACGGAGCGAGCCCGGATGGCCTCGGCCAGAGCGACGACTTCCTCCACCTTCCCCTCTTGGAGGGTAGCGTCGGCGTCCGCCGACGCGCCCTCGAAGTCCCGGGCATCGAGGAGCACCGGCTCGCATAACTCCGTGCCGAGCGTCCGTTGGTGCGGCGCGGGCCAGATGAGTTGGAACACGCCCAGCCCGAGGTTGTGCGCGCGAGCCACCTCCTGCTCCACCCACGTGCTGGTAAAGGCATGGGGAGTGTCGAGCAGGATGAGCAGGTCCGCATCGCCCATCCTGTCCCATAGCATGGGCTGGAACTCCTCGCCGCGCTTGATGCTGTGGGTGTCCAGGAACACCTCGAACGAGCGTGCATCCAGGGCTTGGTAGAGTTGGAAGGCCACGCCCCGGGACTCGTCCCGCTTGTAGCTGATGAAGACGAGCCGACGCGCGCGCATCAGCCGCAGTTCCTCTAGCACGCGGGCTGCAACATGCTCTAGGGTCGGGTCACCTTCGCGCAGTTCCTCGCCATTGATGGGCTTCAGCACCGGGGGAACCTGCTCCCCGTAACGAACCAGCGTGGGCACTACGGGGAGCACGAACCGTCCCTCCCCCCGGAGCCGCTCCAAGATGGCCGTTGCCTCGGGGTCCTGCTGCGGGCCGCCGAAGTAGACCGCCACCAGCGGCAGGAACGGGTCCCGGTCGCGGTGGAAGTTCGTCTCGTCGAGAACCCGCAGCGCCAAGCGCGGATTGAGGCCGAGCACCTCCATATGGCGCTCCAAGGTGGCGCGCAGAGTGGACGAGCGACCGCCCCCAGGCTCTACCTTGTGCGCGGGCTCGAGGAGCACTACCTGATAGCAGGCGTTCGCAACCATGGAGCCACCGAGCCTCAGCCGAGCCGGTCCCTCAGGGCATGGGCGATGGCATTGGGTTCGAAGGTCACCTCCGCCTCGGCCTGGACCTCTCGGGGCAGACCGCCGCGAGTTCCTGGGATGCGCACGGGGATGATGACCTTGTGGAGCGACTGCGCCACAGCGACCTCGTAGTCAATCCACTTGCGGCTATGGCTGGTGTCTCCAACGAGCACGAGGACTGCTGCTGCCCCCTGGATGATGGGACGCAGGTGGCGGCGGATCTCCTCTTCCCCGTGCTGCCGAACATCGGCGCGCTCTGAGGTAACGATCACGTTGGAACCCAGGCGCTGCCCCTCGATCCAACTCGCGACCTTGTCCTTGTACGGCTTCTCCTCGTATACGTAGCTGATGAAGACGGAGTGAGGCATCGTTAGGGGTCCCCCGCGCACAAGTGCTTCGCGGTAAGTGTACCAGAGCCCCTCCTGCAGGTGAAGGGCGTGAGGTACGTTGCGGCACGGACTGCCCGCTCCACTTCGGAAAAGAGCCTTGTATGACAGACCTCGAAATCAAGCGTATCGAGTTCCTGCAGAACCTCATCAGCCGGATGGCTCAGAACTCCCTAACCATCAAGGGCTGGGCCGTCACCGTGATTGCGGCCCTTTTAGCGTTTAGCAACAAGGACTCGGACCAGCGCTTCGCGTTCCTCGCCGTCTATCCAGCGTTGGCCTTCTGGGGCTTGGATGCGTACTACCTCATGAAGGAGCGCCAGTTCCGGAACCTGCTTCAGAAGCCTGCGGCCGCCGGTGCCGAGTTCAGCTTTCTCGTGGAGGGCGCCACGGCGAGCGCATATTTCGGAGCCGCGTTCTCCGTGACGGTGTGGCCCATCTATGCCTTCTCCCTCATAATCGCAAGTCTGATCACCATTTCGAATAGGTAGAAACCTAGTAAGGGCGCTCCATAGGGGCCTCACGGCTCAGGTAGACCACGAAGTCAGTCTCTCTGCGGTACCCCATCCCAAAGAAAGCAAAGTGCGGTTCAGGAGGTCCAAAGAGCATCGACTTTTCCATCCCCCAATGACGGTAGGCTTCAGCAAGCGCATGGCGAACCACGGCCTCGGCGTAGAGCTGGCGCCGGTATGCAGGTAGCGTAACCACGAGCGGAATGCATACCGTATCTTGTATGAGTATTGTCACCACACAGGTAATGGGCTTATCCTGATGATAGCCCACGTATGCCCGCCCGCCCGTGCGGAAGAAAGCCTCGTGAGCCAGTGCTTGGCTGACCACCTCTCGAGGCTGTTCCTCAGCAGAGGCGATAATGTTGACCAGATGGTCACGCCCCGCCGGCTCCGTTATCTCCCTGATTTCCAACGAAGGCAGCTCCGTCTTTACAGGATTAAGCTTCTCCATCACGCGACAGCACAACCGCTGGGCAGGCGCCAACTCATATCGCGCAAGCAGATCGCGGGCTCCGAAGCGTACCCTCGGCGCGATCAACTCCTCTGCCACCACTAATACCCACCTCTTCCGGTGCGCCAAGAAATGGCCGACTGCGGCAGCAACTGCCGTCTCCAGAGCCTGCTCCGTCCTCAGCAAGGAGGTGGGAAGGAATGCTGCGTTGAAGACAGGCCAGGAGATGTTACACGATGCAATGAGGACCTCAGGCCTCTCTATCACTTCGCCACCCGGAACTTGCCTAGCATAGTGGCACCAGACCCCCTGAAGCTGCGCATACTCGTGGACCACCTTCTCCTGTCTTATCTTTACGAGTTGCGTTTTGACGAAGTCGTGCTCAGCAAAATATGTTTCCAGACTGCTCTCGCGGTTCCCTAATAGCTGTCTCCTTCCATCAGCAACCTTCTGCAAGAGTTCTCCCGCCGTCTCATTGTCTCCCTCCTCGAAGGCAAGCAAGGCGGCATTGTACATCGCAGTGAGCGTCTCCAACTCATCCTCGCCTAGCTTCTCCCGGCCGCTCTTCAGCGCTCTGTCAGCCAACTCGCGCGCCCTGAGATAGCGATGCTTCTTGAGGAGAATTGCGACAAGACTATTGAGGATTCCCAACTCGGCCTTATGCTCCTGCCCCAGGAACTGTGGAGCCATCGTCAACGCCTTCTCCAGCAGTTCCTGCATCCCGTCCACCTCTTCCTGGGAATACTCGATGCTATCCATGAAGTTCTTGGCACCAGGTGCAAGGTTCTCCCTCCCGAGTGACTGCAGCGTCTCCATCACCTCGTCACTCATTCTTATGCGCCGGGTCAGATCCTCAGCCCGGCTGACAACGGCCTTCAACATTGCAGCAATGTCATCCACCACCTCGACCACCAGCGGGTGGCTTGCGCCCAAGGGCTGCCGCAACTTCCATACCTCAAGCAGCAGTTCTAGGGCATCCTCCCACTCACCCAAGGCATGACATGTCTTTGCAAGCCGACAAGCCGCTTCAAGCGTCTGAGCATCGGTTGGACCGAGCACTCTGCGCCTTACCTCCAACACCTCTTCTTCTAACCTGCGCGCATACCAATATTCACCTCGCGCATAATGCGTCGTTGCCAGTTCTACCATTGCATCAAGAACAAGCGGGTGATCCTGAGCTAACTCATGCCGCCTGAACTCCAGCACCTCTTTTTGATGCTGTATGGCCTCTATCAAGCGTTGACGCTCACGGAAGGTTTTGGCCAGTTCGCTCTTGACCTCCATGGTAACCGGGTGCCAATCTCCTGCCTCTCGAACCATTCTCCGCAGCAACTGCTCTTGGCGCTCTTGCGCCTGCTCCAGCTTTCCCTGCTTCCGCAGCTCAACCGAGATATCCAGGATCGCCATCAGCCTGCGGCGATCCATCTCCTCGAAGATCCTGGTCCTGATGGCCAATTCCTTCCTCTTCACCACCAGCGCTTCTGGATCCTCCAGCACCCGAAGCACCTCAGACAGCTGTCCCATTGTTGCCAGGGTCTCCGGGTGCTCCTCTCCCCAGATCCTGAGCTGACCTTTCAACACCTGCTCCAGCATTCCCCTCGCTTGGGTGGCCTCTTTCATCTGCGACAGCGCCATGGCCAGCTGCTTTAGGGCTGCCAAGGTCTCTGGGTGCTCCTCCCCCAATTCCCGCCGTCGAAGCTTCCACACGATCTGGTTCAGCCGCTTTGCTCTTTCCACCCGCCCTTGGAGGCGTAGCGTCTCTGCTAAGTGACACAAGGCAACAAGCGTATCCGGATGCTTCCTCCCAAGTTCCTGGTACCTCTTCTTGAACACCTCCCGCTCAAGAGCCATCGCCTCTCGCAGGTGCTGGCTTCCCAGTTCCTTGAGCGTCAGAGCCATGCCCGCCTTGGCACCCGCGATATCAGGGATCTCATCGAGCCTCTTCCTGATCCAGTTCCTACGCTGCGTTTCCGGCAGCTTGGCTTGATACTCCTGCTCAAACTTCAAGGCATCGGGGAGCAGCTTCAGTGCTGACTCCTGAAGCTGCTTCGCTGCAAGCAACTCACCGCTTTGACGGTAAGCCTCGGCCAGATGGCTCATGGCCGTGAGTGTCTCGATGGAGTCAGCCTTCCATTTTTGCATCTCTTCATACACGAGTTGTAGCGCGTCCAGCGCCCGGGACAATCTCCCCATTCGCATGTACGTCACGGCCAACTCCATGCGCGCGAGGAGCGGTTCACGTGCACTCTTGTCGCTCACTCGGAGCGTCAAGTTGAGCACTTCCTCTTGAAGCGCTGCGGCCTCCTTCAACCCACCCATTCTTCGGAGCACCTTTGCAAGGCTCTCTCTGAAGCCAAGCATGTCCGGGGATGTCGGCTCCAGTGTTTCACTGGAATCTTCGAGGAGCAGACCTCCCACCCGGCGCGCCATCTGGAATGATCCCCGCTCCAGAGCCGAGGCGAGTGCTGCCTCGCCCAGTTCGATGAGCTCGCTGGTGTTCTTCTGCTTTGCGCCCATGATCAGCCAAAGCCTCTCCAGCCAAGTGGCCGTACTAGGCCTCATCAACTGCTCAAGGACGTGCTCTGCGTGTGGCAGACAAGCCTCCAAGAGAAGCCCCTCGTCCCCATCATTCCTGCCGACAACCGTTCTCTCAACGCGCGGCGCGGCTCCATCCTGCTGAAGTCCGGCGAGGAGGTAGCGGAGGCCATTACCAACACGCCTTTGTTCCGCCGCGGGCCAGTGCGACAAGCTTCGCAGGAAATCCGCCATGAGAAGATGCATGCTGCCCAGCATCTCCACCCCCTTTCCTGGCTCTTGGGGCGAGACAAAGTGCCGCCCGCTCAGTTCCATCCTCACCGCGTCCAGGGGAAGTTTAGGGGCCAGTGACTCCAGCAACCTCAATGGGACAGGCTCTGGTGCAAGCTGAGCCACGAGTCGGGCTGCGCGGCGGGCAGGCGGCGACAGCTTCTCATAAGAGAGTGAGAACGCCTTCTCCACCCCCTCAAGCACGTTCGCTGAGACATGTTGGGAGAGCGTGCTGGCAAGTTGGCTCAGTTCATTCACTATTCCCTGCCCAGTGCTCATAAGGGAGAACAGCTTGCTGGGGCTGAGCCTCTTTGCCAGCAACGTGCATCGCAGCAAATTAAGGGCGAGCGGCAGGTAGCCTACCCGCTCTGCAATTCTCCGCCACTGATCTTCCTTGAGGCTCGCACTCTCTTCGACATCCTTTCTCAGCAAGGATACAGCGGCTTCCGGCCGCAACGTTGAGAGGGAAATTGCATGAAAATCTTCCCCTGGCAGATATTGGCGCGAGCGCGAGGTCACGAGCAACGACACCGCCCCCTGAGCAGGGCACCACACCTCCAGTGGTCTGGGCGGATTGCCCGGCGAGGGCTCAGGAATACCGTCGGCTACGAAGAGGATTCGCTGATGCTCCTTCTTGCCAATCAGCGTCAGGGCATCCCGCAGCTGTTCGGCTGCGTCGAGCTTGCTCTCGCGAAAGGCTTTCAAGCTCTTCACCTTGTCTTCTGGCAGCAACTTGCGGAGGATGGCGTGAAACTGTGCTCTCAGCTCATCCTCTCCCAAGCCTGCGTTCACCCAAAAGAGCCCTCCAGGATAGTGCTTTGGTCCATAGCGGCGAAAGTATTCCCATGCCAGCCGTGTCTTGCCGAAGCCTGGCCCTGCATAGATGGCAGCGCCCAGCGGTGCTCCTTCCATCCCGTCCTTCCGGACGTCCCTGAGTACCGAGAGATTGAAGTGAATCCAGTACAACTCATCCGCCCGCCCCACGAAAGAGCCCGCATTCGAGTGCTCATTCAACTCACTCGGGTACACCACCCGAGGCCCTTCTAGAACCTTGGGCGGATGATAGAGTTCCAGCCCGTCCAGTTCTTCCTGCAAGTATCTCTGCTCAAATGCTTGTACTTTCCTGAGCCGCTCTTCCAGTGTCTTTCGACGGGTCTCCAACCGTTGATGCACCCAGTCTGCAAGCGCCTGGAGGTTCTCAGCCGTAGGTAGGTTCCTGACCTCTAGCGCTGGCGGCAACGAGGAGAGGTATGGTGGTGCGCCGGTTGCTCCGGGAGGCAGGACGACAAGGATGTGCTCAAGGGCCTCTATCTTCTCCGACTCCTCAGCCCCCGGCTTCAAGCCGCTGAATGGCAGAAGCGCTGTCCTCAACTCCCAGAGACAGTACCTGCGCTTGAAATACTCTTCGCTCGCAAGGACGATGAACACCCGTGCTTGCAGCAGAGCCTTCCTTAGATGCTCCGGAACTTTCTGCTCCCACTCGATATTGGAGTTGTCTAGGAACGCGGGGCCCCGATCCCCGCCCAGTGCCTCATACAGGGCCAGCGCGAGCCTCCCGCTTACTTCACGCGCGTAGGAGATGAAGATTGTGGAGTCCATGGCTACCTCAAGCATAAAAGAGCATAGGTGACGAGGCGTTCACCGATCCAGGGATTCTGCGCACCCCAAGCGCTGGCTCTCAGCGAGTTCTATGCAGTGCCTGCCAGTGAGGCGGACTCCAAGCCCACCAAACTGCTCCCCCTCGGCTCAGTGCTGCCCCCTGCCGTTCCCGGCATGATCTTGAGCATGCAGCCCTGCCTCCCTCAAGCAGGGCGGAGCCGGGGCAGAAGGAGAGCCGTTCTTGGCCACGACGGTGGACGCACCCAAGGAAGAGAGGACGCCGTGGGTAGATTGGGCGGATCAAGCCGTCCCAGCCAGCCAAGAGAGCCAGGCCCCTGCCGCGTCCCGCCTGGGGAGGCCGCTGGGCTGGGCAGGGGTGTGTCTGCTGGAGATGAATGGCTTCTGCGCCGGACGCGGCCCGATCTCTGGCTACAGCATCAGCGGAACGCCTCGGCAGGCCCACCTCGATGCGAGAGGGAGCCACACCTGGCCGACGCGCGTTGCCTGTCCAATGCGCGCAAGCGCTCCTCCGGGCCCGGCTTACCTCCACCGCTCAACGGCCACCGTCCCGGACACCTTGACCGCCACCGGGGCGCCCGGCTTCGAGCCTTCTTCCAGGGGCGAGCCCAATTCGCCGCTGTTCGCCAGTTCGAGGCAGATCGGCACGGTGCGCCCACCTGGAAGGTGAGCGCGGACGTAGCGGCCATAGATGCGATCTCCCGTCGTCCACAGATGCCCATCTACCCTCATCCCCGCAGGCGCCTTGCCTTCCGCCCTGATCAGGGCACCCGTAACGGGCCCATCCTTCCAAACGGCATGAGGTTGCTCGCGTGCCTCTTCATAGGTCCCCTTGGTCACGTCCAGCAGGATGCCAGGCCCGGGGAATTCGTAGCCCACTGACCACCCTAGCTCCTTCATCGCCTTAAGAGCTTCATTGGGGCACGGCTCTGGATCCGGGCGCGTTTGCACGCCAGTGCAGCCCTGTTCAAGCCATGCCACGGAGGCCACGAGGAGCGCGCACCGCTCAACCTTCGAGAGCACGCGCCGACTGCTGGCCTTCTGGACCTGCTGCGGGTTGGGGACACCGTTGGTGAGCGTTGGGGAGTTGTCGGGCAGCTTCAAGGAAGGGCTCGCCTCCTTCTGGGTAGGGAGAGGCGAGGCTAACTGAGCGGGGCGGCTTGTCGGCTTTTCGGCCAGAGTGCTTGAAACTGGGGGTTGATCCGCTGGTGCGCTCCTGGCCACCGGAGGCGGTTCGGGTTGTGCTGGCCTATGCAACAGGGAGGTGGCTACGACTGCCGCGAAGACAGAGATCGCCAGCAGCCCGACGAACACCGGACGCAGCCACTCACGACGCGGGCTGTGCTCCGCAGCCCCCGCAGCAGGCGGCACGGGCGGCGCATCCGCTGGCGCTGGCGCTACCTGCACCGGAGAAGGCACGGGCGGCGCATCCGCTGGCGCTATCTGCACTGGGAGCGGATGGGAGGCTATCGGCTGCTGCTGGCCCTCGGGTTGTCGCGCTTCCACTGGCAAGGGCTCCGCTTCCGGGGGCTCTGGCGGTAACTGCACGGATGCCGGGTGAATGGGGATCTCGCGCCAATCGGCCCCTTCATAGCGCTCCAAGTCTGCCAGGAGGCGCCGCGCATCCTTCGCCGTCGCTGGCCGCACCTCCAGGTCACGATGGATCAGCTTCATCGCGTAGGCGCTCAACTCCCCTGGAACGCGCCCCTTGGTTGCCCGATACGGGGTGGGCGGCACCAGCAACATGCTATTGAGCACGGGCCGCCGCTCGCTGCGTTCCGGTGTCGGGTCCGTCAGCACGTCGTAGAGGTTGGCTCCGAGCGCGAAAATATCGTCCGTCGCCTTGAACGTGTAACGGGCCCCGTGCTTGAGGCGGTTTTCATCCCAGAAACTTTGAGCCTCGGGGCTGCGGTTACGCGGCGTCCCTGGCGGGAGTGGCCCATCCGTTAATTCCTCGGCTGTTGCGTAGTCCGCCGCTCCAAAGTCGATGATCACCGGCTCGCCGTCCTTGGTGACCATGATGTTTCTCAGGCTCAAATCCCGGTGGAACACGTTCTTGGCGTGCATGTGCTCCAGGGCATCAAACAGCTTGAGGAACAGGACGACGACTTCATGCGGCGTCGGGTGGGTCCGCTCAACCCACCGCGCGAGCGTGTAGCCGTCCACGAAATCTAGAACGATGTAGTGGAAGCCTGAGCGCGCGTCCGGCCACCGACCTTGCCCCAGCATGCGGATGATGTAGCGGTGGTTCAGTTGCTGGAGACAGGCCGCCTCGCGACGCGCGCGCGCGTCCGTCTGCTTTGGATCAATGCTGCGCTCTGTCTGACAAGCCACCTTGAGCGCGAAGCGTTGGCCGTCCTTCTCCACCTCGTAGACGACTGCGTACCCGCCCCTTCCGATACGTCGGACAATGCGCCAGTCGCTCACCATCTGGCCGGGCTTCAAGTCCAAGGGATCAAAATCCACGAACATGCCGCGCACCTCTCGCCAGTGGCTACAGCATCACCTCGGGAATGGACAGACAGCGACTCCCATCACCGTTGCACACCCGCACCGAGTGCTGCGCTCGCAGCCATGCTTCCCCCTCACGCGCGGGCATCTCCACTTCCACGACCAAGCTCACCACACCGCCCGGGGGGATGGTTGCTTGCCCAGAGAGGACCGCGTGAGCGCGGCGCGGCTCCCCTCCTGCGGGCGTGACTTCGGCCCACGCAGGCGCCCACGGCTCCTCCCCAGTGTTGCTCACTTCGAGGACAACCACGCTCCACGTTATCCCTCCGAGGCCCCAGCACCGTGCGGGGCGAAGTTCCCCCCCGCGCGCCTTGATGCACCCTAGATCGAACGTTGCTCCCCTCAAGCCCTTCTCGGTCACGAAGCCCGCGAGCGCCACGACTGCCGGGCTCAAGGCTGTGGGCCGTGCCTTCAACGCCTCCAACTCCTTGGCTTGCGCCTCGCACCGCTCGCTCGTGGCCGACAGTTCCACGCGGCACGCCTCGACGGTTTGCTGCGGGCGGCTCACGTTGACCAAGCCATCCGCTGTGTCCGGCTGCCCGGTCAGCAGGAACACGACGCTTGCGGGTGAGCCCTCGCGGTAGGTGACTCGCAACGCGAGCCGTTCGCCAGTCCCGAGTGCCACGGCGGGCGAGAGCGTCACGCCTGCATCCCCCACCTCGAATACAGCGAAGCGGGCGCGGCCCTCCACCTGGACAGACTCACGCACAATCTGAGCGCCAAGCAGGATCACCGTGACGGTGCCAGGCGCGACGTAGAGTACCGGGGACTCGCCCGACCTGCCCGTGAGAACGACGGAGCGCCCTGCGGGCGCGGCCTGTACCGTCGCTGTAAGGCCCACCAGCAGGGAGGCGAGCGCAAAACTTGGGGTGAAGGGTCGGAACAAGGCGGGGGAACCTCCCGGGTAGGCCCCCAGCGTAGCAGACAGGGGAGCGCCCCCGCGTCGAAGTCAGGCGCTGTCCATGCGCCAGACGTCGGCGTCCTTTCCACGTGCCGTTCACGGCCCCACCGCGCACGCCACGACTCATGCGCGAGGGCTCCACGCGCCCAGCAGGTGAGCCTGGACGCGGGAGACTCCACCGGGCGCAACTTCACCCGTCCGACGCACGGGGTCCACTGGCGCACAGGCCCGCCCCGACATGCGCATGGTGGCGCCGGGCGTGGGGCCGTTGGTGGGCTCCGGTGGCGCCGGGCGTGGGGCCATTGGTGGGCTCCGGTGGCGCCGGGAGTGGGCTCCGGTGGCGCCGGGAGTGGGCTCCGGTGGCGCCGGAAGTGGGCTCCGGTGGCACCGGCCGCGGCGCCGATCTGCACCCCGTAGAAGTCCCGTAGAGGCCCCGTCACCGCTCCGCATCCGCCACGGTTCAGCCGCACCGTGCCCTGCACCGCGCACGCTCCATCCACCCGCCCGCATGGGCCCTTGGTTGCCCGGCCGCACGCTTGCCAATCACCGCTCGCGCTTCGCCCCGCGTCTGGACACAAGGCGCTGCGCTGTGTCACTCCTACTTTGGGTAGTTCTGGGCAGGTTGGCGAGTTTGTGAAGGGCGGGCAGGGCGATGGGTGGGATCAACTCCCTGGAGGGGCAACCCTCCATGTGCGGCGCAGTCGTGCGCCGTTGGCTGGCTGGTGACACCACCGGCAGAAACGCCGAGAACACTGGCAGAAGCTCCGGTGACAACGCTGGGAACGCCAGCAGCAACGCCAGGGCCCGTCGCTGGTCACTCCAGGCGACGCCGCAGGAGGGGGAACGGCCATGAGCGCGTCCCCTCTGGCTGCGAACACCGCTCCCGCGTTTCTCACCGTGGAGGAAGCCGCCGAACTTCTGCGGGTGAACCGGAAAACCCTCTACGAGGCGATCCGGCTCGAACAGGTGCCCGGGGTTGCACGGCTCGGGCGAATCCTCCGCATCCACCGGGACACGCTGCTAACGTGGAGCCCCGGTAACAGCAGACCTGCGCTCGGAGACACGAAGTCATGAGCGTCAGACTGCGGCAGTGGAAGACCCAGGAGGG
>Ga0255338_1004681_pt1 | contig 13729 bp, 12 predicted proteins | sample MeOH1_35cm_T4_19_FD_203715 | JGI IMG/M metagenome (GOLD analysis project Ga0255338, IMG submission 203715) | Sandy soil microbial communities from University of British Columbia, Vancouver, Canada - MeOH1_35cm_T4_195 | ecosystem: Engineered > Artificial ecosystem > Sand microcosm > Unclassified ...
CTGCCGATGAGAAGGGTCCAGAGGACCAGGGTGCTGAGAATGCGTTTGAGCACGGGGGTATGTACTTAACTGGATTGGGTGAATTGCAGCTGAGGTACTCCTACACACCCCGCCCTGTCGGGCACCCCTCTTCATAGAGGGGACCTCGGCTCCGTGGGTTTGATTCCCCTCGATCAAGAGGGGTGGCGCGTAGCGCCGGGGTGTGTTGCTTGGTCATGTGGAACATTGAGGCGCCCAAGTCAGCTCCCGCCAGACTGAATTTGCTCGGTCGTCAGGCCGTAGCGGCGCTCGCGCCGCCCGTATTCGTCCACCGCGGCCTGCAACTCCGCCTGGCCGAAGTCCGGCCACGGCACGGGGGTGAACACCATCTCGGCGTAGGCGCACTGGAGGAGCAGGAAATTGCTGACCCGCTGCTCACCGGAGGTGCGGATCAGCAGGTCGGGCTCGGGAATGGCGGCGGTGTATAGGTAGCGGCTGAAATTGTCCCAGGAGGCCGCGGCCAGCTGCTCCCGGCCGGCCACCACCGCGGCCGCATAGTCGCGGGCGGCGTCGGCCACCTCGGTGCGCGAGCCGTAGTTGAGGGCGAGGACGAGGGTCCAGTCCGTGAAATCCTTGGTGGCGGCAATGACGCGGTTGAGCTCGCGCTGGACGTTGGGCGGCAGCTCGGTGGTGCGACCTATGGTGAGGAGGCGGACGCGGTTCTTGATCAGGTTGTCCAGCTCGCGCTTGAGGAAGTAGTCCAGCAGGCCCATCAGGGCGGAGACCTCTTCGGGTGGGCGTTTCCAGTTCTCGACCGAGAAGGCGTAGAGGGTGATGTAACGGATGCCGATGGCGCGGGCGGCGTCGACCACCGTGCGGACAGTCTCGACGCCCCGGCGATGGCCCTCCAGCCGGGGCAGGCCGCGCGCCTTGGCCCAGCGACCGTTTCCGTCCATGATGATGGCGACGTGCTGCGGGATCTTGCCGGGGGTGGGTGACGACATGCGGAGGAGGGCGATTTAGGGCGGCGGCGGCGGATTTGACAAGCCGCCTTCGCATAAAGCTTCCGCCGTCGCCCAAGCTATGGCGGACATGACGGCGAGCCAAGGGGGGCTTGCGCTGGGCCAAGGTGGTTATATTCAGCAGGCATGGCCACGCCGCTTGCCCCTGCAGAAATCAACGCAGCCCTGACCGCGTTGCCGGGCTGGACGTTTAAGCACGACGCGCTGGTGAAGGAGTTCAAGTTCGGCAATTTTCGCGAGGCGATGTCGTTCATGACGCGCGTGGCCTTCGAGGCCGAGGCACTGAATCACCACCCCGACTGGACCAATGTGTACAACCGGGTCGCCATCCGGCTCAACACGCACGATGCGGGCGGCAAGGTCACGGCCAAGGACGTCGAACTGGCCAGGAAGATCCAGATGATCTCCTGGGTGGGGTGAGGATGGGCGCAGGTCGTGCTCGTGCCAGGGCGAACGCCTTACTCTGGCTCCTTTGTCTCAGTCGGATGACCATCCACGGTGTTGCCATCAATGCGGTTGTTGCCAAAGGAACGGATGATGGAATCGCCATTGGCACTGAGCCCGGTGGCATGACCCACGACGGTGACGTTGCTAAGACGGATGATTGAACTGGCGCTGGTGCTGTCATTCCGGATGCCGAAAGTGCCGTTACTGGCTACGAGACAATTCTCCAGATTCAGGTTGACCGGCCCACTCGAGCCCGACGCAAGAAATCCATCCGTGGCGTTGCCGGTTGCCACACAGTTGCGTGCCGTGACTGTTACCCGGTCCTTCACCTGAAGCCCGAAATAGTTCTCCTCCAGCCGTACATTATCCAAGAAGGCGGTGACACCAACGTTGTCATCCGGGGCGATTCTTATCCCGCCACCGTCAGGATCAGCGTTATTGCCGCGGATAATTGTGTCCTTGATGTAAAGTCGGGCGTTCTGTCCGGGAGCCACCTCTATACCCCGGCCAGTCTGTCCGGAAATCACACAATGCTCGATAATCAGTACCGCACCATTCAGGAGTTTGATGCCGTTGAGACCCTTCCCGGCTCCATGTATGGACAGGTTGCGTATCGTAACCACAATGCCGGGACCGTTGACAATTATGCCATTGGTCTGGGTATTCAGAATCGAGCCGAAGGTTCCGCTGCCATCGATAGTGATCGACTTGGTGATGGTTACAGCGCCGAAACCGCCGGCATCAAGGCAGTCAATCTCGCCACCCGCTTCCGTCTTGGAGAGGGCCCCGGCCAGCGTCTTGCACGGCGCCGTGCGACTCCCCGGGTTTGCATCGTCGCCCACACCTGAGACCCAGGATCTGGTATTTTGCGCCCTCACCGGTGATAGGATGATTAGGAACAAGCCGAGTGCCGTACAGGCACGTAACGCATATCGGAGCGGGGTCATCACAAGATGTGCTCTCACCTCAGTTTCCATGGTAGCATGCTGGGCCGCATAGACCTGTTGGCCACCGCAAAATCACCCACTAGCCGCAAGCGACCAACGGAAGCGTTGCTGGGGGCCTCTGCTACAAAACCTTGACGGCCGCCAGGACCAGTTTCTCGAACGCCCCGGCGCCCTTGCCGGCGTTTTCCAAGGTGTGGCTGTGGGTGAGATTTTCGGCGGACAGCCCCGCGCCCATGTTGGTGATGCAGGAAATGCCCGCGACCTTCAGACCGCAGTGGCGGGCGATAAGACAGTCCGGGACGCTCGACATGCCGACCGCGTCACCGCCCCAGCCCTGCACCGCGCGAATCTCGGCCGGCGTCTCGAAGGAGGGCCCACGGAACGCGATGTAGACCCCCTGATGCAGGGTCACGCCGGTCTGTTGCGCCACGGTCCGGAGCTTCGCGCAGAGACCCGGGTCCCAGGCGTCGGTCATGGAAAAGAAGCGCGGGCCGAAGGCGTCGTCGTTCGGGCCGACGAGCGGGTTCAGGCCCATGAAATTGATGTGATCGGTGATCAGCATCAGTTCGCTGACCTTGATGTGCGGGCGGAGACTGCCGGCGGCGTTGGAGAGGAAGAGCGTTTCGACCCCCGCGGCCCGCACGGCGCGGATCATGGTCTTTAGCGGATCGGCGTCGCTGGTCTCGTAGAAATGCTTGCGACCGTTCAGCACGATGACGGGCACGCCGTTCAGCGTGCCGAGGATCAGCTGGCCGGCGTGGCCGGCGACGGTGAGTTCTGGAAAGCCGGGCAAATCGCGATAGGCCAGGGTGACGGGGTTTTGCACCAGGCGGGCCAGCCCGCCCAACCCGGAACCGAGGATGAGGGCGATCTTGGGTCGTGCTCCGGCGAGAGCCGCAGTGATCTTCGCGGCGGACAGACGAACATTTTCAATGTGGGTTCCGGGTGCGTTCATGGGTGCAGACTGGGCGGAAAGCCGGAGGCACACAAGCCCACGCACAACCGTGACGTTAGTGCATTCCCCAACGCGCACCCTGTTTAAATATTGGACGAACCGAGCTACCTTAGGCGCATCCCAGCGATAGAGGATTACTGTGCCTTGCCGGTGAGAGCCGCAGGCTTGTTGTTGCCGAAACCGACGTTTTGCGACGGCTGGGCCGTTACCTCATTTCCGGCAAATTTCAGCGTCAGCGTCTGGATGAAGGGAGTGCGGTAGCGATAGATCTGCACCGCGTAAGTGTCATTGGCCGTCCATGCGCCGGAGACGGCGGCTGGTTGCGGGCCGTCGGGGCCGGTCGTGACAGTGCCCTTGACCCATTTGCTATAGCCCGCCGCGACCTGCTGAGTCTGGCCGCGAATGGTGGTGCTGAGAGTCATGCCGCCGTCGGCGGCGAGGTCGAGCCGGATGGACTCCAAACCCATCGGGTTGCCATCGCCGGGCACGAAAGCGAAACGCTTGCCGGAGAGGCTTGCGGCCAAGGGGGAGGTGGCGGCGCCGACCTGCACTGGGTAGGTGAGCCCGGCGAGGCGCGCGGTCAGCTTGGCGTGGGCGTCGGCATTCTCCGGGATGGCGGCGGCGCGGAGTTCGGGGAGAAGCTTGTTCCAGACCATCTTCATCACGCCGCCCATATCGTTGGTGCCGCTGTTGATGGCGACGACGGTGTCGTGCAGCGGCATGACGATGCAATACTGGCCGAAGGCGCCGTCGGCGCGGTAGAATCCTGGGATGCAACGCCAGAACTGGAAGCCATAGCCCTGGTCCCAGTCGCTCTCGGGGTTGCTGCCGTTGGAAACCTGGCGGGCGCTGGCCTGGTCAACCCACTCGGCCGGGATGAGGCGCCGACCGTTCCACTCCCCCCGCTGGAGGAGGAGCTGCCCGAACTTGGCGATATCCTCGGTGCGCAGGTGCAGACCGGACGCGCCCAAGTTGAAGCCCTGCGGCGTGAGATCCCATTCCGGCGTGGGAATGCCGAGGGGCTCGAAGAGTCGCGGAATAAGGTAGTCGCGTACGGTCTGGCCGGTGACCTTCTGCACAATGGCGGAGAGCATGAAGGTGGCGGGTGAGTTGTAGTAGAACAGGGTGCCGGGCTTTTGCTTCACCGGGGCGGCGAGGAACTGCTTGGTGCCGGATTTGTCGGGCGCCATGACATTGATCTTGTCCACGTCCTCCTTGTGCTGGCCGGTGGACATCATGAGCAGGTCGCGAATGCGCAGGTTCTTCAGGTTTTCGGAGACTTCGGCCGGGGCGTCTTCCGGGAAATACTGGAGAACCTTGTCATGAATATTGATGCGCCCCTCGGCCTGCAGGAGGCCGATGGCGGTGGAGGTGAAACTCTTGCTCAGGGAGAAAAGCATGTGCGGCTCGGTGGCAGCATACGGCGCCCACCAACCCTCGGCGACGACCTGCCCGTGGCGCAGGATCATGATGCTGTGCAGGCCGTATTGCTTCGCCTCGGCTTCGTCAATCAGGCCCTGGATGCCCGCGGAGGAAATGCCCTGCGACTCGGGGGTGGCGCGGGGGAGCGAGGCGGCGGCCGCGCGGCTGGCGACTGCGGCGAGCGAACTGAGTGTGAGCACAGCGGCGACAAATGCGCCGAGACGGGACGGGGCGGTGTTTTTCATGCGGGGTAAGCCGCCTATCCTTAACCGCTCCCTCCGCGATGGCAACCGGCCGGCGGAGTTTGTCCGCACGGTGTTGCGCTAACAATCCAGCGCGCGGGGTTAGCTGGCCGACACCCGGGCCGCCGGGGCAAGTTACTCGACCAGGGTCCGCTCGATGCGACGGTCGGGAATGAGCCAGGTCAGGGCCACGCAGGCGTATAGGGTGACGGACAGCCACGGCAGCCAGAAGGCGATCACGATGCCAGCCGCGTAGAGGCAGATCGAGATCCAGCCCTTTAGGTCAGGGCCAATCGCCCGGGCCAGGGCCGAATCCCTGCCGTGGCTGACAATCAGGGAGCGGACCAGCACGGTGTAGGCGATGGCCGCCATGAGCAACACACCGCCGTAGAGCGCGACCGTGACGGCCGCAAAATGATTTTCCCCCATCCAGCCCGTGACAAAGGGGAAGAGGGACAACCAGAACAGGAGATGGAGATTGGCCCAAAGCACGCCGCCCTTGATGTGCTTCACGACCTGGTAGAGGTGGTGGTGGTTGTTCCAATAGATCCCGACATAGATGAAGCTCAGCACGTAGCTGAAGAATACCGGCAACAGCGGCTGGAGGGAGGCGAGGTCGGTGCCGTGCGGCACCTTCATTTCGAGGACCATGATGGTGATGATGATGGCGATGACGCCGTCACTGAACGCCTCGATCCGGCCTTTGTGCATGCGCGTGAACTAGACAGGCAAGTCATTGCCGGGCAACAAGGATGTCAGCCCCGGGCAGACCACGCCACGCCCGGGAATCCGTTTGCGAAGGCTGCACGTATGCCTACCATGCCGCCCATGAGTGATTTTGCCCCCGCCGCCGAAGTCGCCTCCACGCGCGACGCCCTGGTCCGTCTCAAGGCCAACATGCGCCAGACCATCAAGGGAAAGGACGACGTCATTGAGCAATCGCTGGTCTGCCTGCTCGCGGGCGGGCACCTGCTGATCGAGGACCTGCCCGGCGTGGGCAAGACGACGCTGGCCTATTCGCTGGCCCGCTCGATGGACTGCGCGTTTTCGCGCATCCAGTTCACCAGTGACCTGCTGCCGACTGATGTCACCGGCGTCTCCATCTACGACGAGACCCTCAAGGAGTTTGTGTTCAAGTCGGGTCCCGTCTTCGCCAATGTCGTGCTGGCCGACGAGATCAACCGCGCGACACCCAAGACGCAGTCGGCGCTGCTCGAGGTCATGGACCGCGCCAAGGTCACGGTGGACGGTGAGGCGCACACCGTGGGCGCGCCCTTCATGGTCGTGGCCACCCAGAACCCGGTCGACTACGAGGGCACGTTTCCGCTGCCCGAGAGCCAGATGGATCGTTTCCTGATGCGATTGCAGATGGGTTATCCGCAGGCCGGGGACGAACTGGAGATTCTGCGCAGCCCGCGCATCGGCTACGACGCCATCGCGCTCAATCCCGTGGTCACCCGCTCGGACATCCTGAAGATGCAGGCGCTGGCCGGAAAGGTGTTCGTGGAGGACAGCGTGCTCGACTACATCCTGAAGATCATCACCGCGACGCGGACGGAGGTGGAGTTCAAGGCCGGCGTCAGTGTGCGCGGCGGCCTGGCCCTGCGAATCGCCGCCCAAGCCCGATCACTCGTGCAGGGCCGGGATTTTGTCATCCCGGAGGATGTGCAGGAGATGGCGGGACCGGTGCTCGCGCACCGCTTGTCGCTGGCTCGGCAGACCTCGGACGCCTTGGAGGAGCGCCGCACCGTCCTGGCGGCGCTGCGCCGGATCATTTTGGCTGTGCCGGTGCCGGAGTAAGGGCCCCGTCCCGTGCAGTCCAGCACCACATTCGACCAGTCGTGGGATGGCCCCGGCGTGCCGGCGCGCGCCCGGCGCCAATTCAACTGGCAGGCCCTCCTCTGGCTGCTGGTGTTCCCCAAGAAACGGCACCGCATCGCCCTGACCCTGCCGGGGCTGTTCCTGATGATGCTTTCGCTGGGCATCGGCTCGGCGGCCTACAACACCGCGAGCAACATCCTGTTCATCACCCTGTCGCTGCTGCTGGCCTGCCTGCTGCTGAGCGGGTTGCTCTCCTGGTTCAACTTCATGGGTCTGGCTTGGCGGGTGCGGCCGCAGGGTCCGTGGCGGGCCGGTCACGAAACGTTGGTCACCGTCGAGCTGCGGAATACGAAACGCTGGCTGCCGACCTACAGCCTGTGGTTCGAGCTGGCGACCCAGCCGCGCCACATCCCCGACCCGGAGGCCGGGGGCAAGAACCTGCGAATGCGCGAGATCCTCGCCGCCGCCGAGCAATACATCACGCGCGGCCGGGTGTGCCTTCGCGAACGCGTGGAGCCGGGCGGGACCGCGACCATCGAGTGGGGGGTGAAGCCCACGCGGCGGGGCGAGACCCTGCTCGAACTCGGGGCCGTCGGTTCGCTGTTCCCCTTCGGTTTCCTGCGGAAAAACATCGGCACCGACCTGAAGCAGACGGTGCTGGTCTGGCCCGCGCAGGTGGAATACCAGTGGACCGGCGCCATGGCGGCCCACTCCGGCTCCCAAGGCCGGCGCACGGCGCGGACGGGCACGGGCGATGACCTGCTGGCGTTGCGCAAATACCAGCAGGGCGACTCGCACCGGCTGATCCATTGGAAGGCAAGTGCGCGGCTTGGACAGCTGCTGGTGCGCCAGTTCGCCGCCGAGAGCCGCGACGGCTTTGTGCTCAGCCTCGACAGCCCCGCTTCGCGCTGGACCCGGCCGGAACAATTTGAACTGCTCTGCAGCCTGGCGGGCACGCTCGCCGAGGACCTGTTTGCCGCCGGCCGGTTGCGCGGGGTCATCCTCAACGGCGGGCCACTGCGCGAGACGCGCCGGCTGCGTGACGTTGAGGCCTGGCTGGACGACCTCGCGCGGTTGCAGCCGGTGATTGAGCCGGGAGCGGGAAGCCGGGAGCAGGGAGCATTGCCCACCCACAACGTCATCACCTTCGCTCCCGAGGGGGCGCGGGGCATCACCGCCTATGTCGACGGCCGCCAAACCGCGTCAGCTTAACCTCGACGAGTTGCTGCGCCTGAAGTGGCTGCTTGGCGGCGCGCTCGCGCTAGTCTCGCTGTGGACGGTCTTCTTCCTCGATATCGAGGCGTTGGGACTGGTGGGCGTGGCCGGCGCGGTGATCCTCGCCGCGTTGGTCTGGCCGCAACTCCCGGGCCGGTTGCCCCCGCTCGTCTGGAAACTCGCGGTGCCGGCCATCATCGTGGCGATGGCGTTGGATTTCTATTTCAGCCCCGACACGCTGCCGGTGCTCATCCGGCTGGCGATACTGCTCGTGCTTTACCGGGCCGTGGCTTACCGGAAGAAGCGCGAGGACCTGCAATTGCTCGTGCTGGGCCTGTTTTTGATCGTAGTGGCGGGCGTCCTCACGGTCTCGCTGGGCTTTGCGTTCCTGCTGCTCCTGTTCACGGCCTGCGCACTGGGATTTCTCTTCATCATCAACCTGATTGATGCGGCGGAGACCGGCGCCGTGCGCACGGCGGAGGCGGAGACCGCCTGGACGCGGCTCGACTGGCGGAACTTCCTGGGCCGGCTGCGGCGGGTGGCGGACTGGCGGTTGATGCTGTTTGCCAGCCTGCTGTTCCTCGCGGTGGTGGCGATGTCCGGCCTGCTGTTCCTGGTGATTCCGCGCTTCGAGGTGGCGAGCGGCTTCTTCCTCGACCGCTACATCACGCGTAAGAGCCGGTCGGGCTTCACGGACACGGTGAAGTTCGGTGACGTGACCGAGCTGCTCAGCGACAACGGCGTGGCCATGCGCGTGGACCTCACCGACGCCAGCGGGATCCGCGAGGAGCCCTACTGGCGACTGGTCGTGCTGGACGAATATTCCCCGGAGGGCTTCAAGGTGTCCGCCGGGCTCAAGGGCGAGCTGATCCGCAGCCAGCGGATCGTCCAGCAGCTGCGCGGCCGGGCGCTGGGCCGCCCGGTCAACGAGGTGGGCGGGGTGTGGACCTTCTATGTCGAACCAGGAGTAAGCCGGTTTCTGCCCCTGCCCGGCGGTTACGGCGTGCTGCGAATGCGGGACCCAGTGCCGCTGCAGACCAGTCCGGGCAACCGGCTCGTCGCCATGCGCACCGAGCCGATGACTATGAGCGCCTTCCAGCTGGAGGGCGTGGAACTGGCCCCGACGCTCACCGACGCGCGGTTTCCCCAGCTGTTGCGCGCGGCGCAATCCGACCCGCCGCGCAGCAACGAAGCCTACCGCTATGATCCACGACTGACGCTGCGTGGCCCGGAAGGTCCGGCCAACGAGACTGTGCTCCGCCGCCTGCTGGCGGAGATCACGGGCGGCGCGGAGCTCCCGGCCGATGAATTTTCCCGCCGGGCCATGGCCTGGCTGAAGGACCGCCATGCGTACGCGCTGTCCGTGAAAATCCCCAAGGGCGGGGACGGTGACGACATCGTGCGCTGGCTGGATTCCAACGAGCCGGGCTTCTGCGAGTACTTCGCCGCCGGCTTCACCGTGCTGGCGCGCGCCGCGGGGCATCCCACCCGGGTGGTGGCGGGTTTCCACGGCGGCATGCTCAACGGCTTTGAGAACTACATCAGCGTGCGGAATTCAAACGCCCATGCCTGGGCCGAGATCTACGACGGCAAGGCGGCCTGGCTGCGGGTGGACCCGACGCCCGGCAGCGGTGGACCGACGACGCAAAACAACACGGGCGGCGCACAACAGGAGCAGGACAGCAGCTGGTCCGCGCGGGTGGACAGCCTGCGCGTGCTCTGGTACCGGCGCATCGTGAACTTCGATTCCCGCCAGCAGGTGCAGATGATCGAGCAGGTGAAGTCCTTCACCACTGACTCGGGCACGGCAATGCGGGCCCGGCTGGAGGAATTTTCCAAGCGGCTCAAGGCGTGGCTCACCCGGCCGTGGGACGCAGCGCGTCTCCTGCGCCTGCTGGGGCAGGGCGCCGGCGTGGCCGCGCTGGGCTGGATCCTGTGGCGGCTGACGGGGCAGGGCTGGCAGCGCTGGCAGTTATGGCGCCGACCGACGGAATACGATCCGGTGCGGCGCACGGCCGGGGTGTGGCTCGGACGGTTGCGCCAGCGGAATACGATCAACGAAGTCGTGGGGGATCTGCAGCGGTTGCGCTATGGCCGGCGGGAAACCTGGCCGGAGCCGCGGGCGGTGTTCCGCCGGGCCAGGCAGGCGCGGCGCACGGCACGCCGCTGATCACTGCATCGAGAGCTTGACCGGCGGAACCACGGCACGGTCCTGCTTATCCTTCCAAGCTTGGAGGATGGCCTTCGCCACCGGGGCGGCATACATGCCGCCGCCAAAACTGTTGTCATCCACCGCGCCCTCCAACACGACGGCCACCGCGATCTGCGGGTTCTCGACCGGGGCAAAGGTCACGATCCAGGCAAGGTCGATGCGGCCCTTCTGGGCGGTACCGGACTTGGCGGCGCCGCGCAGACCCTCCACCTGCGTGAGCTTGCCGGTGCCGAAGCGATAGCACTGTTCCATGCCCTCGAGCACGGCGTTGTAGTCGGCCGGCGACAGGCCGATGGGCTCGGTGTGCTGCGCCGGGCGCTTGGGATCGTGGAGGATGGTGGGCTTGGTCTCGGTCTCGCCGCGGGCAAAGGACGCGACCATGCAGGCGGCCTGCAGGGGCGTGATGAGCGTGTCGCCCTGGCCGATGGCGATGTTGGCGGTGTCGCCGGGCCGCCAGACTCCGTCCGGCAGGTTGGCCCGCTTCCAGTTGGCGCGCCGCCACGCCGGATCAGCCACGACCGGATTTTTGAATTCAGAGGGGAGTTCAATCCCGGTGGGGTGGCCGTAGCCGAATCGGTTCGCCTCGGCCGCGATGAGGTTGGCCCCGATATCCAGGCCATTTTTGTAGAAAAACACGTTGCAAGAATCGCGGATCGCGCCGCGGAGGTCGCGGTCGCCATGGCCGTTGCGATTATGGCAGGGGAAACGCCGGTTGCCGACCATGTAGAAACCCGGGCAAAGCACATGGGTGGTGGTGGGATCGATGGCCCCGGATCGCAGCCCGGCAATGGCGGTGATGAGCTTGAAGGTGGAGCCGGGGGGATACTGACCCTGGATGGCGCGGTTGAGCCAGCCGCCGGAATCCTCGATGGCCTTGGCCTCGTCAAAGGAGAGCCGCGGCACGAAGGTGTTGAGGTCGTAATCAGGCTTGGAGACCAGGGTGAGCACCTCGCCGGTGCGGATGTCGATGGCCACGGCGGCGCCGGTGCGGTCCTTGCCCTCGCTGTCCTTCATGGCGAGTTCGGCCGCCTGCTGCAGATCGATGTCGAGGCTGGTCGTGATGTTGCTGCCCTGCACCGGCAGGCGCTTCTCGACGGGCAGGTCCACCTTGTAGCCGGCGGGATCGACGCGGTAGATGGCGCCGCCGGTTTCGCCCTGGAGCTTCTCATCGAAGATCTTCTCGAGGCCGGTGCGGCCCACGGAGCCCTTCATCTTGAAGGTGGTCAGGTCCTCGCCGGGGAAATCCTCCACCTCGGGGTCGTTGTTGACGCCGACGTAGCCGAGGGTGTGTGCGGCCGCGGTGTTGTAGGGGTAGTGCCGCGTGCTGGAGGTATAGACCTGCAGCGGGGAGTTGACGGGCAGGCGTTCGATCAGCCGCGCGTATTCCTCCGGGGCGAGGTCATCGAGCAGCACATAGGGGAGGAGGAGGGATTGGTTGATATGACGGTTGAGCTCGGGGGAGCGGACCTTTTCGCTGCGATTGAGGATGAAGTTGATCTGGTCGAGGTAGCGCTGGGCGACGGCGCTGCGTGCGATGCGCTCCATCTGGTCCGCATTGGGCCGCTCCGCGGCGTCGAGCGAGGCATAGTTGCGCGCGATGGTGCGGTATTCGGTGCGGAACTCGCCGCGAAGGCCGGCGAGGTCGAGCACGACGGAGAAGCGCGGGCGGTTGGCCACCAGCAGCCGACCCTCGCGGTCGTAGATGTTGCCCCGCGGGCCGGGGGAGATGACGCGGCGCAGGTTCTGCAGGCGCTCCCGCTCGGTGTAGACCCCGGAATTGAGCAGCTGCCGGTACGCCAGGCCGCTGGTGAGCACCACGACCAGCCCGATGACCGCGCCGTGGAAGAGCAACAGGCGCGGGTTGCGGTGGGTGCGGCGTTCGATGAGTCGGCTCACGGGGATAACGGATGCAGAAGCCCGGAGAAATCAACGCGCCACCGGGCGGCCGGTCTCGGGGTGGATCTCCGCCAGCTCCATGGCGCGGTCCTGCAGGGCGAGGAACCACGGGGCGACGACGAAAATTGCGAGCTGGGAGAACAACAGGTCGCCGAAGATGCGCAGCCACGCGCTGGCCGGCCGCGGGCCGGCTCCGACCAGCAGGAAGGACAGCGCAATGAACAGGAACAGGTTGGCCAGCAGGGCCACGACGATGCCGAACACCGCGCCCTCGCGCGGGAAACGCTGGCGGCCATACAAAACGGTGAGGTGGACCAGACTGAAGAGCACGAGGCTGGTACCGAAGGGCACGGGCTCGAGCGCATCGACCATGAGGCCGGTGAGCAGGGTGGCGATCAGGCCCTGCTTCGGGTCAAGCCGCAGGGCGGCATAGGTGATGAGCAGTCCGCCGAGGTAAAAGAACACGGCGTAGTCGGCCACATAGTGGTTGGCCAGCCCGGTGAGCCACCAGAGCAACAGGTTGGCCGAAGTGACGATGAGCCAGCGGGGATCGTAGCGGCGCATGATCACTCCTCGGGATTGAGCGGGATGAGCACGGTGACCTCGGTGAGCGTGCCGAGCCGCTGGTCGAGCTGGACCTCGCCGCTCTTGAACAGGCCGTCGGCGCTGGGCTCCAGGTTGGTGATTTCACCGATGGTGAGCCCGGGAGGGAAGACGCCGCCAAGGCCGGAGGTCACCAGATGCTTGGAAGCGGACGGGGTGGCGTAGACGTCGAGCGGGACAAAATCCACCGTGCCGCGGGGCGAGGCGAAGGAGTTGTTGAGGCCGCCCTGGTAGCTGATGGGCCGGGTGTCACCGGCAACGGTGGCGGCGAGGCGCAGGGTGGGGCTGGTGATCAGGTCCACGACCGAGGTGTAGCGGTGGACCTCGGTGATGCGGCCGACCACGCCGCCGGCGAACACGACGGGAGCGCCGACCGTGATGCCGTAGTTCGAGCCCTTGCGGATGATCATGCGCTGCCACCAGCCCGAGAAATCGCGCCGCGCCACGCGGGCGGGCTCGAAGCGGAAGTCCGGCATCGAGGGGATCTTCAGCAGGTTTTCCAGCCGGAGGATCTCGGCCTCAAGGTAGGAGTTGGTCTGATTGGCGTATTCGTAGCGGGCGATGAGACCGGCGACCTGCTGGCCGGCCTTCAGCAGTTCGTCCTTGGAATGAAGCCGGTTGGCCCAGAAGGTCTGGAGGTCGCGCACGAAGGAGTCGGCGACGGTGAGCGGGGCCTGGATCTCGAAGAAGGTGGCGCGGGAAAAAGACTTCACCGCCAGTGGCAGGAAGATCCACGCGAGCAGGATGATGCCCAGCGTGACGAACGGGCGGGCCTGGTCGAAGCGTTTGGGGAACACGGTGAGGGTTTTTCAGCAGGGGTTGTTACCCTAACCGCCCGAGGGCGCTTGAGGGCAAGCGCCCCTACCTCAGAGGTCCGCGGCGATCCGGCGGTAATCCTCGATGTTGTTGATGAAGACGCCGGTGCCGTTGGCGACGGCGGAGAGCGGGTCGTCGGCGACGGTGACGGC
>Ga0255338_1004682_pt1 | contig 13727 bp, 12 predicted proteins | sample MeOH1_35cm_T4_19_FD_203715 | JGI IMG/M metagenome (GOLD analysis project Ga0255338, IMG submission 203715) | Sandy soil microbial communities from University of British Columbia, Vancouver, Canada - MeOH1_35cm_T4_195 | ecosystem: Engineered > Artificial ecosystem > Sand microcosm > Unclassified ...
CAATACGCAGCCAACTTTTACGCTAACCCGAATATGCCTTTGGGTGAAGCCGTGAATCTGGTCAAGGAAACGGCAGCTAAAATCGTGCCGGCAGAATACACGGTAAAACTTACCGGCCAAGCCGAAGAGTTTGGCAAAACTTTTAAAAATATACAATTTGTGTTTTTACTTGCCTTTGTATTGCTGTACATGGTGCTGGCCAGTCAATTCAACTCGTTTATCCAGCCCCTGATTATCATGCTCGCCCAACCTCTGGCCATCATCGGCGGCCTCATTGCACTGCTCATCTCAGGCGACACGCTTAACATGTATTCCATGATCGGCCTGGTTTTACTGATAGGTTTGGTAGCTAAAAACTCAATCCTGCTGGTGGATTTAACCAATCAACTACGTGAAGGCGGGGCAAGCATCAATGATGCGCTCAAAAAAGCCTGCCCCATCCGTCTGCGTCCGGTAGTAATGACTTCACTCACCATTATTCTGGCGTTGTTACCTGCAGCGATGGGCTTGGGCGCAGGATCGGAAACCAACAAACCCCTGGCTGTCGCCATTATTGGCGGCATGGTTTCTTCTACGTTGCTGACACTTGTAGTCGTACCCGCCGCCTATTCTTTAGTAATGAATAGTTTAAACAAATGGAATCAAAGAAATAGGTTGAATTGAACCAATTAAAACTATTTATGTTTAGCGATAACCCACACGCCTATCATCACCAGGCCCGTTCCAAATAATTGCAGCCACGTAATGTCCTCGCCTAAAAAAATATAGGCAAGAAAAATCGTGGATACCGGCCCCACTGACGCCACTAACGATGCCTTGTTGCTGCCGATACGCTGGATACCTTCATTCAGCAATATTGCGGGCAACACGGTGGCAACCAACGCCATTGATAGACTTAACAAGTAAACCTGTACCGGCAAGTGCAGCATTGATGTTTGATGCGGTGTTGTGGCAAAGTGCCCCGCACTCGCCGCAGTTGCAGCCAGCATGGTGTAAGCGGTAAACAATGACGACCCCACCCGCGGGATAAGCCGGCCGCTAAACACCAGATAAGCGGCATAGCTAATCGCACTGGCAAACACCAAGGCAACACCCAGCATGGTCTGGCTTCCTTCCAGTTTTGTCAGTGTCAGATCATGGCCTACTACTAAACCCACGCCCGCATAAGTTAACACCAAGGCCGCTATCTCGCGTTTACTGATGCGCTGCTTGAACAATATAGCAGTCAGCATGACTACCATTGTCGGATACAAAAATAAAACAATCCGCTCCAATCCGGCAGTGACATAAGCAAGTCCGGCAAAATCCAGCCACATGGGGCCATACCCGCCCAGCATTCCGGCCACCACAATCATCCAGCCATCACGGCGCGAAATTTTAGCGGCTGTTGCCGAGGCGCGTGCCCATAATGCCAGCCCGATAAAAAATGGTGCTGAAAATGCCATACGTAAAGTAATCAGTGTTGCTGCATCTACTGAATACGCATAGGCAAGCTTCACGAATATGGCTTTGGATGAGACCGTCACAGCGGCGGCAGTTACCATCAACGAGCCAATATAGGCGTTGTGTATTGCTTGCTGAGTTTGGGATTGCATGTTGTTGCCCTTATTTTATGGGGCTCAACGGGGGGGTAACCAAATGATCAACCGCGGAGAGCCCGCGGTTGCAAAAATTACGACAAGCAGCAACCGCAGCACATGGTGGCGCGTAGCCACAGTGCTTTGCGGACAATAACCGCTGATGCTGAAATGTAATTGCTGTTTGTCATAGAGCGAGAACTATACGCGCAGATAATCGCAACGGTCAAGCATGGGATCAAATTAACCTCGCTTTTAAACTAACTTCTCAAGCACTTCCAGCTGCAAGCCGCTTAATTTCGGCTGCCACATTGCTGGATTAACGGGAAAAGATTTAAAAACACCGGTTTTTCGATAACCGCGCCGTTCATAAAAGGCAATCAACTCATGCCGCACGGTAATGACATGCATCAGGAACTTATTCATATTCCAATGCTGCTGTGCATAACCCTCAGCGTAAGTGAGCAATTGCTTACCTATACCAGAACCTTGCAGAGCGGGATTAACTACAAACATGCCAACATGCGCAGCGTCGGCATGTCTTTCAAGGCAAGCTGAGCCAACGATTTCGTTATCATGCATGCAAAGCAATATCACACTCTGGTCCGATTTGATTAAGCGCTGGACTTCTTCCACATTAGTTCGCAACCCATCCAGCAAATCGGCTTCTGTTGTCCAGCCTTGGCGGCTTGTTTCGCCACGATACGCCGCGTTTGCCAAGGCCGCGATTTTGCCTGATTCTGATGCGACTGCAGGACGAAAAGACAATGCTGAAATCATTTGGGTGCACCTACCAGTTTTTGCACAACCAAGCTGCCGACCATGTCGCCTTGTACATTCACTGTAGTGCGCAAAGTGTCCAACAATCTATCTACGGGCAATAAAATGGCGATTGCTTCAGCAGGCAAACCAACTGACTGCAAGACCATGATCATAGTGACCATGCCGGCACTCGGGATGCCAGGTGCACCCATCGCGGCAATCATTGCGGTAAAGAACACTATCAGCTGTTGTGCCAAACTCAGTTCCACCCCTACCAAATTAGCAACGAACAATGCGGCGGCGGCTTCATAAAGTGCGGTACCATCCATATTGATGGTCGCACCTAATGGCACAACAAAGCCGGCGATTTCAGGTTTCACATTCAACTGCTGAGTGACACAGCGCAGGGTAATCGGCAGCGTGGCAGAGCTTGAACTAGTCGCAAATGCCGTTACCAAAGCTTCACGCGCACCACGCCAGAACCACAAAGGGGACTGGCGCGTAAATAAATATAAAATCAATGGCAATACGATAATGCCATGCAACAGCAGCGTACCAATCACCACTGCCACAAACTTGACGAGGATGCCCAGCATGGCAACATCCTGCACTGCCACCAGCTTAATCAACAGTGCCATAATGCCCAGCGGTGCCAGGCGCATCACCCAACCCACAATCAGCATAGTCACGTCCAATGCCTCCTGCAACAGCGAACGCAAATGCTGAAAACGCTCTCCGCCCATCACCAGAGTCACACCTAGAATCAGTGCAAACATCACCACTGCCAGCACATTGCCCTGTGATAAAGCAGCAAATGGATTGACAAACAAGCCGTGTAAAAACTGGGCAAAAAACTCAGGCAACGGTAGCTGCTTTGCCTCGAAATTTTGCATGGCATGCTCAAACATATTGATTTGCAAACCACTGCCGGGTTTGAAATACAGGCTGGCAGACATACCCAATACAATCGCAATGGCCATGCTGCTGATAAAAAAGATAAGCGTCGTGATCCAGACACGATGCATTTGCCGGTGTTGCTGTAGATTGGCGATGCCCACTGCTATAGAACAGAATACCAGCGGGATTAAAATCATTTTGAGCAGATCGATAAATAGCGTACCAACCAGGCCAGAGGCATACAAGCCGCCTTGCACGGCATGATGTTCAGCACCTAGTGTATGAAAATAAATGCCAACAGCAACACCAAAAATTGCGCCTAGTAATATTTGGATGTTAAGACTGGGCAGTTTCATGTGCTATTTATGATTTAGCTGCTTTAGGTTTTACTGCTTTAGCTGCCGCTACTTTAGGTTTAGTTACCTTGGGCTTAGTCACTTTGGGTTTAGCGGCTTTCGCTGTTTCTTTAATTTCTTCCTGCACAGGAGTTTTAATGTCCTCATCGGCGGCACCCGCAGGTGCAATGTCATTTGCAGTTTGTACTTTCTCAAACACCGCTGCAAAAAAACCATCGGTATTATGTAAATGCGGCAGTAATTTTAAATAGTTGCCGGTATCCAGCTGGATCTGCTGCTGTGCCAGGATTTCTGCCGCATTAAGCAATTTGAAATCTGAATGAGCAGCCAGAAACTGCTCTGCAATGTTCTCGTTCTCATCGCGTAACAAACTACAGGTCGCATAGATCAAACGTCCGCCATTTTTTGTCAGTTTGGCAGCGCGCGCCAGAATATTGGTTTGCTTTACATTCAGTTCAGCAATATCTTCAGGCGTCTGGCGCCATTTCAGATCCGGATTGCGGCGCAAGGTGCCTAGTCCGCTACATGGCGCGTCCACCAGCACTCGGTCAAACTTGCCGTTCAGGCGTTTTAATTTAGGATCGGTTTCACTGCTGATCACTTGTGCGTGTAAATTACTCAGACCGGAACGTTTTAAGCGTTGCCCCAGGTTGTGCAGGCGCTTTTCAGACACATCAAATGCGTACAAGCGGCCCGTATTGCGCATCAATGCACCCATTGCCAGACTTTTGCCACCGGCACCCGCGCAGAAATCTGCCACCATCATGCCGCGCTTAGGTGCAACCAAATGTGCCAACAACTGGCTGCCTTCGTCCTGCACTTCAATCTTGCCTTCGGTGAACAGTACATGGCGACCGATATTCATACGGTTTGGCATGCGAATACCAATGGGGGAGTAAGGCGTTTTTGTAACATTGGTTTCACCAGAAGTGTTTTCAGCGATGAACTTTGCCAATACTTCATCACGTGTGCCTTTAATCGTATTCACGCGCAAATCCAGCGTAGCCTGCTCATGCATGCTACGTGCAATAGTGAGCGCTTCCGTCTCACCATATTGAGCTACAAGCTTATCCCACAGCCAGTCGCGCACATCGGCCTGCACTGCGAGCGGTAAATTATCTGTGGATTTCGCCTTGATCATATGCGCCCACTCTTTTTGCTGTTCATTCAGCATAGGCTCAAGCTCGCGGATACTCATGCCCTGTACGCGCAACAAGTAGGCCAGAATCAGCTTACGCGCATCGTCAGGATCATTCTCGTCATTGGCGGTAACAGTGCTCAAAAAACGTAAACGGCGCAAAACACCATAAACGCTTTCCGCGACAAAAGCGCGTTCTTTGGTACCTAATTCTCGATTATTGCGAAAAAATTCGCTTAATTTAGCGTCAGCAGGGCTGCTGAATGTCAGCAGATTGGATAAAACGATAGCAGCTTGCCGGATTAGATTAGGCGTCATATTTGGTTTTCTTTACGTAAAATTTCTTTAATTTCTAGAGAATAGATCTTTAGTTAAAGATCTATTCCATATGCAACTCGGTTAATGTCTGCTCGAGTTTCTGTCCATTATCGTCCACCATCAAAATCCGTACCGGTACATAATGGTAATCGGCAGCGAGCCAAAGCTCTTTGGTCTCTTGTGTATCCTGTGCCGGCGGTACGAGATGCAGGGTTTTATATTGCCCACCGGCACTGGTAATGGTTTCAGATTCAAGCTTGATATTGTATTGATACTGGTTGAGTTTTTTACCGGTCGTCAGCATTACTGTGATATCGCCTTTCAGCGTAGCAGGCTGGTACATGAACTGGTAGGCATAGCTCGCCAAGTCCTGTGTGCCTGCGGTAAGGGGTGCCTCTTTCAGCTTGCCTTTTACCGTCATGCGCAAATTCTGTTTAGCCCAGTCAAAATCAGCCAGCAATGCTTTTTTAGGATTATCGCCCTGACGCAACTCAAAATGGTCAGGTTTCAGCCCCTGTACGGTCACTTCACCGCTACTGGTCAATACCCGCTCACCGAACAGCGCATAAACACCGATACCCTTGGTTATACTCTCGATCTTGTAACTGCTACCGCTAACCGCAAACTGTTCGCGCACTTTGGCGAACGGCTGGCCATTTTTTGTGACTTCGTAGGTAGCCTGAATGCGTTTAGGCAAGGCAGCATTGGAAATTGCCGCCTGCTCTGCCATCACTGATGTTGCTGATAACAAAACTGCCAAGCTTAATAATTTAAACAATGTAAATATTTTGATGTGATTAAACACAAGATTTCCTTTAATTTAAGAAACACATCAATCTAACGCGCCAGCAGAGGTTTCGTTACGTGGCGTTTCATTACAAGGTAACCTACTAAACTACAATGGTCGGTGCTTCACCTGCATTTTGGACGCGGATATGACCGATTTCAAACACGGTTTCACCAGAAGCTTCCAGTAATTGTTTAGCCTGAGCCACGTGTTCTTTTGCCACAATCACGGCCATACCGATACCGCAGTTAAAAGTCTTATACAGTTCGCTAGGTACGATATTGCCCTGTGCCTGCAGCCACTGGAACAAAGGCGGCAATTGCCAGCCACTGGCCTTGATTTCGGCGGTCAAGCCTGCCGGCAATACACGCGGGATATTCTCGGTAATACCGCCACCGGTGATATGCGCCATGCCTTTTACCGGCAATGCTTCAATCAGTTTCAACAATGATTTCACGTAGATGCGTGTAGGCTCCATCACCACGTCTTTGAATTTTCTGCCGTGAAAGTCTGATTCAAAATCGATACCTGATTTTTCAATCAATTTACGGATTAATGAATAGCCGTTTGAATGTGCGCCGCTTGAAGCCAGCCCCAAAACCACGTCACCGGCAGCAATGGTAGTGCCGTCAATCAGTTTGGCTTTATCTGCACAGCCTACGGCAAAGCCAGCTAGATCATACTCACCTGCCGGATACATGCCGGGCATTTCTGCTGTCTCGCCGCCCACCAATGCACAGCCGGATTGCTCACAGCCTTCAGCAATGCCTTTAATTACCTGTGCTGCCACGCCAACTTCCAGCTTGCCGCAGGCAAAGTAATCCAGGAAAAACAATGGCTCTGCGCCTTGCACCAAAATATCATTCACGCTCATGGCGACCAAATCGATACCCACGGTGTCGTGTTTATTCAGTTCAAACGCTAATTTCAGTTTGGTGCCTACGCCATCAGTGCCCGAAACCAGAATCGGCTCCTTGAATTTTTGCGGCACGGCAAATAACGATCCAAACCCACCGATGCCACCCAGCACCTCCGGGCGTATAGTGCGTTTGGCAAAAGGTTTGATTTGCTCAACTAAGGCATCACCCGCTTCAATATCCACCCCTGCATCGCGGTAGCTGATAGAAGTTTTATCTGAATTATTGGCACTCAAGGGGTTCTCGCTTTCTACTAAAAGTGTGTTCTGTCGTTATAATGGCATTTTAACCGAAATGCCTCATTAACCGAAATTTCAGGCATATCGAAATCCAGACAAACCGAAATGGCAAACTTGAATCATGACTCAAATCATGGCACTCAAATCATGAACAGCAGAACACACTACCTCTGGTGGATTGCCGGCCTATCTGTTTATGGCCTTGTTTACCTGTTAAGCCCGATACTTACGCCGTTTCTGATCGCGGCCATTCTGGCTTATATCGCCAACCCTTTGGTCAATAGAATCGATGCGTTAAATTTCAGCGGGTTTAATCATAAATTCAGCTACAGCCCTAGCCGCACCATGGCAGCATCGCTTGTAATGCTGCTGCTTTTTGCCGTGCTGATACTGATCTTGCTGATTGTCATTCCGTTGATGCAAAAAGAATTTTTACTGCTTTCACAAAAAATGCCGGTTTATTTCAACACCGCGAAAACCGCCCTGGAGCCTTGGCTGCAAAAGAATTTTGGCGTTGCCATCAATATTGATTATGCGCAAATACAGCAGATTCTGACCGAAAACTGGAAAACTGCTGGTGGTTTCGCCAAACAGATTGCATTGGAAATAGGCAACCAAGGCATGGCAATTGTCGGCTGGCTGGCTAATCTGGTCCTGATCCCGCTCGTACTATTTTATCTGTTGGTGGATTGGAACATCATTATCGCCAAAATCAACCACCTGCTGCCTAAAAGATTTACCGCTAAAACGCAGGAAATCGCCTCGGATATTGATGCGGTGCTGGCTGAATTTTTGCGCGGGCAACTCACCGTAATGTTACTTATGAGTGTGTTTTATGCCACAGGCCTATGGCTGGCAGGACTGGAACTGGCCTTACCGATTGGTGCGCTGTCAGGTTTATTGGGCTTTGTGCCTTATTTAGGGATAGGAATAGGGTTGGGTTTAGCAGTACTTTCCGGCTTCCTGCAATTTGGCAGCTTACATGACCTGATTCCGGTTTTGATTGTGTTTGGCCTTGGACAGGTAGTAGAAAGCATGGCGCTTACGCCGTGGCTCGTTGGCGACCGTATCGGCTTGCACCCGCTAGTGGTTATCTTTGCATTGATGGCAGGGGGGCAGTTATTTGGTTTTGCCGGCGTGCTGCTTGCGCTGCCTGTTTCTGCGGCGATCGCAGTGGGTTTCCGGCATGCCAGACAACGCTACCTCACCAGCAATTTTTACAATGAGTAACTTAGTTTGAAACAACTGCTTTTAGATATTCAACCGCTTGCACCTCCAACGCTGGATAATTTCATCGCTGGACGCAATGCAGAAGCACTGCACAGCCTGCAGATGATACTTAGCGGCAACGCCGATGTTCACTTTGTTTACCTCTGGGGTGCGCAAGGCAGCGGTAAAAGCCATTTACTGCAAGCCTGCATAAATTTTGCACATGAACAACAGTTACCACTCTGCGTGGTGGATGACGTAAATACGTTGGATGATGAAGCGCAAATCGCCCTGTTTAACGATTTTAACCAACTCCGCGCGTCTGGCGGCATGCTCATCACCAGCGGTAATGCTGCCCCCACGCAAATGGGGCTACGTGACGACCTCGCTACCCGCCTTGCCTGGGGTTTAGTGTACCAACTGCATCCGCTCACCGACGAAGAAAAAGCCCAAGCACTCAAAACCCACGCAAGAGAACGCGGCATAAAACTGCCTGATGAGGTTGTAGATTACTGCCTACGCTACTTACGCCGTGATTTGCCTACATTGATGGCAGTGCTGGATGCACTGGATGTATGGTCACTCACCGAAAAAAAACCAGTGACTGTGCCTATGCTAAAAAAACTACTGCAATTGAATATTGAGGTTTAATACCGCCAAATTCAATGCATTAAAAAATAAACTGTAAAATCACACTATTACCAAATAAATATTATTGCCAATCAAATACTTTTGATAGATAAACACTATCCCTGAGGTTAGTCATGTTACGTATTACTGAAATCAAACTTCCCATTGAGAACGCACAATCGCTCACTCACCAGGCTGATGAAATCAAAGCTGCGCTACTCAAACGTTTGGAAATCCCCGAAAGTGATCTGCTTCACTTTGATATCTTTAAGCGCGGGGTGGATGCACGCAAATCCCATGCGATCCTGTATGTGTACAGCCTGGATGTGGAAGTTAAAAATGAGGCTAGAATCCTCGCCAAATTCCGTAAAGATGCTCACATCAAGCCTGCACCGGATACTGAATACAAGTTTGTGGCAACTGCGGATAATGGAGCGCTTTTACACCCACTACGTCCGGTTGTGGTCGGCTTTGGCCCGGCAGGTATCTTCTCTGCACTGATTCTGGCGCAATCTGGCTTTAAGCCTATTGTGCTGGAGCGCGGTAAGGCAGTGCGTGAACGCACCAAAGACACCTGGGGCTTATGGCGCAAGAACAAACTCAACCCTGAGTCCAACGTGCAGTTCGGTGAAGGCGGTGCCGGGACTTTCTCTGACGGCAAACTGTATAGCCAGATTAAAGACCCCAAGCACTATGGGCGCAAAGTGATACAGGAGTTTGTAAAAGCAGGCGCGCCGGAAGAGATTATGTATGTCAGCCACCCGCATATCGGCACCTTTAGATTGGTTGGCATGGTCGAGGAAATGCGTAACACCATTATCGAATTAGGCGGTGAGATTCGCTTTGAATCGCGCGTAGAAGATATTGAAATCGCAGCAGATAAAGATGGGAATAATCAGGTGCAAGGCGTGGTGCTGCAAACTGGCGAGCACATCCCGACCAATCATTTGATTCTGGCAGTAGGTCACAGTGCGCGGGATACGTTTGAGATGATCTACAAGCGCGGTGTTTATGTAGAAGCAAAACCTTTCTCTATCGGCTTCCGTATCGAACACCCGCAGTCGCTGATTGATAAGGCCAGATACGGCAAGAGCTACAGTGAGGACTTACTCAATAAGCTAGGCGCGGCGGACTACAAGCTGGTACACCATGCCAAAAACGGACGTAGCGTTTACAGCTTTTGCATGTGCCCGGGCGGCACGGTAGTCGCTGCGGCATCAGAACCCAACCGCGTGGTGACCAATGGCATGAGCCAGTATTCGCGCAACGAACGCAACGCCAATGCCGGCATCGTCGTCGGCATCACGCCGGAAGTTGATTATCCGGGCCACCCGCTCGCCGGCATGGAACTGCAGCGCAAACTGGAAGGTAATGCGTATGTATTAGGCGGCAGTAATTACAATGCACCAGGCCAGCTGATTGGGGATTTTTTAGCCAACAGGCCTTCCACCCAATTTGGTGAAGTCACACCGTCTTACACTCCTGGCGTACATCTCACCAACCTGGACACAGCATTGCCTGAGTTTGCGATTACGGCTATCCGTGAGGCGATACCCGAGTTTGCCAAACAGGTGAAAGGGTTTGATCTGGCAGACGGCGTACTGACAGGCGTTGAAACACGCACCTCTTCACCCATCAGAATCAAACGTGATGATGAAACCCTGCAAAGTATCAACACTAAAGGTTTATACCCATGCGGCGAGGGCGCAGGCTATGCAGGCGGCATTTTGTCAGCCGGTGTAGATGGCATTAAAGTAGCGGAAGCCGTTGCATTAAGCCTTTGCTCAAACTGAAGCAAGTAATATTGTTTAAAACATCAGTGACTGTCATATCAATCAATATTGGCGTAAAGTAGCATTGCTTTGTTCAGCCTAATCATCTAGGAGATAAGTCATGAAAGCAAATGTCGGCGGAATTGATCGTATACTGCGTATTGTTGTAGGACTTGCTTTAATTGCCTGGGTATTATTTGCGAACGGACCTGTGTGGGCCTGGATCGGCGTGTTGCCGCTTGCAACAGGTTTGATTAACTTTTGCCCGGCTTACAGCATTCTGGGCGTTAGCACCTGTAAAACCAAAAACTAGTCAAAAAAATGGGAGCGGCTGTGAACCGCTCCCTGCATAATACTGACAATGAAGACTACTCTCGACTAAACAGCCTTACTGTCTGATCAAATAATCAAACGCACCCAGTGAGGCCTTTGCACCTTCACCCATCGCGATGATGATTTGTTTATAGGGCACAGTAGTTACATCACCCGCCGCAAACACTCCGGGCAATGAAGTTTGGCCATGCGTATCAACGACAACTTCATTAAACTTGCTTAACTCCATACCACTGGTTTTTAGCCAGTCTGTATTCGGCAACAAACCAATCTGTACAAACACCCCTGCCAAAGTCACGGTATGTAACGCCTTGGTTTCACGATCTCGATAAATCAAACCATTTACCTTTTGATCCTCGCCAGTGATTTCTGTTGTTTCAGCGTTAGTGATAACGGTAACATTACTCAAACTGAATAATTTGTTTTGTAAAATCGCATCCGCTGTCAGTTTCCCACTGTGTTGCAGCAGGGTAACATGACTGACAAAACCCGCCAGATCAATAGCCGCCTCAACACCAGAGTTACCGCCGCCAATCACGGCTACGTGCTTGCCTTTAAATAAGGGGCCGTCACAGTGCGGGCAATAAGCCACGCCTTTACCACGATACTCTTTCTCACCCGGGATATTGAGCTCTTTCCAGCGCGCACCCGTAGCTACAATGACAGATTTACTCTTAAGCGTCGCGCCGCCTTCCAGTTTAACTTCAATTAAATTGCCTGGACCTTGCGCAGGTACATTTAACGACTGCGCACGCTGCAGGCGCATCACATCAACATCATAGGTGCTCACATGCTCCTCAAGCGCCGCTACCAGCTTAGGGCCGTCGGTTTCTTTAACTGAAATAAAATTCTCGATTGCCATGGTATCCATCACCTGGCCACCAAAACGATCAGCAACGACACCTGTTCTAATGCCTTTGCGAGCTGCGTAGATTGCAGCAGTTGCACCCGCAGGACCCCCGCCTACAATCAGCACATCATACGGCGCTTTAGCATCCAGTTTCTTGGCTTCACGTGCTTCAGCGCCTGTATCCAGTTTAGGCAGGATTTCATCCACACCCATGCGACCGGCGCCAAACTCCTCACCATTCAGGAAAATGGTCGGTACTGCCATGATTTTACGTTCGTTTACCTCGTCCTGGTAAAGTGCACCGTCAATCATCACATGCGTAATATTGGGATTAATAACAGCCATCAGGTTAAGTGCCTGCACCACCTCCGGGCAGTTATGGCAGCTCAAGGAAATATAGGTTTCAAAGGCAAACTTACCTTCCAGTGCTGCAATTTGTGCAATCTTTTCGGCTTCCAGTTTCAACGGATGCGCACCCACATGTAACAATGCCAACACTAAAGAGGTGAACTCATGTCCCATCGGAATACCGGCAAAGCGGATACCAACCTCTTTCGCAGCAACTTTATGCGTTGCTCCGCGCTTCACTGCAAATGACGGCTTACGCGCATTATCATCGCGCGTTAGTGTGATTTTGTCAGACATGCCGGCAATTTCTTCCAGCAAGGCCAGCATTTCTTTAGCGCCCGCGCTTTCATCAAGCGCTGCGGCAAGCTCTATCGGCTCTCTAAGCATTTGCAGATACGTTTGCAGCTGGGTTTTGATATTGGGTTCTAATGCCATGGTTAATCTCTTTGTGAATTCATCAGTTGAAAAAAAAGCTTTATCTTATGGATAAAGCTGTCGTTTTAAGTTGCATCCCAAGCTTTTGACCCGGGATGCAATAACAAGCACTAACTTGAATTAGATTTTGCCTACTAAATCCAGTGACGGTGCCAAGGTACTCTCACCTGGTGTCCAGGCTGCCGGGCAAACTTCACCATCATGTGTTGCTACATATTGTGCAGCTTGCGCTTTACGAATCAGGTCTTTAGCTGAGCGGCCAATGCCCAGATCATTCACTTCAAGCGCTTTAATTACGCCTTCCGGGTTAATCAAGAAGGTACCGCGCAATGCCAGGCCTTCTTCTTCAATCATCACGCCAAAGTTGCGTGTGATTGCTCCTGTTGGGTCACCGATCATTGGGTATTTGATTTTCTTGATGGTGTCAGATGCGTCAGCCCAGGCTTTATGTGTAAAGTGCGTATCTGTTGAAACAGAATAAATCTCAACACCCAGTTTTTGGAATTCAGCGTAATTGTCTGCTAAATCGCCAAGTTCTGTTGGGCACACAAATGTAAAGTCAGCTGGGTAAAATACAACAGCAGACCAGTGGCCTTTCAGGCTTGCTTCAGTCACTTCAACAAATTTACCGTTATGGTAGGCTTGTGCCTTAAAAGGTTTAATTTCAGTATTGACTAATGACATGATTTTTTTCCTATCTATTGATTAAAAATTACTGTTGTTGAGAAAGTCTATAAATCCAAGATTCAAATTATAGAGACGATATTTAATTAAATCTAATATATCATTCTTATGATATTGATAAATTTAATTTATCAAAGAGTATTATTTGGCAGCGTTTGTTTAAACCGCCGGTTTAAGGAGGCAGTCTTTGATAAATTAGCCGAACTGGGGCCGAACTGGGATAGATTAGCTCGAACTTAACTTAACAGACCATATTCGATTTAACCAAAACTCGAATAACTATATACCTTCGGCAGGTTAGATGCCAACCAAGTTTCTTAAATGGCAGGTCTAACTACTGGCGGGCATTTTCATGCTCGAATCCTGATGCGTTGGCTCATAAAAACGGTACGTATTGCGTCCGCCTTTTTTGGCCTGATACATTGCCGCATCCGCATTTTTCATCAGCACATCATCCTCATCGCCATGCAAAGGA
>Ga0255338_1004683_pt1 | contig 13725 bp, 9 predicted proteins | sample MeOH1_35cm_T4_19_FD_203715 | JGI IMG/M metagenome (GOLD analysis project Ga0255338, IMG submission 203715) | Sandy soil microbial communities from University of British Columbia, Vancouver, Canada - MeOH1_35cm_T4_195 | ecosystem: Engineered > Artificial ecosystem > Sand microcosm > Unclassified ...
GCGGCGAAGCGATCCGTTTGCTGGACGAGTTGATCAGCGAAGGCAAAGACCCACGCCAGTTGCTGCGCGACCTCACGATGCACTTCCGGAGCCTGATGCTCTCCGCCGCCGGCGCCGCGATACCGGGTGATGCGCAACTCGTCGCGCGCATCCAGGAGCAGGCGCGGCAGTTCGGGCAGACTCGCCTCATTGGGGCAATCGAAGTGCTGGCCCAGACCGATCGGGAGGCCCGCTGGAGCGAGCAGCCCAAGCTGCTCCTGGAACTGGCGGTGGTGCGCCTGATGCACCCGCGCGGTGTGGTGGCCGTGGAGCCGGTGGTGATGACGCGCCCGGCGGCCCGCGCTGAGCTTGCCCGCGCGCCAGCAGCTCCCGCACGTCCCGCCCCCTCGTCCGTTCCGACCCGCCCGCCGCTAGCCGCCGTCTCGCCGGAGGCGTCCCCGTTTGCGGAAGAGACGCTGCCCACCGCGCCGCCGCCCGCGCGCGAAGCGGCTCCCGCGGCCTTTGGCGTAGGGCCGCTGCCGCCACCGCCACTCACGGTGGGTGATGCACGCATGGGCGGCATGGATGACGACGACGATCTTGCGTTGTTCGATAACGTACCCCCACCAGCTTCAGGCCCGGAGCCACCGCCCACTCGCCCTCCGTTGGGTGGTCGCCCGCCGATTGCGGCGCGTCCCTCGCCCCCAGTGGCCGCGCCTCCGCCTTCCGCCTCGGCGCCTCCCGCTGCGGCAGCATCCAATGGCGGAACGCTCGACGTGGAGCTGGTACGACGGAAGTGGCGGCTGATCCACGAAGAGCTCAAACGGGACAAGAAGGCGCACGTGCAGGCAGTGCTGGTGGATACGGAGCCGGACGCATTCGAGCAAGACACGCTGGTGCTGCGCTTTCCGTATAAGACCATGGCGGATGTCTTCGCAAAGCGCCACCGTGAGTTCGAAGAAGCGCTCTCGGGCGCCATTCACCGCGTTACCGGCATCACCTGCCGAATCCGGCCGGAAGCCGGCGGCGCGGCTAAAGCCGCGCCTCGCGCGCCGGCGCCCACCGCCCCGGCCAGGTCCGCGTCGCGACCGGCACCCGCGGCGGCGCCGGATTCAGAGCGGCCGGCCGCCCAGCGCCCGCCGGCCGCGACGCCGGCCAGCGGAGGGGGAACGGACCTGACCCACGAGGTATTGGAGATCTTCGACGGCCAGATCGTCGACGAGCGCGATTTCAGCTAAGGCGCATGCCAAAGCCTGGCGGATGCGTATACCCTGTCAACGTAGCTTCCGGGAGTTCACCCGGCGGCAGAGTGCGGTAGACTTCGAGAAAGGATCACCCGGATTAGATCGGGTGAAAGGAGCGATTGATGCGAGGATTCGGCAACCTGGGCAATCTGGGCAGCATGGGCAACATCATGAAGCAGGCCCAGAAGGCAATGGAGCAGATGCACCAGCTCGAGGAAGAGCTCCAGAATACGAAGATCGAAGGCACTGCCGGCGGCGGGATGGTCAAGGTGGAAGCCACAGGCGCCGGTACTTTCGAGGGCGTCACCATCGACCCGCAGGCGGTGGATCCGGACGACGTGGAGATGCTTCAGGATCTGGTGCTGAGCGCCTTCCGAGACGCGCAGGAGAAGGCCAGCAAGATGAAGGAAGAGCGGGTCAAGGCCCTCACGGGTGGGATGGGCATCCCTCCCGGGATGTTCTAAACCCTCCCCCGTTCCGCGCAACTTACCGCCGACGTGTCTCTGACGCGTCGGCCGTAGTTGTTTGCCGGGACCAGGTCGCGAACGGGGCGCGGCACGCGAAGCCGAACTGGATAATACGGAAACTGACTGGGAAGTAACGAGGAGTACGATGCACTACGCGAAGCCATTAGCCCGACTTGTGGGCGAACTGGAGAAGCTGCCGGGAATCGGGCCGAAGTCCGCGCAGCGGCTGGCCTTTTACATCCTCCGGATTCCGGACGATGAAGCACGGCAGTTGGCTGAGTCGATCATTGAAGTGAAGGAGCGGATCGGTGCTTGCCGCGTCTGCTTCAACTTTACCGACCAACCGGTGTGCGAGGTGTGCCGCAATGATCGCCGCGACCGCAGCGTCTTGTGCGTGGTGGCGGAGCCGCGCGACCTTCTGGCGATGGAGCGGACTAACGAGTTCACCGGCGGCTACCACGTGCTGGGCGGCGTGATCTCTCCGATGGAGGGCATCGGTCCGGAGATGCTCCGTGTCCGCGAATTGATCGAGCGCTTGCAAGACGGCGCCGTGCGCGAGGTGATCCTCGCGACGAACCCGACGGTGGAGGGGGACACGACGGCGATGTACCTGGCGCGACTCATCAAGCCGTTCGGCGTGAAGGTCACCAAAATCGCGTTCGGACTTCCGGTAGGCGGCGACATGGATTACGCCGACCAGGCAACCCTGATCCAAGCGCTAGAAGGCCGCCGGGAACTGTAACCGTCATCAGCGTGCGCTCCAATACTGCTCACAGCCGGCGCGGAGCGCAGGCCCACGGTATCAGGCATCCGATTCGACTGGTTGCCCGGACTCCCGGCGGCATCCGGGCAGAGCCTGCCGATTACTCACAATCTTCCCTGAAGCACAGCCGAGTTAGCACCTGGACTCCGGGCAATCGTCCGGATAGCCTGTTTGCACTCGGACGTGTCGGTCGGAAGTCCGGCTACGCTAGCGTGTGAATTCCGTCAGGAACGCGTCGACTAGCTCGCTCTCACTGTCTAGGAGCTTGTTGCCGGTGCAGTCGGTCACGTAGAACGCGTCGCGTGCCCGGTCGCCGCGCGTTGAGATACGGGCACTCTGGATGTTCCAGCCAAGGGCAGCCATCGACCGGGTGATTCGATACAGGAGGGCGGGTTGGTCCTCAGCTTCGATCTCCACCACGGTGTGCAGGTCCGCTAGCTCGTTGTCGAAGTGGACGCGCGGCGGGATCGCGGCCGGAAGCTGCTTCCGATAGCGGTTGATCACCGCTTGCACGTCGCCGCCCTTAAGCGTGGCGCAGAGGTCCTGCTCCAACTCCAGGCGCTTCATCGGCGGGATCTCGCGGCCGTGGTAGTCGGCCCAGAGGGTGTCGAGCGCGATTGGCGACTCCTCGGTGCGCGTGAAGACCTGCGCTCCGTGAACAGCGATCTCGTGCGCATAGAGCACCCCGGCAATCTGGCTTAGCAGCCCGGGTTCGGGACGCTCCATGGTGCACAAGTGAATGCTGGTGATGGGTGCTCCCGGTTCGTTCTCGAACTCGACGACGGGTCCGTTGCCACGCAGCGCCTCCACCATCCGGATGTGCAGCGCGATCTGCTCCGGGCGGGTATTGAGCAAGTACGAAACGGGCATCTCTTCCGTATGCTCGCGGATCTGCTCCGGCGTGAGGCTCGAGCCGGAAAGGCGCCGGGTCACCCGGCTGCGGTAGCGGCGAGCCTGCTCCGGCGATTGATCCGGCGGGGGAGCCGCGCCGCTCAGCAGCGCCTCCGACCGGTAATAGAGGTCTTCCAGAAACCGGATCTTCATCGGCGACATGACGCCGGTCGCTTCGATGTCCGCGTAGGTGAGCAGCAGCAGCATGTTGAGCAACTCGACGGAGTCGATCACCTGCGTGAAGTCGAGGACGGTCTTGTCGAGTGTCAGGTCGCGCAGTTGCGCCGTTTCGGACATCAAGAGGTGGTGCCGCACCAGCGTCACCACCTTGGAGGTAGGGTCTGCATCCAGCTGCAGGCGCCGGCAGATCCGCTCCGCCAGGTCCGCGCCACGCTCAGAGTGCCCGTCGACACCCGACGCGATCTTGCCGATGTCGTGGAGAAATCCGGCGAGGAACAGCAATTCGGGAGCGGGCACCTCGCCCCAGATGCGGCGGAAGTCCAACAGACGCTCGTCGGACGTGGTGCGCAGCACTTCCAGCGAACGCACCACTTCCAGCGAGTGAAAGCCGATCGTGTGCCGGTGCACCTGATCGAACGGTACGCGGCGGTAGGCGATGCCGAACTCCGGAATGAGGCGCTGGAGCACGCCCATGTCTGCCATGAGGCGCAGGATCTGGTGGACGCCGGGTTTACCGGCAGGCTGCGTACCCGCCACCGCACTCACGGTTGCCGCGGCGGGTGCAGCAGACGCTGCGGGAGCCGGTGCGCGGAGCAGGCCTACGAAGTCATCTGCGGCCTCGTGATCCGTGCTCAGGTCGTGGCAACTCTCCAGGTGCTCCGCGATCATGCGTCGTAGTTCATGACCCGGCAGCAGGCCATGCTCCTGGTACTGCTGGCATAGCTCCACGAGGAAGCGCGGCGTCGCGACCTTTACCCAGGGATAGGCCGGTAGCACCTCTTCGCCGGAGCAAACCAGCTCATCGGAGAGGCTAAGTCGCTCGGTCAGGCAGCGGTCGATTACCGAGGCGGTAACACGACTCACGTTTTCGACATGGCCGTAGTACGCCTCCATGAACCGCTCGACCCGAGAAGCTTCGTGATCGTCCTGGAAGCCCAGCGCGATGGCCAGGCCCTCCTGTCGCTCGCGTACTAGCAGGTCGGCATGCCGGCCGGTTTCCCAATGCATCCAGGAGCGCACGGAGAGCAGGAATTCGCGTGCGGTGGTCACCTGCTGGACGTCTCGCCGGGATACGGCTCCGAGGCGTTGGAGCTGGCGCCAGACGTCGCCGCGGGTGGAGGGAAACGAGACGGCCGCCAGCCACTCCGCCAGGTGCAGGTCTCGCAGGCCGCCGGGACCTTCGCGCACTTCAGGCTCAATCTGGTAGAGCGTGCCGCCGTGCTTCTCCAGCATCTCCCGCCGCTCCGCCACTTTCTGCCGGACGTAGGCCGCGGGCCAGATGTGCCGGAAGACTTCGAGCAGGAAGCGGTCTTTCAGGCCGTGACTCCCCGCAATGACCCGGGTGTCGAACAGCGCGGTCTGTGTCTGGTGATCTAACTGCGCGGCATCGCTGAAGGTGCGATATCCGTAGCCGACTTTGAGCCCGCTCCGCTGGCTGAACGTCTCCATCAGCATCAGGAACATGCGCCGGACGGTGGCGTCCAGGTGCTCGTCCTCTTCCTCGCTGACGATGAAGGTCACATCGATGTCGGAATAGGGACAGAGTTCCCTCCTCCCGTATCCCCCGGTGGCGACCACCGCAATGCGGGGCTGGGTCGCCTCGCGGGCTGCCGCCTCCTGCGGGAGCGACAGTGCAAGTATGCGCTGGATGACGAGATCCGAGGTGTCCGCGAGCGCACGCCAGATGCGCGCCGACTGGGGCTGCTGGAGGTTCGCGTTCTTCAACCGCTCTCGCTCTTGCAGAAATACATCGGCGAGTTGCTGTGCGGTTTCAGCGCGGTTGACAGCGCCGCGGAACGAAGGGCTACGGGTGGCGGCTCCGATGGCCATGTCCCAATCCTGACTGGTTCGTTCGAGCTCTGGCGGCAACACTGCAACCTCCGTTCAAGTTCCCGTACCGTCTGCGATAGCCGCGGATGGCGGGGAACTTAAAGGTGGAGGGGCAAGGGGTTGGCGGGAGCCCGTAAGTTAGTGTCTTCCATAAACGTATCCCCTCCGGTCCCCTTTCGGCACAGCAAGGGAGCGAGGGACACCGAAAGGATGCGGGCAGAAGGACGAAGGACGTTGGGCATCCCTGAATGCCGGACGAAACGAGTGATCTGTGATGCGCAATTACCGCGAACCACTAGCCGCTTGCATACGCATCACGCATCACGCATCACTCGTTACTCCCCAACGCCCCCGGCCCTCTTGAAGGCTTAACGCCTAACGCTTGGTGCCCGACTGCGCAAATGCTTGGTCTTTGGAATGTGACGCTTGGATTGGCGCGACTGAGGGTATTCATACTCCACAGGGCGCCGTGTTCCGACGGTGACACGCCGGACGCCCCGGGCGCCAGGTGACTCAGGAAATCCGATCCCGGTCAGCAGCTATTCCTACATTTCACAGTGTCTTTAACGAAGGCGGGAGAGACGGAGTTGGCTGCTGACCGTGTTGGCGGGCGTTGGGGAAAAAGCTATGGGTGTCATTCGGTGGATGTGTTCCGAAGGTGATACGCAGGTCGCGTGGAACGAGGCGGATGTCGACTCCATGGATCGCGCGAAAGAGATGGTCGAGCGCGCCTTCACGGAGGGGCGCGGCGTCTTCCGGATCGGCCCCGACGGAGTGGGCGAGCGTCTTCACGCCTTCGATCCGAACGCCCGCGAGATCGTGGTGATCCCGCAGCTACGCGGCGGCTAGTACTGGATTACGGCATTAGCTGCCGATCGGGCCGGCTTCGCCGGGATAGGTTAGACCGCAGTGATCGACGAAACTCCGGCCGCGCGGGCCGAACGATTGCTCCTGGATGTACTGGGGGAGGGGCAGTTTCATCGACTGCGACGGGTAGGTTACCTGGACTTGCCCTCCCGCAGATTTAAAGGCCGCCTGTATCGCCTGGATACGATGGGAAACCTCTCATACCGGGATGCGGGAGAGACGGGATTCAACACCACTCTCTGCATCCAGCCCATCGAAGCGGTCCCGCGCGACGACATGGTCGCCGCGCGCTACCTGCTGGTTACGGCGGACGAGGAGCGGTTGTTGTCCACCGCCAACGCGATCACGTTCGGGCTCTTGTCGTTGGCCCGGGCGCTCTACCAGGACTTCCGCCAGAAGCATTCCACGCTTACGTCCGGATTGATGACGACTTCCATCTTGCTCTTCTTTCTCGGCGCACTGGCGGCGGAGGTTTGGGCAGTGGTCAGTCTGCTCCCGGCACAGCCTGTGCTGGGGATTATGGCGCTGCTTGCGCTGTTGCTGCCTGCCCTGGTGGGACTGGTGCTGGTGGCGGCCGGGATCGTCGAAGTGGGGCGGGGAGCGTCGACGCGGCGTGCACGGCGGAGGCTGGAAGCGGAGGCCGCCTGAACGTAGGTGCAGGGCTTTCGAGCGGGAGGATGTCGCTGCAATCGCTGCTAATGCCTAGTCTCGGGGGCGCCGCGGCGGTAGAATTCGCCTGTGATTACCTTCGACTACCATACCCACCATCACCGCTGCGGACATGCCCTGGGCACCATCGAGCAATACGTGCAGATCGCCCTGGCGCTCAACTTAACAGAGATCGGCATCTCGGATCATGCTCCGCTTTACTGGCAGGATGGCGACCATCCACAGGTCGGCTCGGCGATGGCGCGGAGTCACCTCGCTGGTTATGTCGAGGAGGTGCTCGCCGTGCGCGCGAAGTACGCCGGGCGCATCCGCGTACGGTTGGGTCTGGAGTGCGACTTCGTGGAAGGTTGGGACGAAGTCTACCGGGAAGCGCTCGAGCCCTTTCCGTTCGACTACCTGATCGGTTCCGTGCATTACGTGCACGGACAACATATCTACAACACGACCCGGTGGCGTGAGTGCGCCGATCCCGACAGTCATTACACCGAATACTTCCGCCTCGTGCGGGCATCGGCGCGGAGCGGCTTGTTCGATATCCTGGGGCACACCACCGGCCTGCTCGCGTACGGACCGCCGCCCGAGCCGGAGCTACTGCGGCGAGAGTTTTCCGAGACCGCCGCCGCTGTCGCGGAGACCGGGGTGGCGGTTGAAATCAACGCCTCCGGGATCCGCAAGGGCGGCGCGGAGCCGTTTCCTGCTGGAGCCTTGTTGCGCGAATACCGCGTGGCAGGGGTGCCACTGACCTACGGCTCCGACAGCCACCTTCCTACGGAAGTGGGTCATGCTCGCGACGTGGTGGAACCGCTTCTCGCCGATGCGACGCTCTGGCGCCCATCGGACTCCGGCGCCGCGATCAAGCGAACGGCATGAAGTCCGGCCTGCACCGGCCGCGGGTTCCCTGATGCTCTGAGGTCGGAGAGTCTGCGACTATAGCAGCAGTTCCTGGAGCGGTTGACCCGTGGCGATCTTCCACGGGCGATCCAGGTGGTCCCGGTACTCCTTGTTGACGTCGATTCCCAGCAGGTTGTAGATCGTGGTAACCACGTCTTCCGGCGTGTAGCCGGTGCCGTCCGGATAGGCGCCTTCCCGATCGGAGGCACCGATGACCTGTCCGTTCTTGATGCCTGCTCCGGCAAAAAGCGCGACGTTGTAGGCGGGCCAGTGGTCGCGGCCGGCCGCCGCGTTGATCTTGGGCGTGCGGCCAAACTCGCTCATCACCAGCACCAGCGTGCGATCCAGCATCCCGCGCTGCTTCATGTCGTCCAGCAAAGCGGAATAGGCGCCGTCCAGGTTCGCGCCGTAACCATCACGGAGCGTCTTGAAGTTGTCCGAGTGGGTGTCCCAGTACATTCCCCAGTAGGTGGTGTCAATGGTGACGAACCGGGAGCCATATTCGATCAGGCGGCGGGCCAGCAGGGTGCTCTGACCCAGGACATTCCTACCGTAAGCGTCTCGCAGCTCCTTCGGCTCTCGCGACAGGTCGAATGCGCCTCGCAGCTTCGCGGAGCCTACCAGGTCGTACGCCCGGGCATAGTATTCGTCCTTCGAGGCCAGCGTTTCGACCACCTGATCATACTGCTTGAACGGATCGTCCACGCGGCCCAGCAGCCGGCGGCGGCGGTCGAAGCGGTCGTCGGTGAGCGCGGCGATCCGGCCGAGGTCGCGTACCTGGAAGTCGTCTTTGTTCGGGTCGCCGTTTACCTCGAAGGGCGCGCACCGGCGGCTGAGGAATGAGTTGAAAGAGCCGTTGTAAGAGACGACGGGAACACAGACGTACGGGGGGAGCGCATTCTTCCCGCCCAACTCGTTCGCCACCACGGAGCCGAGGCTGGGCTGGTCCTGACTGGGGTCGTGCAGCGCGTAGAAGGGTCGAGTCGGCTTGTAGCCGGTGAGCAGCCAGATGTGGGCGCCTTCATGCTCGCCCCGGTTGTGGGTGATGCCGCGGAGCATCGTAAACTGGTCCGCGCGCTTCGCGATCCGCGGCAGCAGCTCGGAGATCTCCAAGCCGGGTAAGTTGGTCTTGATCGGCTTGAACTCGCCCCGCACCTCCGCCGGCGCGTTGGGCTTCATGTCCCACATGTCCAGGTGGCTGGGCCCGCCGGAGAGCCAGATCATGATCACCGAGTCCGCGGCGCCGAACGACCGGGGACGTGCGCGCGCGGAGTCCGGCACGGACGCCTGCGCCGACTGCATGCGCAGCACGTCGGAGAGGCCGAGGCCGAGGGCGGAGAGGCCGCCCACCTGCAGTACGCCGCGCCGGGAAAGTCGCCGGGATCCGTCGCACGTAACCGGATGTCTCATCTGCACGCTGCTCCGGGAAGGGAAGTATGGCCCTTCTGACACAAGGCTTGTTCCTCGGTTTCGGGCTGATCGGTACCGCCGCGGATATCCCGAGTTCCTATAGAGCCGTTGCGGGCAACGCCAAAGGGCGCCACTCCATGAATGGCAGGTTCGCCGTTGCGCTTTTGTTGGCCGGGAGGCCAAGCAATAGAGTGAGCGGAACCACTAGGGTAGTCTCGCGTACGATTCTCCTCCGCGGAAGGCCGCCATGCGTCTACTGCTTTCCTTCGCCATTTCCCTCGCCGGGGTCTCTTCATGCGCGGTTGCAGCCCAGGGCACGGCGACCGCGCCAATACCGCGGGTAATTCGCGCGCTTCGCTATCCGGCCATCTCTCCCGACGGATCCCGCATCGCCTTCTGTTATCGCGGCGACCTGTGGACGGTGCCCGGTACCGGGGGCGAGGCCAAGCGAATCGCGGAACTGCCCGGGTGGGACAGTCGCCCGCGGTGGTCGCCGGACGGCAGAACCCTCGCATTCTCCAGCGACGCCAAGGGCAACACGGACCTCTACACCCTACCGGTAGAGGGCGGCACGCCGAAGCAGCTCACCTTCCACTCGGCCGAAGACTACATGGGCGATTGGTCCGCCGACGGTAAGAGCTTGACCTTTTACAGCGCGCGCGATTCCCGGCTGCCGGTGCTCTACACGCTGGGAGTGGAAGACGGCCGGCTGCGAGAGGTGGCACGCGATGAAGTGGCGCTCGCTTCGCCCACCTTTTCTCCGGATGGCGCCACCATTGTGTACTGCCGCGGGGCGGGCGGCTGGGCGCGCAAGGGCTACCGGGGGAGTGCGAACGCGGACCTGTACACCGTCTCGCTCCGCGCAGGCTCGGTGCCAAAGCGGTTGACGGCTACCCCGAACACCGAGGCATGGCCCCTCTACTCCCCGGATGGGAAGTGGCTCTACTTCGTAGCCGACCGGGACGGCGCCGGCGCGCTCTGGAAGCAACCCGCAAGCGGCGGGAAGGCGACGCGGGTGACGCAGGTGGCCGGGCAGTACCTCCATTACCCTGCGCTCTCCCACGACGGCAAGACGCTGGTCTTCGAGACGGATTTCAGCCTGTGGACCGTGGATCTGACGTCCCGTAAGCCGGAGCCGCGCCGCCTTACCGTCACCGCCGTTGTCCGTGATGAGCCGCGGGAGGAAACCAACACCCTCACCAATGGCGCAACGGAGTTGGAAGTGTCGCCGGACGGCTCGCAACTGGCGCTGGGCCTGCGTGGCGACATCTACCTGGTCTCATCCGGCGGCGGCGACGCGAAGCGCATCACGGACTCGCAGGCGCTGGACTATGACTTCAGCTTTTCCCCGGACGGAAAGCGCGTCACCTACGTTTCGGAGCGGGATGCCAACGTCGACGTATTCATGTACGAGACTGAGACGGGACAGACGCGGCGGCTAACCACGGACCCCGATCCGGATACTGCGCCAGTCTTTTCACCGGACGGGCGGCAAGTGCTCTTCGTGCGGGGGGTAAACGGCCGCGAACTGGTGACTGTTCCGTCGGCCGGCGGTGCGGAGAAAGTGGTCGCAGAGGGAGCGTTCTTCGGGATGCCCCGCTGGTCGCCGGATTCTCGCTGGGTTGCTTACACCCGCCGCGATGCTGCCGCACTCACCAATGTTTACGCCCGCCCCGTAGAGGGCGGCGATGAAATCAACATCTCTCGCTGGAACGGCTTCAACACGGAGCCCACCTGGAGCCCGGACGGTCGGCGCCTGGCCTTCCTCTCCTCGCGTTCCGGCAGCATGGAGATCTACACCGTCGACCTGGACCGGCACAAGAGCCCGGGCGCGGCTGCCAGCATCAACGCCGCCCTACCCGCGGGAGTGAGCCTGCCGGTGACGATCGACGCGAGCGGTATCGAGCGCCGGGTGCGCCAGCTCGTTTCCGACCCGGCTGGCAGCAAGGGTGCCATGGCCTTCGCCCCGGACGGCTTGCGCGTGATCTTCAGCGCCGCCGGGGGGCTCTACGCAGTTCCGACAGCGGGAGGCACGGCCACGAGGCTGGCGGAAGGAGTTGGGGGCGCCATACGCCTCACGCGGGACGGTTCCGCGATGTTTACGCTCAGCGGGCGCAGCGGATTGGTCCAGCGCGTGGAAGGTACGGGCGGCACACCGACGCCGGTGCCGTTTCGAGCAACGGTCACGCTGGACCTGAACGAGCAACAGCGGCAGGCATTCGACCAGGCCTGGCGGATGATGCGCGACAGCTTCTACGACCCGAAGATGCACGGCGTTGACTGGAATGGAGTGCGCAGCCGTTACCGGGCGGTGGTGGACGAATGTGCCACGATCCAGGACTTCCACCTGCTACTGACCGAGATGATCGGCGAACTGAACGCCTCGCACACGGGCGCCTCCCGAGGCGCGGACGTGAAGATCCCGCGCGAGACGGGACAGCTCGGGCTCTGGTTCGATTGGAGTCACGAAGGGCCCGGCCTCCTGGTGAAGGAAGTGCTCGAGGACGGGCCGGCTGACCAGGACGAGAGCCGTATCCGCCCCGGTGAGTACGTGGTTGCGGTAGCCGGAAAGGATGCCGCGCCGATGGAGAGCATTTTCGAGGCACTGGCCGGGCAAAGTGGCCGGAGTCTGGAGTTGCTGGTGAATGGCCGCCCGGACCGAAATGGCGCGCGCCTGGTGCGGCTCTTCCCCGCCAGCCGCGCCCGGTTCACGGACTTGCTGTATGAGCAGTGGGTGGAACGCAACCGCGCGCGGGTGGAGCAGCTTTCCGGCGGCCGGTTGGCCTACGCCCATATCCGCGAGATGAAGCCCGCCGCGCTGCAGCGCTTCGAGCGTGAGCTGCTCACTTACGCATATGGCAAAGAAGGCCTGGTACTGGACGTGCGTTTCAACCCCGGAGGGCGCATCCACGACGAGTTGTTCGCGCTGCTTACGCGAAAGGTGCACGTTTTCGAGACCCCCCGCGACGCGCTGAAGATGACCCAGCCCTTCGGCGCCTTCACCCGCCCATCGATCCTTCTGATCAACCAGGGCTCCTTCAGCGACGCGGAGATCTTCGCCAATGGCTTTCGCGCGAACGGCCTCGGCAAAATCGTCGGGGTGCCCACCGGCGGCGGCGTGATCGGCACTACAAACGTGACTCTACTGGACGGCGAAACGGAGTTCCGGCTGCCTCGCACCGGCTGGAATGCGCTGGACGGCACGAACCTGGAGAATTATGGGGTGCCACCGGACTACTACGTGGAGTACCTGCCCTCGGATCTGGCAGCGGGCAAGGACCCGCAGATCGAGAAAGCGGTGATGGAGATGCTCAAAGGCCTCAGAAGCGTTAAGCATTGAGCCTCAAGACCCGTGGAGCCAGGCTGGACTGCAGACAGGCAAACCCTGCTAAGGACGTCGCCGGCCTCGGTCGGATTTGGAAGCCGGGCCTACTTACTGGTCGCAACTCGCACCCCGCGAGACGTCGGATCTACCGGTCGAATCAGCGCCTTCCGGTGGGGCGCGCGGGGCGGCGATCCGCGGGGTCCGGAGGGTAGGGGAGGGGGATGTACTCCACACTGGGCCGGCGCTGGGCCTGCTGCGGATAGAGCTGCATCAGGTCATAAACTTCCGTGGGGATGTTTGTAGACACCTTGAGGCCCATCGCCTCCGCCTGGAGCGCGTCGATGGGATAGTCGTGGGTCCAATGCCCCTGGGTCAGCAGCTCGCTAATCCGCTCAGCCTGTTCCGCGGGCATCCGGTCAGCCACCAGCCCGAGCACCGTATTCTTCACCTGCCGCAGCGCCTTTTCCGCGATATCCGCGAGGATGAGGGTGCGGTCGTCCCGGTTCGGGTTGTGCTGCTGGACTGCGCGGAGGATGGAAGCCGCGGGGTACTCGCCGATCTGCGGGTCCACCGGGCCCAGCACCGCGTTGGGGTCCAGGATGATCTCGTCCGCGGCCAGGGCGATCAGCGTGCCGCCGGACATCGCGTAGTGAGGTACCATCACTCGCACCCGGGCCTGGTGCTTTTTCAGCGCTTCGGCAATCTGTTCCGAGGCCAGCACTAACCCTCCCGGTGTGTGGAGGACCATGTCGATCGGCTTGTGCGGCGGCGTGAGGCGGATGGCAGTCAGGACCGCTTCCGAATCCTCGATGTCGATGAACCGTGCGATCGGGATGCCGAACAGGCTCATCGTCTCCTGGCGATGAATCAGCGTGATGACGCGGCTGCCGCCTTTCGCCTCCAGTTCGCGCAGTCGCTGGAGCCGCTGAGCCGCGATCCATTGCCGCTGGAGCGCCGGCAGCAGCGACGCGACGATCAGATAGATCCAGAAGTAGTTCAGCATTCGCCGCCTCTCCGATACGTGCGTTATCCATCTGAATGGAGCACCGCGGCAGGGGAGGGATGCGCCCTCCCCTGCCGCGGTCGACACTACTTCTCGCCAGCCCGGTAGTTACCCACCGCCTCCGAGGTCCGCAGTGGCCGGTTGTAGAACCGGAGCCGCTGTACGGAATGGTCGATGCGTACCGTGTCTGCGCCGTTAGCGTCGCG
>Ga0255338_1004684_pt1 | contig 13723 bp, 12 predicted proteins | sample MeOH1_35cm_T4_19_FD_203715 | JGI IMG/M metagenome (GOLD analysis project Ga0255338, IMG submission 203715) | Sandy soil microbial communities from University of British Columbia, Vancouver, Canada - MeOH1_35cm_T4_195 | ecosystem: Engineered > Artificial ecosystem > Sand microcosm > Unclassified ...
TAAGCCCTGAGAGCCCGGTGCGCCCTGGGAGCCATCGGGGGCCGGCGTATCATGCCGGCCCTGCCATGAACGACGACTCCAGCGAGCTCCGCAGCGCCGCGCTGCGCATCCTGTGCCTCAGCGACCCGGCCGCCAAGGCCGCGGCCGCCCGCGCGCTGTATGCCGACGGCCGGCCCGCCGGCACGCTGGAGCCGCTGCGCGAGATCGCGCGCCCTGCCGGCCTGCCGGGCCGGCCGGAGCGGCCGCGCCTCGTGCCGACGCTGCAGGTGCCCAAGCGTTCGCCCTTCACGACCGAGGGCCGCGCCGCGCTGATCCACGCGATCGCGCACATCGAGTTCAACGCGATCAATCTGGCGCTGGATGCGGTCTGGCGCTTCGCCGGCATGCCGCCCGAGTTCTACCTGGACTGGCTGAAGGTCGCGGCCGAGGAGGCCCAGCATTTCACGCTGCTGCACGAGCACCTGCAGGGTCTGGGCTTCGGCTACGGCGATTTCGATGCCCATGACGGCCTGTGGACCATGGCCGAACGCACCGCGGGCGACGTGCTGGCCCGCATGGCCCTGGTGCCGCGCACCCTGGAAGCACGCGGCCTGGACGCGACGCCGCCGCTGCAGGCGAAGCTGGCCAAGGCCGGCGACCAGCGCGCGGTGGCCATCCTGGACGTGATCCTGCGCGACGAGATCGGCCATGTGGAGATCGGCAACCGCTGGTACCGCCACCTATGCCGCGAGCGCGGCCTGGATCCGATCGCCCTCTACCCCGGCCTGGTCCAGCGCTACGAAGCCCCGCGCCTGCGCCCGCCCTTCAATCTGGCCGCCCGCGAGGCCGCGGGCTTCAGCCCCGAGGAGCTGGCCTATCTGCGGGCCGAGCCCTGAAGCCGGCAGCCATTGTCACTACAATGGCTGCCATGGCCCGCTGGTTCACCGCCCTGCTGTACGCGCTGATGCTCGTGTGCGCCGGCCTGCCCGCGTCGGCCTGCCCAGCGGTCCAGCAATCGGTCCAGCCATCGGCCGACGTCCCGCAAGCCGTGGCCGCGCCGCTGCAGCTCCTGGCCGCGGCCGTGGTAGACGAACTCGGCGCCCCCGATGAATCGCCCCAGCCATCGTATCAACCCGCCGGCGAGGACGAGAGCGCGGCCGAACTCTCCGAGCTGTTCTTCGGCGCGCGCCCGCTCGTGCTGCCCGAGGCCTGCGCACTGGCCCCGCCAGGCCTGCAGGTCAGGCTGATTCCCGCCCCCTTCCTCGACGGCCCGCAGCGGCCGCCGCGCAGCCAGGCCGTCCTCGCCGCCTGAGTCGCGGCGCGTCCGCGCGCCCACCCTTCTCCCTGCTATTTCCCGAACCGCGGACGCGGCGGGCCGCCATGGCTCCACCGTCCCTCCCGTTTCCATCCTCGCTTCCCAAGGAGCTGTCACTGATGAACCAATCCTTCCCGCAATACCCCGGCACCTACGCGATGGCCGGTGCCGCCGAGCGCAACCGCGTGCTGCGCAACACCTACTGGCTGCTGGCGCTGTCGATGGTGCCCACGGTGCTGGGCGCCTGGCTGGGCGTCGCGACCGGCATCAGCCGCGCGATGTCGCCGATGGTGGGTCTGGTCGTCTTCATGGCCGGTGCCTTCGGCTTCATGTTCGCGATCGAGAAGACCAAGAACTCTGCCGCCGGCGTGCCGGTGCTGCTGGCCTTCACCTTCTTCATGGGCGTGATGCTGTCGCGCCTGGTGGGCACGGTGCTGGGCCTGGCCAACGGCGCCAGCCTGATCATGACCGCCTTCGCCGGCACCGGCGCGATCTTCCTGGGCATGGCCGCGCTGTCCTCGGTCATCAAGCGCGACCTGGGCTCGATGGGCAAGTTCCTGTTCATCGGCATGATCATGCTGCTGGTGGCCGGCATCGCGAACATCTTCCTGCAGTCCAGCGCGCTGATGATCACGCTGTCGGTGCTGTCCATCGGCATCTTCTCGGCCTTCATCCTGCATGACCTCAAGCGCGTGCAGGACGGCTACGAGACCAACTACATCAGCGCCACCCTGGGCGTCTACCTGAGCATCTACAACGTGTTCCAGTCGCTCTTGGCCCTGCTGGGCATCTTCGGCGGCCGCGACGAATAAGCAGCGTCCAAGCCCCCTGCCCGCCCGAGGCGGGCGGCCGCGGCAGGCCCCGTAGAATTCGGGGTTTTCCCGCAAGGCCGCCCGCCTTTTTCATTCCTTCGTTGCTGCCGTGTCGCGCGTCCAAGCCAACCTCCTGCTCGTCCTCATCGCCCTGATCTGGGGTTCGGCCTTCGTGGCGCAAAGCCAGGGCATGGCGGACATCGGCCCGATGGCCTTCACCGGCGTGCGCTTCCTGATCGGCGCCCTGGTCGTCGCGCCGCTGGCCTGGCGCGAGTGGCGCGCCCTGGCCGCGCGCGACCGGGTGCCGACGCGCGGGGATCGCGCCCAGATCGCCGGCCTGGGCCTGCTGATGCTGCTGGGCGCGGCGATGCAGCAGATAGGCCTGGTCAGCACCACGGTCACCAACGCCGGTTTCCTGACGGCGCTCTACGTGCCCCTGGTGCCGGTGCTCGGCTGGCTGCTGATGCGGCATCTGCCGCACTGGTCGGTCTGGCCCGGCGCGCTGGCCTGCCTGGTCGGCGCCTTCCTGCTGTCGGGCGCGCACGAGCTGAACATCGGCCTGGGCGACACCTGGGTGATCGCCTCGGCCCTGCCCTGGGCCCTGCACGTGCTGCTGGTGGGTCGCGTCGCCGATCGCCTGGCCGCGCCCTTCCTGGTGGCCGGCGGACAGTTCCTCGTCTGCGGCCTGCTGGCGCTGGCCTATGCGCTGGCCTTCGAGCCGATCAGCTGGACCGGCCTGCAGGCCGCGGCGCTGCCGATCGCCTATACCGGCGTGCTGTCGGTGGGCGTGGCCTTCACGGCCCAGGTGGTGGCGCAGCGCTACGCCCATGCGGCCGACGCCGCCATCATCCTGTCGGCCGAGACCCTGTTCGCGGCCCTCTTCGGCTATCTACTGATGGGCGACCGCTTGAATGCCGCTGGGCTGGCGGGCTGCGCGCTGATCCTCGGCAGCATGCTGCTGATCCAGCTGATGCCGCTGCTGCAAACCCTCAGAGCTCGAAGCCTGTCGTCTTCTTGACGGTGCGCAGCACCAGCATCGAGTTGGCCCGCGCCACGCCGGGCAGGTGCATCAGCACCTCGCCATGCACGCGCTCCAGGTCCTCGGCGTCCTGGTAGGCGAAGCGCACCAGGTAGTCGTTGCTGCCGGCGACGAAGAAGCAGTCCAGGATCTCGGGCACGTCGCGCACCGCCTGCTCGAAAGCGGCCAGCACCTGGGGCGTGGTGCGCTCCAGATTGATGATGGTGAAGCTGGTGCCCGGCCGGCCGACGGCCTTGGGGTTCACCAGGGCCACGTAGCGGTCGATCACCCCGCCCTCTTCCAGCTGCTTGACCCGCCGCAGACAGGCCGAAGGGCTCAGGTGCACGCGCTGCGCCAGCTCCACATTGGAGAGGCGCCCATCGCGCTGCAGTTCGTTCAGGATGGTGCGATCGATCGCATCCAGTTGCACTTCAGAGCCCATCGTTCGAATTTTCTGCGGTTCGAGGCCGGAACTATCGCATGGAAATGCGAAACCCCGGGTTAACGCGAACTCGCTATGCATGCACATTGCGCGCCCCCTTGCCTAGACTGGCGCTCATCACAAGGAGCCCTGCCATGACCACTGCCGACGCCCAAATGGACGCGTACTGGATGCCCTTCACCGCCAACCGCCAGTTCAAGAAGGCCCCGCGCCTCTTGACCCGTGCCGACGGCATGTATTTCACCGATGACAAGGGCCGCCAGGTGCTGGACAGCATCGCCGGCCTGTGGTGCGTCAATGCCGGCCACAACCGGCCGAAGATCGTGCAGGCCATCCAGCAGCAGGCGGCCGAGCTGGACTTCGCGCCGCCCTTCCAGATGGCCCACCCCAAGGCCTTCGAGCTGGCCGAGCGCCTGGCCGCGATCAGCCCCAAGGGCCTGGACAAGGTCTTCTACACGAACTCCGGCTCCGAATCGGTGGAGACCGCGCTGAAGATGGCCATCGCCTACCACCGCGTGCGCGGCGAAGGCGCGCGCACCCGCCTGATCGGCCGCGAGCGCGGCTACCACGGCGTCAACTTCGGCGGCATCTCGGTGGGCGGCATCGTCTCCAACCGCAAGATGTTCGGCACCCTGCTGACCGGCGTCGACCACATCCGCCACACCCACGATCCGGTACGCAACAGCTTCTCGGTGGGCCAACCCGCGTATGGCGCCGAGTTCGCCGACGATCTGGAAAAAGTCATCGCCCTGCACGATGCCAGCACCATCGCCGCCGTGATCGTCGAGCCGGTGGCCGGCTCCACCGGCGTGCTGATCCCGCCGCAAGGCTATCTGCAGCGCCTGCGCGAGATCTGCGACAAGCACGGCATCCTCTTGATCTTCGACGAGGTCATCACCGGCTTCGGCCGCACCGGCCAGCCCTTCGCGGCCCAGACCTTCGGCGTCACGCCCGACCTGATGACCGTGGCCAAGGGCCTGACCAATGGCTGCGTGCCGATGGGCGCGGTGTTCGCGTCCGGCAAGATCCACGACGCCTTCATGAACGGCCCCGAGCACCTGATCGAGTTCTTCCACGGCTACACCTATTCGGCCCATCCGCTGGCCTGCGCCGCGGCGCTGGGCACCCTGGACACCTATGCCGAGGAAGGCCTGCTGACCCGCGCCAGCGAGCTGCAGGGCTACTTCGCTGAGTGCCTGCATTCGCTCAAGGGCGAGCCCAACGTGATCGACGTGCGCAATATCGGCCTGGTCGGCGGCGTGGAGCTGAGCCCCCTGCCCGGCGAGCCGGCCAAGCGCGCCTTCAACGTCTTCCTGGACTGCTGGGAGAAGGGCCTGCTGATCCGCACCACCGGCGACACCATCGCGCTCTCGCCGCCGCTGATCGTCGAGCGCTCGCACATCGACCAGATCATCGATACCCTGCGCGGCGCCTTGAAACGCGCGGCCTGAAAACAAGGCATGATGGGGCCAACGCTGTTGGCCCTTTTTCTTGCTTATGAAGCGCGCGATCCGACCCAACAAGCCCGTGGTGCTGGTGCCGGCCTGCAACCGCATGATGGGCGACCATCCCTTCCACATGGCCGGCAAGAAGTACCTGGACGCGGTGCGCCTGGCCGGCTGCCTGCCGCTGATCGTGCCGAACTCCTCGCCGGATGAGCTGGACGAACTGCTGGACCTGGCCGACGGCATCCTGCTGACCGGCTCCAAGAGCAATGTGCACGCCAGCCACTACGGCGAGACCACGCAGGACGAATCCCTGCCCCAGGACCGCCTGCGCGACGACTGGGTACTGCCCCTGATCCCCAAGGCGATCGCGCGCGGCATGCCGCTGCTGGGCATCTGCCGCGGCTTTCAGGAAGCCAATGTCGCTTTAGGCGGCAGCCTGCATCAGGCGGTGCAGGAGCAGCCCGGCCTCAACGATCATCGCGCCGGCCCCGGCACGCCCGAGCAGCAGTACGACTTCGCGCACGAGGTCGCCGTGCAGCCCGGTGGCCTGCTGGCCGGCCTGCTGCAAGCACCCCGCGTCAAGGTCAACTCCCTGCACGGCCAGGGCATCAAGCGGCTGGCCCCCGGGCTGCGCATCGAGGCGCAGGCCGAGGACGGCCTGGTCGAGGCCTTCAGCGTCGCGGCTGCGCGCGGCTTCGCGCTGTGCGTGCAATGGCATCCCGAGTGGAAGGCCGACAGCAACCCCGTCTCGCAGCGGATCCTGGCCGCCTTCGGCGCCGCCTGCCGCGACTATCAGCAGCGCGACCCGGAGACCTAGCGCCCAGGCCCCTTCATTTCCCATCCCGATTCCTTCAGTTTGAAGTTGAGGAGCAAGAAACATGGCGGCCCGAGACGAGTTCACCTTCAGCGAGCTGGAACAGTGGTTCCGCGAGCATCGCGTCACCGAGATCGAGTGCCTGGTGCCCGATCTCACCGGCGTGGCGCGCGGCAAGATCCTGCCGCGCGAGAAATTCACCGAGGACCGCGGCATGCGCCTGCCCGAGGCGGTGGTCGCGATGGGCGTGACGGGCGAGTTCCCCGAGGAGGGGCCGTACTACGACGTCATCAGCCCCAACGACATGGACATGCACCTGCGCGCCGACCCCACCACCGCGCGCATCGTGCCCTGGGCCGTCGACCCGACGGCGCAGATCATCCATGACTGCTTCGACCGCCACGGCCGGCTCGTGCCCTTCGCGCCGCGTTCGGTGCTGCGCCGCGTCTGCGAGCTCTACGCCGCCGAGGGCTGGAACCCCGTGGTGGCGCCCGAGCTGGAGTTCTATCTGGTGGCGCGCAACACCGATCCGGACATGCCGCTGAAGCCGCCGGTGGGCCGCAGCGGCCGCGCCGAAACCTCGCGCCAGGCCTACTCGATCGACGCGGTCAACGAATTCGATCCGCTGTTCGAGGACGTCTACGACTACTGCGAGAAGATGGAGCTGAACGTCGACACCCTGATCCACGAGATCGGCGCCGGCCAGATGGAGATCAATTTCTTCCACGGCCATCCGCTGGGCCTGGCCGACGAGGTGTTCTTCTTCAAGCGCACGGTGCGCGAGGCGGCGCTGCGCCACGACATGTTCGCCACCTTCATGGCCAAGCCGATCGCCGGTGAGCCCGGCAGCGCCATGCATGTGCACCAGAGCGTGCTGGAACAGGCCACGGGCCGCAACATCTTCAGCAACGCCGACGGCACCGCGAGCCGCGAATTCTACTGGTTCATCGGCGGGCTGCAGAAGTATGTGCCGGCCGCGATGGCCCTGTTCGCGCCCTATGTGAACAGCTACCGGCGCCTGGCCCGCTTCACCGCGGCGCCGATCAACATCCAGTGGGGCACCGACAACCGCACCGTGGGCATCCGCGCGCCGGTAGCACCGCCGGCCAACCGCCGCATCGAGAACCGCGTGATCGGCGCCGACGCCAACCCCTATGTGGCCCTCGCCGCCACCCTGGCCTGCGGCTACCTGGGGCTGAAGCACCGCATCGAGCCGACGCCCGAATGCAAGGGCGACGCCTACCTGGGCGACTACCAGCTGCCGCGCAGCCTGGGCGAGGCGCTCGAGCTGCTGCGCGCCGAGAAGGAGCTGGCGGCGGTGCTGGGCGAGTCCTTCGTCACCGTCTACACGGAGATCAAGGAGATCGAGTACGCCGAATTCATGAAGGTGATCTCGCCCTGGGAGCGCGAGCACCTGCTCTTGCATGTCTGAGGAGGACCCTCATGAGCCCCACCAGCGCACACCATACCGCCCAGATCGAGAAGCGCAGCACGCGTGAATGGCAGGCCGCCGACAGCGCGCATTTCCTCCACCCCTTCACCGACTACCAGGCCCTGGCCGGCCGCGGCGCCCGCATCATCGAGCGCGCCGAGGACATCTACCTCTGGGACAGCGAGGGCCACAAGATCCTCGACGCGATGAGCGGCCTGTGGTGCGTCAACGTCGGCTACGGCCAGCAGGCCCTGATCGACGCAGCGACCCGGCAGATGCAGGAGCTGCCCTTCTACAACGCCTTCTTCCAGACCAGCACACCGCCCGCCATCGAGCTGGCCGAGTTGCTGGCCGAGATCGCCCCGCCCGGCTTCCAGCACGTGTTCTTCACCTGCTCCGGCTCCGAGGGCAACGACACCATCGTGCGCATGGTGCGGCGCTACTGGGACCTGCAGGGCCAGCCCGGGCGCCACATCATCATCGGCCGCATCAACGGCTACCACGGCTCGACGATGGCCGGCGCCTCCCTGGGCGGCATGGCGGCCATGCATGCGCAGGGCGGCCTGCCGATTCCGGGCATCGCGCACATCGGCCAGCCCCATTGGTTCGGCTCCGACCGGTCGCTGGCGCGGGAGGACTTCGGCCGGCAGGCCGCCGGCTGGTTGGAGGACAAGATCCTCGAGCTCGGTCCGGACAAGGTCGCCGCCTTCATCGGCGAGCCGGTGCAGGGCGCCGGCGGCGTGATCGTGCCGCCGGCCAGCTACTGGCCGGAGATCCAGCGCATCGCCGACAAGTACGGCATCCTGCTCGTCAGCGACGAAGTGATCTGCGGCTTCGGCCGCACCGGCCAATGGTTCGGCTGCCAGACCCTGGGCTTCAGGCCCGACCTGATCACCTTCGCCAAGGGCGTCACCTCGGGCTACATCCCGCTGGGCGGCGTGCTGGTCGGCGAGCGCGTCGCGCGCGCGCTGATCGAGCGGGGCGGCGAATTCGAGCATGGCTTCACCTACTCCGGCCATCCCACCGCCTGCGCCGTCGCGCTGGCCAATCTGCGCCTGATCCGCAGGCTGGACCTGGTGCGCCGCGTGCGCGAGGACAGCGGCCCCTACCTGGCGCAGCGCCTGGCCGAGCTGCGTTCCCATCCCCTGGTCGGCGAGGTGCAGAGCTGCGGCATGATGGCGGCCGTGCAGCTGGTCCGGGACCCGGCGACATTGGCCCTCTTCGATCCCGCGCTGGGCGTCGGCATGCTGTGCCGCGCCCATTGCTTCCGCGAAGGCCTCATCATGCGCGCGGTCGGCGACCGCATGATCATCGCGCCGCCCCTGGTGATGACGCATGCGCAGATCGACGAGATGATGGACCTGGTGCGCCGCTGCCTGGATCTGACACTGGAGGAGCTGCGACAGCGCGGCGCCCTGGCCTAGGCACTTCGGGGCGGCGGAACCGGCTCGCCCCCGGCCGCGCGGCGCCTGTCGGCCGCCGGCCCGCGCTCCTTAGGGATGCCCGGCGCGGCGCGGCGCAGTAGACTGACCCATCCCCTCGCAGGAGTGCGCGATGGACATCCCGCAGAAACTCGTTGTGGTGTTCCGCTCCCGGCTGCGCGCCGACGCCGACCTCGCCGCGCTGGAGCCGCTGGGCCTGCGCATGTACGAGCTGGCCAGCGCCATGCCCGGCTTTCTCTCCTACAAGGACTTCAGCGCGGCCGACGGCGAGACCCTGACCCTGGTCGAGTTCGCCGATGCCGACACGCTGCGCGCCTGGCGCGAGCATCCCGAGCATCTGGAGGTGCAGCGCCGCGCCCGCGCCGAGTTCATGAGCGAGTACCACATCGAGGTCTGCCGGCCCGAGCGTGCCTACGGCTTCATCAAGAAGGAGGGCTGAACCATGGACCCCGCCACCCTCGCCGCCAGCGCGCTCGCCGTGCTCTCGCCCTATCTGGCCAAGGCCGCCGGCAAGCTCGCCGAGGGCCTGGGCGAAGCCGCCATCGAACAGGGCGGCAAGCTGTTCGACAAGCTCAAGGCGCGCTTCGCCGGCTCGCCCGCCGAAGCCAGGCAATTGCAGGATCTGCAGGCCGCGCCACAGGACCCGCTCAACCAGATGGCGCTGCAGAAGCTGCTGCGCGACACCCTGGCCCAGGATCCCGGCTTCGCCAGCGAGCTGGCCGCGCTGCTGGCGCAGAACGCCGGCGCGGCGGCGCGCACACAGTTCGACGTCCACGCCGGCCAGATCGACCAGGTGCTGCAGATCGGCCAGGTCGGCACGCTGCACCTGGACTCGCCGGCCCGCAAGCCCTGACACCGCCATGAACGGCAAGGCCTCGGCCGAACACATCGATCAACTGCTGCAGATCTCCTCGGTCGGCGTGCTGAACCTGGGCCGCAGCGAGCCGTCGCGCGGCGACGCCGCCATCCCCGAGCCCGAGCTGCGCCTGCCCCAGCACGACATCGTCGGCCGCGAGGCGCTGCTGGCCGAGGTGCTGGCCGACATCGAGGCCGGCGCCCGCGACATCGCGCTGGAGTTCCTGCCCGGCATCGGCAAGACCACGGTGGCGGCCGAGCTGATCCGCCACCCGGGCCTGCGCAGCCGCTTCGACGGCGTGCTCTGGGCCCATCTGGGCCAGACGCCGGATGTACGCGGCGAGCTGCTGAAATGGGCCGAGGCCGTCGGCCTGGACGAGACCGCGATCGCCAAGCGCAAGACCGACGGCGAACTGGGCCGCGCGATCGGCGCCAGAATCGGCAAGCGCCGCGTGCTGCTGGTCATCGACGATGTCTGGACCGCGGCGGCCGGCCAGTACTTCATGCTCGACGGGCCCAACATCACGCGGGTTCTGAGCTCGCGCAAGCGCGGCGTGGCGCGCGACCTCGCCAGCGGCGTGCACGTCCATGTCGTGCCCAAGCTGACGCTGGAGGACAGCCTGCGCCTGCTGCGCGCGCTGGCGCCACAGGCTGCGGAGCAGGAGCCCGCGGCGCTGCGGGCGCTGGCCGGGCGGGTCGACGGCCTGCCGCTGGCCCTGGTGCTGCTGGGCCGCATGCTGCGCCACACCGAGGACGAGGAGCGCCCGGTGCAGACCCTGTTGAACTCACTGCGCGACATCCGCCGCATGTTCGCGGAGAAGAAGCCGATGGAGTTCGCCGAGAACGCCAGCTTCAGCATGGCCGAGGTGGTGGAGGCCGGCTATGTGCAGCTGGGCAGCAGCGGCCTGCTCAGCGAGGCCGATCCCGCAGACGGCGCCCAGCTGCGCAGCGCGGTGCTGGCGCTGTCGGTGCTGCGCCCCGACCCGGTCTGGTTCGACGAGTCGCTGGCGATGACGGTCGCCGACGTGCCGCCCGTCGTGCTGCGCCAGCTGGCCCAGGCCGGCATGCTGGAGCGGCGCGCGCCGCAAGCCAGCGGCGGCGAGGCACGCTACACGATGCACCGCATGATCGCCGAGTATTTGCGCGGCAAGCTGCCGCCCGAGCAGCTGCAGGCGCTGAACACGCGTGCCGCCTACTACTATCTGGCGCGGCTCAAGGCGATCGAGAGCCAGTACCAGAAGCGCACCCGTTATCTGGGCCTGTACCGCTACGAGAACCCCGAATGGTGCGAATGCCAGGACAACTGGCTCTACCACTTCGCCCAGGCCGGCTACAGCCGCGACGCGACGATGGCCTTTCTGCGCGTCTGGCTCACCGCCTTCTGGTGGTGGAGCTGCTTCACCGAGGAGGGCTTCGACTTCTGCGACCAGCTGCTCAACGAATGGGAACACCGCCTGAGCCTGTCCGCGCCCGAGGCCGGCGGCCGGGCGCCGCTGCAGGGCCAGGACGGCGCGCGCATCGCCCAGCTGCTGGAGGGGCTGGACCTGCTGCGCCGTTTCAAGCTGGCCTATCCCAAGGAGACCGAGGACCGCGGCCGTGGCTTCTGGAGCGAGGTCGAGGCCAGCCTGAACGAGCTGCGCCGCCGCGCCCTGCTGGACGGCGAGCCGCCCGGCGCCGAGCAGGCCGACGCCTGCGCGGTGCGCGGGCTCACCAGCATCTTCCTGGCCGAGGCCGCCCGCTTCGGCCGCGGCGATCTGCGGCTCGCCGAAGCGCGGTACGCCGATGCGCTGGCGCAGTTCCGCAGCGCCGGCGACGCCTGGAACGAGGCCTGGTCGCTCTACCACCTGGCCGACATGCTGGCTGAGGACGGCCAGGCCGAGCGCGCCCGGCCGCTCGCCGAGCAGGCCCTGCTGCTGGGCGAGCATGAGCGCGATCCCGAGGTGCTGGCCCTGCTGCGGCGCGTGCTGGGCGATATCGCGCGACAGGCCGGCGATCTGGTGGCGGCACAGGAGCAATGGGCGCTGGCCCTGCAGACCGCCTACCTGTTCCAGGTGCGGCCCGAGCCGCCCGATGCCTACACCCTGCGCTTCTACGCCGAGATGGCCGCCGCCGTGGCCGAGCGCCTGCAGGCGCTGCAACAGGAGCGGCCCGCGCAGGCCCTGGCGATGGCCGAGGCGCTGCGCCGCCCCTGGCTGCCGCTGCTGCCCGCGCCGGTTGAAGCCCCGCGCCTGGACGGCAGCGCGGCGCAGCTGGCGGCGCGGCTGTTCGCGCCCAGCCTGCCGGTGGCGCGTCTCGCCGCCGAGGGGGCGGCCTATGGCGAGCGGGTGCTGGCCCAGCTGGAGCATATGCGCGACGCGGCGGAATAGGCCATGATGGCGGTCCGAACGGACCAAGGCCTCCACCATGAGCTCATCTTCTTCCAGCCCCACCAGTACCGCGAGCCCGGACTGGCACGCGCGTGCCGCCCAGCTGCAGCCCGACGGCCGCGCCTTCATCGGGGGCCAGCGCCTGGACAGCGTCAGCGGTGCCAGCTTTGCCAAGCATTCGCCGATCGACGGGCGAGCGCTGGCGGCCATCGCGCGCGGGCAGGCGGCCGACATCGACGCGGCCGTGGCCGCGGCGCGGCGCGCCTTCGACGACGGCCGCTGGGCCGGCAAGCCGCCGGCCGCGCGCAAGAAGACCCTCTTGCGCTTCGCCGAGCTGATCCTCGCCGCCAAGGAGGAACTGGCCCTGCTGGAGACCCTGGACATGGGCAAGCCCATCCAGTATTCGCTGGCGGTCGACGTGCCCGCCGCGGCGCGCTGCATCGCCTGGTATGCCGAGGCCATCGACAAGGTCTACGACGAGATCGCGCCGACCGGCGCCAATGCCCTGGCCCTGATCCAGCGCGAGGCGATGGGCGTGATCGGCGTCATCGTGCCCTGGAACTACCCGATGATCATGGCCGCCTGGAAGCTCGGGCCGGCGCTGGCGACCGGCAACTCGGTGGTGCTCAAGCCCAGCGAGAAGTCGCCGCTGACGGCGCTGCGCCTGGCCGAGCTGGCTCTGCAGGCGGGCGTGCCCGAGGGGGTGTTCAACGTCGTGCCCGGCTACGGCCATGAGGCCGGCGAGGCCCTGGCCCTGCACATGGACGTCGATGCGATCGGCTTCACCGGTTCCACCCGCACCGGCCGGCGCATGCTGGAGTACGCCGGCCGCTCGAACCTGAAACGCGTCTACAACGAACTGGGCGGCAAGTCGGCCTTCGTCGTGTTCCCGGACTTCGAGGACCTGGCGCGCGCCGCCAAGACCGTCGCCGGGGCCATGTTCTTCAACCAGGGCGAGAGCTGCAACGCGCCCTCGCGCGTGCTGGTGCACGAGAGCATCGCCGATCGCTTCGTCGAGCTGGTCGCCGCGCAGGCGCCGCGCTACCAGCCGGGCGATCCGCTGGACACCAGGACCGTGATGGGCGCCATCGTCGACGAGGTGCAGCTCAAGACCGTGCTGGGCTATATCGAGGCCGGCCGGGCCGAGGGCGCGCGCGCCGTCGCCGGCGGCCGCCAGACGCGCAGCGAGAGCGGCGGCTTCTTCGTCGAACCGACCATCTTCGACGGCGTGCACAACCAGATGAAGATCGCCCGCGAGGAGATCTTCGGCCCGGTGATGAGCATCCTGCGCTTCAAGGACGAGGCCGACGCGATCGCCCAGGCCAATGCCAGCAGCTACGGTCTGCAGGCCAGCGTCTGGAGCAGCCACATCGACCGCGCCCACCGCGTCGCGCGTGCCCTGAAGGCCGGCACCGTGCATGTCAACCAGTACGACGAGGACGACATCACCGTGCCCTTCGGCGGCTACAAGCAGAGCGGCAACGGGCGCGACAAGTCGCTGCACGCCTTCGACAAGTACACCGAGCTGAAGACCACCTGGCTGCGCATCAACGGCGGCGGCTGAGGGCGGCCGCGCGCCGCTTCAGAGCCGGCCATCGGCGCCGTTCAGCGCCACGGCCCGGTCCGGCTGGGCCGCCATCTCAGGCAGCACATAGACCACCGCACGGCCGCGACCCAGCTGCGGCTGGACCACGCGGTCGAAGAAATCGCCGCTGACGACCACGCAGCCCAGCGAGATGCGGTTGTCGTCCGGCGTGGCCGAGGCCAGGCGCTCGGCGCGGCGCTCGCCCGGCGCGCCGG
>Ga0255338_1004685_pt1 | contig 13721 bp, 9 predicted proteins | sample MeOH1_35cm_T4_19_FD_203715 | JGI IMG/M metagenome (GOLD analysis project Ga0255338, IMG submission 203715) | Sandy soil microbial communities from University of British Columbia, Vancouver, Canada - MeOH1_35cm_T4_195 | ecosystem: Engineered > Artificial ecosystem > Sand microcosm > Unclassified ...
GACCGGCGAGGTGATCAGCGCCTCCGAGACCGAGAATCCCGACGTCTTCGCCGCCGCCCGCGTCGGGCTGGGCGCGCTCGGCATCCTGACGACGCTGACCTTCCGCGTCGAGCCGCTGTTCACCCTCGAGGCGCACGAGTACCCCATGCGGTGGAGCGAGGCGCTCGGCCGCTTCGACGAGCTGGTCGAGGACAACCACCACTTCGAGCTCTTCTGGTTCCCGCACACCGAGCAGGTGCTGGCGAAGGAGAACAACCGCACCCTCGACGAGGCCGCACCGCTGGGACGGTTCCGGCACTGGCTCGACGACGACTTCCTGTCCAACACGGTCTTCGGGCTGGCCAACCGGCTCGGCAACGCACGGCCGTCGTGGATCCCGACGATCAACGCGATCGCCGGGCGCACACTGTCGGCGCGCACCTACTCCGACGTCCCGCACAAGGTCTTCACCTCACCGCGCGACGTGGTCTTCCGCGAGATGGAGTACGCCGTGCCGCGCGAGGCCGGCCTCGACGCCCTGCGCGCCGTCCGCCGCTGGATCGACGCCTCCGACCTGCAGATCAGCTTCCCGGTGGAGGTCCGCACCACGCCCGCCGACGACATCGCCCTGTCGACGTCGTCGGGCCGTGAGTCGGTGTACCTGGCCTTCCACGTGAACGCCCAGACCGACCACACCCCGTACTTCACCGGCGTCGAGGACATCCTGCGCGGGTACGACGGCCGACCGCACTGGGGCAAGCTGCACACCCGCACGGCCGCCGACCTCGCGCCGGCGTATCCCCGCTGGACGGAGTTCGCCGAGGTCCGCGACCGGCTCGACCCGGACCGGATCTTCGTCAACGACTACCTGCGCCGGGTGCTCGGCGACTGAGCCGGGGCGCGGTCGCAGGGCCGAAGGTTCCGGGACCTCCAGCTTCCTGCCGCCCGAACTGCGACACTCGGTCGGGGACGGGTGTGCGCACGAGAGCGTCCTCGGCGGAGTGGGAACCGAACCCGCCACACGCCACCCGGGAGGCCCTCCCTGCGTCCACAGACCGCGACCGCTACCCAGGTCATGTCCCGGCATCCCGTCTAGACGCTCGCCGGACCGCTCGCGATCGGCGCCCGCCAGTTGCGCACGATGGCGAGCACCCGCCAGCCGAAGCAGACCAGCACGCCGGGCCACGCGACCAGCCAGAGGTTCCAGCCCTGCTCGTGGGCGAACACCGCCCAGCTGGCGCCGGCGAGCGCGGGGGTCGCGTAGAGCTCGCTGGAGAAGATGACCGGGACCCGGCCGGCGAGCAGGTCGCGGGCAATGCCGCCGCCGATCCCGGTGACCATCCCCATCAGCGCGGCCGGGACCGGGCCCAGACCGTGCTCGAGCGCCTTGAGCGCCCCGGTGACGCAGAACAGCCCGAGTCCCGCGGCGTCGAAGATGTTCACCAGCCGCTCCATCCGGCCCAGCGCGGGGTGGAAGACGAAGGTAGTCAGGCCGGCGGCGACCGGCACCAGCAGGTAGCGCCAGTCCGCGAGCGCGGCCGGGGGCGTCGCACCGATCAGCACGTCGCGCAGGAACCCGCCGCCGAGGCCGGTCGTGCCGGCGAGCACGACCACGCCGAAGATGTCGAGGTGCTTGCGCACCGCGACCAGGCCGCCGGAGATCGCGAAGACGAAGATGCCGAGCAGCTCGAGCACCAGGAGGAGCGGCGAGTCGTCGACCATGGCAGGAGCCTAGGCCGTGCGGCGACGGGCCCGACGGGCCGACGCGGAGGCGAACGACCGGCGGCACGCAGCACCCGACAGGGTCCGGCTGACAGGGCCCGGCGAAAGGTAGGCTCGCACCACGCGGATCGAAGGAGTCGGCAACGATGCAGCACCTCACCCCGGTGGGGCTGAGCAAGGACGGCAAGAGCCTCGTCCTGGTCAGCAACGCCGGCGAGGAGTTCGCCGTACCGGTCGACCAGAGGCTTCGCGCGGCCCTGCGGGGTGACCATGCTCGATTCGGCCAGTTGGAGATGAAGATGGAAAGCGCTCTCCGCCCACGCGACATCCAGGCCCGGATCCGTGGTGGCGAGTCCGCCGAGGAGGTGGCGGCGGCAGCGCAGACCACCGTCGACGCGATCATGGGTTTCGCGGCTCCGGTGCTCGCCGAGCGTGCCCACGTGGCCGAGAACGCCCGGAAGTCCTCGATCCGGCGCCGCTCGACCGAGGCCACCACCGCCGCCGGCACCCTCGACCAGGCGTCGCGCACCCACTTCTCCACGGTCGGCGTGCGCGCCGACGACGTCGAGTGGGACGCCTGGCGCCGTGACGACGGCCGCTGGACGCTGATCGCCGAGTACGCCGTCGGGGGCGGGCCGCGGCGCGCGGAGTTCACCTACGACCAGCCCGGCCGGTACGTCGTCGCGGACAACCAGGAGGCCAGGCTGCTGACCGGCGAGGCCGTCCTGACCCCCGAGGGCGGCACCTCGACTCGGCGGCTGTCCTCGGTGCCGCACGGCTCCCGCGACCTCCGCGGCGACGAGGAGCTCCCGCTGGGCGACGACGCGATCGAGCTCGTCCGCGACCGCGCGACCGAGGCCGACCCCGTGCTGGCCGACCCCGTCCTGGCCGACCCCGTCCTGGCCGACCACGGCGACGCGGACTGGATCGCGGAGCCCCCACAGGAGGCAGCCGAGGCGCCCGAGGAGCCGGTCGACGCAGCAGCGCCGGTCGATGAGCCGACCGGCCCGGTCCGCGAGGCCCGGGCCCCGGCGGCAGCCGAGGAGCAGCCCGAGACCAAGCCCGAGGACCTGCCCGAGAGCCAGGACGAAGCGGCCGTGGACCACACCCGGACCGGTCCCCCGGCCGGGACTCCGTCGAAGCCCGCCCGGAAGGGCCGCTCGTCGGTCCCCAGCTGGGACGAGATCATGTTCGGCGGCGGCAAGGGCGACTGACGCCGCCCACCCGCATCGGGGCGATCGGGATCTGGACGGCGACGCTACCCGTCAGTAACATCGCGACGAGCCCGTGACGCGTCGCCGCCTGGCGAGTTGAATGGGCACACCGTCAGCAGCCGCACCCCTCACTCAGCCAGCGGGAAGAGACGCCATGTCCTACTTCGTCACGGGCGCGACCGGATTCATCGGGCGCTACCTGGTCCAAGAGCTCCTCGCCAACCGCGAAGGTGAGATCTACCTGCTGTGCCGCGAGGGCTCGCGCGGTCGCCTGGACGCCCTGATCACCCAGCAGTGGGGCGGCAGCTCGCGGCTGGTGCCGGTCATCGGCGACCTGCGGGCGGACCGGCTCGGCGTCGACCCGGCGTGGATCGAGGAGCAGCGCGGGTCGATCGACCACTTCTTCCACCTCGCCGCCATCTACGACATGACCGCCAGCGACGAGCTCAACGAGACCCTGAACGTCGGCGGCACCCGCGCGGCGCTGACGCTCGCGGGCGCCCTGGAGGCGGGCATCTTCCACCAGGTCTCCTCGGTCGCGGCGTCCGGCGACTACCGCGGGCTCTACGACGAGTCCATGTTCGACGAGGGCCAGCGGCTGCCGTCGGCGTACCACCGCACCAAGTTCGAGTCCGAGAAGATCGTCCGCGAGGAGTCGCCGGTGCCGTGGCGGGTCTACCGCCCGGCGGTCGTCGTCGGTCACTCCGAGACCGGGGCCATGGACAAGATCGACGGGCCCTACTACTTCTTCCCGCTGTTCAAGCGGATGCGGGACACCCTGCCGTCGTGGCTGCCGCTGGTCGGCATCGACCTCGGCGACACCAACGTCGTGCCCGTCGACTACGTCGCCAAGGCGATGGACCACCTCGCGCACCTGCCCGGCCGGGACGGCGAGGCGTTCCACCTCGTGAACCCGGACCCGCAGAACACCATCGAGCTGGTGAACACCTTCGCCGCCGCGGCGAAGGCGCCTCAGTTCGCGGTGCCGTTCGACCGGAGCATGACCAACCGGCTGCCGACCGCTCTCCTCCCCCGGCAGCTCCGCCCCGGCGCGCTGCTCAGCGCGGTGCTCCGCACGCCGCCGGCCCACCTCGCGCTCGACCAGACACTCGGCCGGCTGGGGATCCCTCCGGAGGTGGTCGAGCACATCTCGTTCCCCACCGTCTACGCCTCCACGTCCACCCAGAAGGCGCTGGCCGGCTCCGGCATCGCCGTGCCCGACCTCGAGTCGTACGCCGCCACGCTCTGGTCGTACTGGGAGGAGATGCTCGACGACTCCATCGCCCACGACAAGGCGGCCGTCGCCGCCCTCAAGGGCAAGACCGTCGTGATCACCGGTGCCTCCTCCGGGATCGGCCTGGTCACCGCCGTCCAGGTGGCCAAGGCGGGCGCCGTCCCGATCCTCATCGCCCGCGGCAAGGACAAGCTCGAGGCCACCAAGGCGCTGATCGAGAGCCAGGGCGGCAAGGCCTACGCCTACGGCTGCGACCTGTCCGACCTGCAGGCCATCGACGCGCTGACCGAGCAGCTCAGCGGCGACTTCGAGCACATCGACTTCGTCGTCAACAATGCCGGCCGCTCGATCCGGCGCTCGCTGAAGCTCAGCGAGGACCGCTTCCACGACTTCGAGCGCACCATGCAGCTCAACTACTTCGGTGCGATCCGGCTGGTCATGGGCCTGCTGCCCACGATGCGCGCCCAGAAGTCCGGGCACGTCGTGAACATCTCCTCGATCGGCGTGCTCACCAACCCGCCCCGCTTCAGCGCGTACGTCGCCTCGAAGGCCGCGCTGGACGCCTGGAGCAACGTGGTCTCCAGCGAGCTCGTCGGCGATGGCGTGTCCTTCACCAGCATCCACATGCCGCTGGTGCGCACCCCGATGATCGCCCCGACGAAGATGTACGACCGGTTCCCGACGATCAGCCCGGCTCAGGCCGCCGGCAAGGTGGTCACGGCCCTGGTCGACCGGCCGCACGAGATCAACACGCTCACCGGCAACCTCGGCGCCCTCGCGCACACGCTGGCCCCGAAGGCCGCGTTCCGGATCCTGCACCTGGCCTACCAGGTGTTCCCCGACTCCGCCGCGGCACGCGGCGAGACCCCCACCACGCCGACCAGCGAGCAGCAGATGATGGCGCGGGTCCTCAAGGGCGTGCACTGGTGAGCGGCTGATCCCTGACCGTTCAGCCGGTCTCGACCGGCCGCTCCGGGTCGGCCACCCACTCGCTCCACGACCCGGGGTAGAGGGCGGCCTCGACGCCGGTCACCGCGAGCGCCAGGACGTCGTGGGCCGCGGTCACGCCCGATCCGCAGTACGCCGCGACGTCGCCGTCGCCGGTCACCGCTGCGTAGCGCGCGGCCAGCTCGTCGGCGGGACGGAAGGTGCCGTCCTCGCGCAGGTTCTCGCCGGTGGGCACGTTGACCGCTCCCGGGATGTGACCGGCGACCGGGTCGACCGGCTCGACCTCGCCGCGGTACCTCTCGGGGTTGCGGGCGTCGACGAGCGTGTGCGTCGCGGCGAACGCCAGCACGTCGTCGGCGCCGAGTACCCCGAGGTGGCCCGGATCGGCGGTGAAGTCGCCGGCCACCGGTGCCACCTCCCCCACCTCGACCGGACCACCCGCGCGCAGCCACGCCGACCAGCCGCCGTCGAGCACGCGGACGTCCCGGTGGCCGTGGAAGCGCAGCAGCCACCAGGCGCGTGCGGCCGCCCGGCCCTCCCAGTCGTCGTACACGACCACCGGGCGCCTGGCGCTGACGCCGGCGCGACGCATCGCCGCCTCGAAGGTCCCGACGTCGGGAAGCGGGTGCCGACCGCGGGGGCCCGGCGGGTCGGCGAGGTCGGCGTCGAGGTCGACGTACGCCGCCCCGGGGACGTGCCCCGCGGCGTACTCCTCCGGCCCTCCGGGGCCGCCCATCCGGTAGCGGACGTCCAAGATGGTCACCGGGCCGACGCCGGCGAGCTCGGCGGCGGAGATCAGGGGTGTGCGCATGGCATGATCCTCCCCGATGGCTGAACTCCAATTCTTCACCGGCACGATGGATTCCGGTAAGAGCACGCTCGCCCTGCAGACGAACCACAACCACGCGGCGCGCGGCCGGGTCGGCCGGATCTTCACCACCCACGACCGCGCCGGCGAGGCGATCCTGTCCTCGCGCCTGGGCCTCGAGCACGAGGCCGTCGAGGTCGCCGACGGCTTCGACTTCTGGCGCTACGTCGTCGACGCCCTCACCCACGGGGCGCGGATCGACTACCTGATCTGCGACGAGGCGCAGTTCTACCAGCCCCAGCAGATCGACCAGCTCGCGCGGATCGTCGACGAGCTCCAGATCGACGTCTTCGCGTTCGGGATCCTCAGCGACTTCCGCACCGAGATGTTCGCCGGCTCGAAGCGGCTGGTGGAGCTGGCCGACCGCACCCAGGTGCTCCAGGTCGAGGCGCTGTGCTGGTGCGGGAAGCGGGCCACCCACAACGCCCGCACCGAGAACGGCGAGATGGTCACCGAGGGCGACGTGATCGTCGTCGGCGACGTGGAGGAGGCCGGCGACAAACCGGCCGAGATCGCCTACGAGGTGCTCTGCCGCCAGCACCACCGTCGGCGGATGACCGCCGCCCGCGCCCGCGCCGTCTCGATGGTCAGCGAGCCGCTCCCCTTCTCCGGATGACTCAGACGCGTCAGCGGCCCAGTCATGGAGGAGGTCGAGCTGCGACCTCGGCCGGGGAACGAGGCCGAGACCGAGCGAGTCGAGGCCTGGTGAGGCAGGCGCAGGCCTAGGCGATGAGGATCGGGATCTCCATCTCGACCGCCGTCAGCGAGCCGTGCAGCCCGACGAGGAGGTTCTCGTAGGGGAAGTCCGCCGAGCTCATGACCGCGTGGTCGCCGCGCGAGGCGACCACGACGTCGCCGAGCCGGGGCCGCACCTGGGTCGAGACCGGACCGAACCAGCCCCGGTCGATCGCCTCGTCACGGCTGAGCACCTCCGCACGCCGGCCGAGCTGCTCCCGCCAGGTGGCGAGCACGTCCTCGACGGCGCCGCTCGTGCAGTAGAGGTGCCGGAACCGGGCCTCTCCCCCGAGCAGGCGGACGCCGGAGCGCAGCTCGTGGTGCTCGTCGACGTCGATCCGCGCGGCGGCCGGGCTGTCGACCATGCCGTGGTCGGCCACCACGACCAGCCGCACTCCGGGATCCAGCGCCTCCCGGAGCTGCTCGGCGGCCGTGTCGACCGCGGCCAGCTGGGCGCGCCACTGGGGCGAGTCGACGCCGTAGCGGTGGCCGGTCCAGTCGAGGTCACCGTCGTACACGTAGGTCACGCTCGGTTCGTCGGCCGACGCCGCGACCGCGCCGGCGATCCGCTCGCCGACCCGGTCGCCGCCGACGAACTCGGCGCCCCGCAGGCCGCAGACGGTGAGGCCGGAGTCCACGAACTCGCGCTTGCTCACGACGGTCGCATGCACGCCGGCGGCGCGCAGCCGGGCGAAGCCGCTGTCGTGGGGCTGCCACTCCAGCGGGTCGACCTGCTTGTCCCACATCAGGGCGTTCAGCAGCCGGTCGGTGCCGGGGATCCGGGAGGTGTAGCCGACCAGACCGTGCTGGCCCGGGGTCAGGGCGGTGCCGAGCGAGGTGAGGCTCGTCGCGGTCGTGGACGGGACCCCCGCCAGCCCGGGCTCCCGCAACAGCGCGTGGAGGTACGGCGCGTGGTCGCCGTGGGCGTCGAGCAGCCGGTGGCCGAGCCCGTCGACGAGGAGGATCACGTAGCGCCGGGCGGGCGGCAGCTCGAGGGTCGTCGCGTGGAAGCCGACGTCGACGCCGAGCGCGGTGGCGACGGCGGGCAGGACGTTGCCCAGCGTGCGCCCGTCGTACGCCGGTTCGACGAACGTGTCGCTCTGCCGAGGGTCGGCCTCACCGGTCGCGGTCATCGACGCGCGATCAGCCGTGGGTGCTGGCCGAGAGCGTCTCGGCGAAGGCGAGCAGCCGGTCCACGGCGGCCTGGCCGTCGGCGGCCGAGCTGACCCGCAGCGAGAAGTCGTCGGACGCGACCACGCCGGTGTAGCCGTGGTCGGCCTCGCACTGGGGGTCGGAGCAGGTGGCCGGCTCGAGGTCGATCCGGTCGATGCCGCCCCACCCGATGGTCAGCACCGCCTCCGCCGGCGCCGGCACCGGCGTCGTGGTGATCTCGGCCGGGTTGGCCACCATCCGGTTCACCACGACCGAGCGGACCTGGTCGAGCCGGATCGCCTCGGTCGAGGTCGAGGTGTACGGCTGCGGCAGCAGGTCGTCGGGGGCGTGCTCGTCGGTGTGGCACAGGATCAGCCGGGTCGGCGTGAGCACCACCACGGTGATGTGCCGCCGGACCTCGTCACGGTCGATCGTGGGCTCGTGGTGGACCAGGAACGAGACCACGTGCTCGCCGGCGACGGCGGCGGCGACTCCGGCGCGGACGACCGCCGGGTAGTAGCCGGACTGCTCGATGGCCGCACCCAGCTCGGCGGACTGGTCCTCGGACGTGACACGCATGATCGCCAGTCTGTCACGCAGGTGCGTCAGCCGGGCAGCGTGTCCCCAGGGTGCACGTTGAGCCGGCGGGTGAACCAGTCCGACCGCGGGTCGACGACCGGGGCCACCCGGATCTCGGCGTCGAGGACCTTCACGCCGTCGGCGGTGGCGTGCACCAGGCTCAGGTCGATCGCGCAGACCTGCTGCAGGTCGTTCTTCAGGTGCGCGACCCGGCGGAAGAGGTCCTCGACGGCGGCCACGTCGACCGCCTCGCTGCCGCGGTGCCCGAACAGCAGCGGCGCCGCCTTGATCGAGCGCACCGCCTCGAAGGCGTCGAGGCCGGTGATCGGCGGGATCAGGTAGGCCTTGTCGCCGACCAGCTCGGTGATCGCACCGGAGATCGAGAAGGACACGGCGGGGCCGAACAACGGGTCCTCGAGACCGTCGAGGCGAACCGGCACACCCGGTGGCGCGGTCTTCTGCACGACGTACCCGGCGTCCTCGACCGAGGTGATGATGCCGCTGAGCTGGCTGTAGGCGTGCCGCATCTCGTCGGCGTCCTCGATGTTGCGCCACACATGGGCGAGATCGGGGCGCTGCCGCAGCGGTTCGGCGGTCGCCTTGAGTACGACGTCCCAGCCGAGCTCCTCGGCCGCGGCGACGGCCTCGTCGGCGCTGGTCACCGGGATCCGGTCCCACAGGTCGATGCCGTAGTGGCCGAGCAGCCGCTGGCACTCGGGGTAGGTCAGGTCGCGACCATCGGGGGTCTCGATGAGCAGCTCCACGAGCATCTTCATGGCCGCGTCGTGGTCGAGCCCCTCGAGCACCTGCTCCTCGTCGGGCTGGCGGTCCAGCCAGGCGGCGTACTCCACGACCCGGGCGAGGGCGCGGACCGCCTGCTCGACCGCCGGGTACGACGGCACCGAGCCGCGGCCCGCCGTGCTGCCGGCGAGATCGGGCACGCGCAGCAGCTCGGGGACGCCCTCGCGACCGAGGAAGCTGGAGACCATCGGCTTGTCGGACTGCTCGGCCACCGCGGCCAGCGCGTTGGCGACCTCGGCGCCGCCGGAGTTGAGCGGCGGGATGTAGATGGCCACGATGCCGTCGACCTCGGGGTCGTCGATGACCGCGTCGAGGGCGTCCTCGAAGTCCTCGGCGGTGGCCTCGGCCCCGAGCGCGATCGACCGGGTCACGCTGAGCCCGCTCGCCGCCGCGGCGTCGGCCGCCAGCAGCCCGAGGGCGTCGGAGTTGCCGACCACGGCGACCCGCGCCCCGGCCGGCAACGGCTGGTGGGCGAGCAGCTGGGCGACGTCGAACATCTCGTCGAGGGTGTCGACCTGGATCACGCCGGCCTGCCGGAACATCGCGTCCACCGCGGCCTGCGGCGCCTCGATCGACCGCACGGCGTGGCCCATCGGCACACCCTGGGTGGTGCGGCCCGACCGCACCGCGATCACCGGCTTGCTGCGCGAGACCCGGCGGGCGATCCGGGAGAACTTGCGAGGGTTACCGATCGACTCGAGGTAGAGCAGCACCACCTCGGTGGTCTCGTCCTCCTCCCAGTACTGGAGGAGGTCGTTGCCCGAGACGTCGGCGCGGTTGCCGGCGCTGACGAAGGTCGAGAGGCCCAGGCCGCGGCCGCGGACCTTCTCCAGGATCGCGGAGCCGAGGGCACCGGACTGGCAGAAGAAGCCGGCCCGGCCGCGCGGCGGCATCACCGGCGACAGCGAGGCGTTCAGGGAGATGTCGACCGCGGTGTTGATCACGCCGAGCGCGTTCGGGCCGATCAGCCGCAGACCGTAGGCGCGGGCCAGCCCGACGAGCCGGCGCTGCCGCTGGCGGCCCTCCTCGCCGGTCTCGGCGAAGCCCGAGGAGATCACGATCAGGCCGTGCACGCCCTTGGCCGCGCAGTCGAGCACGACCTCCTGGACGGTCTCGGCCGGGACCGCGACGATGGCGATCTCGACCTCACCGGGGATGTCGCCCACCCGCGCGTACGCCGGCATCCCGGCCACCGCGTCGGCCGCCGGGTTCACCACGTAGACGCGGCCGGCGTAGTCGCCGAGCACGAGGTTGCGCACCAGCGCGGCGCCGATGGTGTCGGACCGGCGGGACGCACCGATCACGGCGACGCTCTTCGCGCTCAGGAAGGCGTCGATCGAGGCTGCCTCGGCGCGGTGCTCACGGGCGGCCATCACGCCGAGGGCGGTGTCGGTCGGATCGATGTTGAACTCGAGGTGCATGGTGCCCTCGTCCCAGCCGCCGGCGACCTGGTAGCCGGCCTCGTGGAACACCTGGAGCATCCTCTGGTTCTCCGGCAGCACCTCGGCGACGAAGCGGTGGACCCCCCGCTCCCGGGCAGCCTGGGCGAGGTGCTCGAGGAGCAGCTGGCCGATGCCGCGCCCCTGGTGCGCGTCCTGCACGAGGAAGGCGACCTCGGCCTCCCCCGGCTCGATCAGCTCGTAGCTGGCGACGGCGAGGATCTTCTCCGCGACCGTCAGCACGAACGCCACCCGGGCATGGTGGTCGACGTTGGTGAAGCGGCGGACGTCCTTCTCCGACAGCTGCGGCATCGGTGCGAAGAACCGGAAGTACTTCGACTGGTCGGAGACCTCGGCGTAGAAGTCGACGAGCCCCTGGGCGTCCTCCGGCATGATCGGCCGCATGTGCGCGGTCCGGCCGTCACGGAGGACGACGTCGGCTTCCCAGTGGGCGGGATAGTCGCGTCCCTCCAGGCGCGTCGAGTCCGCTGTGGTCACCTGTGAAATGTACCGGTTCCAGGTAACGGCGATGTGTCCGGCGCGTGCCGCCGGTGCGATCGCGGCACGATCAGCGGCGGACCCGGTAGCGCAGGTGCAGCACCCGGTCACCTTCGACCACCGTGGGGTCCTCGAGGAGGCCCTCCGGGACGTCGGCACGGCCGAAGTAGCGCTTGCCCTGGCCGAGCAGCACGGGCGCGAGGTCGACGGCGACCTCGTCGACCAGTCCCGCTGCCACCGCCTGTCCGCCCACGTCGCCGGCACACACCGCCACGCCGCCGTCGCCCGCGAGCTCCCGGGCCCGGGCGATCGCGTCGGCGATGCCGGTGGTGACGAACGTGAACGGCGCCTCCGCGGCGCTCAGCGTCTCGCTCGGCACCCAGTCGGTCGGCGGCTCGTGGGTGACCACGAACACGTGCTCCCCGACCGACGGGACGCCGTTCCAGCCGTTGGTCAGGTCGAACAGCGTGCGACCCATCACCACGGCCCGGCACGAGTCCCACCACGGCTGGCAGTACTCCGCGGAGACCTTCGAGACGTGGAACACCCACTGCCCGCCGCCGCCGCGGAGCGCGGTGTCGCCGTTCTCGTACCAGTCGAACAGCGGGCCGACCGAGTCGTCGGGCCTGGCGATGAAGCCGTCCAGCGAGGAGACCGCGTGCGTCACGACCGTTGCCATCGAGGAACCTCCCGAGTCTTCGAACGTGTGGCCCTGCCAGCCTGACCCGCCGCGACCCGTCTTGTCAACCATTCGGTTGAGCAACCAGCCGCCCGGTCCCGCGCGCCCCGCCGACGGATCGGGGGCCCGGCTTGGAACAATGCGCGCATGGCCCGTCGTACCCCAGCACCGCCCGAGGACTTCGAGGAACACATCGTCGACATCGACGTCGGTGACGAGATGCGGGCCAGCTACCTGGAGTACGCCTACTCGGTCATCTACTCGCGTGCCCTGCCCGACGCCCGCGACGGCCTCAAGCCGGTGCAGCGCCGCATCCTCTACGCGATGCACGACATGGGGCTGCGGCCCGACCGCGGGCACGTGAAGTCCTCGCGCGTCGTCGGCGAGGTCATGGGCCGGTTCCACCCCCACGGCGACAGCGCGATCTACGACGCCCTGGTCCGGATGGCCCAGCCCTGGGCGATGCGGGTCGCCACCGTCGACGGGCACGGCAACTTCGGCTCGCCCGACGACCCGCCCGCCGCGATGCGGTACACCGAGTGCCGGATGGCCCCGTCGGCGGTCGCGATGACCGCGACGATCGACGAGGACACCGTCGACTTCCGCCCCAACTACGACGGCCGCGAGATCGAGCCGTCGGTGCTGCCGTCGGCGATCCCCCACCTCGTCGTCAACGGCGCCAGTGGCATCGCCGTCGGCATGGCGACGAACATGGCGCCGCACAACCTGGTCGAGGTGGTCCAGGCGCTGCGTCACCTGATCAGCCACCCGAACGCCGACCTGGACGCGTTGATGCGGTTCATCCCGGGCCCGGACCTCCCGACCGGCGGCAAGATCATCGGCCTCGACGGGATCCGGGACGCCTACGAGTCCGGCCGCGGCTCGTTCAAGATGCGCGCGACCGCCCGCATCGAGTCGGTCACGCCCCGGCGCAAGGGCATCGTCGTCACCGAGCTGCCGTACGGCGTCGGCACCGAGCGCGTGATCGAGTCGATCAAGAAGCTCGTCCAGGCCAAGAAGCTCCAGGGCATCGCCGACGTCAAGGACCTCACCGACCGCGAGAAGGGGCTGCGACTGGTCATCGAGGTCAAGAACGGCTTCCACCCGGAGGCACTGCTCGAGCAGCTCTACAAGAGCACCCCGATGGAGGACTCCTTCGGCATCAACGCCGTGGCCCTCGTCGACGGGCAGCCGCGCACCCTGGGGCTCAAGGAGATGCTCGAGGTCTTCCTCCAGCACCGCTTCGAGGTGGTCCGCCGGCGCTCGACGTACCGTCGCGGCAAGGCCGCCGACCGGTTGCACCTGGTCGAGGGGTTGCTGCTGGCGATCCTCGACATCGACGAGGTGATCCAGCTGATCCGGGCGAGCGACAACGCCGAGCAGGCGCGCGAACGACTGATGTCGGTCTTCGACCTCAGCGAGATCCAGGCCAACTACATCCTCGACATGCCGCTGCGCCGGCTCACGCGGTTCTCCAAGCTCGAGCTCGACAAGGAGCGCGACGAGCTGCTGGCGACGATCGCCGGCCTCGACGAGATCCTCGGCGACGAGTCCCGGCTGCGCAAGGTGGTCTCCGACGAGCTCGCCGAGGTCGCGAAGACCTACGGCACCCCGCGTCGCACGGTGCTGCTCGAGTCCTCCGGGGTCGCGACCGCGACGACTGCGACCCCGCTCGAGGTCGCCGACGACCCGTGCTTCGTCTTCCTGTCCTCCAGCGGCCTGCTGGCCCGCACCACCGACGTGGAGGAGCCCGGGTCCGGCGGCAGCCGGACCCGCCACGACGTGATCGTCTCGGCGGTCCGGTCGACCGCGCGCGGCGAGGTCGGCGTGCTCACCTCGGCGGGGCGCGTCCGCAAGCTCGGCGTGCTCGACC
>Ga0255338_1004686_pt1 | contig 13712 bp, 8 predicted proteins | sample MeOH1_35cm_T4_19_FD_203715 | JGI IMG/M metagenome (GOLD analysis project Ga0255338, IMG submission 203715) | Sandy soil microbial communities from University of British Columbia, Vancouver, Canada - MeOH1_35cm_T4_195 | ecosystem: Engineered > Artificial ecosystem > Sand microcosm > Unclassified ...
ACGACCTGCCCGGCAATGAAGAGCTGCGGCAATTGTGCCGCACCGCCATCGTGGTGTATGCGGCCCGGAGCGGCCTGCGGGCCCTGATGCTGGTCCGCTTCCCGGGGGAGGGGAACCCGATCCACCTGGAGACTGCGTTTCGGGCCGTGCAGGCCACCATCGCGGCTTGCACGGCACGAAATACTGCGGAGGCCAGGAGGCACGCCGCCGCCGCTGCCGCCGCGGCCGAGGCGATTGCGACCAGTGAGCACGCCGACGTCGTCGCTGCGGAGGCCGCCGCCGCCCGGGCCGCCGCGGCGCTGGCCTCAACCACCGCCATTCCCTTCGAAACCGCGTATGTCGTGGAAGCCGCGGCCGCCTGGGTGGCCGACGCCACCGCAAACGCGATCGCCGCCACCGCTTATGCTGCGAGGACGGCGGGGGCCCGGACAGCCGACGCTGCGGCCGCGGTTACTGCCGCGGCCTACGCCGCCCGCGCGGCCGTTGATGTGGTCGCGCGCGCCACCAGCCGGGCGGCCGCCCGGACCGACTACGAATTATTGCTCGGCACGCGTCCGGTTGACCTGGGCCCGCAATATTTCAGCCAACCGCTCTGGCCGGGCGACACTCCGGAATGGTGGGAGCAGGCCCGCCGCCGATGGCATGAGGCCATCAAGGGAGCGGGTCTCGCCCCGTTGGGAGGGCAATACGAGGATTGGCTGCAGGGCAAAATGGAGCCTGACCAAATGCTGCGCGAATTTGAGGAGTGGGGCGGGCGGCACGAACGATTGCACCAAAGAGGTTCACCGCGAACCGATGGATGACCAAGCGGAAGATTGACCACGTTGAATTCCGCGCGGACGGTGACGCCCTCCTCAATCCGGCCCGCGGGTTGGTTTACAGGTATTTGGCGAGGAACTTCTCCACGGCTTCCAGATGCTTCTGGTAGTTCTCCCTCTCCGAGAATCCATGGAATTCCGTTTCGAAGAAAAGCTTCTCGTGGGGCACGTGATGGGCTTCCAGCTCGGAGAGCAGCTTGGTGGACTGGCGGTAGTCAACCGTGGTGTCGAGCTTGCCATGGATGACGAAGACGGGGGCCTTGACCGCGGCGATGTGGGCGATGGGGGACATGTTCTGGAAGCGCTCCTGCTGGGTCGCGGGATCGCCGAGCTTCTCAATCAGGCGGTCGTAATTGAACTGGTCGTCGTCGGACTGCGCCCATGACTGGCGAACGAGTTGCTTCCAGTCAAAGACCCCGGCGAAGGTGATGGCACACCGGTAGAGATCGGGCTCGAAGGCGACGCCGGCCACGGCCAGGAAACCGCCGAAGCTGCCGCCATAGATGGCGAGGCGTTTGCCATCCACGAGGCCCTGGGCGACCAGGTGTTTGACGCCGTCCGTGACGTCGTCGTGCATCTTGCGGAATTCAAAGTCATCGTCCTTCGAGACCGCCTTCGAGTAACCCGTGGAGCCGCGGTAGTTGGGCTGGAATACCGCATAGCCGCGTGAGGTCAGGAACTGGGCATCCGAGTTGTAATCCCAGACGTCGCGGGCCCAAGGGCCGCCGTGGGCGAAGACCACGAGCGGGGGTTTCTTGCCGTCGGGGGCGGGCGCTGGCAGCGAAAGATAGCCTTCGAGCGCCAGCCCGTCGCGGGCGGTGAACTTGATCGGGCGCTGGACGCTCATTTCCGCCGGCTTGAACCACGGGGTGGGGGCGGGCAGAGGCAGAAAGGCGCCAGACTCTTGGTTGTAGATGACAAAGCGCTCAGGCTCGCGGCCGTTGGAAGAGGCAACCACAAAGTTTTTCAACTGGGCGTCGCAGTCGCTGATGATGTTGAGTCGGCCCGGCAGCTTGGCGTTCACCGCCGCCTGGACCTTGGCGAACACCGGATCGAGGGCGAGCTGGGCGTAAAAGTCGCGGTGGTAGCCGAGGGCCACTGTGCGGAGCTTGCCATCGGGCTGGCGGACTTGGAACAGGTTCGCCTCACTCATGGAGTAGGTGGCGTCCTCGAAGAGCGGGGGGCCGAAATCCCCCGTGCTCACCCGGTAGCGGTGCAGCCGGCTGCTCTTGGCGTCCGCAGCGTAGTGTGCGACATAGATCAGGTCCGGATCGTCGGTGAAGCCGATGATATCAGTGGTTTCATAATTGAAGGGCAGTTCCGTCCATTTCGCGGCCGGTCCGGTCCGGTAGTGGTAACGGAGTTTCTTGTCGGCATAGATGGAAACCAGCCGGACCTCGCCCTCCTGGTCGGTGCCCGCGCCGTGGAATTCGCCCTTGGGCAGGTCAATCCACTCCTTCACGTTGAACCGGGAATTGTCCACCCCGGACATGGTCTTGGGCCGCAGCCTCGTGTTGATGATGGCGAGCCCACCCGAGCCCCGGCCGTCATCGAAAAACCGGGCCACGAACAGATCGGGGTCGCGGCGCAGGCTGCTCACGAGTTGGAAAAACTGCCGTTCGTAGGTCACGTTGGCGGTCACCTTGCCCTGCTTGACGTCAAACACCTGCTTGCGACCGCGATAGGCGGGGCGATTCTCGGTGGTGATCACCATCCGGTCGCCGGCGATCCAGATAAAGCCGGTGACATCGTCACCGCCGAGGTCGTATTTTTTCGATTCCTTGGTCTGCAGGTCGTAGACGTTCAGGTCGAAATAGCGGATCTTGCTCGGGGTGAGAAAGCCGACGTAGCGTCCGCTCTCGGAAATCCGCACCTGGTTCACCTCGGGCCATTTCACGAAGTCGCTGATCGGGGGCGGGGCGGCCAGCGCGCTGGTGAGCAGGCCCAGCAGCAGGGCAACGAGACAGAGGAAGGGGCGGGGAGTGAACAAGTTCATGGTTGGTTTGATGAAATCGGTCCGTTGGCCCGGGCGTGACCTTGGCTGCTTGGTTAACAATTCCTGCCGGCGTGTCCACGGCGGAAGCGCCTGGCAACCACAGCGAGGGCACCGTGGCTTCAGCGTTCTGCATTGGAGCACGGGCGACCCCGCCCGCGGGGTTTTTATTTCCTGCGCCAAACCGCGATGAACATGCCGTTGGCGTTCAAGTCCTGCGGCCAGAGGGTCTGCGCCGAAACCGATTCAAATTCGGGATGCTCCGAAGTGAATATCGCCGCCACTTCAACCGTTTCGGCGCGGGTGAGGGTGCAGACGGAGTAGACGAGGCGGCCGCCGGGCTTGAGCGCCGGGGCTAGGTGGTTCAGCAAGCCGGCCTGCACGGCAGCGAGCTCATGCACGTCCTTGGGCTGGGTGGTCCAGCGGGCATGAGGGTTGCGCTGCCAGGTACCGACGCCGCTGCACGGGGCGTCCACGAGCACGCCGTCAAACTTGGTCTTGGTTGGGAGCTTCGCCCCGCCATCCCATTCCGCGGCGCGGTAATTGAATACCCGGGCGCGGGCGGCGCGGTCCTTGAGCTTGGCGAGGCGGCGGACCGAGCGGTCGCTGGCCCAGAGCAGGCCCTTGCCCTGCATCAGGTCGGAGAGGTGCATGGTCTTGCCACCCTCGCCGGCGCAGGCATCCCACCAGGTCTCGCCGGGCTGCGGGGCGCAGGCGTGGCTGACCAGCTGGGAGGCCAGATCCTGGATCTCGAATTCACCCGCCTGGAATTCCTTGGTGCGGTAGAGATCGGTGAGCCCGGTGTAGCGAAGGGCATCCACCGACTGCGGCGCGGGCGTGAGGTGACTCAGTTTTTTGGCGAGTTCCATCCCGGTGCCGGCCTTGGCGCGGATCCACAGGGCGGGCTCGCGCTGGAGCTGCCGGAGCCAGTCCGCGGGGATCGGGTCCATCTCGTCCTTCAACCACCCGGGCACGGCGCGGGCGGCCAGGGCCTCGGGCTTGAAGGCGGCGGCGTTCGTGTTGAAGCGCTCCTGCAGGTCGAGAGCGGCCTCGAGCTGCTTTTGCGAGGATTCCTTGGGGTCGAGCCAGCGCAGCCAGCGGAAGTAGGTGAAGACGGCGCGACTGATGCCCCGACGCTCGGCCGGCGCGGTGTAGTGGCGGTCCTGGGTGAGCGATTCGCGCAACGCCTGGTCGGCGGGCGAGCCGGCCTGCACCAGTTGCAGGATGCGGGCCGCGTTGTTGATGATCTTGGAGTCGGCCATGGTCAGCCGCGTTTGCCCCACCGACGCACTTCCTTCATCTCGGGGCGGCGGGCCTCGGCAAGGACGCCAGCGACGGCCGGATGGTTGCGGAGCTGCTGGTAGGCGTCGGCGCTGACGCGCCATTTGAGGGAGGGGGCGGTCTCGGCAATCGGTGCCACGCGGTCCTCGAACAGGAAGGCGAGCTCGACCTTGGTATCGCCGCTCGCGGCGTCGAGGGAGGCGCGCAGCTGGCGCAGGAATCCGGGCAACTCGGTGTGTTCGGGCTGCAACAGCCACGTGACTTTGCGCACATGGTTGGGCAGATAGGCGTCGAGCGGGTAGATTTCCTTCACGTTAAGGCGCGCGCCATCGTTGCCCTTCATGACCGAGCCGAGGACGACGACCGGCAGGTTCTCCGCCAGCACCTTGCCGTAGGTCTCGTAGGCCTCGGCGTACATATTCACGGCGATCGTGGCGCGCTTGCTGGCCAGGGTGAAGAAGGCCCACGGGCGGTTGTCGCGCTTCGAGAGGCGCTTGGTGATGCCGCTCATGATGCCGCATAGGCGGAACTCCACGCGGTCACCCTCCAGCAGCACGGATTCCTCGGTGTGGGTGCAAAGCGCCTCGGCCAGCCCGCTATAGGCGTTGAGGGGATGGCCCGAGACGTAGAAACCGAGCAGTTCCTTCTCGAACTGAAGGCGCTCGACGGAGCTGAAGTCGGAGGCGGAGGGCGCGGCGTGGGCGGCGGCCATGCTGCGGGGGGAGGCGCCGTTCTTTTTCGGCGCATCCTCGGCCAGCATGTCGAGGAAGGTGTTCTGGCCGGCGGCCTTGTCGCGGGCATGGGCCGCGGCGCCGGAGATGGCGGAGTCGATGCTGTCGAAGAGCGGCTTGCGCGGGGCGCCGCTGAAATCGAAAGCGCCGGTCTTCACGAGGTGCTCGAGCACGCGCTTGTTGAGGGCCCGGGCATCGACGCGCGAGGTGAAGTCGGTGAAATCCTTGAACGGCCCGTGTTTTTCCCGCTCCTCGATGATCTTCTGGGCCGCCTGCTCGCCCACGCCCTTGATGCCGGCGAGGCCGAAACGGATCTTGTCGCTGATGGGAGTAAACATCTCCCGCGATTCGTTGACGTCGGGGCCGAGGACCTTGAGGCCCATGGACTCGCACTCGGCGATGAAGTGGGCGACCTTCTCGGAGTTACCGAGTTCGGCGCTGAGCATGGCGGCCATGAACTGCACCGGGTAGTTGGCCTTGAGGTAGCCGGTTTGGTAGCTGAGGACGGCATACGCGGCGGAGTGGGACTTGTTGAAGCCGTAGCCGGCAAACTTGTTGAGGATGTCGAAGATCGAGTTGGCCGTCTTGGCGTCGATCTTGTTCACCCGGGCGGCGCCCTCGACGAACTTGGCCCGTTCCTTCGCCATGGCCTCGGCGTCTTTCTTGCCCATGGCGCGGCGGAGCATGTCGGCGCCGCCCAGCGTGTAGCCGGCGATGATCTTGGCGGCCTCCATGACCTGCTCCTGGTAGACCATGACGCCGTAGGTCTCGTGGCAGACCTCCTCGAGCAGCTTGTGCGGGAACTGGACCGTGCTCGGGTCCTTCTTGCCGCGGACGTAGTCGGGAATCCATTCCATCGGACCGGGCCGGTACAGGGCGATGAGTGCCACGATCTCGTCGATCGACGACAGGCCGATCTGGCGGCAGAGCGCCTGCATGCCGCCGGATTCCAGCTGGAACACGCCGGTGGTGCGGCCGGAGTTGAGCAGGGCGTAGGTCTTGGGGTCCTCGAAGCCCACGGCCTCGATGTCGAACTTGGGGTCGACCGTGCGGCGGACATTGTCCACGGCGTCGGCGATGACGGTGAGCGTCTTGAGGCCGAGAAAGTCCATCTTCAGCAGGCCGAGCTTGCCCACGGCGTTCATGTCGTACTGGACCGTGATGTCGTCCTCCTGCAGCGTGAGCGGCACGAACTCGTCGAGCGGCTGGTCAGTGATGATGATGCCGGCGGCGTGCTTGCCGGTGTTGCGGACCATGCCCTCGAGGACGAGCGCCTGGTCCACGATCTTCTTCGTGACGGGGTTCTTCGCGATCTCGTCGCGCAGCTCGGCGGACTTGTCGATGGCGGTCTGGAGCTCGATGTTGAGCGCGTCGGGGATCATCTTGGCCAGGCGGTCGGCCTCGGCGTAGGGCAGGTCGTGGACGCGCGAGACGTCCCGGATGACCATTTTCGCGCCGAGCGTGCCGTAGGTGATGATGTTGGCGACGCACTGGGCGCCGTATTTCTGGCGGACGTAGTCGATGACCTCGCCGCGGCGGCGCATGCAGAAGTCGATGTCGAAGTCGGGCGGCGACACGCGCTCGGGGTTGAGGAAGCGCTCGAAGAGCAGCTTGAAGCGCAGCGGGTCGAGGTTCGTGATCTGGAGGACGTAGGCCACGAGGCAGCCGGCGCCCGAGCCGCGGCCCGGGCCGACGGGGATGCCGTGCTCGCGCGCCCAGTGGATGAAATCCCAGACGACGAGGAAGTAGTCCACGAATCCGGTCTTCGCGATGACGGAGATCTCGTAGTCGAGCCGGTCGCAGAGGATTTTCGCCAGCGCCGGATCCTTCGCCTTGGCCGGCCGGGCGTAGTCCACGCCGTAGCGCTTGAGCAGGCCGGCGAAGCAGAGCTCCTTCAGGTAGCCGGTGCGGTCGGTCTTGACCTCGGGCGGCAGCGGATACTTCGGGTAGCGCTCCGAGCCCTTGGGGAACGGGATGGTGAGGTCGCACATCTCGGCGACGAGCCGGGTGTTGGTGACGGACTCGGGCACCTCGCGGAAGACGCTCGCCATCTCCTCGCGCGACTTGAGGTAGAATTGCGATCCGCTGAACTTCATCCGGTTCTCGTCGGCGACCTTGGAGCCGGTCTGGATGCAGAGCAGGGTGTCGTGCGGGCCGGCGTCGGTGGCGTTGACGTAATGGACGTCGTTCGAGCAGATGACCTTCAGCTTGAATTCCTCGGCGAGCTTGAGGAGGCCGGGGATGACCTTGCGCTGCTCGGGGATGCCATGGTCCTGGATCTCGACGAAATAATTCTCGCGGCCGAAGATCTCGACGAAGCGGCCGCAGGCCTCGTGCGCCGCGGGATAATTGTCGGCGAGCAGGTGCTGCGGGACGAGCGACGCCAGGCAACCGGTGAAGCCGATCAGGCCCCCGGCGTGCTGGGCCAGCTTTTCAAAATCGGTGCGCGGCTTGTAGTAGAAGCCCTTGAGGTGCGCATCGGTGACGAGCTTGAGCAGGTTCTGGTAGCCGGTGAGGTTGCGGGCGAGCAGGCCGAGGTGGAAGATGGACTTGCCCTCGTCGGAGCGGCCGGTGCGCTCCAGGCGCGAGCCGGCGGCGAGGTAGAGTTCGCAGCCAAGGAGCGGCTTGATGTCCTTCGCCTTCGCCTGGTTGTAGAATTCGATCGCCCCGAAGAGATTGCCGTGGTCGGTGAGGGCCAGGGACTTCATGCCGAGCGCGGTGGCGCGGTCCATCAGGCGGTCGATCCGGCAGGCGCCATCCAGCAGGGAGTAGTCGCTATGGACGTGAAGATGGACGAAATCTGAGTCGGGCGACGCCAAGGTTCGTTTATGGGAATCAGCGGGTTAGGCGCGGGCAAGACCTAATCCGTCCGGGGACGAATTTGCTGTTGACGGTGGGGGGTGCGGCTGGCTCTTTGTGACCCTTTCAACCGACAAATCCAGAACTTTCACCATGTCTATCGAGATCAAGATGCGTAAGAATGAGCCGATCGATCGTGCGCTGCGCCGCATGAAGAAGAAGCTCGAGCGTGAGAATATCATCAAGGACGTGCGCATGAAGCGCTACGCTGAGAAGCCCTCCGAGCGCCGCCGCCGCAAGGACAAGGTCATGGCCTTCACCGCGATGCTGCGCCGCCGTTACGCAGAGTAAGTCACTCACCCCCTGTCCCTTTCACCGGCCGTGCGTCCCCTGGATGCCGGCCGGTTTCTTTTTGGGTTCGACCCGCGGGCGAGGGCGCCCGCGCTCCATGGAGCCGCGGCGACCCCACCGTGGGTTCTCCGCCATCGGCGGGTCTTGATTTACCCCTTTACCCATGTCCTAGTAAAAACTTACCCAGCGCATGAAGCCGACCGTCGCCCTTTCCAGTTGCTGGTGCTCGCACCGCCATCAGGACGGGTATGAGATGATGCAGGAGATGGCGGGCCTGGGCTTCGAGTGGGTCGAACTCAGCCACGGCATCAAGATCACCCTGGTGCCCGGGATCCTGAAGGCGGTGGAGGAGGGCGTCATCAAGGTCGCCTCCTGTCACAACTTCTGCCCCCTCCCGATGGGTTTCAGCCATGCTGCGCCCAATATCTACCTGCCGTCATCGACCGATGCCCGGGAACGCGACCAGTGGCTGCGACACAGCAAGTACACCGTGGACTTCGCCCATCAGGTAAAAGCCCGCAAGGTCGTCCTGCATCTCGGTTCGGTCGAGTTCTTCTGGTTCAACCCGACGGGCAGGCTGGAGGCTTATGTCGACGCCCAGGCCGGGGCCGACCTGACCGGTGACTCCCGTTACCAGAAGCTCCTGACCAAATCCCTCGACAAACTGAAGCAACGGATGCCGCCGTATTGGGCCAACACCCAGGCCTCGCTCCTCCAGCTTCTGCCCTACGCCGCGGAGAAGGGTGTGCTGTTGGGTTTTGAGAACCGCGAGGCCTTCGACGAACTGCCGCTCGATGCCGACCACCCCAACCTGATCACGGCCATGGCCAAGCCCGGCGCCTGCGGCTATTGGCACGACACCGGCCACGCCCAGATCAAGCAGAACATGGGTCTCCTCAACCATCGGGAGCACCTCGAGAAGAACGCGCCCAACGCCATCGGCTTCCACCTGCACGACGTCAGTGCCGAGGGCCGCGATCACCAGCCGATCGGCACGGGCAAGATTGATTTCGACATGGTCAGCAGTTTCTGGCGGCCCGAGCACACCCTGGTGCTGGAGTTCAGCCCGCGCCTGACCACCGAGGAGGTGGTGGCATCAAAGCAGCGTGTCGAAGAGCTTGTCGCCGCCCGTTTTCCTGTCACGAAGTAGCGCGCATGAGCAATTTCCTGGGTGTCCTGGGCGGGATGGGGCCGCTGGCGACAGCTGATTTCCTGCGCAAGGTCGTGGAGAACACACCAGCCTCGGTCGACCAGGAACACATCCCGGTGCTGCTCTACGGCGACTGCACCACGCCCGATCGCACGGAGAACATCATGGGCCGCGGTCCGTCCCCGCTGCCACAATTGCTGGAGGGCATCCGGGTGCTCAACCAGAGCGGCGTCCGGGCCATCTGCATCCCCTGCAATAGCGCGCACTGCTGGTTCGACGAGATGGCCGCGGCCTCCGCGGTGCCGTTGTTTCACATCGTCCGGGCCAGCGCGGCGCAGGTGCGGAAGAAGAATCCGGCCGCCAGGGTGGTCGGGGTGCTGTCAACCTCCGGCACGAACAAGATGGGTATCTACCGGAAGACCCTCACGGACATGGGCTATGCGGTCGTGACGCCCACGGACGACGAATTCGCGACGCTGGTCTCGCCGGCGATCGCGCTGATCAAGGCCAACCGGCTGGACGAGGCGGAGGCGGTGTTCGAGAAGGCCGCGACGCGGCTGCGCGAACGCGGGGCGGAGATCATCATTTTGGGCTGCACGGAGATTCCGATCGGCATGCGCAACCAGTACCGGGCGGATCCCTCACGTTTCGTGGATTCGAACGATGCCCTGGCGCTGGAGGTCATCGAGTTTTTTGCCGGCCTGAAAAAGAGCCCGTAGCGAATGGACGTCAAAAACATCGGGCGCCAGGTCTCGGCGGGGGCGATAGTCGGGCTCAGCGCCGTCATCTACTCCATCTCCTACGGGGCGTTGCTGTTCTCGGGTCCGCTCGGCGGCCTGGTGGGCTTCGGCATCACAGTCACCCTCATCACCGCCATCATCGGGGCACTCTTCGGCGCGCTGTCCGAGGAAAAGACCTTCATCAGCGGGCCCGACTCCAACACGGTCTCGGTGCTGGCCGGCATGGTTGCGGTCCTGGGCTCAGTCGGTCTCGCCGGCTCGCCCAACCTGGCGCTTTGGACGATCCTGCTGACCACGCTGGTGTCAGGGGTGGGCTTCTTCGCGGTGGCGAAGTTCAACCTCGCCGGCCTCGTCCGCTACATCCCGTTTTCGGTCATGGCGGGTTTCCTCGCCTCGACGGGCTGGCTGATGTCGAGCGGCGCCCTGAACATCATCTCGAAAACCCCGCTCACCCTCGCCGGGTTTAAGCGCCTGGCGGCCGATCCGATCCGGCCGGAGCTGGGGTTTGGCATCCTCGTGGTGGCGGCGCTCTACGGACTGGCCCGCCGCGTGCCTGGGGCGGTGTTGATCCCGTTGGTCATGGTCGCCGCGTCGCTCGTCGTCGGGGCGTTGTCCTCGGGAGGTTACATCCTGAACCGTGAGGCGTGGCTGTTCACCGGCCTGCAGTCCACCCAGTGGCTGCCGCCGTGGCAGCTGGCGCTGGACCTGCCGGAGGCGGGCCTGCTGCTGCACAACCTGCCCGGTATGCTGGTCGTCAGCTTCGTCGGCCTGCTCACCATTTTGCTCTCGGTCGCGAGCCTCGAGCTGAGTTTCCAAAAGGAGTTCGACCTGAACCGCATCCTGCGGATGCACGCACTCTCCGCCGGGGTCTCGGCGCTGCTGGGCGGCTTTGTCGGCATCATCTCGATCGGCCGCACGACGCTCAACCGCCAGGTCGGGGGCGGAATGATTTCCGGCATGATCGCCGCCGCCATCTGCCTCGCGATGCTGCTCGGGGCCGGCGGGCTGATCGCCTTCATCCCCAAGGCGGCGCTGGGCGGTCTCGTGCTTTATCTGGGCCTGAACATGCTGAAACAGTGGCTCTGGGACCAACGGCACACGACCACGCGCGTGGAACTGGCGCAGATCCTCCTCATCCTTGTCCTGGTGGCCAACTTCGGGTTCCTGGTCGGCTTCGCGGCCGGCGTGCTCATCTCCTGCATCATCTTCGTCGTCACCTACAGCCGCATCCCGCTCGCCAGCCTCGCCACCGACCTGTCGCTGTTCACCAGTTCGGTGGTGCGGCCGCAGCACCAGATGGACACCCTGAAGGAGCACGGCGACCGGACGGTGATCTACCGGCTCAGCGGCTACGTGTTCTTCGGCTCCGCCAGCAAGATTGACTCGGTTTTCCAAGCCATGGACATCACCCGGATCGAGGGCGTGGTGATCGACTTCACGAGCGTGAGCGGGATTGACCGGTCCGCCATCGGCGTATTCCAGCGGATCCTGCGCCGCTACCAGAACGCCCCCACGCGTTTCTACTTCGTCCATGCGGAGAGCAACCGGGAGAGCCTGCAATCGCTCTCACTGGATAAGGCCGCCGGTCGGCACGTCACGTATTTCCCCTCACTGGACCATGCGCTGGAGACGGCGGAGGAGTCGATCATCAGCCGGCATGGCCAGGCCATGGGGGAGAGCACCAGCTTTGCCTTCCTGACGGTTCCATCGGACCGGGAGGCATTCCAAGGCTACTGTGAGCTGAAAAAGGTCGCCCAGGGCGAATACCTGTGCCGCGAGGGGGAGTATTCCAACGAGGTGTTCTTCGTAGAGCGCGGCAGTTTGGACATCATCAAGGCGATCGAGGAAGGGACGACCTTGCGGCTGGCCAAGCTGCACCAGGGTGCGATCGCCGGTGAGCTGGCGTTTTCCACCGGCGAAGCCCGGACGGCGTCGATCATGGCCGTGACGGAGTCGTCGGTGTTTGTCCTGCACAAGGACGCCCTGGCGCGGATGCGCACCCAGCACCCGGGCCTGGCCACGCAGTTCGACCACATGGTGATCCGGAAAATATCCCAGTCGCTGGCCCGGACCAACCGGCTCATCGCAACGTTGAGCTGAGCGTCAGCGCGACGCAGGAAAGGCGGTTCAGCGCAGCCCGTGCGCGCCGGTCTTGCTCAGGTACGTGTGGATGCCGAGCGCCGCCTTGCGCGCATCCCGCACGGCGTGCACGACCAGGCTGGGACCGCGCACGGAGTCACCCCCGGCGAAAACACCCGGGATGCTGGTCATCTGGTTGCCATCGATCCGGAAGCCGCCCCATTTGTCGGTGGCGACCTGGGCGAGGTCGCTGCCGGCGGGGAAGGGCACCGGGTCAAAGCCATAGGCTCCCAGTACGAGGTCGACGGGGATCTCGAACTCGGAGCCCGGCACCGCTTTCGGCGAACGCCGGCCGGAGGCGTCGGGTGCCCCGAGTTCCATCCGCACGCAGCGCACCGCGACGACTTGGCCCGCGGCGTCGCCGAGCAACGCGACCGGGTTGGTGAGAAACTGGAACTGCGCGCCCTCCTCGAGCGCGTTGGCGTATTCCTTGCGGCTGCCGGGCATGTTGGCCAGGTCGCGGCGGTAGAGGCACACCGCCTCGCGGGCGCCGCTGCGCAGCGCCGTGCGCAGGCAGTCCATCGCCGTGTCGCCGCCGCCGAGCACGGCCACGCGCCGGCCTTGCACCTCGATCGGCTCGCCCCCGACCAGTGGGGAGTCGACATTCTTTTGGGTGAGGAACGGCAGCGCCTCGTGAATGCCCTTCAGGTCTGCGCCGGGGATGTCGAGTGGCTTCGGCTTCTGGGCGCCGACGCCGAGGAACACGGCGTCGTACTTGTCCCGCAGGCCGGCGAGCGATACATCCCAGCCCACGCGCACCCCGAGGCGAAACTCCATGCCGTGCCGCGCCAGCATCTCGATGCGCCGCTCGACGATGCGCTTCTCGAGCTTGAAGGCCGGGATGCCGTTGACCAGCAGGCCGCCGGGCACGAGCTGCGATTCGAAAATCGTGACGCCGTAGCCGAGCTTGGCCAGTTCGTCGGCGCAGGCCAGGCCGCCGGGGCCGGAGCCGATGACGGCGACCTTCCGGCCGTTGGCCGGGGCCTGCACCACCTCGACGCCGCCGTGACAGAAGGCGTACTCGTTGATGAAGCGCTCGATCGCGCCGATCGCGACGGGATCAGTGCGGGCGTTGAGGATGCAGGCGCCCTCGCAAAGTTTTTCCTGGGGGCAGACGCGCGAGCAGATTTCCGGCAGGTTGCTGGTCGTCCGTGACAGGGCGGCGGCCTCGAGAAACTGACCCTGGGCGGTCAACGCCATCCATTCCGGGATGCGGTTCGCCAGCGGGCAGCCGGTCATGCAGAGCGCCTCGGGACACTGGATGCAGCGTGCGGCCTGCGCGCGCACCTCCGCCTCATCGAATTCGCTGTAGATCTCGCGGAAGTCACCGACGCGTTCGTTCGCTGATCGTTTCGGCGGTGAAACTCGTTTGATCAGTGACCAGGCGTATTTGGATAATTGGTCGGTAAGGGTGGACATGCGTGGGAATGTCGGAGCCGCGAACCACCGCGAGGTGGATTGCGACCCACCTATCATGCCTGAAAGCACCAGGAGCCACTCGGCAGTTATTGGCCAAGCCCGCGCACGAGTTGCGTTCCTGATTAGCGATGCATACCAATGGTCACTAGCGTCTTGCGGTACTGTGACTGTTTCTGGCGGTCCTAAACACCCAGTTTGACGCGTAGTTCACTGATCCAACGCCGGTGCGGCCCCGAGAGCGTGTGTCGATCGAGCTGCTTGAGTGGCACCCATACCAGCGAGTCCGATCGG
>Ga0255338_1004688_pt1 | contig 13707 bp, 15 predicted proteins | sample MeOH1_35cm_T4_19_FD_203715 | JGI IMG/M metagenome (GOLD analysis project Ga0255338, IMG submission 203715) | Sandy soil microbial communities from University of British Columbia, Vancouver, Canada - MeOH1_35cm_T4_195 | ecosystem: Engineered > Artificial ecosystem > Sand microcosm > Unclassified ...
GGGTTTCGGCGCGGCCAAGACCTACGACCTCGAAGTCTGGCTGCCGGCGCAAAATACCTACCGCGAGATTTCCTCGGTGTCGAACTGCGAAGCCTTCCAGGCGCGCCGCATGCAGGCGCGTTTCCGCAATGCCCAGGGCAAGCCGGAACTGGTGCACACTCTGAATGGCTCGGGCCTGGCGGTTGGCCGCACACTGGTGGCGGTGCTGGAAAATTACCAGCAGGCCGACGGCAGCGTCGACATTCCGGAAGTGCTGCGGCCCTACATGGGCGGGTTGGAGCGCCTGGTTCCGCAGGTTTGATGGAAATTGCTGCACCAACAAGCTGGAGTCTGATATAATTTCACGCTTTCCGGGATGCAAATTCCAGAATCGACCGTTTCAGGAGAGGTGGCAGAGTGGTCGAATGTACCTGACTCGAAATCAGGCGTAGGGTATTCCCCTACCGTGGGTTCGAATCCCACCCTCTCCGCCAAGATGTAAAGAAAAACCCCGTAAAATCAATGATTTGCGGGGTTTTTTCTTTTTCGGCCCATCATTTGGCCCATCATGGGGTAAAGGAACTGGCACTCTGTGATTGCTGATTACAGATAGGCTGCAAAAAAATTACTTTGCACATGCCTTTGCTGATGAAGCCTGACGCCAAACAGTAATTTTCCGAAGGACGGCTCTTAAGGCGATTCTGATGCGGGATGTTCAAATGCATATTTCTGATGATTGGCATTCCGTTTGGAATCTGATGCGATTTCAGTGCAGGTTTCCACTTTTTTTCAAACAAATTTCGTGTCGCATTTGATTCCCGTTACTGCGCGGAGATACTCCAGGTGACTGGGATAGCCCATGCCAATTTGAACCGGATTGGACGCTATGGGACGTAGTCGGACCTTGTAGTATTATTAGTTTTTTAACGGAAATGGTTTTGGAAAAGGCATGTCTGAGCCGGTAAGCAAAGAAAGAATCATCTATTTACGTCTTGAGCAGGTGATGGAGCGAACGGCTCTTTCCAAATCGAGCATTTACGACAAGATGAATCCTAAGTCCGCTCGATATGATCCACAGTTTCCCAAGCAGGTGAGGCTTGGTCCTGCGGCTGTCAGATGGGTGGAGTCTGAAGTTGAGTCTTGGCTTGCCTCTCGTCTGCGGATTGACGGAGCACCTGTCAAACAGGTAAAGGAACCAATCCAGCCCCCAAAAAGTCACGCAGTCGAAACCGCTGCACAAAAATCCCCGCTTTCTCTCGACGTTGAGTTGCACGGAAAGCGCATGGAAATCGTTCAGGGATTGCTCGTTCAGCTCGCCAGAAGGGCGGAGCGTATCTACGATGAAGACTTGATGGCGAAGATGATGCTATCACCCCAGGTACCTGGTGATAGCAAGATCTTTATCCGGATTCTTGAAGAGATTACACGCGCCTCTCACATTGAAAATAATCTTTTGCTGGGCGCTTTGGTAAAGGGAGGTAAGGCTGTCGCTCCTGATCCTGAAAAGGCTTTTTTGAAGCTGGCTCTCGCGCTTGGATATACCTACAGTGATCCCGAGGCCTTTATTGAAGACCAACTTGTTCAGATGTTCGAGTTTTACGAGGATTCAGCCACGAGGGGCAAGGGAGGGTTGGTCTGGATGAAGGTGGGTCGCAAGACTTTTTTGACGCGGATGAACGGTGGAAGCTAGTTTATTGAAAGAAATTTTTAAATGACGGAGTGGGAGGCTGTTAGACTCAATTCGTTACTCCACCAATCTGCCAATGCATGGCGTTGCAGTATGTAAGAAGAAATGTTGATATTTTTTCTTTTTTGCTTTCCGATCGCCGCGTCTTCAATTAACTCTAGTCGAAAATAACTATTCTTCAACGCCATTTCTTTAAAAAATAGCCTGAGTTCATCTGGCCTTACCAGGTAGTGGGGCCAAGCCTGTTTCATTGAATCGGCGATTTCCAAGTCTCGTTTAAGTCGCGGTAATCGGGCATACCCAGGGAATAGGTAAAGCTCATTTGTGCTTTGGCTTGGGCGCAATTCATTAAGGGCATTCGCTGTTTGGTGAGATAGATAAATAACGCCCTTGGTGCTGCTCTGTGGGGTGTGAGGATTTGATTGCCTATGCACGATTCTCCAGAGACCGTTCTGTATATCGAAATCCCCCCATCGTGCCGAGAATAAAGCATCTGCTCGACAAGGAATATGCATTAAAAACCAGAGCGCTTTGGAAAATTCGTTGTGCGCGTAATGCGCCTGGATATTTTGGAGGAAGCGCCCCGCATCTTCCATTCCCTTGAATCCAATCGGGATTGTGGCGTCTTGCTCCTTTTCCTGTTCTCTTAGTTTCTTTCTGAAATTTGCTTCAGCCCGCTTTGTGCGGGCGACTTCCACTTCTCTTCGATACTGCTCTGATTTTTCTCGAGCCTGGAGCAGAGTCATCTCCGGATATTTCCCAATTTGAGCCGTCGTGTCTTTTCCATTGAAAGACAGCCGGAACTGGAAATATTTGAGACCGTTTTTATGAAGTCGCAGTTGCAGGCCGCCACCAAGGTTGAGTTTGGTCCTTCCGGCGGCGGCAGCCTGTTCAATGGCTTGGTTATCGAGGGTGGGGGATGTTGTGATCATGGCAGGGAAATTTATCATAAAAAACCAATAAAAATACCCATAAATTTAAATTAATTAACCCATTATTTACTTAAAAATCCCACGATATTAACCCGTTAAAAATAGATTTTTAAGATATACAAGATAAGTTAAGACATTGAATTTTATTGTTTGTAGTAAAGATATTTATATTGATAAAATAAATTAATAAATAAAATAAATTTTTATTCTTCTTTTTCTGGATTCAGGAGGGCCGAGTTATTTTTAGCGGCCGTAGCATTTATGCCGACGAAGGGACATTAAATTTGAGCGTGAGAAAAAACCTGGCAGGCGTAGCGTCGGCAAGCAACTATTTATCCACGAATGAGATATACGGAAGAATCGGACAGGATGCCGTCTACTGTGTGGGCAGTTTTGTCGATGGTGCCCCTTTGAAAATTAAAGAAGGGGAAAGAACGTTTTTCAGGGATCTCGCTCGGATCGAACGATTCGTGGAACATGTTTTACAGGAGAATTCGCCTGCGTTTGAGCAGTCCGAGGTGGTGGCGAGCGTACATTACTTGAACTTGCCACTGGCCGAGTACATCCGAGATATTGCCCGATTTAACGAGCGCTATCTTCTTCTCTTGGATGCTTATTGGAAGAATTATCAATTTAGTCCGAATGTTGAGCTGTTTGTGAACTGTTGGCAAACATCGACGCTGGAGGATGGACTATTCACCGTGCCGAAAGCGCAGTTATCCAGGGAAGGCAAATCCCGCGAGTCCCTTTTCAATGGCTTGGTTGACGCAATCCGTAGAGGGGCGCGTGATTTACATTTTCATAAAAATGGCCAGGAAAGAAAAAATAACGCGCGGCGTAACTTTCGAAATGCTGCGAAATATATTGAAAACTTGTTTCTGACACATTCAAATTTGTGGTGGATTCGAGCCGAGCTTTTTTATAGTTCTGAGTACGAGCCGAAGATCGACCTACGCCAGGCTAAATCCGATTTGGCTCGTCTTTTGAACAATCGGCGCAATAAGCCATCATTGTTCGCAAACTCTGTTGGATTGCTATGGACGTTGCATTGTGCGCCCGAAAAAGGCTTGTTTTTTCATGTGATATTTTTTTATGCCGGAGAAAAGCCGACCAGTGAGTCCGCCTTGAGTTCGCAAATCGGTCAGTACTGGCAAAATGCCATTACTCGCGGTAGGGGCGCGTTGTGCCCCTATGGCGCATCGTGGGATGACCCTGACCGCGTCCAGTACGAGGGAGAGGATCGAAAACAGCACCTATTAAAGGAGGTTTTTTACCTAACGCATTACGAATGCTATCTTCGGGCAGTGATCTTGGCCGATCAAAAATGCTTCGGACACGGAGAACAAAAACGGTTGAAGCTTGCAACGGTTTGACGCTGGATCATTTTTTCCCAGAGTGCTCGAAATCGCCGTGCCTCGTTTTGTTCAAGGTTAAGCGGGCAATTTGCTCGCAAAAAGCCAGCAATCGGCTGGATGGCAAGTGTATGATTGGTATTATTAAATAATACTACTTTAATAATAAGTAACAGAAAATATAGGTATGAAAAAATCAGATATCAAGCTATAAATTCAAACAACAAATAGAGCTCAAGATATTCGATAGCCCAATCAGAATGTCTGATACGGAGACCATCTAAAAAAATACTGTACTCCCTCCAGGTATGAGTGAACAACTACCAGAGGGAACCATGACGCGCAATCCACGAAACACAAACCATCGTCTTCATTTCGAAGGCACGTACCGGGGCTTTCCAGTGCAGCCAATGCATGGACCGCTTATCGCAGAATATCTGCAAGTGTTATATCTGACAATGTATCGCGCTGTGAGCGAACACCCAAGGACGTTTGCTTTCCGGGTGGATCTGCGCCTTCCAGAGCATATGGATGCTGCGCCCTATGAGGATTCCAATAGGGTTATTGAAAGTTTCATAGCGTCGTTCAAAGCAAAAATCCGTCACAACCGGAATATGGCGAAACAGAAGTATGACCGAGTGCATGACACCACCGTCCGCTATGTGTGGGCCAGAGAAACAGGGGGCTATGGCAAGCCGCATTTCCATCTCGTGATTTTTTTGAATAACGACGCTTTCTACACGTTAGGAGATTTCGAGTACGACAAGGAAAACATTTTCAATCGACTGCAGGAAGCCTGGGCCAGCGCGCTTGGTCTATCTGTCAATTCGGTGACAGGCTTGGTCCAAATACCAGACAATCCTTGCTACCACCTGCACCGTGACGATCCCGCAACCCTGGCGGACCTTTTCTATCGTGCCAGCTACCTTTGCAAGTCCGCCACCAAATTTTACGGCAATGGCTGCCATGGGTTCGGCGCGAGCAGGAGTTAACGGAAGTGACCTGCTACAGCAATTTGTCGCCAATCCGAGAGTGAGTCTTCGGGTTACCTATCGGGCGAAGCTGCACTTCGCGTGCGACATCATCACCTGGCAAGCCGCCCTAGCGAAATAGGCAGTTAATGCCATTGCTTTTTTAGGATAATTGCTTAAGCCAGCGACGTAAATATTGTTGAAGATCTATTTTGGATACGGGAACGTCAACGTTTTTAGTTCCGCTTCGACGACTACTGAGAACAGTTCGAATATATACATCCACTATCCAAAGTGCAGCTCGAATTCCAATTTGGAAGCAAAAACCAAATGCTGGCCGGCGGCCCCCGGTATTCAAATCAATCTGGTAAGTACCTCCTGTAAAGCAGGAATTTGCTAAGGCTGATAATTTGAATCCGCTGTTAATTAGATGCGAGCCTTCTTCGTAAAAATTTCCAGTGCGGTCTTGCACCATAATAGTTAGATCATTGAATTTCTGCTGCAGAGGCAGGCGAATAGGTTGATCCGCTTCTGTCGCAATCTCATTCTGCAATTCCAGCACTTGGATTAATTGTTGATAAGTCCAGCTACCTGTAGGTTTATCCTCTTGGCAATTTTTGCGGTAATAGAATATATTTCCGGACGAGAGACGAAAGGAGCCTTGCTTCGCTCCATCGCGCCCCACTACATCGATTTTGAATTCATAGTTGGATTTTGGTACGCGTGCTTGAATCATGTCGTTCCTCAAGTTTAATAAGTCTGTATTTCTCGAATCGGCTGATGTCCTAAGCTAGCATTCTTCAACTTGACGCTTGCTTCGATTGCTAAGCCCAGGTAACTGCCACATACAAGCGCATTTCGGATAGCTTCAAATTTTTGTCATACGCAGCATTTGCGATGATTATCGTCTCGTCGACTATCCATGATTGAGCACGAAGCGTAGCCATGACGTTCTTTATATCGCTGCTCTGCAAGCCACATGGCGCTGTTTCAACTGTGACGACCAGCGCCCGAGCGACCGAACTGTTGTTCGGCACCTCCAACTTGGAAAGTATCTTTTTCACAGTTTTTTCAGTTCGATCGGCATTCGACCCCTTGGCATTGGCAAACGACGTTTGCCCCGCTTTCCTAAAACAAGCTTTGATATCTTCGGTATCCGAGGCGAGCAGACTTGGAGCCGAAAGCAGCCTGCGAAAAAAATGAATTACCGCCTCGATTTTTCGAGAGGGATATTTTGTAGATAGCTTGTTGAGCTGCTCATCCGATAGCGCTGTGATAATCAAGTCATTTGCAATAACAATCGAGGCATCGATATATGCCGGCGATATTGCATTCAAGAGCACGAGAGCGTGTTCTTCCCTGCTGTTATCTTCCTTGCTGTTAACCACGAGGGCAACGGACACGGCGCCGCCGTGGCGACAGTAGGCACCAATCTTCTCAGTAATAGCTCTATACGGGATGTGTCCATCTAAGACAACAATGACTGCTAGATCAACGGTAGCAAGATATTCGCCAAATCTGACCAACTGTTCGTCTTCGCCACGGAAGCCGCACAAGTATGTAAGATCAAAATGCACGGCTTCGCCAAATTCGGACGTCGATAGATTACCGGCATCATAATCAATGAAAATTTCGCGAGGAGCGACTATCGAACCTGATAGGTCGCGTAGATACCCCTGCATGTAAAGTCGCTGCGCAGTTGGTCCTACTAGCAGGACCGCCATTTTTGGTAAAGTCATCGCCGTGACCATCTACCTGTTACGCTTTGATAATAATTTCGATCTGGTCAGGTGAAATGCCGAAGGTTTCAGCCAGACCAAGTTTCGCTTCCGTCACTGTCAGGCGCCGGTTCGGTGAACCCTCGATAGAGCCGGTCGTGTTTGGCCAAGGTTGCCACTTACGATTTTTATCGATCGCTTTCAAAGAAATGCCAAGTGCTCCAAGCGACTGATAACGAACCGGGTTCGAGCCATTGGGCTGCCACACATTTTCTTGAGCTATTTCAACATATTCAGAAATGCGCACCAAGGCACGGCCGTTATTGTTGACCGAAACGCCCGCAATTTTTCCGAGCATAAAGGCGCAACCATGCGGCAATGGTGCCGAATGCCAGGCGCGCTTATTGACTGTTGCAACGACAAATTGGCATTTTCGAATCGACTTCTCATTTGCCACCCAATAACCGCATCCGCCATCATCAAACATGGTTTCAAGCGGTTTTGACGTTAAAACTACCATTGCGAGATCTTCCATCGATTCCTCAAATTAACTAAGATGCAAGATTATAAGCAAAACATTTATTTCCTGTAAAGTAGGATTGTTGTTTTGAGGCTAAAACTCTATGGTTGTATGAAAATTGGCTAGCTGATCGGGGTGCCCATGCGGAAGTAAGCAAGAATGAGTGGTTTTGGCGAGCCTCCGCTTATTACCCTATGCCGCTGATGTAAGAACCTGTTATGAATTTGTGCCAAGCATGGGCAATATTTTGCGGAGCATCAAACGGCCTATGGCAACGAAGGGTAGTCCTATCAGCGACTCTGCCAGGCGCTCGTAGTCACGTACCAGTCGGCGAATGCGGGCCATCCAGCCAAAGCTGCTTTTAGCTCCCCAGCGCTGCGGCAATAAGACAAGACACTTTTTTGCTTCGGCATGTTTAACCGCCATCAGACCGATGTCTTGTTTTTCCACTTGAGCCTACGCTTTGTCACCGGGGTAGCCTTGGCTAGCAAATACCATTTCTACCGCCACACCGCTGACTTCCTGAACCTATTGCGCCAGTTTGTCGACGCATATGCCGGCGTTCGAGATAGGTTCATTGTCTCGATCAGGAGAGGTTGCAGCTGAATTTTTTGCCGTAAACAGGCACGACTTTAGCTGCGTTGCTCTTCGGGAATTTCACCGAGGTTTTGCTAAATTTAACGACCGCATCGGCTTTGCGCAGGTTTTCCAACAGCGACAGAAAATTATTGTCGCCTACACGGCTGCCGGTTTCAAATGGCCCTTCATAAGAGAAGCCATTGACTTCAATGGTGAATTTTTCAATGTCTTTGCCATTGTTCAGGAAGGACAATGAAACCCCCGAAGGTGTATCTGCGCTGCCGTCTTGCGTCGGGCAAGCGATGTATAACCGCACGCCTTTGGCATCGATGAAATACTCAAGATTTCCCTGGCCGTAGCCTTCTATCCATTTTCCTTCAGCGGCAAAGGCGTTGATGCAAAGCGAGGCGCAAAGCACGCCCATGGTGAGAAATTTCATACTGGCCCTTTCTTGGTTTAGATTGAGTGATTACGTGCCGTTCAATCGGCATGTGGATGGTACGACATGAAAATTAATGAAACTCCCTGAAGATATCCGCGTGCAGCCTTTCCTCCGCAAGCTTTGATCCTTGTTGTGCAGCCTTGGAAAGCCATTTAAACGCGAGCGGGGGATCCTTGTAAAAGTAATGCACGCCAAGATTGTGCTGTGCGCTCACATGCCCGTTTTCAGCTGCCAATGTGAGCCATCGAAGTTCCTCTTCCGGTTGCCCATGACAGCTGGAACTCAGGATGAATTGCGACTCGACGTGACCGCGACGCGCCATCTCCACATGCCAATTTTTACGATCGACGAAATACTGATTCAGCGCCCATACCAGCATCTGCACGCCAGAAGCACTGATCTGCGAGAAAGTCTTGCACCGCTGACTATTGAGCCTGACGGTGGAGCCGTCAATCAAAAAAGTGTTGTTCCACCCTCTGCTGTAAATATAGTCGTTGGAGTCGCCGAACATCTCCTTGAAGCTGATGACCGTATCAGTAATAAGCAAGCCGTCGGCACCACCTTCAAATACCGTGTCATCGACCAGGAGATAGACTTCATTGGGCGGTTTGGTCGAGTAATAGCGCCGGCAGGCCAGCGCATTACTCAGTTTGTGCCCAGGGATTTCGGGCGCAAAGTGGAATCGCCTTGCATCCTTCTGGCTGAGCGAAATCGCTCGCAGATAGTCGAGAATGAAAGGCGCATCCCCGACGTCTTCCTCGCTGGCCTTGGCTTGGCTACAGTGATTCGATCCCTGTGAAGAATCAGCATCGCCGCTGCGGTGCTGTCGGCCCTGGTCGTATCGTTCACGCTTGTCAGGATCGCCCAGCACGGCATAGGCTTCATTGACCTCCTGCATTTTTTCAGTTGCCCAGCGAACGGTATCCGCATCGGCATTTGCATACTTGTCGGGATGATACTGCGTGCGCCTTCCCTTGAACGCCAAGTCGATTTCCGGCTGTTTTGCAGTCGGTCTTACGCCAAGAATGTCATAGTAGTCTTTCAAGGCTGGCACGTAGGGCTCCCATTTATGCTCATCGTTGGTAATGATGCTTTAACAGTCGGGTTCCTTTTAGTCTGGTCTGCAGCTTGGTGCAAAAGCGATCATTTCCTGGAACAGCCGTTGTGGTTGTTGCTCGGCCAGCGTCACCAGCTCGTCGGTAGGGTGACGGCCTTCCAGTTTCTCCCAAAGGCAGGAGCATATTTTCTTTTGTGCCCGTGCGCCGTTCGATCCTACGCAGCCGGCCATGAACTGGTCTTCAATCTGCGATTTTTTGCTGGAACAGCCCATTAGGGCGACCGCCAAGGCCGCCCATGCCAAGATTTGTCTTTTCATTTGTTTAAGAATTAATTTCTGGTATCCCGACCAAAGATCAAAACGGCGATGACCATGGCGACAATGATTACGGCGCTGATCGCTGCCCCTAATTCAGGAAAAATCTTGGCAGGCCAGATTAAGCTGCTGCCGAGGTTGAAGAAAAATCCCTTGTAACTGTTCGCGCCGAACAGCCAGCCATAGATTGTGAAGAGCAGCCAGATAACGACATAGCCACCGATAATTTTCTGTTTCATAGACAAGATTCCTCAGTTTTTTGAAGTTGAAGAGGTAATTGATTCCCCGCCAGGCGGGGAATCTGGTAGTACGCAATGCCTTGAGGTAGCACAATGAGTCAAGGTGTTTTTTAATTACAAGTTAATTGTATCTCAAATAAGATGTAATTATCATAACTGGTTGGGATGTGGGGCTATCGTGCATTGATCAACCAGCTACAGCAAACTCCGTAGCCGGTCATCCGCATTCAGCGGGAGGCTTGCTGTCCTGCTGATCCATTTTGCTCTGGAGCTTATCGGTGAGATTGGGCTTGCGACGGCTTGCCTCGTGCCCGGCATTCCCCTCGGAATGGCTGACCTCCGCCTGGCCCAGTAAAAACTCTTCGGCAATATCCTCCATCTCGTCGGCGGTGTTTTCGAAAGCGCCATTGGCAAAGCTGCCTTGCGCTGCAGAATCGAGCGCGACCTGGTCAACGCCATTGGCCAGACGAAGCTGATGTTCTTCCCTTGCCTTGTTGACCGCATCCACCAAGCTCATGCCGTCCCGGATCGTGATATCGACGTAAAAGATCGGCGCACGATGGCTTTGCGTCGTGCTTTTGCCGCGCAGGCGCAATTGCAAGGGAAGGCAGGCCAGCAGATTGCCGGACACCGCCTGGTAGTAATGCAGCCGTGCCGTCAGATTGCGGATGCTGTTATAGCCTGTGGTCCGAAAAATGAAGGTCCCTAGATCGTCATCGTCGCCGATCTTGACGTTTAGACGACCGTAAGGCTTGCACAGCCCTCCCGCCATGTCGCAGGCATCCGGCGACGGGCAGGGCAGGGACTGTATGCCGGATTCGCCATAGCGCCGGCAGTGCTCGCCATTGCCGACACAGAGCGGACGCCCATTTTTACGGTCGAACAGGCAGTATTCGGCGCGCAGATTCAACTGCGGCGCATTGAAGAGCATGCGGATGGGAATGGAGCGCAGCTTTTCGCCGCTGAGTTTCTGGCGCAGGTCGGCGTCGTAGGGATGCGCAAGCCAGCCGTCTTTCGACTGCACCTGGGTGGTGATGGTGAACTGGTCATCCTTTTCTGGCAAGCGCTTGCCATGGCGTTCCACAACTTTGCCAATCGAGATGCGCCCCAGAATGGGCGGAGTGATACTAAGACCTTTGATCATGGGATTCCTTTCAGCATAAAAGCAAAACAACACCCATTCGTCTGGCAGCCAAATAACTGCCGGACCAATGGACGGTGCATGAGGGGAGGGTGAATTACGTGCGGATCAGAAAACGTCGTGACCCAGGTTTGGTGATGGCGTACTGCGTTGCCAGTTCAGGCTGCTCCACGATCAGCTGCTGAAGGTCAATGCCGACGCTGTCCTTGCTGCGTTTAAATGAGATTTCCCCAGTTTCAAACTGGGCAGTTGCGGCATCGCCCATTGCCTGGATCAGCGTTTGCCGCAGCCGTTCGGCTTGCTCTTCGCGCGTCTTGATGTCCGCCCGGAGCGAGACCAAATCCGCAAACGTGGTAGACAAGGTACGGTCGCAGCTGAAATCGACCCGGTTGGCATTGCCAGGGTAAAGACAACGCAATGCCCGCTCGGCGGATTCCGAGCCATCGGCCGGGGGAGGGGTGTCGCTGGTGACGTACTCCCAAAACCGCGCTTCCAGCGTGATGAGTCGGGCAATCAGATCGTCATCGCGTTGGATGCGGTTCACTTCAAGCTTTTGCCCATGCAGCAGGACTGCCACGTCCGCGCTTTGCTTACCGGTGACCGCCAACTGGTGCTGCACCTGAAGTTGGACATATTCCGGCACGCCATCGCGCCAGTGCCGTGCGCCGAACTCGCCCGCTGTTTTGCATTCCAGGATTTGCACGTCTGGCACGCCCACTACTTCGCGGTCCAGGTTGGCCAGCATGAAGGGAATGCTGGGATGCTGGAGAATGGCATTGACCTTGCGGACACGGTTGCCCGTTTGCTTGGTGTACGCTGCCGCCACAATGGGTTCCAGCAGCGTGCCCCAATAAACTGGCTCAGTCGTATCGTTGGCATCCGGCTTGGGCAGGTCGGCGTCCCGGCCGGTTTTTTCCAGCCACAGTTCCAGCTGGCTTTTATAGGGGCTCAGGCCCAATGCGGCGGCAGCATCCGATCCGCCAATGCCGGTCTTGCGCACTGCCAGCCAATCAGTGCGGGCGATTTTACGGGTATTGACCAGCCGCAATGCCGGACGGCAGGATGGCTGGTGCGCTACTTCGTTCAGTAAAGACATGTTGAAACCTCCAGAATGAAGAAGCCCGGCTCACGCTTGCGCGCTGCCGGGCCAGATGCTGCGATAAATGGATGGAAGGATTCATGACACCAGCGTCAAGGCTTCATCCCATGCTTTTTGCTTGAGCGCCGCACCCTGTCCAAACCAGGCCGCGTCAAGGCGGTGGTCATTGCTGCGGGCGCGGCGATGGTGATCCACGAACTCGGTGACGCTGTTGAGCAAGCCCCAGGCTGTTCCCGCTGCCGAAGCCATGTCCGAGCCTTTGCCACGGCCGGCATACAGTTCCAGCACGGTTTTCAAAGCACGGTCGTTGACGGTACTGGTGCTGCCGTCGGCTGTGGCGCTGACCGGGTAGGTCAGGACGCGCTTGAAAAAATCTTCGGCCTTATGGTCCCGAACCTTGCATTCGGTGAGCGCCTTCATCCGTGCCATGAAACCATCCCAGGACGAAATCGCAATGCCCAGCTGCCGCTTGACCGCTTGCGGATCGAACTGGCTGCGGTGGGGAACCTTGACCGCGCCGCCACCATTACCCAACGCAATCGCGAGCGTGTTGTTGCAGACCACGCGCACCGACGTGAACTGGGCGGTGGTCGCCAGCGTGCCGTCGCAGGCGGTGGCCAGCAGCAGGTAGCCATTGACTTTGTCGCGGCCTTTCAGGCTGACGCTCTGGCCGGTCCGTGCCAGCGCCCACAGCTTGCGCCCCTCTTTCAGGACACCTGCCGTTTCCAGTTCGAAGCCGCCGGCTTCCGTCAGGTCGCGGTAAAACTCCAGAATGTCTGCGGGCTGCACCACCTGGAAGCGGCGCGAGACGACTGACAGGGGCGCTCTGGTGTCCGAGCGATACAGCACCTTCTGGTCGGGGTAGGCATGTATCGACCCCAGGCCGTCATCGGAAGCGATGTAGCGGACTTCGGCCGATTCGATTTGCCAGTTCATGCCGGCGCGTTGCGCCCAGACTTCCAGCGGTTGGCCGGGCGCGAGCTGGTTGCCCAGGCCGTGCCAGGGCGTTTCATTGACATAGGCCATGGATTGAACAAGATGCATGACTGCTCCTTAAAAATGCGGAAATATAAATCAACAGCCTACAAGCCCATGAAGGCGGCAGGCATTGGCGGGTAACGCAGAGGGGGATGAGAATCAGCGGGGCAAGCGGATTTAAATGTGGCGCTTGCCAAACGTATGGCCGCATTCGTTGCAGATGTAATTGTCGAGCACGGTATCGTCAACGTGCTCACCGACAGCCATGCCAGCGGCGCAACCGGCTGCGCCGCCGATCAGTGCGCCCATCAGGGCGCCGGCAATGCCGCCCAGCATGGCACCCGGCGGGCCGGCGATCATGCCGACGGCTGCGCCGGTTTGTGCGCCGCCCATCGCGGCGGCGGCACTGCCAGCGGCACCGGCCACCGTGCCAACCGCGCCGCCTGTGTTTCGGCCGTAATTGTGCGTCGTGATGTGATGGGAGTGACAACGGGGGCAGGTAATGGCATTTACAGTAGGAGACATAGGAACCTCAAGAGAAATAGTCAGAACGGCATGCTGTCCGTCCAAGCACACCGGGATGGCGTGCTCTCTTGGGTGATATGTGGGTGAAAAAATCTGGATTCGTGGAGGTGGGCGAGGGGGGTATTCGTGGCTGGGCTATCAGGGCGGGGATACGGCTCGTTAGGGGAGTCGGT
>Ga0255338_1004689_pt1 | contig 13705 bp, 14 predicted proteins | sample MeOH1_35cm_T4_19_FD_203715 | JGI IMG/M metagenome (GOLD analysis project Ga0255338, IMG submission 203715) | Sandy soil microbial communities from University of British Columbia, Vancouver, Canada - MeOH1_35cm_T4_195 | ecosystem: Engineered > Artificial ecosystem > Sand microcosm > Unclassified ...
CGGTGGCGCGGTCGTAGTAGCCGTTGTTGTAGTCGCTGCGGTAGATGTCGGCCCCGCCGGAGATGTTGCGGTCGAACAGGTAGGGCTCGGTGAAGTTGACGTTGAACGACTGCGAATAGGTCGAATAGTTGATCCCGAGGCCGACCGACTGACCGCGGCCGCGGAAGTTGTTCTGCCGGATCGAGCCCTGGAAGACGAACTGCTCGAGGCTCGAGAAGCCCGCCGAGAGCGACAACTCGCCGGTCGCCTGTTCCTGCACGTTGGCCTCGAGAATGATCCGGTCGGGCGCGCTGCCGTCGACCTGGTCGATCTCGAAGTTCTCCTGGAAATAGCCCAGCGAGTTGATCCGCGCGGTCGAACGCTTGACCTGCAGCGAGTTGAACGCATCGCCTTCGTGGATGCGGAACTCGCGGCGCACCACCTTGTCCTGCGTCAGCGTGTTGCCGTTGACGTCGATCCGCTCGACATAGACGCGCGGTGCCTCGTTGATGAGGAACTTGACGTCCATCGTCAGCGTCTCGCGGTTGCGCTCGAAGTCCGGACGGACGTCGGCGAACGCGTAGCCAAACGTGCCGGCGGTCTCGGTCAGCTGTTCGATCGTGTCCTCGACCAGCTTGGCGTCGTACCAGTCGCCGGCCTGCATCGGCAGCGCGCGGGTCATCGCGCCGCTGTCGAAGTCGCGCAGCTGGCTCTCGACCTCGACGTTGCCGAACTTGTAGCGCTCGCCTTCCTCGACCACGAAGGTGATGATGAAGTCGCGCTTGTCGGGGGTCAGCTCGGCGACCGCCGAGACGATGCGGAAGTCGGCGTAGCCCTGCGACAGGTAGAACGCGCGCAGCTGCTGCTGGTCGTAGGCCAGCCGGTCGGGGTCGTAGCTGGTGGTCGAGCTGAGGATCTTGAGCAGGCTGGCGACCTTGGTCACCATCTCGCTGCGCAGCTCGCCGTCGGAGAACTGCTCGTTGCCGATGATGTTGATCGCGCGGACCTTGGATTTGGGGCCCTCGTTGATCTCGAACACCACGTCGACGCGGTTCTGGTCGAGCTGGACCATCTGCGGCTCGACCGTCGCCGCGAAGCGGCCCTGGCGCTTGTACAGCTCGATGATCCGGGCGACGTCGGCGCGGACCTTCGACCGGGTGAAGATCTGCCGCGGCGCGAGCTTGATCTCGGGCAGGATCTTGTCGTCCTTGAGCCGCCGGTTGCCCTCGAGCACGATGCGGTTGATGACCGGGTTCTCGACCACGGTGATGACCACGTTGCCGTTGGTGTTGGTGATCCGGGTGGCGTCGGTGAACAGCTCGGTGGCGGCGAGGTCCTTGAGCGCCTGGTCGGCCGCGGCCGCGGTGAACGGCTGCCCGGGGCGCAGCTGGATGTAGCTGACGATCGTCGCCGGCTCGAGCCGCTGCGCGCCGGCTACGGCGATCGAGCGGATGATGTCGGGCTGCGGCACGAGGGTCGGCGCCGGTGCCGGAGCGGGGGTCTCGGCCGGGGCGGGCGTTGCGGACGGGGCGGGCTCCGCCGGCTGCTCGTCCTGCGCCAGCGCGGCCACCGGAATCCCACCGAGCGCGGTACAGCCGAGCAGGGCCGCGGCGAAGTGCGAGGCTTGAAACGTCTTGGCCCTGGCGCTCATTTCCCGTCCATTCTTGCGACACTCGCGTGTCCCGGTTGCCGCGCGATACGAACCTGCTCCGCCGGTGGCGTCAATCGAGGTTCCGCGTCCCGCTCGCCGCGCGAGGAGCGCCCTTGCCCCAAGCGGGACAAGCGATCAAGCAAACAAGCCGGGAAATGCGCTGCGGGTGCCTTCCTTATCCCCGCCCCGCGGACGCGGGACGACCCATTCGCGATGCCCGTCAGCGGCCGAACGGCAGCAACGAGACCACGTCGTTGATCGTGACGAACAGCATCAGCGCAAGCACGAAGGCTATGCCGGTGCGGAACGCCCACTCCTGACTGCGCGGACTGGCCGGTTTCCGGCGGACCGCCTCGGCCGCGTAGAAAGCCAGGTGCCCGCCGTCGAGGGCCGGGATTGGCAGGAGGTTAATGAATGCCAAGTTAATTGAAACGAAGGCCAGAAAGTCGACGAACGCGAGCGGCCCGAGCGACAGCCGCTCACCCGAAAACTTCGCCATCTTGACCGGTCCGCCGAGTTCCTTGATCGAGCGTTCGCCGGTCACGATCTGTTGCAGCCCGGTGATCGTGAGTTTGACCAGGTTGGCGCAGCTCTCGACCGCAAATTCGCCCGCTTCGAGCGGCCCCAGCGGCACAAACTTGCGCGAGTACGACCCCACGCCGATCAGGCCGATCTTGGCCCGGTTGCCGAACCGGTCGACCTCCTCGTGGACGCCGATGGTCACCGGCCTGGTGGCCGTCCGCCCATCGCGCTCGTAAGTCACTGCGATCGTTCGGCCCGGGAACGGGAACACCATGCTGCTGACCTCGGCGAAATCCTCGATCGCGGTGCCGTCGATGGCGACGATCCGGTCGCCGATCTCGAGCCCTGCGGCCGCCGCCGCGGAATCCTTGGCCAGGACCTCGATCACCGGCGGAGTCGTCGGTTTGCCGAAGCTGAGCGCAAACGCCGTATAGATCACCAGCGCGACGAGCACGTTGGTCAGCGGCCCGGCGGCGACGATCAGCGCCCGCTGCCACAGCGGCTTGGCCTGGAAGGTCTGCGCGCGTTCCGCCTCGGGCAACGCGAGCCATTCGTCGGTCGGCTGGCTGGCCGGATTCATGTCGCCGGCGAACTGGACGTAGCCGCCGAGCGGCAGCGCCGACAGCTTCCAGCGCGTGCCGCGCCTGTCGGTCACGCCGGCCAGCTCCTTGCCGAAGCCGATCGAGAACACGTCGGCCTTCACGCCGAACCACCGCCCGACCAGGTAGTGGCCGAGCTCGTGGACGGTCACCAGCGGCCCCAGCAGCAGCAGGAAGCCGACGGCGTACATCCACCAGGGAACCGAATCGAACATCACGGTCTAGACAAGCTCCAGCATGGCCGCGGCCCGCGCCCGCGCCTCGCCGTCGACGGCGAGCACGTCGTCGAGGCATTCGGGCGCGGGCGGCAGGTCGCGATCGAGGGTTTGCGCCACCAATGCCGAAATATCGGTGAACGCGATCTGACCGGCGAGAAACGCGGCGACCGCGACCTCGTTGGCGGCGTTGAGCACCGCCGGCGCCGCCCCGCCCGCGGCCGCCGCCTCGCGCGCCAGCCGGGTCGCCGGAAAGCGCTCCTCGTCGGGCGCGCAGAAGGTCAGTTCGCCGATCGCGGTGAGGTCGAGCGGCGCGCACGGCGTATCCATCCGCCGCGGCCACGCGAGGCACGAGGCGATCGGCACGCGCATGTCCGACGGCCCGAGTTGGGCCAGCGTCGAGCCGTCACGATACTCGACCATCGAGTGCACCACGCTCTGCGGGTGGATCAGGATCCGCAGCCGCTCGAGCCCGACCGCGAACAGGTGGTGCGCCTCGATGAACTCGAGCCCCTTGTTCATCATCGTCGCCGAATCGACGCTGATCTTGGCGCCCATCGACCAGTTCGGGTGCGCCACCGCCTGCGCCGGGGTCGCCGCGCGCAATTGCTCGTCGGACCAGCCGCGCAACGGCCCGCCGCTCGCGGTCAGCGTGATCCGCCGCACATCGGCCGGGTCGTTGCCGGCGAGGCACTGGAAGATCGCGTTGTGCTCGGAATCGACCGGCAGCAGCGTCGCGCCGTGGCGCTTAACCGCCGCGGTCATCACGTCGCCCGCCGAGACCAGCGCTTCCTTGTTGGCCAGCGCGACGATTCCGCCCTGCTCGATCGCCGCCATCGTCGGCGCGAGGCCGGCGCAGCCGACGATCGCCGCGAGCGTCACCTCGGCCCCTCGCGCAGCCGCCTCGATCAGGCCGGCAGTTCCGCCGGCTACGGCCACGCCACTGCCCGCCAGCGCCTCGCGCAGCTCGGGCAACCGGCCCTCGTCCGACACCACTGCCAGCTCGGCGCCGCATTCGCGCGCCAGCGCGGCGAGCTCGCGCGCCTGGCCTTTCGCGGTCAGCGCGACCACGCGCCATTCGTCGCGGTTGCGCCGGATCAGGTCGAGCGCCGAAGCCCCGATCGAGCCGGTCGCCCCGAGAATGGTGATGCTGCGCATGTCAGCGCCTGCCGTTCAACATACCCTCGTCATTGCGAGGAGCGTAGCGACGAAGCAACCCAGGGCGGCGCTGCACTGCCCTGGATTGCTTCGCTACGCTCGCAATGACGAAGATTGTTTGGAAAGATCTCGGCACGGCTTACGGCGCCATCCACGCCGCGATCGCGCCGGCCACCAGCACCACCGGGATCAGCCCGTCGATCCGGTCGAACACCCCGCCGTGCCCCGGGATCAGCCGGGAGGAATCCTTCACCCCGGCCCGGCGCTTGAGCCAGGACTCGAGGAAATCGCCGGCCTGCGCCACCACCGCGAGCAGCGCGCCGAGCGCGATCCCGCCGGTGGTGTTCTGGACCGACAGGTTGAGCCCGACATCGAACCGCGGCCAGCCGAACTGCGCGTCGATCAGGAACACCCAGGCGAAGACCCACGCCGCCGAGGCGACCATCCCCCCGGCGAGCCCGGCCCAGGTCTTCGACGGGCTGATGCTAGGGGCGATCTTCGGCCCGCCGATCGCGCGGCCGGCGAAGTAGGCGCCGGTGTCGGTGAACACCGCGATGCCGATCACCATGATCAGCAGGAACTTGCCTGCCCCCATCAGGATCGCCGCGGCCGCGCCGAAATACACCGCGCCCGCGAGCAGCGCGACGAGGCGCAGCGGCCAGCTGCGGGTGGCTTTGACCACCAGCCCGACCAGTTCGGCGAACGCCACCAGCGCGACCAGCCCGATGAACGCGTCGAGCACGACCCCGCCGATCGCCAGTGCCGCCGCCGCCGCGACGAGCATCGCCGCTGCCGAAGCCAACCGCGTCTGCAGGTCGCCTGCGCGCCCGGTGGAGAGCGTCTCAGCGGCCACCGTACCGCCGCTCCCGCGCCGCGAAACCTGCCAGCGCTTCCTCGAGATGCGCCGGGGTGAAGTCGGGCCACAGCACGTCGGTGAACCACATCTCGGCGTAAGCTGCCTGCCACAGCAGGAAGTTCGACAGCCGCACCTCGCCCGAGGTGCGCACCAGCAGGTCGAGCGGCGGCAGATCGGCGGTGTCGAGGTGCGCGGCGATCGTCTCCGGGGTTATCGGACCCTCGGCTGCAGCTTTGGCCGCGGCGCGCGCGATTTCCTGCTGCGAGCCGTAGTTGAGCGCGACCGCGACGGTCTTGTCACCGTGCGCGGTCTGCGCCAGCGCGTCTTCCAGCATTGCGACAATGTCGGGCTCCAGCACCTTGTAATCGCCAAGGATCTTGAGACGCACCCCGTTGTCCACGAAGTCCGGCAGATCGGTCCTGATGAACTTGCGCATGAGTCCCATCAGGTCGGCGATCTCGTCCTCGGGCCGTTTCCAGTTCTCCGACGAGAAGGCGTAGAGCGTCAGGCACTCGACCCCGAGCGGCCCGAGCCCGCGCACCAGCCGGCGCACCGCTTCGACCCCGCGCTGGTGGCCCATCGCGCGCGGCAGGTGGTGCCGCTTCGCCCAGCGGCCGTTGCCGTCCATGATGATCGCCACGTGGCGCGCCCCGTGGCCGCTGTCCGCCAGTCGTGTAGCCGTGCGAGCCGAGCTGTTCACCATCATGCGACCTTAGCAGAAAACACGCCCGTCACTGGGTCATGATTTCCTTTTCCTTGTGCTCGGCCGCGGCGTCGACCTCGCCGATGAAGCGGTCGGTCAGCTTCTGGACCTCGTCTTCCTTGCGCTTGCGCTCGTCCTCGGAGATTTCCTTCTTCTTCTCGTCCTCCTTGAGCGACTCCATCCCGTCGCGGCGGACGTTGCGGACCGCGATCTTGGCCTTCTCGGCGTACTGGCCGGCAAGCTTGGCCAGCTCCTTGCGCCGCTCTTCGGTCAGGTCGGGGATCGGCAGGCGCAGCGTCTGCCCGTCGATCGACGGATTGAGCCCGAGGTTGGCGTGGGCGATGCCCTTCTCGACCGGGATCACGTTGGCCCGGTCCCACACCTGCACGCTGAGCATGCGAGGCTCGGGCGCCGAGACCGTGGCGACCTGGTTCAAGGGCATCATCGAGCCGTAGACCTCGACCATCACCGGATCGAGCAGCGCGGTGTTGGCGCGGCCGGTGCGCAGGCCCGACAGGTCATGCTTGAGGCTCTCGACCGCGCCGGCCATGCGGCGCTCGATATCGGCCTTATCGTACTTCGGCATGGTCAGCCTTCCTTCTGCACTATCGTCTGCACGCCCTGGCCCGCGAGGACCCGCGCGAGGTTGCCCTTCTCGCGAATGGAGAAGACCACGATCGGGATCCCGTTGTCGCGGCACAGCGCCACCGCGGAGGCGTCCATCACCCTGAGATTGTCTGCCAGAACACGGTCGTAACTGACAGTTTCAAAACGCTTTGCCTGCTTGTTCTTCTTCGGATCGTCGTCGTACACCCCGTCGACGCTGGTGCCCTTGAGGAGCGCGTCGCAGTTCATCTCCGCGGCGCGCAGCGCGGCGCCGCTGTCGGTGGTGAAGTACGGGCTGCCGACCCCGGCGGCGAAGATCACCACCCGGCCCTTTTCGAGGTGGCGCTCGGCGCGGCGACGGATCACCGGCTCGCACACCTGGTCCATCTCCACCGCCGACTGCACCCGGGTGTGCACCCCGAGCTGCTCGAGCGCGTTCTGCATCGCCAGCGCGTTCATCACCGTCGCCAGCATGCCCATGTAGTCGGCCTGCGCGCGGTCCATGCCCTGCGCCGCGCCGGCCATCCCGCGGAAGATGTTGCCGCCGCCGATCACCAGGCAGATCTCGAGCCCGCTGTCCTTTGCCGCCTTCACTTCCTGCGCCAGGCTCGCGACCGTCGCCGGATCGATCCCGAACTGCTGCTCGCCCATCAGCACCTCGCCCGACAGCTTGAGCAGCACGCGCTTGACCTCGGGCATCGGCATGGGGCGGTTTTCTCTCCGGGAAGGGGCCTGATTTGCGGCCCTTATAGAGCGCGCGGGGGACGTGCCAAGGGCGAACGGGCGCGCCCCAATTCACCCGTGGTTCAGCGCCTGCGAACGACCTTCGCGGGACACGTTCCGGTCAGGGGGGAGGCCCATGCGTACGATCGCCGCCGTCATGCTCGCGCTGGCGCTACCCTCGGCCGCGCAGGCCGGCTTTTCCTCCCAGCCGCTCCTGGCCTCGGTCTCCCGTTCCGGTCCGATCGGCCGCCCAGGCGACGGGCAGATCGTTCGCGCGCCCGGACCGAACCGCCGCGACCGCGATCCGGCACCGGACGTCGGCCAACTGTCGCGCACCGGCGCGCATGTGTACCGCGAGCTCGACCGCGCGCGCGACGATATCGAGCGGAGGCGCGACCGCGGCGAGCTGTCGCGCAGCGAAGCGAAGGAGCTGCGACGGGAAGTCCGCCGGATCGAGGAGATGTCCAGCCGCTACGGGCGCGACGGATTCTCCGACTTCGAACGGCGCGAGCTCGAGCTGCGCTCCAGCGAACTGCGCAACCGAACCGCGACCGGGCGCACGTCCTGACAGTTCGCTTTAGCCGGCCTCGGCACAAGCGAGCTGCTGTTGATCTGATCGCTAGATAAGGGTCCTCAGGACTATTCTGGCCTGCTCCCTCACGTATCGCCAATCTTCGCCATACAGCGAATCATCGGCCCAGAACTGATCGGGCTCTGGGGGAAGAGCCTCAACGATCCTGCTGAACTCCCTGATTGCCGTCAGCTGCTCGTGGGAGAAAAGCTCCGGACTCCCCTCGGCTACCTCACCCGACACGTACCCCACGTAGAGGTCATGGAGAGGCAACCGATTCAGGTTTTCGAGATACGCGAGCAAGTCCCCCGGCTCCATCGCGAACGCCCCTATGTCGTCCCGAACCACCTCGATTCCTCTACTCATAGTGCTCCCACCGGCCGTGACGCGCAGCGCATACCGAGCTTAATTGCTTCTTGACTCATCTCAAGCCATCCTCGCGTCCGCCAGCCTCGACACTTGCCGCCCCTTGGCAGCGGGCGTAGCTTTCGCCCCGAAGGCCCGTCGGCAACCAAACCCCGTCCTGAGGCACGAAAAAGGCCGCCGGACTCGAGTCCGACGGCCTCCTAGATTGGCCCAAGCTGGCGGAAGGGCTCAGCCGGCGACCGCCGCCGCCACTTCCGCGGCGAAGTCGCTCGCTTCCTTCTCGATGCCTTCGCCGAGCTGGAAGCGGACGTAGTCCTTGAGCACGATCGTGGTGCCAGCGGCCTTGCCCGCCTGCGCGACGACGTCGGAGATCGGCGTCTTGTTGTCCATCACCGACAGCTGACTGAGCAGCGCGTTCTCCTTGGCGTACTTCTTGACCGCGCCGTCGACCATCTTCGCCTGGACGTCGGCCGGCTTGCCGCTCTCGGCCGCCTTCTCCTCGGCGATCTTGCGCTCGCGCGCGATCACGTCGGGGTCGAGGCTGTCGGCGTCGAGCGCCTGCGGGAACGCCGCTGCGATGTGCATCGCCAGGCTCTTGCCGAGCGGCTCGAGCACGTCGGGGCCCGCGTCGCTCTCGAGCGCGACGAGCACGCCGATCTTACCGAGGCCGGCGGCCTGCGCGTTGTGCATGTAGGGAACGATCAGGCCCTGCGACACGGCGACGGACTTCATCCGGCGCAGCTGCTGGTTCTCGCCGATCGTGGCGACGTTGTTGGTCAGCGTCTCGCCGACGGTACCGCCGCCCGGATAGGTTGCGTTCCTGAGCGCCTCGACGTCGTCCGAACCCTGCGACAGGGCGACTTCGGTGGTCTTGCGCACGAAGTCCTGGAACTGGTCGTTCTTGGCGACGAAGTCGGTCTCCGAGTTGACCTCGACCGCGACCCCGCGGGTGCCGTTGACGGCGATGCCGACGAGGCCCTCGGCCGCGGTGCGGCTCGACTTCTTGGCCGCGGCGGCGAGGCCCTTGGCGCGCAGCGCGTCGACCGCGGCTTCCATGTCGCCGCCGGTGTCGTCGAGCGCCTTCTTGCAGTCCATCATGCCGGCGCCGGTGCGCTCGCGCAGGTTCTTCACGTCAGTGGCCGTGTAAGCCATGGGTATGTCCTTTGAAATTATTCGGGAACGCCGGGCCCGTTAGATTGGCCCGGCGCTCTGAATTGCAATCGTGACCGGGCGATTACGCCTCGGCCGCAGCCTCGTCGGCCGTCGCCCCGCCCGTCGGCTCTTCAGTCTCCTCGGCCGCCGGAGCTTCGGGCTCCTCGGCGACGGCGGGCTCTTCGGCGACCGCGGTCTCCTCAGGCGGAGCGTCGAGCGCGCCGATGTCGGCGCCCGAATCGACCACGCCCTCGTTGCGGCCGGTGGTCGCCGCCTGGGCGATCGCGTCGCAGTACAGGCGCACCGCGCGGCTGGCGTCGTCGTTGCCCGGGATCGGGAAGGCGATGCCGTTCGGGTCGACGTTGGTGTCGAGGATCGCCACGACCGGGATGCCGAGCACGTTGGCCTCCTTGATCGCCAGCTCTTCCTTGTTGGCGTCGATCACGAACATCACGTCGGGGATACCGCCCATGTCGCGGATGCCGCCGAGCGAGAGCTGCAGCTTGTCGAGCTCGCGGGTCAGCTGCAGGACTTCCTTCTTGGTCAGGCCCGAAGTGTCGCCGGCGAGTTGCTCTTCGAGGCTCTTCAGACGCTTGATCGAGCCGGAGATGGTCTTCCAGTTCGTCAGCATGCCGCCGAGCCAGCGGTGGTTGACGAAGTGCTGGCCGCTGGCGCGCGCCGCCTGGGCGATCGGCTCCTGCGCCTGGCGCTTGGTGCCGACGAACAGCACCTTGCCGCCGGCGCGGACGGTTGCCGCGACGAAGTCGAGCGCGCGCGCGAACAGCGGCACGGACTGCGACAGGTCGATGATGTGGACGCCGTTGCGCGAGCCGAAGATGTACGGCTTCATCCGCGGATTCCAGCGGTGGGTCTGGTGGCCGAAGTGCGCGCCGGCCTCGATCAATTGGTGCATGGTGACGGTGGGTACCGCCATAACGAATTCCTTTCCGGTTATGCCTCTGGAAAGCGGGGAACCAGCCGGCGGAGATCCCGCGGCCGGCACCGGTTGCAAGTGCCTTCCATGTGAATTTGCCAGAACCCGAAGGTCCGGCGGGGGCGGCCCTTAGCTGCAGTGGACCGGAAAATCCAGCATCAATTCCACCCATCCGGCGATCGAGCCGCGGCACAACGATGTTGACACGATGGAACAAATAGGGAACATGGAACTCAACGGGAACGCTTGGCGGGATTCGCCGGTTCTCCAGATCTTGAAGGGATTGGTTCGATGTTGGCCATGGCCGTCTCGCTGCTGTTCGGGTTCGCCGCCTTCGCGGCGCTCGCCGTCATCCGCTCGTCGCTGCGCGTGGGTTCCGCCCGGGCGCGGTTGATCCTGGCCGAACTGGCCGCGATCGACCGCCGGGCGGGCGCTACTCGTCTGCCTTCGACGCGCCCGCAGGCACCGCAGCGCGCACTCGCTGCCGCTTGATCCGGCCATAGCGGACGATCGCCAGCGGCATCAGCGCCAGGTAGACCACGCTGATCCCGGCCAGGGTCCACCACGGTTCGGTCAGCAGGGCGGCGAACACCAGCCCGGCAAGCGCGATCGCCTCGAGCCTGATGTGCCGCCGCGGTCTGATCGAGGTCCAGCTCAGCGTGGCGAGGTTTGAAATCATCAGCAGCGCGATCGCCACCAGCCACGCGGCGACCAGCACTGGGTTGCGGAACACCGGTTCGCCGCTGGCGATCCACAGGTACATCGGCAGGAACGCCAGCCCCGCCCCGACCGGCGCCGGGACCCCGGTGAGGAACCCGACCGACTTGTGCGGCTGTTCCTCGACGTCGATCCGCGCGTTGAACCGCGCCAGCCGCAGCGCGCAGCAGATCGCGAACGCCAGGCTGGCGAACCAGCCGAACCGCGGCAGGTCCTGCAGCGACCACAGGAACATCACCAGCGCCGGCGCCATGCCGAAGCTCAGCGAATCCGCGAGGCTGTCGAGCTCGGCTCCGAAGCGCGACTGCGCCTTGAGCAGCCGGGCGATGCGGCCGTCGATCCCGTCGAGCATGCCGGCGAGGACGATCGCCAACACCGCCATCTGCCAGTTGCCGTTGATCGCGAAGCGGATCCCGGTCAGGCCCGAGCACAGCGCCGCGGCGGTGATCGCATTGGGCAGCACCGCACGCAGGGTGATCCCGCCGTTCCGCTGCCGAGCCGCCGGAAGCTCGTTCTCGCTCGCCTTCGGACCGAGCCACGACGGCCCGGGTGCGATCGGCTCGTCATCGTAGCGCGGATCGGTCACTGCCTGACTCCCTCGAGCAGTTCCTGCCGTCCGAGTTCGGCCAGCACGGTTTCCCCGGCGAGCACCGTCTGGCCGAGCAGCACCCGCGTGTCGGTGCCCTGCGGCAGGTAGACGTCGACCCGGCTGCCGAAGCGGATCAGCCCGATCCGCTGGCCGGCGGCGACGATGTCGCCGGGCTTGACGAACGGCACGATGCGTCGCGCGATCAGCCCGGCGATCTGGGTGCAGCCGATCGGTCGCCCGTCGGGCCGCTCGATCAGGATGTGCTGGCGCTCGTTCTCGTCGCTCGCCTTGTCGAGGTCGGCGTTCATGAACTTGCCCGGGATGTAGAACACCCGCTTCACGGTGCCGCCGACCGGCGCGCGGTTGATGTGCACGTCGAACACCGACATGAAGATCGACACGCGGGTCAGCGGCTCGCTGCCCAGGCCCGGCGCGCCGGCGGCGTCTGCGCCCTGCAGCTCGAGCGGCGGCGGCACCTGGCAGATCATGGTCACCATGCCGTCGGCCGGCGAGAGGACGAGATCGTCACCCTGCGGCACGACCCGCTCGGGGTCGCGGAAGAAGGCGAAGATCCCTGCGGACAGCATCAGCAGCGGCCAGCCGACGATCTCCCAGTCGAGCAGGAGGAGCGTGATCAGCGCCGCGGCGACTGCGATCAGGCCGAATTTCCGTCCCTCGGGATGGATCGCAGGCCAGTTCCACTCGGCCTCGCCGCGGCCTCTGTTATCGCTCAATTCTCCGGGCATGACCTCCCTCTAAGGGACCGTCCATCCCGCGACAAGCCGAACTCGCCGCTCTGCGGTAACTCGAGATTAAGCAATCCAAGTTAAGGCACGCGTGCAATCGGAGGCCACGGGTGCAAACCGAACCGGATCGTAAGTCCTGGCAGCGCCTCCAGGTGCAAATCGCGGACGACCTCCCGATCTACCTCGTTGCCGGAGCCCTGTTCGCGGCCTGCCTGAGCCTGTTCTGGGCCTACGGCATCGGCGAGACCTGGGTCGAAACGCTCTATACCAACGCCCACCTCTACTTGGCCGCCGCGCTGGGCCTGGTGATCTTCGACATCTGCTGGATGCTCAGCCGCGATCGCCCCGAAGCGCCGGCGGACCTGCTGCTGGCAACCTATCGCCGCCGGGTGACGACCCCGGAAACGCTCGCGCGCGTGCCGCTGTTGGCGATCGCGGTCGCGTTCATGCCCTGCTTCTCGACGCTGAAGTCGATGATCCCGCGGTTCAGCCCCTATCGCTGGGACCCGGAATTCATCGCGTGGGACCGGACGCTGTTCTTCGGCCACGACGCGGTCGACGCGCTTCAGCCGCTCGTCGGGCATCCGTTCGTGACTTCGGTGCTGGCGTTCCTCTACCACGCGTGGATCCTGCTGATTTACGTCGGCGTTCTGGTGTTCCTGTTCTACCGGGCGACCGCGCCGGTCACGCGGCAGTACTTCCTCAGCTTCCTGCTGATCTGGACGCTCGTCGGCATCGTGCTGGCGATAGCCTTCCCGTCGGTGGGGCCATGTTTCGTCGGCCCGATCTTCGGCGACACGACGTTCGATGCGCACATGGCCTACCTGCAAGCGGCGAACGAGCAGTTCTCCGTACCCACGCTCTATGCGCAGGAGCTCCTGCTGCACTGGCACCGCAACGGCGCGCTCGAGCTCGGCAGCGGGATCATGGCGATGCCGTCGATGCACGTCGCGATGGCTCACCTGACCTGGCACGCAGTGCGCCGGGTCTCCCCTGGAGCTGCCCCGTGGTTCCTGGCGTTCAACGCGGCGATCTGGGTCGGCTCGGTGCACCTCGGCTACCACTACGCGGTCGACGGCCTGGTCAGCATCATCGCCACCTCGGCGATCTGGTGCGCAAGCGGCGCGCTGCTGCGCGTCTGGGACCGCCGGAATGACGGATCGCTCCGCAGCGGAATCGCGCTGGCGACCTGAACCGGGCACGGCAGCTCTTGGTGGACAGGGGTGGATTCGAACCACCGTACGCTTGCGCGGGCAGATTTACAGTCTGCTGCCTTTAACCACTCGGCCACCTGTCCACCGGAGAGCCGGAAGCGGGCGAACCCGCTGAAGATTGGCCCCTGGAGGGGGCCTACCGGCCGAGTGCGCGGGTCCATGGCGAAGCGGCGCTTGCCTGTCAATGGGGCCGCTGGCAGGGAGCGGTATGGCCAGACGAGACGACAAACGGAACCTGCGCGGACGCGCCGGACGGATGCAAGGCGGGCGCGGCTCGGGCCGCGCCTCGCAAGGGGCGGTGCGGCTGTGGGGCCGCCACGCGGTCGAGGCGGCGCTGAAGAATCCCGCGCGCAGCCACCGCAAGCTGTGGGCCACGCGCGAGGGCCTCGGCTCGCTCGACGGCG
>Ga0255338_1004690_pt1 | contig 13700 bp, 12 predicted proteins | sample MeOH1_35cm_T4_19_FD_203715 | JGI IMG/M metagenome (GOLD analysis project Ga0255338, IMG submission 203715) | Sandy soil microbial communities from University of British Columbia, Vancouver, Canada - MeOH1_35cm_T4_195 | ecosystem: Engineered > Artificial ecosystem > Sand microcosm > Unclassified ...
CTCCAGGCAGCATCCGCTAGCCGTACCATCTCCAGGCGATCCCGGGTCCGGGGCAACAGCTTGACGTCCCGGGTGCGCCGTTGCAGTTCCGCTCTCTGGGCTTCTGTCAGGCGGACTCGATACAACGTGAGTAACTCTGGTGAGATACTACACAGTTTTCCGCCCGGTTACTCTCCCGGACCCCTTAGCTGCGAGTTCCTAAGACGCACTAGGAATTACCATACTAACCCAAGTTCCGCCCGAAACGGAAGGGCTACTGCCGGGGGAATTCGACAACTAATTCCCGACCAGATGGACCGGCTACTGATCCGCAGAGCTTTTTGTGTCTCCCGACGTATCAACGACGCCAGTCGTTCCGGACGATTGTTCCCGCGGCGTATCAAAGATCCGCTGCGGCATCGGTCCCGAGAGCCGGCTGATCCGGTTCCTGTCGATCCGCACACTGCTCCGGGATAACACCAGGTAGCGAGCGCCGGTGCTTTCCAGGCTGATTGAGATCCATCCGCGCCTTCCCACCCGCAATACATCGCCGGCGTGCAGGTCGATACCGCGCCAACTCTTCGTGGGAACGTGGCTACAGCGCACTTCCACCTGACCCTCATACGAACGCAGATTCGCCACCACACAAACGTGGCTGCGCGACCGCGAAGTGGCGCCTCCGCTACCGCTGAGCGCCAACATCAAGAGGACAATGAGGGAAAACTGCCTGGAAATAACTCGCATTGGCCTTGCACTCCATATCTATACTTTCAGCTAATGTTTCGCTTGTGCAGGAGGTCAGGCGCGGATAATGCTACCGCTTATTTTCGGGATGTGTGTCAATAAAGATTGACGCTTGATCGAACCATAATACTCACAAAGGTTGCTGCGGAACCGCTTCGCAGCGCGACCCAAGCAGTATCGACGGTTCCGGTGAATCCGGACCGGTGGTGCTACCGGCTTACCGGATTCATCAGGCATACTTCCGGAGGAAACTGTTCATGTCCAGAGCGACCCGCATGTCTTTGATTGGAGTACTGGCGGCTGGAGCCATCCTCTGCTCTTTATGGTTCGGCCCTCGCGCGCACGCCGAAAAAGTAAAGGCCGTTGGCGAGCACGTCGACTGGTTGCCCGTGGTCCAACTGGCAGGCTCTCGGGTGGACATTGCCGCGAACAAAGGCTGGAAAATAGTGTACTTCTGGAGCGACAGCTGTCCGTGCGTCAAACGGTGTGAGCAGGTGAATTTCATCCCGCTTTCCCGGCGATTCCAGGGTCAGGTTTCGTTCTATGGCATCGCTTCGAACGCGTCGAACGTCCGATATCGAAAAATACAAGAGCATGGGAACGAAGTAGAGCTTCCCCTGCTCCGGGTGCCCGGCAGCGCCGGCTTCTGGCCGCCTTACCCGCTCTTGGTGGACGCCCGGCACCAGGTGGCCGACCTGCTCGGCGCCACCTTCACCCCCGAGGTCTTTCTACTGAGCCCGGACAACGAGCTCCTCTACCGCGGCGTGCCGGACGACAGCAAGGAGTACGAGGAGCGCACCGGAAAGCGCGGGCTCACGCAGAATTACCTCCAGGAAGCATTGGAAGAGGCGTTGGCTGGAAAGAAGGTAACCCGGCCAACCATGCCGGCGCGCGCGTTCTGCGCCATCGACCGCACGGACGTCGCCTCAAAGTAGCCGGCCCGGAATCGTTCCGCCTGCTATCGGCTCACCAGGGAGTGCCGCAGCAGGCGCCGGATTCCACGGTGCAGGCGGGTGATTCCGCTGGGGCGCCGGTGCTCGCGTACGATCCCCACCAACTGTTCTGCGGGGACGGGAGGATCCGGGCGGGGGTTCGCATCGCCCTGGCAGACGTAGAGGGGCGTGCCGGTACTCCCCCGGTCGATCCGGACAAGGCGGTGGATCAGCAGGCGGCTGCCCTGGAGTGCCGCCACCACCTCCCCGATTGAGGGTTCATAGTAGCCGAATGAAACCCGGACGCGCGAGCCTGGCGGGATCCCCGGAAGCATGCTGTAGCCTTCCAGCGTCAGCCAGATCTCGGCTTCCTGGCGGCGCCAGAGATGACACAGCGCCGCCAGGCGGTGCGGGTTCCGGGTGATCTCCACGCCCAACCTCATGGGAGGGTTGCGACCTGGCGGAGCAGCAGCGCCGCGGTTTCCCCCGGCGCTCCCACCCGTAGCCCATACGAGGGGTAGCGGTTCGCGAGCGCGCCGGCGACCGCCATCCGCTCTCCCGGTACTGCGGAGCCAAATCCAAGGTGGCGAAAGAGCAACCGGGACGCCTCGCCGCCCCCCATCCGCCGTAATTCCGGCCGGCCGGCAAAGCCTTCCAGGAAAATCAGTCGGACGTTGTCTTCCGGACAGCTGTGGGATGGCCTGGGAAGTCGGACCACGTGCTTTGGGTCTCCGGGCTTCACCTCGTGCCACGATCGGCCGTCATCTGGCAGGTCGAGCACCTCGAGTCCGCCTGGGCGCAGGAACAGGTCCTTCACCAGGGGATAGAGTTGGTAGCTAGGGAGGGAGAACCAGGCCTCTTCATCACTAAAGTAATCGGCGCCCTGGGAGTAGAGAGCGTGTGCGAGCGTGCTCTTTCCGGTGCCCGTGCTGCTGATGACCACCAGTGCCGTGCCCTGGAAGGCGGTCACCGCTGCGTGAATACTGCAGTGCGAACGGTCTTGCAGCAGCAGCCAGTGCCACGCCAGCAGCGCGTAGAGCGGCCACCGCTCCGGGCGAAGAATCCGGGTGTAGCCCGGCATCACCTCCAGCATCGCCTCCTGACCGAGAACAGTGTCAGCCAGGAGTCTCCGGGACGGATGCGGCACGTGCACGAACCGCCTCCACTCCGGACCCGAGACGGCGATGTCGTCGTAGCGATAAGCACGGCTGTGACTTCGCAGTTCCAGCCGGGGCAGGTCATCCTGGGGCAGGCTGAGGCGGAGCTGCCGATCCTCGCCCATACGGGCCGGAACGTGATACCGATTGAACCGCCGGACCAGTTCCCCGTGGCTCTCCGAGGTATCTCCGAGTAGCCGGCAACCAGCGTGCGCCACTCCGGCCCAGAAGGGTTCCAGCTGGGAGCTTCCCGGCCGGTGCGTTGGAGGGGCCGCGAAGCTCATTCCAGCATACCGCGTCGGCGGAAGTCCCCGACCGTCTCCAGGATGTCGGCCGCCAGGTCCGCCGTTGGCGGGATCTCGAATGCCTCCCGCAGGCGCGCGTCACACTCGCCGGTAGTCACCTGGCCGTCGCAGGCGTCCCAGATGATGGCCGCGGTGGGGTTCAGGAAGTGGACGCGGCCGCAAACTGGGTCCTGGACTAGCAACTCCGACTGGACGCGCTGCGACGGAAGCGATTTCCGCCGTGGGAGGCGGTGAGCAATGGTGGATAAAGGGGTAAGCAGCGTCATATTTTTAAGGTTCAGCGCGACTCGCTTACGTGCAGACGCGAATCGAGCGCTTTAGCGAGCATTGCCTGTAAAGAAACTACTTGCACAATACTAGCCGGCCCAGAAGTTGAGTGGACGCTGGATTTGGAAACGTACCGGACCAAAGGTCCAACTGGAGAACCAGAGATGAAGCCCAGGTTTCAACTCGGGAGCATTCTACTTCGTTACGGCGTGATTTCCGAGGCAGAGCTGGATCACGCACTGACACACCAACGCGAGCATCAGGTACGAATCGGCGAAGCGCTAGTCGCCCTCGGATACTGCCTTGATTCGCACGTCGCGCGGGCGCTTGCCGACCAGTTTGAGCTGCCGTTCGTTGATTTCGATCAGCAACCCCCGACCCTGGATGCGCTACGCCTGGTCTCGTGCGCAGCGGCTAGAAGACTGGGCGCGGTACCGGTGGAACGACAAAATGGACGTCTGCTGGTGGTGGCGAAGAATCCGCTGGACTACTCCATCGACACCGCTCTTCGCGAGGTGTCAGGCCTCCCGGTAACCGTTGCGGCCGGCATCGAATCCCAGATCGATCACGTGCTCCAACGCTACGATTTGCTGCTGATGGGATCACAGCCTGCTCAGCAGCGGATCTTCCTCAACTACGTGAGCGAAAGGCTCGGGTCACGGAATCAGTTGCAGGGAATAGAGCGTTTTCAACACGCTTCCTGCTCGACGGAACGAATGGGACTATTGATCTCCCAATCGCTGGAAAACGGGGCGGAGGTAATCCGGATTTCCATCAAACAGGATGCGGTGCGGGTGTCCGGTGTAATCGATGGGACCAGCCGGTGTCTCGGCTTTCTCTCGGGTGATGAACTGGACCTGGTGATCGAGGCTCCTCGACGGTGGCGTCGAACGGGTCAACCGGAGGTCGCCCTGCCAAGCCCACCGCCGCAGCCGGGTTAGGAACGCCCTGCCCGGGTGAATGCCGGCGGGGCGACTGACTTCCATCCGAGTAAGAAAGAGCGCGCGGGCGAAGAGCGATGCTGCCCTTCCTCCGCGCGCTCTCTCGTACGATTACGGACCTACCACGGAACCGCCGAGGGTTTCCACCGTGCCGATCAACTCCTCTTCAGAAGTCGAAGTCACTACAGGCTTTTCATAAGTCGTCTTCATCTGTGTCACCTCCTTTCTTGACTGGATGATGGGACGGCCACGCCGAACCCGCGAGGTGCTAAAGGACTGGCCCCGCGAGTCCGGGCCCCGAAATACTACGGGAGTTCCGCATCCGGATGAATACGGAAGTAGAACCGCTCCCCACAGACATCGTCGAAATACCCAACCGCGTACATCTGCAGGTATCCCGGCTTGAAGCGGAACGTGAAGATCGTGGTGGCCGTCGTCCCGGGTGGCACGATCCCCGAGACCGGCTCCGTGCTCCAGCTCACCATCGGGTTCGCTGGCAGTGAGCCGTCGGCGGGGGTCGAGTAGGTCTCCAGCCCGGTGATCGTGTAGTGGTAGGCCGTGCCCGGGCCGTCGAACGGCTGAAGGAAGTAAACCTTCGTCGAATACACGGACCGGGCACGACCTGCGCCGGTACCGACGCCGTCCTCCACTGCAACCAGGTTGGCGAAAGAGCAGTCCGTGGAACTCACCAACGGATCCTGGATAATCACCCAGATCTCCGGCTCCCCCATCCCCCCGTAGTGGCCGGGGAACCCGGGAATGCTGCCCACGTACTTGTACGACTTCAGCGAGTCGGGCGAGGCATACAGCGCATTGCTGAGATCGGCCTGGCCAAGCACCTGCCCGGGCACTTCTCGATCCCGGAACGTCTGGACGTCCGAGAAGAAGACGCGTCCGCACACTTGCTCCTTGAACCGGTAGTTGATCGAAAGCGGTTTTAACCCGATCGACAGGCAGACGTCATTACCGTCGTGGGTGTAATTGAAGGAGGCGCTGGCGTACGTCTCATAGTCCGCGGCCAGCACCCGGATGGTGTATTGCCCCTCGGCGATCGGCTGCGCGAACTCGAACTTCCCGTCCGGACCGGTGGAAGTGGCCTGGACGACCATCCCGTTCTGCAGCAACTGCACCGTGGCGCCGGAAACCAGGACGTTCTGGTCATGGATGCAGAATACCGTCCCGCAGATCGCCGCGCATTTCTCGATCGCCACGGATACTGATGCCTTATCCTTGATCGTGGTCGGGCTCCCGCATACCGATGCAGCACCTTGAGCGGTGACCTTCAGCTCATAGGTGGTCCCAGGAGCCTGGTTTGCCGGGATAGTGATCACCACGTCGAAGGGCCCAGCGGTCGCGCCGGGGATTAGGGTGCCCACGTTCACGTCCATGCCATTACTGAAATGGAGCACGACGTTCGTCAGAGTCACGTCGCCCGTGTTCTTCACGTTGGCGGTGAAAGTCACCGAATCACCCGCGCAGGCCGTGCTAGGAGAGGCCGTCAGGGTGACATGGATGAGCGGATGGGAGACCTGCACCGTTACCGGGTTGGAAGTGGCCGTCACCGTCAGAGCGCCGTACTTACCGCTTACCTGAGCCACGTTGGTGGTGGTCTGCATCAATGCGGTACTGGCGGTGAGTGTCTGCGAGGCGCCGGGCGCGAGACTGGCGATCGTGCCGATCACGCCGAGCTGGTCATCCGTGATAGTGAGGTCCGTGATCGGCACGTTGCCGGTGTTCGTCACCTTGTACGAGTACGTCACCGTCTCTCCCGCCGCCACGCAGTCTTTATCTACCGATTTTTCCAGGCGCAACGACGGTGACGAGTTCGGGTTGCTCAGGGCAAAGAAGGTGTTGCCCGTAAACGGTTCGACCACATGCAGACCGTAGACGAACTGCGAGGGGTCGACCACCTGGGCGAAACAGAGGCGGTACAGGTTGGCAATGTCCGTGTAACCGGAGTTGGTGCCGGTGTTGGTCTCTCCCGGCTCCGTGTACCGATCCACGAGGCCGTTGCCGTTCTGGTCGGCACCCCCATTGTGATCCCACCAGCTGTATCCATTCTCCTGCTGGTATAAGGTGGTACTGGTCCGGGATGGATCGCTGATGAATACCGGCTTCACTGGCGAGTAAACGATCAACCCCTTGATACCCAGCCCTCCAGCAGGCTGGGTATTCACCACCGTGAAGACATAGCAGACCGTGATCCCGGTGGCCTGCTCTTGCGCAGTGGGAGTGACCGCAGTAGCGGTCACCGTTCCGTAGTTGTTTGCCGGGGCAAGGGCTGATTGGGGAGGCACAGCCAGCGCGCTGCTCCCGGTGAGGAGCGCTACCACCGTAGCGAGCAGCGCGATTAGCCACTTACGAAGTCGTTGATGGTCTCGCATCGAGCATCTCCGAAGATGGGCTCCGCGTCGTCAGGGTGAGTGGTGACGCGGGGCGAGGGGAGGACTCAAACCGGCGCATCCGGTCCGGCACACCCGTGCAGTGATGGTACAGGGCGGCTTCTGAGAGTACCGGGGTGGTGGACGCCCTGAACTGAGTCGGAATACTGCTCACCACCACGAACGGTAAGCTACAGCTCAATTTGACCCGCGCATCACTAGCCGGCATCATCAGCCCGGGCGGGAGCGCGCCACCATTGGGTGAACTCCCCCCTTCTGTCCGAGAGCTGAACTTCAGGCCGCACTGAGTGCGTGCAAGCCATCCCCTTTTGCTCACGCCACCCGGGCAAGCTCTCCTCGCGCCGGCTGGCCTCTCCGTCGCTCGAACTTGTCCTCGTACATGCGCTGATCCGCCACGTTGATGAGCGCGCGCGGCTCGGTGGCGTCTTCGGGAAAGGTCGCCACCCCCACGCTGGCACCGATCCGGACCGTCCCATCGATGGCGGGAATATTGTCGATGGCTCGCCGCACACGCCAGCCGATTTTGCTCGCCTGCTCGCCGGTAGCACCCGGCAGGAGGATAACGAACTCATCACCGGCATAGCGGCAGACCATATCCCCCGGCCGAGCCGAGCGGGCGAGCACTTCCGAAACCGTGCGCAGCAGTTCGTCCCCGCGGAGATGGCCCAGGCGGTCGTTCACCTGCTTGAAGCCATCCAGGTCCAGCATCAGTACGCTAAAGGCCGGTGCCTTCTCCGCGAGCTCTTCCTGGCAGGCAAGCCGGTCGAGCTGACGAACCAGACAGCGGCTGTTTCCCAGCCCGGTGAGCGGATCCGTGAAGGCGAGATCCCGGTGCCGCTCGATGCGGCGCAGGTTCTGAAGGGCAGCAGCGGTGTGTTCCGCGAGGATATTCAGGACATAGAGGTGGTGCTCGGAGACCACCTGGTAGCCGGTGGTGTACACCGCCAGCACGCCAAGGACTTCAGCTCCTTGCACCAGCGGGACGGCGGTCGCGGCACTCAACTCCAGGTTCTCTTCCGGGGTGAAGCGCCGTGCGACGTCGAGCGCGGCGGAGACGTTCACCTTCGCGGTCTGCGTCGAGACGACCCAGCCCGCAACCCCCTCGCCCGGCTGGATGACCATTCCCTGGAGACGGTCGGAATAGAGCCCCCGCACGACGCTGGCGTGGAGTGGGCCGCCATCCGACTCCCAGAGATAAAGGATCGCCGTGTCGACCGGCAGCAGGGCAAGGGCCCGGTCTACCACGACCTCGGCGATGCCGGGAAGCGTCTCCTGCTCGGTCAATGAGTGCGCCACGTCGCACACGGCGGCCATCTCCGCCGCGGCCTGGCTGATCCGGATGAGCGCCGAGCTCTTTTCTTCGGAGGCCTCGATCTGCTCCCCACGCGCGCGCTCCGCGGCTTCCATCTGCTCGTTCTCCGCGCGGAGCCGGGGAAGGATCTCGACAAAGACGCTTACAAGCCGTGGGTCAAACTGCTTCCCAGCGGCGTCCGAGAGGACCCGGACGGCTTCTTCGTGGCTCATCGCTCGGCGGTAGGGTCGGTTGGAGGTTAGCGCATCGTAGACATCTACCAGTGAGATGATGCGCCCGCCAATGGGAATCTCCTCGCCCCGCAGTCCGTGCGGATAGCCGAGACCGTCCCAGCGCTCATGGTGCGACATCACCACTTCGACTACGGGAAACGGGAATGGGATTGGAGAGAGGATCTCTGCCCCGATGGTCACGTGAGTCTTGATGCGCTCGAATTCCGCGGGAGTGAGTTTTCCCGGTTTCCCCAGGATGTGATCCGGAATTCCCAGTTTCCCGATGTCGTGGACCAGCGCGCCGGTGATCACCGCGTCCAGGTCAATCCCCTCCACCCCCGCGGCCCTCGCCAGTTCCACCGCATAGTGCTGCACCCGGTTGATATGTGAGCAGGTGTAGCGATCCTTGGCGTCGATGGCAGCGGCCAGGGAGGCGATGATGGCATGGTTCAGCCGGTTCAGCTCCACAATGTGGGACATGTCCCGGTTCAGGCGCTCCATGTAAAGCCGGTAGGAATAATAGATGATGTAGAGCCAGGGCAGCAGCAGCAGGCAGAAGGGGCCGGCCTTATGAAACGAGAGTGCCACCGCGGCGGCGGCGGACGCGGAGGCGAAATATCCGGGGGCCGTCCAGAGGAAGTTCTGCCTCCATACCTCACCCCAAGGGAGCCGCTGTGCCAGCGCGATCGCGAGGGAGACCCCAGAGGTGTTCAGGATGAAGTAGCTGCTCGTGAATGCCGCAAGCGCCATCAGTCGCCCTTCCCCGGTAGACCACAGGATCACCACGGTATCGTAAGTCAGAGCGGAGCATGCGCAAGTGACGGCGCAGTTGCCGACGTTGAAGAGCGCCCGGTGCAGCGGCACCCGAACCCTTTGCAAGCGCCAGACCGTCTCGCGAGGGCAGAGATAGGTTCCTGCGATGGCACCCAATGTGGCGCAGAGGATCGCCGTGGTGCGGCCCCCGATCAGCACGGCCGTGCAGACGATGGCGAAGGTTAACGTCATCTTCGCCTGAAACACCGTTAGCTCAACCTTCCAGGTGCTGAACACCATGGAGAGAAGGAGAAGGATACTCGTCAATAGCGGCTCTCGGGGCATAGGCTGTGCCACCACGAGGACGGCCACCACACCCAGCAGCAGACCGTTGAGCAGCAGATAGACCTGGAGTGCTCGGGATAAGGCGCTGAACTTCATCTCTGTTCTCCAGTGTGCTCCTCGTCCTTTCGCGCCTCCCGAGGAAAGCCCGGAAGGACGAGGAGCACACGCGCTACGCGTGCCGTCCGGCCACGATCGACTCGCCCCACAGTGCCTGGGCGGTGGTCGTCGCGGCGGGCTGCGGTGCGACCCAGCCCATCCCTCCGCGGCCGCCGGGCGCCCCTAAGGCTTCGGGCGTACCAAGCCGAGCAAGCCGACTGCCCGAATCGGCAACGACGGCGGCGAGCAGGAACCCTGCCAGGATCACTCCCTGGAGGAGGAGCCTGATGACCGTCGGCTCCGATCGCGATGATCGATAGGGAGCATCCGGGCGCACTGCTCCCTGGCCTAGCGACAATTTCAAAGTTTGCTTCATTGTTCTTGTTGTTCGTTAAGTGAGCGACAGCCGGGTATCCCCTTGCGCTGGTGCGCCGTCCGAGGTCGGATAGCGGGTCACCCCTCCGCCGCATGGACAGGTGGTATCCGCGCTACTCTCCATGCAGGAGCCGCTCATCGGAGAGGGCCGCCAGGAGCACAAAGTCCCCCCAGAGCACCTGGTCCCCCCACAGCACCTGATCCCCCCACAGCACCTGGTCCGTGAGTACCCCGTTGTCGCCCCAGAGCACCTGGTCCCCCCACAGCACCTGGTCGCCCCAGAGCACCTGGTCCCCCCACAGCACCTGCTTCACGGACAACAGGCTTTCCCCCCAGAGCACCCGGTTTCCGTAAAGCAACCGGTTATTCCAAGCGAATGTGTAGCCGTTGATCGTGCTCTGCCCTGACAGGGCGGTCCGCAGCCAGGAACTGCCGACGGGTGCTGCGGCATTGATCTTCAGAGCTGCTTCCACGGCTCCCACCGCGTTCACGCTGCCGGCCCCTTGGGTCAGTACGGAGAGACCTTCCGGCAGCGGGTTGCCTAAGGGGTCCTGCAGCCGGAGTTTCTCGGCGGTTGACATCAGGATCGCCTTGACGGCGTTGGGACTGAGGGACGGATTCGCCTGGAGTGTCAGCGCGGCGATCCCCGCTACCTGCGGCGCCGCCATGCTGGTTCCGGAGAGCGTGAAGTAGTCCACGCCGTTCCAGAGCCAGGAGTCGTAGTCTTCACGGTTTTCCGGGTAGGCGAGATCCAACGTGGAGCCGGGAGCCCGCGCCCCGACAATCTTATTTCCGGGAGCCACCAGATCCGGCTTCACCACGCCGTCCAGATAGGTGGGGCCACGGCTACTGTAGGAGCAGACAGCATCGTCCGCGCGGGATGCGGTCCCGAAGGTGTTCAGCGCGCCTACCGTCACGACACTCGGGTCGTTGCCCGGCGTGTGGACCCCACCGTACTTCAAGTTTCCAAGGCTATCTTTGCCGTTGTTCCCGGCGGCGCACACCACCACGATTCCGGCTTGCACGGCGCGGCGCACGGCAGCACAGAGCGGATCGGTGCGGTAGCTTTCCTGCGGAATGTGACCCAGGGAGAGATTCATCACCCGGATCCCGTAGGCGCTTTTGTTCTGGATACACCAGTCGATGCCGCTGATCAGAGTGCTGGCATAGCCCTTCCCGCGGGCGTCCAGCACCTTTACCGCCACCAAGTTTGCATCCGGCGCGGAACCGGTCCAGTTTCCCGCGGAGCGGTTGCCGGAACCAAGCGCGATGCTGGCCACATGCGTGCCGTGCCCGTTATCGTCGTAAGGGGTGCTCTTACCCGCGACGAAGTCTTTGAATGCGACGATCCGGCTACTGGTGCTGCTCGCTCGGGCGAAATCGGCACCTGTAGTGACACCAGTGTCCAGCACGGCAATCGAGGTATTGCTGCCCCGAAAGCCGACGGAGTTCCAGACCTGGCTCGCTCCCATCGTCGCCACGTCGCAGTCGTAGTCTGTCTTGGCGATCTCCCGGTCCGGCGCTATCCTCTCAACCTGGTTATTCGCCGCCAGGACCCGCAGGAGCGCAGTGGGCACCGTCAGCGCCGCTCCGCCGATGCCGGGCAGTTCCCGCAGCACCGACCCGCGATGGGAGCGGGCCAGGCCCGCACTGTCAGCACTCCGATTTCGGTACTGCACGATGACCCGGAGCGATTTTGTGTCGCTCGCGTGGCGGAGTTGCTGCTCCAAGTCCGGGGCGAGGCTCCCGGCCCGGACGGGACCCGCCGCCAACCCGATGGTCGCAGCAGCAACCAGCAGGGCGCGGAAGATTGCGGGCCGCTTCCGGACAGACCCGATCTCCTTCCGTCTGGCGGCGGTTCGCGCCGGGGGCGCATGCGAGGCCCGGGCGGGCCCTCTGGTGGTCGGCTCCTGGTTTCTTTTAACCATGGTGACTCCTTGCTCCGGCCGGGCCGGAGCGGAAAGGGAACCGAAACGGACGCGCAGCGGCGGCGCCTCAGCCGCCATACCGGCACAGGTCCAGCTCACTCTGGTGGCCAGGCGTGCCTCGCTTTTGTGAGGGTTGCCGTTTCGATCCGCAGTGGAAATCCCGGCGGCAGCCGGGTGCTCTATCTCCGCGCAGACCCTATTGCCCGATGTGTCACGAAGACGAGGTGAGCGAGCGCTCACCAGGATGGGGCCGGCCGGTTTGGCCCGGCCAGCCCCTCCGGGCGGTTACCGGGCTATTCCACGTCGTAGGCGAAGTAGCGCTGGTAGTACCGCCCTGTGGTGTCCCGGGCGACCACTGCTTCGGGATCGCCTTTGATCCATTTCGCGTGGCCGTCCAGGAAGACGAAGTTTCCGCCATCGGTGTGCATCCGCCGCGCCTCGCTGCCGAAAACGGTGCGAACGCTGCCGGGGCTAAGACCCTGCCGGAAGCCGGTGAAACCATCACCGATGATGGCGGTTTCGCTGTGACGGAGAACCGCGGTGAGGTAGGTGACCTCGGTCCCCGCGGTCCCCGGCTGATGGAAGTAGGGATCCGCCGGGGTTCCCGAGCCTCCGGAGACCGGGAGCGCGATTCCGTAGTGCGAGTAGACCTGGGTGGCCGGCAGGATCGGCGCCACGTAGGCAGCAGAGCCGGACTCCTGGGCTCCCTGGAGCAGCTTCTGCTCCGTCCAGGAGGGGCACGCCATCACACCCGAAGCGGTACCACTGTAGCTGCCGCCGCTGCGGAGGTAGGGCTGGAGCAGGGTGCACCAGATGCGCTCGCTGGCGGGCGTGCCGTTGCTGGGCGCCAGCCACGGCACGATCGCCTCGTCGTAGTCCTGCGCATACAAGAGAAGACTCAGGCCGATCTGCTTCTGGTTCGAGAGGCAGGTGCTCTTCCACGCCGCCTCGCGCGCCTGGACGAACACCGGAAAAAGGAACGCGGCGAGTATGGCGATAATCGAAATCACCACCAGCAGTTCGACCAGAGTGAATCCGCGAGACCACGAGCGTCGAGCGTCTCGGGGACGCCGGGAGACCACCAAGCGAAGGTTCAGCATCTTTGTTCCCCACGATCTCCGGGGAGATCGCCAGCAGGGAACCGAAACGTACCGGTCACTTCGGCAGCTCAGCCGCCAGTACCCGGGAGTTGCCCCGAGGTTAGGCCTGTAGCTTTGCGCCTGCCCCCTTTCAGGAGAGTTGCCGTTTCGGTTCAGCGAGCGTTGGACGCCGCGGTGTCTACGTGGGGCGCTCTCCGACCCCACGGGATTTGAAGTGGACAGCATCCAGTGCTCTACGGTTAAACTTCAAGCGCTTTATCGGTTGTGCAGCAACCAATTCAAAGCTCTTGCCAGTAGCGCACGCGCGGATCACTGAGCTGCAGCGGAGCCAGGAAAGCGGTATTGCACGTGATGTGCGCCTGCCCAGTGCCGGACAGCTGGCGCGCGGCGAGCGAACCGAAGATGGTAGTCTGCCCGGAAAGCGAAACGGTTCCTTTGGGAGCGAACAAACCGCCCCGGACTTTCGCCTGGCCATCGATTGTGATCGCCGCGCTCTTGGAGCCTTCGGTCTGTAGTCCGATGATCGCCAGGTTGCTGCTCTCCGAGCCGGTGAAGCCGTCTCCCCCGGACAGGTGAATGGGCCCTTCCGCGATGAGCACGCCGTCTCCAGCGTAGGACCAGCCGGAGAGGTCGACTGACCCGGTGACCCAAAGGATCCGATCGATGACCAGGCGTGCGGAGCTGGACAGCTTGAGGTCGCCGACGAGCACCCCGCCCAGCACGCACGTACCGCTGGAATAGGAGACGTTGCCAACGGTCGTGCCCAGCGTCGTCGCCTGGGAGCGGAGCCAGACCTCGTCCACGCGAGGAAAGGGAACCCGAGCAGCCCTGGACTGGACCTTACCCGTGACC
>Ga0255338_1004691_pt1 | contig 13699 bp, 12 predicted proteins | sample MeOH1_35cm_T4_19_FD_203715 | JGI IMG/M metagenome (GOLD analysis project Ga0255338, IMG submission 203715) | Sandy soil microbial communities from University of British Columbia, Vancouver, Canada - MeOH1_35cm_T4_195 | ecosystem: Engineered > Artificial ecosystem > Sand microcosm > Unclassified ...
CGACCGGCCCGCGCCGCAGCGTGAGCGGACCCCACGGCTCGGCCAGCACCCGGTCGAGCAGAGTAAGGAACTGGTCGACGTCGCCCCGGATGAGGCCGTCGACGTCGTTCGTCGTCCTCGCAGGCACGTCGAGCCGATGCTGCAGCAGCGTGCCACCCTTCAGGAGAAACAGCTGCCGCCCGTCCCCGTCGACCGCTCGCTGCATGGCGGCCACCGCGACCGACGAGGCGACCAGCCACCCGAGCCGACCGACCTCGGCATCGGCCCCGAGGTTGCCCGCGGCCTGCGCGATCCACGTGTCGAGCACGTTCTTGGAGTTCGGCTGCTTGTCCTTTGCCCTCAGCGGGCGCAACATCGCGGCGACACGGGAGGCGAACGGCTCAGCCATCGCGCGCCGCCAGCCGCGCCGCCAGGTCGTCGCGCTCGGCTTCGGTGATACGCCCCTGGTCGCGCCCGCGCTCCAGTGCCTGTCGCAGCAGGTAGGTCGGGGTGCCGTACTGGATGCACTGTGCCACCGCCGTCGCGGCGGTCACGGTCGGCACCTCCTCCCACCAGCCGATCTGCCTGGTGTCCAGGTCCTGGTAGTGGACCTCGTAGCCTTCACCTCCGGCCCGTCGTAGGCGACGATGCTTGGCGACCGTGACATGGATCTTGTCCGCGATGATGTCGCTGATCGCGTAGACGTCCAGCGCCGTCTCGTGGCTCAACGCCGCCTCCGGCGCCCGCGTCCACAGCACGGCGAGCATGTACCGGGCCGTGGCGGTGTAGGGGTACTTGGGGAAGCGGTAGACCCCAAAGGCGGCGCGCTCCAGGGTTCCCCGGTGGACGAGCTTGTTCAGTGCCTCGCGTTCGATCCCCTCGGCCAGCGCCTGCTGCGCCGTCACGTAGCCGTGCTGCAGTGTGGCGATCTCCCACAGCACGTCTCGTGCCATCGCTCTGGTAGCCATGTCAAAACACTACCGGAATCGTACCTATTTTGACTCCCGACTCCCGAACCGCCGATGGCCAAACTCCCGTTCTGCCACCCACTGAACTCCCGAAGCGGCGGGATTGACCTCCCGCTGTGGCGCCCGGCAGACGCCCCGCCGGACCTTCAGCCGAGCGTCACGTCAAGGCGCGCGACTGCGTAGTCCCACTCGATGCGCTCCTGCTCAAGCCGGACGTCGCCGTGCTCTCGGAGGGATGTGAGCGCAGCCTGCTCCGGCTCGGTGAGGTGGGTGGGTGCGCCCCGGAACGGCTGCGGCTCGACGACCCAAAGGTCGCGGTACGCCATCAGCGTCTCCTCGTCCATCAGACAGGAGGTGAGACTCAGCCCCGCGCCGCGCGCCTGGCTGAGGATTCGCAGGCCGTGCGAGTCGAGGTCGCCCCAGTAGACAGCCTTCGCGTTCCGGATCCAGCCGATCGCGGCAAGCTGCGGGGCGACGTTCCCGCGGCCGTCGATCGCGACAACCCCGGCGCGCTCCGGTAGGGCGAGGAAGGTCTGCAGGTTCTCGACGATTACGACACGTTCGGGGCTGACGGTCAACGCATCGAGCTGCGCCCGCGGCGCTGTGAGGTCGGTGACCCCGGTGGGGGCGAGCGCCGGGTCGAGGAAGCGGACCCTGGTCAGGACCGGCGGCTGTCTCAGCCCGAGTCCCTGTCCACCGACAAGTGCCTCGACGACCGCCCGATGACGTTCGAGCCACTTGGTGTCGATGCCGCGGATCGGCAGCTGCCTGACGAACCGGCCCGAGGAAGGGTTCGCGCGCAGCCAGGCGGCGACGTCCCGGAGCCGGCGGAAGTCGGCGCTGCCGAGCTCGCCGATCAAGCGGGCATGGGCAGCTAGCGATGCCCGGAGCGCGTCGGAGTCGCCGAGCGTGGACATGAGCTCGATCGACCGTTCCCGCCACCGCCGCCACTGCGCGCCGGTGCCGGCGACCGCGGTGATCGCGTCGGGACCGCGGACGTAGACCCGTGTCGGCACGGCCTGTGTCCCCACACGCCCCCAGCGCCGGTCTTCCCAGGTGACTTCAAGCTCCGTGCCCGCGACGTCTCGCCACGCCTGGACCCATGCGACGGATCCGGCGTAGTCGGCCAGCACGTCACGCTCGGTCGGTGGGTGCAGGGGTATGTCGAGCACCGCGGTGCTGCCGTCGCCTGCCGCCCAACGGCGCCCTTCACGCTCCCAGAGCGTCCGGGCGCGGGCCCTGACGTCGACGACGCGAAGCGCGGGCATCAGTACTCGACGTTCGCGAGCCGGGACGCCTTGCGCTCCGGGTTCGTCACAACGGTGACGGCGCCGATGTAGGGCTCCAGCGTCTGGAGCAGCTTGCCGGGCGTCGCCAGGATCATCTGGAATCCGAACGCCACGAAGATGTCCATCGCCATCCGGGTGTACTCGATGTCGGCCTTGTCGAAGGCCTCGTCGAGGACCACCGTGCCGTATTCAGGGAACGGGGCGTGCGGCTCGGCGAGCTGGTAACGCAGGGCCGCAGCCAAGCAGAACACGACGAGCTTCTGGCGCTGCCCGCCCGACAGGCCGGCGCTCGAGTCGTGCACGTTGTGCACCTTGCCGTCTTCGTCGACCTCCTCAGCGATGAACGACACATGCTCACGGGTATCGAGCACGCGGTTCCGCCACTCTCGATCCACGCGGTCGCTCGAGCCGAGACGGCGCATGATCGTCGCCAGGACAGTGAACCGGCGCTCCGCAGCGGCGAGGTCCTCGTCGGCCCAATTGCCGTCGACGATCGCCCTGAGCTGGTCGAGGAACTCGGTCACCTCCTGGGTGCGCCGCAACTTCACCCGGATGTTGAGGTACCGCCCATGGTCGAACTGGGAACGACTCAGCGAGTCGTTGACCGGCACGATCCGGTTCTGGATCTGTCGCAGCACACCCAGCAGCTCGTCGCGCAGAAACGTGATGCTCTCCCGGGAGCGGGAGTCGAGCAGCCGACGGAAGTTCGTCTCGTGCTCCGGCAGTCCTCGCGACCGGATGCCGTCCAGGATCATGCGGTACCCGCCGCGATCTTCGATGTGAGCGGTGAGGTCCACCGCCGGTTCCGGCCAGTCCCTCTTGTAGCCCGTGGCGCGTTCGGCGTAGACGCCGATCGCGTCCTGGACCTCCTTCTGCGCACGGTCGAGCTCGGCGTGCAGCTGGCCCTGCACGCGCATCGCGACCGCGTCCACCTGGTCGAATCGGATGACACGTTGCTGAGCACGGAAGCGTTCGCCAAGCAGGCGCCCGACCTCCTCGGTGGTGACCGCGATCGGTTCGCGTTCCAGTTCGTCGACTGACGCCTCGAGCTGGTTGCGGGCGGCGGCCGCCAACGCACGCTTCTCGCCGGCCTCGCTCGCCGCGTCGCGAAGCCGGTCCCGTACTTCGCGCGCCTCGTCTTCGATCGCGTTGGCGTGTCCGAGCTCGCTGTCGGGCGCGACCAGTTGCCGCAGCGTCTGCTCGAGGAACGCCACACGACCCGCCGCACCCTCGACGTCGATGTCGCTCCAGGGTGACGCGATGAGCTCCTCGAGCAGCTGACGCCGCTTGAGCGCCGTATCGCGCGCAGCCGACGCGACGTTCGCTTGCCTCTCGAGGTCTTCGAACTCGTCGCGCGCCGCCTTGAGACGGCGCTCCAGCTCGTCTCGCTTCGGGCCGAGGTCGCCACCGAGCACCCACCTGGTGGTGTCCCCAACGTCGTACCTGTCTGCCTTCGCGTACCGCCGCCCCGAGCGCTTCACGAGCCCGTTGACAGTGACGCCCCGACCCACCGCGGCGAGCTCGTCAGGCGCGTCGACACAGACGTGATCAAACTCCTCGCTGAGACGCCGGTTGAGGTAGCCGGCGAAGATCCCCGGCGCGACGTCGACCCGGTACACGAGAGACCGCGAGTCCGGGACAGCGAGTGGCGCGGCACTAATCCCGGGCACTGCGTCGATCGTCAGGTTCACGCCGAGGTTGCGGCGGTCGACGGCCTGCCGCACGGCGGCGAGATCCTCGTCACGAACCAGCAACGCCGTCGACATCGGAGCGAGCACCCGCTCGATCGCCCCCGTCCAGTGCGCGAACTCCTCACGGACCGAGATGAGTTCGCCGGCGAACGGCAGCAGCCCCACCGGGATGTCGAGCTCCCGGCAGAGCTCCTCGCGAACCCGGAGCAGGGCCTTGTCGATCTTGCTCTTGTGCAGCTCAAGCAGCTGCAGGCTGGTCTGCAGATCGCCGACGGCCCGCCGTGCCCGGGACAACCGGTCGAGCAGCTCGTGGTCAAGGGCGTCCGGGAGAGGCTCCGCAAGGGACTCATGGGCGACCGCGACCAGGTCGGTGTACTCCGACTCGCTCGACGCCATCGGGATCGCCCCAGCAGCCAGACGACCGGCCAGCCGGTCCCGGCGCTGTTCGACGTCGTGGCGCACGCGCTCGGCGTCCTCGATCCGTGCTCGATGCGCAGCCAGGTCGCCACCGCCGAGCTCACCGACTCGGGCCAGCGCAGCCGCGTGGCGTTCCTCAGCGTCCGCGAGCAGCGCCTGCGCGCGCTCGACGCGACTGGCCGCCCTGTCCGACTCCGCGGTCGCGTCGACGAGGGCCTCGCGCGACAGAGCGAGCTGCAACGACCTCGCGAACGGCCCGACGGCCTCAACAACAGAGGCGAGGTACTGCGCCGCGCCGTGCACGCGCTCATAGCCGTCGGCCGCCGACGAGACTCCGAGCAGAGCATCGCGTTGCCGCCGAAGGTCGACGACGTGGTGATAGGCGTCCCGCAGCTCGCCGAACTGGTCGACAGCGGCATCGGCCCGCCTGAAGGTGGCCGGCTCGTCGAGCATGAAGCGGCGAAAGAGGGTGTCGAGGGTGCCGAGGTTCTTCGCGGCCTGCGTCTTGTGGAGCAGCTGGAGCGCGGTCTCCTTCTCGATGCCGAGGAGGCGCTGCAGCCGATGGAAGTACCCGGCGTGCTTGCCGGTCGTCGTGGCGACGACGGGGTGGTAGTCGGCCTCGAGCCGGCGCACATCGATCCCGCCGCTCGCGTAGGGGGCGAACATCATGAGCCCGTCGGACGTGCGCGTGATGAGGTTCAGTTCCCTGAGGTCGGCTGCGTCCGAGCTCGTGCCGCGCAGGTGGAACAACCGAACGAGGGACACCGGGTCGTCCCGGCCGTTCTCGAATCTCAGCAGGATGCCGCTCCAGGTAGCGCCGGTCCGCAGGTATGTGGCGACCGTGCGGTCCTCGAGCTCGTCGGCCTCCTTGCTCCAGGCGCCGCGCACGTAGGTGATCCACGTGCGGTCGGACGCCCGGCCGACGGACTCCTGCGCTGCCGCGTTGAACGTGATCGCACCCTTGGGCGTCAGCACCGCGGCGATCGCGTCGAGCAGCGACGACTTGCCGGAGCCCGAGGCTCCTGTGACCAGGTGTCCCTTGCGGGCGACGTCGATGCCGTGGAAGCCGTCGAAGGTGCCCCAGTTGACCACCTCGATCCGGCACAGACGCCATTGCCCCCGATATGCGAGGCCCTCGGCCGGCTGGATGTCGGCGGCGTCGAACAGGCTCATTCGGGCTCCTCGTCCTCGCCGCCGGCGTCGTCAGGCCGGTGTCCCGCGACCACCCGGTCGTACGCATCTTCAATCGCCACGACCCGTTCGGCATCGACAAGGAAGCGAACGATGGGCGAGATCTCGGCGCGTCCCTCCTCGGTCGGGTGCAGGAGCCCGAGCGTTTGCATGTTCGTCCACGACGCGTTGATCCGCTTCCGGAAGTCGGCTTCGTCGCGGCCACCCTTGCGATACACCGCAAGGGCATCGAACAACTCGTCCTGCCCGACGATCGCGCGGCCGCGTCCCTCCTCCGCGAGCAGCGTCTGCCGCAGGATGAGCAGCATCGCCGTGTCCATGAAGGTCAGCGAGCGGGTCCGGACGACCTCGGGTGCGGAGTCGAGCGCGACCGGCCGTACGAAGGCGATCTCGTTCTCGCGATCGATGACGACATCGAGGAACAAGTCGTGGAGCCGCGAGCGGATCGCGACCTCGTCGGCCAGCAACGCCTCCCAGAGCTCGCGGCGTCGGGCGCGGGCGAGGTACGGGCCCTTGACCAGGTCGACGAGCGCCCGCCGGGAACGCTCGACGAGCGCTCCCTTGTCCCCGTCCCAGAGCGCAACGGGACTCGTGTCTTTGGCGTCTTCGCTGGTCATGCGACCCTTCCCACGAAACGATGGCGCACGACGCTCGCACCGCGCGCGACACCGTCGGCGCCCGTCCAGGCGAGATCCTCGACGGCGTCGTCGACCACGCCGTTCAGCGCCGCGAGCGAGAGCAGCCCGACGACGCTCGCGAGCCCCTGCGTCGCAGGGAACTGGGACAGGACGTCGCCGACCGACGCTTCGGACCGGGACGCCAGCACGTCGTTGACATTGCCGACGAGCTCGTCGAAGTCAATCTCGGTCAACCGGGCGAGTTCCCGGAGCGCCTCCAGGTCGGCAACGCCCGTCTCGTTGAGCGCCACCTGCGCCGTTGCGTCGAACTCGGCTGGGTCGTGGGGCCGTATGGCTCCCACGCTGGTCAGCGCGACGCCGGTGAGGGCGAGATCTACTCCGATCCGTTGGTACGGCTTGGCGACCTCGGCGGCCGGGAGCGCGTGCTGCAGCGCCTCCTGGATCAGCCGGCGGAGCACACGGTCCCGTTGATAGTCCTGCGACTGAACGTAGCGGCGCAGCCCACGGGCGAAGACGGTTGCGACGTCCTGCAGTTCCGCCGTCCGCTCCTTGAGCGTGGCAATGAAGTGCCGCAGCAGCCGGCGCTGACCAGCGGTCAGCTCGCGGGCGAAGTCGCGGTCGAGCACCTGGTCGACGTCGTCTTCGAACGCACCGCCGAGCGCGGGATCGACGACGAGGGCGGTGAATGCGCGGAAGGTCCTCCCGGCGTCGCTCTCGCCAATGAGGTCGACTCCACGGAAGATGTCGTCGAGGACTGCCTTCTGCGAGGAGTCTGACTCGACGATCTTCTCCCGCAGCACGGCGTTGAGCGCCTCCAACTCCGCACGGACCCGGGCAAAATCGTCGGGCACCGCTGCCGCCTGCGCGATCAGGTCCCGGACCCGCTCGGTGGCTCGCTCTCCCACAAGCGGCGCGTCCTTGCCTGCCCGGATTGCCTCGATCTCTCGGTCGAGTCGCTCGCGCTCATGCTCGAGTCGGCGCAGGCGGCGCTGCGACTGTGGGTCGGTGTCGATCGCCAGCTGCCGCAGCTGCCGGGCGAGGCTGTCCAGCCGCGACTCGGTCGCTGACTGCTTGGGGATCGCGACGTCGTCGAGAAACCGCAGTGCGAGCAGCGCCTGGCTGCTCAGTTCCAGAGTCTCGCCGCGCGAGTCCTCGCTCGGCCGTCGCACGACGAACCCGCTGGTACGCCACTGTGCGACGTAGCCGCGCGCACTGCCTTTGAGCTCGAAGCCGATTGCGCGCAGCTGTTCGAGGTCGGCATCGAGCCGCTCGTAGAGTTCGTCCGCCCCCAGGCGTCGCTCGTCCCCACCAAGGTGCTCCGCGAGAAGCGCCGCGACGGCCGCTGCGTGGTCGGCTCGCAGCAACTGCAAGGCTGCATCCTCGTCGAGGAGTTGGCGCAGCTGCAGCGCTCTCGTCGTCGCGGACATGGTGACGTCATTCTGGCGGGCCCCTCCGACACGAGGCCAGCCTCTCGGTGAGCGGGGCTCAAGTCTCACATCGGTCACCTGCGCACCTACAGACGCAAGCCGCATGAGCGCGCCCCGGCGTCGACTCCCCGTTCCGGCGGCAACGCGCACATCGAGGTCGGGCCCCCCGCACCCGGAGCCTTCGACCACACGGGCAGTCTGTGTCCACTCTCCGTCCACCGACAAGCAAGAAGGCCGCTGCCCCCATGAGGAGAAGCGGCCTCTGAACTGCTCAAACGTGGAGCTGAAGGGACTCGAACCCTCGACCCCCTGCATGCCATGCAGGTGCGCTACCAGCTGCGCCACAGCCCCGTGACCCGCTCGCGCGAGCCTCGTGCGCCCCTTGAGGCGCTGGGAGAGTCTAGGCGACAACCGCCGCCCTGTGCTAATCCGGGTCGCGCGTCTGCGCCGCCGTCTCGGTGGGCTGGTCCGGGCCGGCGTTCCAATCACGGGAGGCGTCGGTCGGTCCCAGGTTGAAGCCGTGCAGCCGCCATCCGGGCGCGGCACCCGGGTGCGCGGGCGACATCTCCGCCCAGTGCGCGTTGTGCAGGCCGACCACCCCGCGCCACGTCGGCGGCTGACCCAGCAGCGTGCCGACCGCCAGCGAGATCGCCGCGCCGTGCGACACCACCACCAGCGTGTCCTGCGGCCCGTAGCCCTCGGCGAGCTCGACCAGCGCGGCGGTCATCCGGTCGGCGACGTCGCCGCGGCGCTCCGCGCCCACGCCCTCGGGGTCCCCGCCGGACCGCCACACCTCGAACGCCTCGGGCCAGGTGGCGGTGATCTCGTCGCCCGTCAGGCCCTCCCACTCGCCGAACCCGCGCTCGCGCAGCCGCTCGTCGGTCGCCACGGGCAGCCCGGTGGAGCGCGACAGGCGCGCAGCGGTCTCCTGCGCCCGCGTCAGGTCCGAGGAGACGATCGCCGTCGGCTCGTACCGCGCGACCAGCGTCGCTGCGGCCGTCCGCGCCTGCCACCGCCCCACCTCGTCGAGCGGCACGTCGATCTGCCCCTGCAGCCGGAAGCTGGCGTTGGCCGCCGTGCGCCCGTGCCGCCAGAGCAGCAGCCGGCCGGCGGTCATCGGTCCAGCTCGCCGCGCGCGTCCGGTGGCAGGTCGACCACCGGGCAGTCCTTCCACAGCCGCTCGAGCGCGTAGTACACCCGGTCCTCGGCGTGCTGTACGTGCACCACCACGTCTCCGAAGTCGATGAGCACCCATCGGCCCTGCGACTTGCCCTCGCGCCGCAGCGGCTTGGCGCCGAGCTTGAACAGCGCCTCCTCGACGGCGTCGACGATGGCGCCGACCTGCCGCTCGTTGGTGCCGGAGGCGATGACGAACACGTCGGTCAGCACCAGCTGGGAGCTGACGTCGAGCGCGATGATCTCCTGCGCCTTGCGGTCGCTGGCCGCACGGGCGGCGGCGATGGCCAGTTCGATGGCGCGTTCGGTCGCAGGCACGGAGCTCCTCGGTCGGTGGGGGGTCAGACGGCGGACGACGAGCCCACGGGGCCCGTCTCCACGACGGCGGGGGCGGTGGCGGACTCGCCCTCGGCGCCGCTGCGGCCCTGGTTCCACAGCGCGACGATGAGGAACCCGAGCACGAACGCGACGATCGCCAGCACGATCACGTGCAGCCAGGTGTAGGGGTGGCGCCGCCTCGCGGGCTCGTCGTCGTCCTCGGCGGGCGCGGCGACCTGCGTCACCCCGGTCGAGGGGAACGGCGATTGGCCCGACGAAAGAACGAAGGGACCGGACACCGCGCTGGCCTCGTCGTCCGACGAGGCCTGAGCGGGCGCCACCGCCCAGGACCCCGCCCGCGGCGCCTTGTCCGGGCGGCCGGGGGCGGATGCCGGAGGTGTCGCAGAGGCGGGTACGGACGACGGCGCGGACGCCGCCGACGGAGCCGGGTGCGGGGTGATCACCTCAGTGCCCCGCTCGGTCCACGCGCCCGCGGTCCACAGCGGAGCGGCGGGCTGCGACACGGGGCCCGCAGCCGGAGCGGGAGCGATCGGAGCGGGCGCGACCGGAGCGGCAGCGATCGGAGCCGGCGCGAGCGGAGCGGGCGCGCCGGGCGCCGGAGCGCCGAACGGTGTGGCGACGGGACGCGATATGCCAGGCGGCGCGGCGCCGCCCACGGGCTGACCGGAGGACGGCCCAGGGCCCGCCGGCACGGCCGTCCGCGTCGGGAGCGGCCCCGGCGCGGCCGACGAGACGCCCGGAGTCCCGTCGGGCCCGGTAGCCGGCACCGGACCCCAGGCGGTGCGGCGGGCGGTCCCCTGCGCCGACCCGGAGGCCGGCGTCGTCGGGCGCGAGGGCAGTACAGGGGGCTCGGCCGGCACCGGGAGCTGGGACCCCGGCGCCGCGGTGACACCACGCGCGGGCGGCTGCTCGCGGCTGTCCAGCACCGGACGGCGCAGGGGCTGGGCATCGGTGCGGGGCGGGGCGGCAGCCGCCCAGGCCGGGGTGCCGATGCCAGGCGTGCCCGGCGCGGCCTGACGCGCCTCGGGTGCCGAGCCGCCGCCGCCCCGCACCTCGGGGGTGGATCCGGACGGGCTGGTGGCCGCCATGCGCATGGCGCGGCGCGACCCCGGCACCGCCGGGCGGATGCCGGTGGGCGACGTCGGTACGGCGGTGGTCAGCCACTCGGGCGTGGCCGTGGGCTGGGCGCCCGTCCGCTCGTCGGCAGACCGCTCGTCGCGACGACGGCGCCGCTCACCCGTTTCACTCATGACAGACCTCGATACAACCCGTACTTGGCGATGTACTGGACCACCCCGTCAGGGACGAGGTACCAGACCGGCTTCCCCGCGCGGGCGCGGGATCGGATGTCCGTCGAGGAGATCGCCAGCGCGGGGACCTCCAGGACGCTCACGCGCTCCTTGGGCAGCCCGTCCACCGTCAGCGTGTGCCCCGGCCGGGTGACCCCGACGAAGTTCGCCATGGTGAACAGCTCGCCCGCATCCTTCCACGTGAGGATCTTCGCCAGTGCGTCCGCGCCCGTGATGAAGAACAGCTCCGCCTCGGGCCGCGCCACCCGCAGGTCCCGCAGGGTGTCCACGGTGTACGTCAGTCCCTCGCGGTCCACGTCCACGCGGCTCACCGTGAACCGCGGGTTGGAGGCGGTGGCGATCACCGTCATCAGGTACCGGTGCTCGGCCAGCGTCACGTCACGGTTCTGCTTGAAGCCCGGACGACCGGTGGGGACGAACAGCACCTCGTCGAGCTCGAACTCGGCGGCCACCTCGCTCGCCGCCACCAGGTGGCCGTGGTGGATGGGGTCGAACGTGCCACCCATCACGCCCAGTCGCAGTCCGGTCATGGGACGGGCGGCGCCTAGTGACGCGAACCGGCGTTGCGGAACGCGAACGTCGCCAGGAGCAGCGCCACCAGGCCCACGAACGCGCCGACACCGAACACCACGGGCGGGAACGGCAGCGAGGCGTGCGCCGTCTCGACGGCGCCGATCAGGGCAGAGTGCACGATGCCTCCTGGAATGGTCGGATGTTCAGTATCACACGGACGTCGTCACGGCCGGACGTGCCCGTCGCCGTGCACCACCCACTTCGTGGTGGTCAGCTCGGCCAGCCCCATGGGACCGCGGGCGTGCAGCTTCTGGGTGGAGATGCCGATCTCGGCGCCGAGACCCAGCTGGCCGCCGTCCGTGAAGCGCGTGGACGCGTTGACCATCACCGCGGCGGAGTCCACCTCCGCGACGAACCGGTCGGCGGACTCCAGCGAGCGCGTGACGATCGCCTCCGTGTGCCCCGAGCTCCACGTCCGGATGTGCTCCAGCGCGGCGTCCAGGCCGTCCACCACCCGCACCGCGAGGTCGAGCGAGAGGTACTCGCGCGCCCAGTCGTCGTCGGTCGCGGGCACCGCGGTGACGCCGGCCGGAGCCAGCGCGAGGGACCGCTCGTCGCCGTGGACCGTGACGCCCGCGGCGCCGAGCGCGGCCAGCGCGGCCGGCAGGAAGTCGTCGGCGACGTCCGCGTGCACCAGCAGGGTCTCCAGCGCGTTGCAGACGCCGACCCGCTGGGTCTTGGAGTTGAGCAGGATGGCGATCGCCTTCTCGTGGTCGGCGCTCGCGTCGACGAACAGGTGGCAGTTGCCCACCCCGGTCTCGATGACCGGCACGCTTGCCTCGCGCACCACGGTCTGGATCAGGTCCGCCCCGCCGCGCGGCACCAGCACGTCCACCAGACCGCGGGCATGCATCAGCGCCACGGCGCCCTCGCGGCCCCACGGGTCGATCGACTGCACCAGGTCCCCCGGCAGCCCCTGCGCCGCGAGCGCCTCGCCGATGACGCGCACGATCACGCCGTTGGAGGCGGCGGCCGCCGAGCCGCCGCGCAGCACCACGGCGTTGCCGCTCTTGAGCCCCAGGCCCGCGGCGTCGACCGTGACGTTGGGCCGCGCCTCGTAGATCATCCCGACCACGCCCATCGGCACGCGCACCTGCCGCAGCAGCAGACCGTTGGGCAGCGTCTGCCCGCGCACCACCTCACCCACAGGGTCCGGCAGCGCCGCCAGCTCCCGCAGGGCCCCGGCGATGCCGGCCAGGCGCTGCGGCGTCAACGTCAGCCGGTCGACGAGGCCCTCGACCATCCCGGCCTCGCGTCCGGCGGCCACGTCGGTCGCGTTCGCCGCGAGGATCTCGTCGGACGCGGCGACCAGCGCGTCCGCGATCGCCAGCAGGGCGTCATCCTTCGTCGTGCGCGTTGCCGTGGCCAGCGCACGGGACGCGGCCTTGGCACGGCGGGCGACGTCGCGCACCTGCTCGGCGACGTCGGGCACGCCGGGAGCCGTGTCGAGCACCGAGGTCATCGGACCAGGGTACGCGGCCGTCGTCGAAGGAGGACAAGGTCGTCGCGATGCACCAGCTCGCGGTCGTAGCCGGGGCCCAGTTCCGCGCGCAGCGTCGCGGTCGAGCGGCCCAGCAGCCCGGGCACCTCGTCGGACCCGTACTGCACCAGGCCGCGCGCCACCGCGGTGCCGTCCGGCCCGACGAGCTCCACCGGGTCGCCGGACTCGAACTCGCCCTCGACGGCCGTCACGCCGGCCGGCAGCAGCGAGGTGCGCCGCTCCACCACCGCGCGCACGGCTCCCTCGTCGAGCACCAGGCGCCCCCGGGTGCGTGCCGCGTGGGCCAGCCACAGCAGGCGGATCGACGAGCGCCGGCCCGTCGCGTCGAACCACGTGCCGACGTCCTCGCCCGCCAGCGCGGCGGCGGCCTGCGCGGCCGACGTCAGCACCACCGGGATGCCGGACCCGGTGGCGATCGCCACCGAGTCCAGCTTGGTCACCATGCCGCCGGTGCCGACGGCGGACCCGCGACCCGACACCTCGACGCCGTCGAGGTCCGCCGGGCCGCGCACGTGGCCGATGCGCACCGACCCCGCCCGCGACGGCGGGCCGCTGTACAGCCCGTCGACGTCCGTCAGCAGCACCAGCGCGTCCGCCTGCACCAGGTGCGACACCAGGGCGGCGAGGCGGTCGTTGTCGCCGAAGCGGATCTCCTCGGTGGCCACCGTGTCGTTCTCGTTGACCACGGGCACCACGCCGAGGTCCAGCAGCCGTGCCAGCGCGCGGTGGGCGTTGCGGTAGTGGCCGCGGCGCACGGTGTCGTCGGCCGTGAGCAGCACCTGGGCGACGTGCAGCGAGTGCCGGTGGAACGCCTGCGTGTAGTGCGCGATCAGCCGGCCCTGACCCACCGAGGCGGCAGCCTGCTGGGTCGCCAGGTCGCGCGGGCGCGTGGCCAGCCCCAGCGGCCCCATCCCGGCGGCGATGGCGCCTGACGACACGAGCACCACCTGCTGTCCGGCCGCACGGCGCGCGGCGAGGACGTCCACCAGGGCGCGCAGCCGCTCGGCGTCGAGGTGGCCGGAGTCGTCGGTCAGGGACGACGAGCCGATCTTGACGACGACGCGCTGCGCCGACGGCAGCTGCTGACGGCTGACCAGGGCGGCGGCACTCACGGCGCCCATCCTGCCCCTCCGGACGCCCCCGCCCCGGCAACGTCCGAGGAAGTGAGGGGTAGAACCCCCACTTGCTCGGACGCTAGCT
>Ga0255338_1004692_pt1 | contig 13698 bp, 10 predicted proteins | sample MeOH1_35cm_T4_19_FD_203715 | JGI IMG/M metagenome (GOLD analysis project Ga0255338, IMG submission 203715) | Sandy soil microbial communities from University of British Columbia, Vancouver, Canada - MeOH1_35cm_T4_195 | ecosystem: Engineered > Artificial ecosystem > Sand microcosm > Unclassified ...
CGACCTGCAGAACCTGGCCAACTACGCCTCGTCGCTTGGCGCGTTCGGGTCGAATGCGCAAGTGGTCACCATGGGCCAGGCCGGCGACCCCTCGGGCCATGCCTCGTCCATCCGCATCGCCACCGGCAGCGGCGCCACGCTCGCCCCGGGCAGCACCAGCCTGGTCCTCACGGCCAGCGACACCAACGGCGTGACGCGCAAGGTCACCTTCGACATCCCGCCAGTCAGCCTGGCCGGCACCAGCGGCAACGACACCTTGCGCAGCACGGCGAACGACGAACTTCTGACCCTCAGCCTCGGCGGCAACGACTCCGTCGTGCTGGCCCTGCCGGACCGCAGCACCGACATGGTCTATGACTTCACGCCCGGCCAGGGCGCCAACGCCGACGTGCTGGACCTGCGCGCCTTCGGCCTGAGCGGCGTCGCGGGCACGCTGCCGGTGTCGCAGGTGCAAAGCGTGGCCGCCTTCGCCAGCAGCGCCACCGGCGGCGCTGACGTTTCCAACAAGGTGGTGCTGGTGAAGAACACGGACGCCACCCTGTATCGCGGCTTCGTCGCCGACCTGCTGTTCGGCGCGAACAACCCGCTGTCCCTGGCTCCCAACGCCAAGGCCGTGGTGCTGGTGTTCGAATCGAACGACAACTTCGACGACATCTACTACATCGCCAACGACGGCAGCGCCACGGTCACCAGCCTGGAGGTGTACGACCTGGGCTCGATCAAGCTCACCGGCGTGTACGCGCCGGGCAGCGGGACCTACGTGGACGGGAGCTTCCTCACGAGCAACTTCGTGCTCTGAAGCGGGGGCTGGGCCGCGGGCGGCGCGGCGTCTTGATGACAAAGAAGGACTCCCGAACAAGCCGGCAGGCCTTCCGCTCCACGTTCTGCACACTTCGGGCGATACCGTCGACAGACAGGGCCTTGATCTTTCCCTCCGCCAGCGCCTGCAAGCGGGCCTTGGTCCCGAGCCCTTTCCCCCTCTCGATCGTCACGCCTGCATTCCGTGCTTGAAACGCCTGCGCAACGGACGCACTTGTGCGTCCGTGTCGAGCGCCATGTTAACCCTCCTGCTCGAAGCTCTGCCGTCGAGAAAGAGGGAAGGGGGCCCTGCTTTTCGACCAAACGGGTCGGTAGCGTGGTTCTGATTGTCGGGCCGTCCACGCGCACCGTGTCGCAATGTGCGCGTGGGCGCGCGACTACAGCGCGTTGCGCGCGGCGACGCCGGTGGCCGGGAAGTCGGTGAACAGGCCGTCCACGCCCAGCCGCATGTAGTACTCCATTTCCTTCTGCGGGTCGGCGAAGCCGTAGCCGCTGGCGTCGTTGCGGAAGGTCCAGGTGTGCACCAGCAGGCCCTTGCCGTGCGCCATCTCCACCACGCCCGTGCTGCCGTCGACGCGGCGGTCGTTGATCGTGAGCGTGGTGTTGCCGGTGCGCTCCACCCGGTCGTTCACCGTCTTCACCAGGTACGGCTTCCAGGGGCCGACGGCGTCCGCGTAGCCCTTGACGAAGTCCAGGCCGCCCGAAGTGAGCAGGTCGGCGAAGGTGCGCGAGTCGCCCTTGGCCACGAAGTCGTAGGGCTGGCGGTACGGCGCGACCAGTGACAGGCTGCCGTCGTCGTTGACGTCGTCGGCGTCGATCAGTTGCACCAGCCTGATCTCGGTCCTGGTGTTCAGGTACTGCAGATTCGAGACCTCGAAGGACTGGATGAACACCGGCGCGGTGCGCGCGTTGCCGTAGGCGGCATGCAGCGTGGCGACCAGCTTGTCCTCGAACACGTTGGCCCCGAAGCCGGCCACGGTAGCGTGGAAGGTGGAATGCTTGATTTCGGGGTAGATGCCGATGGTGCGGCCGGTGCGCGTGCTCTCGGCCTTGGCCAGGGCGATCACCTCGTCCAGCGTGGGGATGGTGAACTGCCCGTCGAAGGCCTTGGAGCGGGCCGCGTTGGACTGCACCGCGCGCAGGGTCTTGATCTCGGCGAGCGTGAAGTCGCCCGCGAAGTACGCCGTGGTCGACACGCCGTCCACCATCTTCGTGGTCTTTCGGCTGACGGGAAACTTCAGCGCGACGTCCGTGGTGCCGTCGATCATGGGCTCGTGGCGGGCGATCATCACGCCGTCCCGGGTGAGCACCAGGTCGGGTTCGACGAAGTCGGCGCCCTGCGCAATGGCCAGGGCGTACGACTCCAGCGTGTGCTCGGGCCGCTCGCCGGAGGCGCCGCGGTGGCCGATGACAAGGGGCGGCACGCCACCGAGCGTGGCGTAGCCGTTGCCACCGCCGCCGCAGGCCTGCAGCAGCGCCAGCGCCGCGGCGCCGATGAGAAGACGGATGTTCATGGGTTGTTGGATAGTGGCGCCCGCGAAGCTGCGGGCCCCCGGACTCTAGGCGCGGCCGATGAAACCTGGATGACAGCCGGCAAGGTTGCCGTCGCCTGTCGCGCATGCCCGGGCTGGGGCGATTGTGGGGACGGCCATCCGTCCTGTGCCCACCCGGACATCGCCTTGGTATTCCTCGGCGCATTTCACGCTTCAGTTGCGAGCCGCCGACACATGCCGGTCCCCGACGAACCGGGGACACCGATTCAGTCTCGTTCCCTGCTCGTTATCGGGAAAATCCGACTTCGCACGCTCGCTTCAGTCAAGAGGAAAGCATGACGATCCGATGGGCATGGCCCGGTCTCCCTGCCGAGCTGCTGGCGGCGTGGCACGCTTCGCAGAAGCGGCTGAAGGCACAGGGTCGCACGAAGGAGCAGCAATGCGGCGGTCGGACGAGGCAATGTCGGTCAGGATCGTCCTGGCCGAAGACCAGGAGATGGTCCGGGGTGCGATTGGCGCTCTGGTTGGGGGCGTGGCAGGCGCCAGTGTCGTGGGCGAGGCGTCCGACGGCGCTGAGCTGATCGAGCTGGTGGACAAGCTCCTGCCGGACCTCGTGATGACCGACATTTCCATGCCTGGCGTGGACGGCATCACGGCCATAGCGCAGATCAAGACCCGGCATCCGCAACTCCCGGTGATCATCCTGTCGATGCACCAGGAGCCCGAGGTGATCCGGCGTGCGGTCGCCGCTGGCGCCAGCGGCTACGTCCGCAAGGATGCTCCCGCCTTTGAGCTTGGGCACGCCATTCGCACGGTCATGCGCAGCGGCAAGTATTTCAGTCCGACCATCACGGCCTTGCTGCTGCAACCACCGGAACCCTCCGCGCAGGAGGAGCTCACGCCACGCCAGATCGAAGTCGTCCAGCTCATGGTGCGGGGCCTGGACGCCAACGAGATTGGGGCGCAGCTGGGCCTCAGCCCGAAAACGATCGCCGTGCACCGCGACCGCATCATGAAGCGCCTGGAGTTGCGCGACGTCGCGAGCCTCACGCTCTACGCGGTGCGCAAGGGTCTGGTGAAACCTTAGCAACCGCGGCGGCTTCTGGCCGATCGACGTTCGCGGCTTCCTTGTCGGTCAGGCGCCGCCCTGCACGCCAGCGCACTGGCTGGCGGCCAACGTGAAGAAGAAGGAAGCCCCATGGCCCGGTTCGGACTTTGCCCAGATCCGCCCGCCATGCAGGGCGACGACCCGTTGCACCGTCGCCAGGCCGACCCCGAAGCCTTCGAATTCGTCGGCACGATGCAGGCGCTCGAACGGTTTGAACAGACGGTTGGCATGGGCCATGTTGAAGCCTGCGCCGTTGTCGCTCACGCTGAAAACCGTCTCGCCGCCGACCCGTCGCGCCGAAAAGACGATTCGCGGCTGCGCTTGCCTGCGTGTGAATTTCCACGCATTGCCCAGCAGGTTGGTCACCGCCAGCCGCAGCAGGCGCTGATCGCCGTCGGCGAAGGCATGGTCGACGCACTCGAAATCCACGCTGCGCTGCGGTTCGCTGCCGCGCAGGGCCTCCGCCACCTGCCGCGCCAGGTCCGCCACGTCGAGCCGAACGCGGTCGAGCGAGGCCCGGTCGATGTTGGCCAGGTGCAGGATATCCTCGACGATCCGCAGCATGCGCTCCGACTCCTGCCTGATCACGCCCACGCAGAGGCGGCCCTTGTCCGCAAGCGCCTGCGCGAACTGGGTCTCCAGCATCGAACTGAAGGTCCTGATCGTGCCCAGCGGCGAGCGCAGGTCGTGCGACACCGTGTGGCAGAAGGAGCGAAGCTGCTTGTTGGCGTCCTCGAGTTCCACGGCGCGCCCCGCCAGTTGCAGGTTGAGCGACTGGACTTCGTCCTGCCGGCGGCGCAGTTGCTCGTTGGCATTCAGCGCCTCGTCGTAAGAGGAAAACAGCAGGTCCAGGATCTGCTCGCGCTCGGCGGTAATGAGATGTTTCTTGCCGTTCAGGTTGATCTCGATCCCGACCTGGATGCGGCTGTGCGTGCGCAGCGTCCGATTCGCGAGCAGGTAGTCAATGCGAGCCAGCAGCGACTTCGGCTCGAACGGCTTGCGGATGAAGTTGTCGGCGCCCGACTCGAGCGCGACGACGATATCGTCGACCTCGCGCAACGCTGTGATGATCATCACCGGCACGTCGCGCAGCGTCGCGTCATCCTTCGCCATGCGGCACAACTCATAGCCGTCCATGTCCGGCATCACCACGTCCGTGATGATCAGCGTTGGCTTGTCGCGCCGGCCGGCCTGCAGGGCCTGCCGTCCGTTGCCGGCGACGGTCACGCGGTAACCGGCGTCAACGAGGGTCTCACGCAGGAGGGCGGCCTGGGTGGGGCTGTCCTCGGCAATCAGGATGTGCGGCGGCGGGCGGGCTTCACGTGGGTTCACTGGGTCTCCTTCTCCTTCACTTCGCCGCCAGCGCCGGCAGCGCGGCGGCAATTTCCTTGGGTGACATCACGTACGTCGCCGCTCCGCACCGGATCGCCTCTCCGGGCATTCCGTGGATCACGGAGGAGCCTCGATCCTGGGCGATCGTCACGGCACCGCCGTCTTTGAGCCGCTTCAGTTCCGCGGCGCCGTCCGTGCCCATGCCGGTCAGCAGGATGGCGATGGCACGCGGCGCACAAGTTGCCGCGATCGACTCGAACAGGCACGACACCGAGGGGCGGTGCCCGTTCACTGGGCCACCGCCGTCGAACTCGAGGCGGCCGCCCGCGCCCAGCCGCATGTGTTGGCCATCCGGCGCGATGTAGGCGCGCCCGGGTTCGGGCCTCGTGCCCTGGCGGGCTACCTCGGTGCGGACCGAGGATGAGGCCGATAGCCAGCTGGCGAGGCCCTCCACGAAGCCGCCGGCGATGTGCTGCACGATCAGAATGGGCACCGGAAAGGACGCCGGGAGCGGGCCAAGCAGCTCTTTCAGCGCGACCGGACCTCCGGTCGATGCGCCGATAGCGACCAGTTCGACCGGCCGCCGCGTCTGGATGATCACCGGTGCGCGCGCCGGGCGCGCGGCCGGCGGCGATTGCATAGGCGTCGGAGTCGGCGTCGGCAGAGGCAGTCGCGTCCAGCGGCGCACCACCTTGACCTCGGCCATCAGGCGCAGCGTCTGCAACAGGGCGACGTGTTCCCCGCCGGAGACCGCGTCACTGGCTGCGTCCGGTTCGCGCACGACCGCGATCGCGCCGGCATCCATCAGCGGGAACGCCTGCTGATGGATGCTTTCGGCTCTTCCAGTGCCCACACCGACGATCGGCAGAGCACGCTCGTGCATGATGTGCTGCACCCATCCCACGGCCTGTGTGGCCGTGCTGGACAAGCCCATCAGGATCACGTCGGCCTGCTTGCGTTGGGCGAGTTCAACCGCCTGCGGCGCGGAGCTGGCGCTGCCAATCACCTGCAGCGCCGGATCCGCCTCGAGCAGCCGCTCCAGCCGCGCGCGCCGAGCCGCGGCAGCGTCCAGCACGAGCACGCGAACAGGCCGGCCGCGCATGTCAGGCGAGTTCCTCGATCGCCTGCAGCAGGCTGCCTTGCTCGAAGCTGCTCTTGACGATGTAGGCGCTGGCACCCGCCTCGGCACCGCGTTCGCGGTCGGCAGGCGAGGCAAGCGAGGTGACGAGGATCACTGGCAGTCGCGCCAGCGCCGGCTCGGCGCGGATGGCGCGGGTGAGGCCGATTCCGTCCAGGTTGGGCATCTCGATATCCGAGACCACCACGTCGAATTGGCCCCGTTTGACCATCTCCAGCGCCTCGACGCCGTCGCTGGCAATCTCCACCTGGTAGCCGGCCAGCTCCAGGATGTTCTTCAGGAGCGTGCGGGAAGTGATGGAGTCCTCGGCCAGCAGGACCGACTTGCGTACGGCGGGCAGCGCCGGGGCGATCAGCACGGCCGCGGCGCCACTGCGCGCTTCGCCTGCGGCAAGTCGCACCAGTTCAGCGGCGTTCAGGATGGCGGCCGTGGCTCCGCTCGCGACCAGCGCGGCGCCGGACACCAGCGGCAAGGCGGTGAGCTCACGGTCGACAGGCTTGGCCAGCACCTCCTGTTCCGCCCTGACCTCGTCGACCGCCACGGCCGTGATTCGCTCGCCGCAGCGCAGCACCAGGCAATGGAGGTTCTCGCCGGCTGGCCGTGCGGCAAGCCCAAGCAGGCCGGCAAGGCTCACCACTGGGACCCGCTGTTCGCCGAACGGCGCCGTGAGCTGGTTGCCGATCGTCGTCAGGTCTGGCGCGGCATAGCGCATGCAGCGTTCCACCTGCGCCGTCGGAATCAGGTACGGTTGCCCGGACGCATGCACTTCCACCACACGCAAGGTAGCCAGCGAGAGCGGCAATACCAGCCGGAAAGTCGTGCCTTGCTGCAAGACGGAGTGGACGGCGACAGAGCCGCCGAGGCGCTCCACCGTTTCACGCACGATGGCCAGGCCGACACCTCGGCCGGCAACCTGCGTCAATTCCTCCGCCGTGGAAACACCGCTGCCGAAGACCAGATCCAGCAGGTCCTGTCGCTGCGCCACCTCGGGCACCGCCACGCCGGCGGCACGCGCGGCACGCGCCAGCTTGCCTGTGTCGATGCCGGCGCCATCGTCGGTCACGGTGATCGCCACGCGGCCGCCAGCTCTTGGTTCCAGCGTGACGGAGAGCTCGCCCTTGCCGGGTTTGCCGCGACGCGCACGCACTTCGGGCGTCTCGATGCCGTGCGCGATTCCGTTCCGAAGCAGGTGCACCAGCGGCTCACGCAGTTCCTGCAGCAAGCGGCGGTCCATCTGCACGTGGTCGCCTTGCAGGCGAAGCTGCACGTCCTTGCCCTGGCTGCGCGCCAGTTCGCGCACCGTCGCGGCCAGGAATGGCCCGATCGAGGCAGCCGGCAGCAACAATGCCTTCTTGATGTTCGTGAGCAGCGCGTCGACCGCGCCATCCAGGTCGCGCCTGTCGCGCTGGCCGCCCGCCCGCAAGACCGCAAGGTGGCGCTCATGGTCGGCGAAGCCGGCGCCGTGCGGGGCCGCTGCCGTGCGCTGTGCGGCGAGGGAGGCACGGACCGCGGCGGCGTCCAGCAGCCGTTGTTCGACGCCCAGCCTCACAGCGACCAGTTCCTCCACATCCTGCAGCAACTGCTCCAGGTGGCGGACCGGGATGCGCACGCTGTCCTCACGGCTGCGCTCATGCTGCGCGTCCGACAGCGCCGGCGCCAGCTCGGGAGCAGGCTCCTGCGGCTCGCCGCCGCGCCCGAGCCCGGACGGTTCCGCGGCGTCGGGTTCGAACGTCTGCAGCCGCGACAGCAACAGCGTGAATTCGCTCGTGACTGCCTCGCCCCCGCTGCCGATGCGCCGCTCGATCGCGCCGACGGCCTCATACAAATTGTCACCAAGCGTTTGCGACCACGTCAGTTGCCCGCGTTGCAGCGCGGCGATCAGCGACTCCATCGCATGGCAGATCGCTTCGACATCCGCGCGGCCGACAGCACGGGCAGCTCCTTTCAGGCTATGCGTAGCGCGAAAAAGGATCTGCAGCACATTGGCAGCGGCTGGCACCGGTGTTCCGGCCTCCATTTCGAGCATGCAAACCTGCATCCGGTGCACATGCTCGGCCGCTTCCGCCTGGAAGATGGCGCTGAGCTTGCGGTCGAACTGGGCGTCGGTGGTGGCCATCGGGGTCCAAGGTCAGCGCTGGTAGCGATCCACCAGCGCCTTCAGGCGCAGGCCGAGGTCCTGCAGTCCCCGCGCCGCGGCTTCGGTCTGGCGGCTGGCGGCAACATTCTGGGTGCTCGCCTGGTTGATGTTGTGCATGGCGTACGCGACCTGGTCCATGCCCGCTGACTGCTGGTGCGCGGAAGCCGCGATCTGCGCCGCCGCATGCGCCGACTCCCGGATGTTCGCGGCCATCGAACGGATCGACCGTGCGGCGGCCTCCGAGCGCTCCGCGCCGTCGCGCACGGCCTTGCCCGCCTGCTCGGTCGCCATGACGGCACTGCTGGTCGCCTTCTGGATTTCACCGAGCAATGCCCGAACCTGCACCGTCGCCTGTTTCGACTGCTCGGCCAGGCTGCGGATCTCCTGGGCGACAACGCGAAACCCGGCGCCCTCTTCGCCGGCCCGGGCCGCCTCGATCGCCGCGTTGACGGAGAGCACGTTCGACTGGTCGGCGAGGTCGTTGACGGTGGAGATGATCTCCCCGATGGCCATGCCCTGGTCGGTCAGGCGCAGGATGCTCTGCGCCACCGAATCCATCTGTTGCTGGATCTGCTGCATCGCCTGAATCGAGTTTTCCATGGCGTGCAGCCCGCTGGCGGAACTCTGGGCCGAGTGGTCGGCTGCTTCCTGCACCTGCGCGGCCTTGTCCGACGTCACCTTCGCCGTCTGTTTGACTTCCTCCGCGGTGGCGGACGTCTCCGCCACGGCCGATGCGCTTTGCGCCGAACCGGCGGCCACCTGCGCGGTGGAGACCGTGATCTCGCTGGCCGAGGACGCGAGTACCGCGACCCCGTCGCCGAGCTCAGCCATCATGTCGCGCAGGCGCTCGATCATGTCCGCGAAGGTGCGGGTCAGCACGCCCGTCTCGTCGCGCCGCAGGCTGCGCGGCACTTCGACGGTGAGATCGCCGGCCGCCAGTCTCTGCGCCGCCGCAGAGAGTGCCTGGAGCGGGGCCGCCAGCACGTTGGCAAGCAGCAGCGTGAGCGCCAGCGCCATCACCAGCGTCAGCCCCCCGATCCCGACCAGCCAGCGCGTCGTGGCGACGGCCTCGCGTTCGGATGCCTCTACCGACGCTGCCGCGCTGCGTACCGAGTACGCCACCAGCTCGTCGGCGATCGCGCCCAGTCGCACGTCCCGCTCGCGCTGCATGCCCTGGTACAGCGTGCGCGCCTCCGCAGCGGCCCCCTTGGCGAGCAGCGGCAGGATCTGCGTCTCGCGCACCTGGTTCGATGCAGTCTGCACGGCTTCGAACTCGCGCAGCAGGTCGCGCCTGGCTTCGATGCTGCCTTGGCGCTGCGCTACCCTGCGCACATCGCTCTCCACTTCCCGGTGATCGGCGCGCACGCGTTCGCGCAGGCGCTCGGCATCGTGCGCATCGGTGGCCAGCATCAACTGCGCCACGCTCGCGCGAATCGAGTGGTTGGTGGCGCGGATGTCCTTCAGGTCGGCCACGTTGGCCATATCCACGGAGAGCAGTGTCCGCTGGGCGTCGCGCATCTGGTGCAGCGCGTGGTAGGCGAACGCGATCGCCGCCGCCGCCAAGAGCACCATGAGCGCGAAGGCAGAAAACAACTTGTTGTGGGTCGACAGGTTCAGGTAGCGTTGCATGGAGCGGATGTCGTTGGTGTTCAGGGAAGTTCGGGGCGTGCGACGCTGGCGGGACGCAGGGCCAGCAGCCGCTGCGTATCCAGCAGCAGGTCGCCGTGCGACGTGACCCCACCGACCAGGTCGGAGCGGGCGTTGTCGAGGTTGGCAGCACGGTGCAACGCATCGGCTACCCGGATGGCATCAAGCCCGCGAATGTCGTCGACCCCGACGCCGAAGCACGCGTCGTCGCGGCCGATCACCGCCAGGTGACGCGGCACAGTCGCAGCCAAGCCGAGGATCTGCGCCAGGTCGAGCACCGGCAGCATGCGCCCGGCGAGGCTTGCGACCCCGAGCACATGGCGCACCGCGAACGGCAGCGGCGCGACCGCGCGGTGCTGGCGGACTTCGCGGACGCACGCGAGTTCGATCACGATCCCCTGCCCGCCAATGGTCAGCCGCAACACATCCACCAGACCCTGGGCGGGCGCTGGCTCCGGCCGTGCCAGCGCGGCGGCGCGGCGGCGCAGGATGGTCGCGGCGTCCGCGGCCGGCAAGTCGCTGCCCATCACACGCCACCGTCTCGCAGGCGGATCACACGCTCGAGTTCTCCGGCCGTCACGCCACCGCTGCCGGCAATGACTTCCTCCTTCGGCAAGGACTCCAGGTGCGCACGCGCCGCCGCGAAATGCCGCTCACTGGCGGCAACCTTTCCCTGGCGCGCTGCGATGCTGCCGAGTGCAAAGCGCGAGAGCACATGGTCGGGCGCGAGGAACAGCGCGCGCTGCAGGGCCGTGATCGCCTCGTCGATGGCGCCGCGCTCCGAGAGGATGCAAGACAGCAGGTAGGGCCACTGCGGGTCCAGCTTGTCGTTCGCCATGGCGGCTCGGCATCGCGTTTCCTCGTCGTCCGCCGCCGGCTCGGCGGCCTCGATCCGGAGCGCCGACGCGGCTGCGGCGGCCGGGGGCGAGCGGCGGCGCGGCCGGCTGGCCGGCAGCGGCTCCGGCTTTTCGACGGCCGGCGGCGCCGCGCGGCGCAGGGCGATCAGGCCGCCGGACATGGCCACCGTCATGCCAGGCACGCCGCCGGCGGGAATCTCCACCGGGTTGGTGACCAGCCAGCCGCCTTCGGCGAGCGCCTCCCGCAGCCGCTGCAGGACTGCAGCACGGCGGGCCGGTGCGAAGTACATGAGGACGTTGCGGCAGACGATGAGATCCATGGCCGCGGCGGCGGCCGGGAAGGCACGGTCGGTGACGAGGTTCAGCGGCTCGAAGCGCACCCGCTCGCGCAGGCCAGGGTGCACCTCGTGGAGACCGCCGGGGCGCGGCCGAAGCCAGCCGGCGGCGGCCTCGGGCATGCCGCCCCGCAGCGACCACGGACCATAGACCCCGGCCCGTGCCCGCTCCAGCGCGCCCGCGTTCAAGTCCGTGGCCAGGATGGTCATGCGCCAGTCGCGCCAATCCGGCAGCAGGTTTGCCACCAGCATGGCAAGGGAGTACGGCTCCTCTCCCGTCGCGCAGCCGGCGCTCCAAAGGCGGAGTTCGCGCGTGCTGGCGCGGCGCGCTGCCGCCAGGGGCGCGAGCACCTGCTGCGCGAGCTGGTCGAACAGCAGCGGGTCGCGGAAGAAATAGGTCTCCCGCACGCCCAGGCAATCGGCCAGTACTTCCCGCTCGGCCGCGCCGCAGGCTCCCTGGACCAGCCGTTCCGCGCACGCGCGCGCATGCGACAGGCCGAGCCGGACGGCAGCCGCGTCCAGGCCGCGCTGCAGGTCCAGCCACTGGCCCGGCGGGAAATGCAGCCCGATCTGCGCTTCGACCCAGCGGCTCGCGGCGTCCCACAGGCCATCGCCGGGGCCGTCACGCATGGCGCTGGAGCGAAATGGCGCGCTCCAGCGCCATGAACCGCTTCAGATCGTGGACCAGCGTCATGCGGTCGCCAGTGGTGGCGACGCCGCGCACGCCAGCCGCATCGAAAGAGAACGCCGCTGGCGGGGCAGCTGGCTCCTCGTCGAGGATACCGAGCACCTCGTCAGCCGTGAAGGCGAAGCGGCACGGTTCACGCGTGAGCACCATCCGGTCGGACGGTTGCATCGACCGCCCATGCAGGCCGAGCAGACGTCGCATGTCATACACCGGTACCGTCTCGCCAGCGATGTCGACGATGCCGAGCAGGCACGCCGGTGCGCCGGCCACCGGCGTGACGGCCACCGTGCGGATGACGCGATCGATGTCGTGCAGCGGGAAGGCCACCCTGACTTCATCGAAGCCGAGGTGAATCAAATACTGGACCTTCATCGCGACCGACAGCCTGGACTTCCAAAGTGGCCGCGATGGTAGCGCCATGCAATCGTTTGATGAAGATCAATTTTTCGCCGGCTGCACGTGCGGGGTCGCGCTGCACACGAATGGAACAACATTTGTCTGAATGGATGGAAGAAATGCAACCATTCAACTTCAAAGGCGGCCCAAGAAACCTTGCCCGCAGGAGGGAAGCTCAGCGGTTGATGGGGCCTGCATCGTTGGTATTCGTCGCGGCTGGACGTTAAGCATTTGTCCTAAACGGCGGCCGACCTCTGTCCTAACGCCACGGCGCGGCGCACTGGTCTGATCGACCACTGCACACGCACTGCTTGTGCGAGGGAGATGAAGTAATGCGTATTGCCACGTCGTTCCGCACCCGCGGGTTTTCGCTGCGCTGCCTGCTCACCTGGTTCGGCCTGGGCCCGCGCCCGGAAGCGCAACCACAGGTACTGCCGTCGCGCCCGCGCCCGGTGCCAGGGCAGTCCCAGCCGATCGATCGGAGCGCCGTCCTTGCGCGGGGGGACGAGCTGATGCGCCGCTATCGCGCGAGCGGCCTGCCGGTGACCGTGCTGGTGTTCGAACTGCACGACCTGCCAGAACTCGAGTGCGTCTTCGGCGCGCCCGCGGCACGCAGCGCGATGGCACGAGCCGCGGCCAAGTGGCAGCGAATCGCCGGCGCGAGCGGGCTGGTACTGCGCACGTGCCCGACGACGCTCGCGGTGCTGCTGCCCGACCGGCGACGAGAGGAGACACTGGACTTGATGCGCCTCGGTTTTGGCCAGCCCTGCTCACTCGAGATCGAGACCGGCGGTGAAGAGATCGTGCTGATCCCCGAGTATGCGATTCGCGTGGTGCGCACCGAGAACGACACGCTGGCCCAGGTCACCGAGTCGCTGCGCCGCGAAATCCAGGCGGCCCGAACATTCGAGCAGCAGCGCCGCGACTGGCTGCAGCGGGAGCGCGAATCCCATTCGAAGCCCATGGAACTGCCGGATCCGGTCCAGGAACTGCTGCCGGTGCGGCGGCCCGCGGTCCGCAGCGAGCCCTACCCGCGCATCCCGGCCACCATGCCGGCGCCGCTGTTAAGGTGACGAGGGAAGGGGCGCGTAAACCCGCATGCAATTGCGCGTGCACCCGATTTCGCTGCGCAGACCCAGCGCCTCTCCCAGGTACCTTCCCGTCCGTCCTCCCTTCGCCTTCGCCACCTCCTGCGGCCGCCCCTGCGCCACGATGCTGCCGCCATCGCGCCCGGCCCCCGGCCCGATGTCGACCACCCAATCGCTTTGCGCGACCACGCGCATCTCGTGCTCCACGACGATCACGGTGTTGCCTTCGTCGACCAGCCGCTGCAATTGCGCGAGGAGGCGGTCCACGTCGGAAGGGTGTAGTCCCGTGGTGGGTTCGTCCAGCACGTACAGCGTGTCGCCGCGGTGGGCGCGCTGCAGCTCGGTGGCGAGCTTGATCCGCTGCGCCTCGCCGCCCGAGAGCTCGGTGGCGGGCTGCCCCAGGCGCAGGTAACCCAGGCCGATGTCCTGCAGCACCTGCAGCGGACGGGCGACGGCGGGCTCGGCGGCGAAGAACTCGCCGGCTTCGCTGACGGTCATGCCGAGCACCTGGGCGATGCTCTTGCCGTTCCAGGCGATCTCCAGCGTTTGCGCGTTGTAGCGCGCGCCGTGGCAGTCGGGGCAGGGCGCGTACACGCTCGGCATGAACAGCAGTTCCACCATCACGAAGCCTTCGCCTTCACAGGTGGCGCAACGGCCCTT
>Ga0255338_1004693_pt1 | contig 13697 bp, 13 predicted proteins | sample MeOH1_35cm_T4_19_FD_203715 | JGI IMG/M metagenome (GOLD analysis project Ga0255338, IMG submission 203715) | Sandy soil microbial communities from University of British Columbia, Vancouver, Canada - MeOH1_35cm_T4_195 | ecosystem: Engineered > Artificial ecosystem > Sand microcosm > Unclassified ...
CATCATCTCAACGACGAGAGGAGAGAGCGATGCGGCTCTCGACGAGGGCGAAGGTCCTTCCCGTAGCACTGGTGACGCTGTCCGCGCTCGCGCTGGCTGCGTGCGGTTCCTCCGGCCCTGGCGACACGGGAACCGAGGGCGGGGGCGAGGCCTCCGCCACGGCGGGTGGTGGCGCCGCCGGTGGCGAGGCGAGCGCGTGGGCCCTGACCGGCGGCGTCCACGAGATCATGTGGAAGAAGTCGTTCGAGGACTGGAACGCGGCCCACCCCGACAAGGCGATCAAGGTCGACTGGTTCGCCAACGACGCCTACAAGGAGAAGATCCGCACCGCGATCGGGTCCGGCTCGGCGCCGACGCTCGTGTTCGGGTGGGCCGGCGGCCTGATGCAGGAGTACATCGACGCCGGGTCGATCGTCGACCTGACCGGCAAGGTGGACCAGATCAACTCGAAGATCCTGCCCTCCGTCGTCGGGGTCGGCACCGTCGACGGCAAGGTCTACGGCGTCGCGAACTCCCAGAGCCAGCCGGTGGTCCTGTACTACAACAAGGACGTCTTCGACGCGGCCGGCGTGCAGCCGCCGACGACGTGGGCGGACCTGCTCTCGCTGGTCGACACCTTCAAGGCGCAGGGCACCATCCCGATCGCGCTCGCCGGCGGCTCCAAGTGGCCCGAGCTGATGTGGATCGAGTACCTCGTCGACCGTGTGGGCGGGCCCGACGTGTTCGCGAAGATCGCCGCCGGCGAGAAGGACTCCTGGTCCGACCCGGCGGTCGCACAGGCGCTGACCTACATCCAGGACCTGGTCAACGCCGGCGCCTTCGGTCAGGGCTTCTCCACCGTCGTGGCCGACGACAACGCCGACGACGCGCTGCTGCACACCGGCAAGGCCGCGATGCTGCTGCAGGGCAGCTGGGCCTACGGCGCGTTCAAGGCCGACGCCCCCGACTTCGTCAGCTCCGGGAAGCTCGGCTTCGCCAACTTCCCCAGCGTGCCGGACGGGAAGGGCGACCCGAAGGACACGGTCGGCAACGCGGCCAACTACTGGTACATCTCGTCGTCCGCGTCCGAGAAGGCGCAGGCCGACGCGCTCGAGTACCTCAACTCCGTGGTGTGGGACGACACCTACACCCAGACCCTGATCGACAACGGCGGCATCCCCCCGATCGCCGGCCTCGAGGACAAGCTCGCGGCCTCCGACGACGCGGCCTTCCTCACCTACGGCTACTCCCTGGTGAAGGACGCCCCGGCGTTCACGCTCTCGTGGGACCAGGCGCTGCCGTCCGACCAGGCGCAGGAGCTGCTGAGCAACCTGGACCAGGTGTTCCTGGGCCAGATCACGCCGCAGCAGTTCGTCGACAACATGAACGCGACCCTCTGACATGACGTCCGGGTTCGAGCCCGGTGCGGCGGGCGACCGCCGCACCGGGCCCGGCCGGGAGGCGTCGACCCTCGACCTCCCGGAGCCGGGTCCACAGCGGGCGCACGCGGTCACCAGTGACGGCCGGTCTCACGGGCCGAACCCCATCATGGTGATCCCGGCACTGGCGTTCTTCGTCTTCTTCGCGATCGTCCCGCTGTTCGCGGTCGTCGCCCTGTCCTTCACCGAGTGGGACGGCCTCAAGGACCCGGTGTGGGCCGGCCTGACCAAGTGGCAGGAGACGCTCAGCGACGCGCGCACGCTCAACGCGGCGCGGCTCAGCCTGATCGTCATGGTGGCGACCTGGGCGATCCAGGCGCCGATCAGCCTGCTGCTCGGCGTGTTCATGGCCGGTCACCAGAAGTACCGGAACGTCCTGTCGGTGCTCTACTTCCTGCCGCTGGTGTTCTCCGCCGCCGCCGTCGCGATCGCCTTCAAGAAGCTCCTCGACCCGAACTTCGGGTTCGCCCAGGCGCTCGGCCTCACGTGGCTGAACCTCGACTGGTTCGGCAAGCCCGGCCTGGCGCTGACCATCGTGCTGGTGGTCATCGCGTGGATCTTCATCCCGTTCCACTCGCTGCTGTACCAGGCGGGCGTCCGGCAGATCCCGCAGTCCCTGTACGAGGCGGCGATGATCGACGGCGCCAACGGCTGGCGCCGGTTCTGGAGCATCACCATCCCTCAGCTGCGCTACACGATCATCACGTCGTCGACGCTGATGCTCGTCGGCTCGCTGACGTACTTCGACCTCATCTACGTGATGACCCAGGGCGGGCCCGGCAACGCCACCCGCATCCTGCCGGTGGACATGTACCTCATCGGGTTCCGGTCGTTCGACATGGGGCACGCCAGCGTCATCGCGGTGATCCTCGTCGCCGTCGGCCTGGTGCTGTCGATCACCCTCAACCGGGTCAGCGGTGCCAACCGCATGGAGAGCCAGATGGAGGGCATGTGATGGCCGCCCGCACCCGCCCCAACGTCGTCGGCGGCACCCTGGGCTGGCTCTGGCTGGTCTTCGTGCTGGTGCCGATCTACTACATCGTCGTCACCAGCCTGCGGGACCGGTCGACGTTCTGGACCGAGAACCCGCTGCTGCCCCCGGCACACCCGACCCTGCGTGCGTACGGCACGGTGCTCGAGAACCGCTTCATGCTCTACTTCGGCAACAGCGCGATCATCACGGTGGCGACCACCGCCATCGTGGTGACCATCTGCCTCATGGCGGCGTACTACATCGTGCGCAGCCGGACCAGGCTGGCGCAGCGCAGCTTCTCGCTGATCCTGCTGGGGCTGGCGATCCCGCTCCAGGCGACGATCATCCCCGTCTACTACATGATCACGCGCCTGCACCTGTACGACACCTTGCTGGCGCTGATCCTGCCGTCGGTGGCGTTCGCGGTGCCGATCACCGTGCTGATCCTCGTCAACTTCGTGCGGGACGTCCCCAGGGAGCTGTTCGAGTCCATGCGCGTGGACGGCGCGGGCGACTGGCGGATGCTGGGTCAGCTGGTGCTGCCGCTGGCCCGCCCGGCGATCATCACCGTCGCCATCTACGACGCCCTCAACGTGTGGAACGGCTTCCTGTTCCCCCTGGTGCTCACGCAGAGCACCGCCACGCGGGTGCTGCCGTTGTCGCTCTGGACGTACCAGGGCGAGTTCCAGACGGATACGCCGGCCGTGCTGGCGGCGGTGGTGCTGTCCGCGCTGCCGATCGTCGTCGCGTACGTGCTCGGCCGCCGCCAGCTGGTGAGCGGACTGACCGCCGGCTTCGGCAAGTAGCCCTTCCCTTCGCCTTCCAGGAGTGTCATGTCCGCCACGTCGTCGTCCGATGCTGCCCGCGTACCGGCCGAGGGCCGGCCGTGGACCGACCCGGCGCGCCCGGTCGGCGAGCGCGTCGAGCTGCTGCTGGCGGCGATGACGCTCGATGAGAAGCTCGCGCAGCTCGGCAGCTTCTGGCCCCGCGACCGGCGGGACCAGGCCGACGACTTCGGCGACACGGCGCCGCTGGAGCACGAGGTGTCCGGCGCGCGGACGGACTTCGAGGCGGCGGCCCGGCACGGCCTGGGCCACGTCACGCGCGCGTTCGGCAGCACGCCCGTCACGCCGACGGCGGGCCTCGAGGGGATGCGGCGCATGCAGCGCTTCCTCGTCGAGCGGACCCGGCTCGGCATCCCGGCGATCGTCCACGAGGAGAGCCTCACCGGCTTCACCACCCTCGGTGCGACGGTCTACCCGGTGCCGCCGGCGTGGGGGGCGACGTTCTCCCCGGACCTGGTGCGGCGGATGGCGGCCGCGATCGGCGCCGACCTGCGCCGCGTCGGCGCCCACCAGTCGCTGTCCCCGCTGCTCGACGTGGTGCGCGACTACCGGTGGGGCCGGGTCGAGGAGTGCATCGGGGAGGACCCGTACCTGGTCGGGACGCTGGGCAGCGCGTACGTGCAGGGGCTGGAGCAGGAGGGCGTGGTGGCCACGCTCAAGCACTACGCCGGCTACTCGGCGTCCCGGGCCGGGCGCAACCACGCGCCCGTGCCGATCGGCCGCCGCGAGCTGAACGACGTGATCCTGCCGCCGTTCGAGATGGCCGTCCGGGAGGGCGGCACCCGCTCGGTGATGAATTCGTACTCGGACGTGGACGGCGAACCGGCCGCCACCAGCCGCTACCTGCTCACCGAGGTGCTGCGGGACCGCTGGGGCTTCCAGGGCACGGTGGTCTCCGACTACTGGGCGATCACCTTCGTCCACACCATGCACAAGGTCGCCCAGGACCTGGCCCACGCCGGCGCCGCCGCGCTGCGCGCCGGGATCGACGTCGAGCTGCCGGAGACGCAGGCGTACGCCGCGATGGCGAGCCTGGTCGAGTCCGGCGAGCTCGGCGTGGACGTGGTGGACACGGCCGTGCGCCGCGTGCTGCGGCAGAAGGTCGAGCTGGGCCTGCTCGACGAGGGCTGGGAGCCCACGGACGTCGACGGCGCGACGGTGGACCTCGACCCGCCGGGCAACCGGGCGATCGCCCGCGAGCTGGCGGAGCAGTCGGTGGTGCTGCTGGCCAACCGCTCCGGCGTGCTGCCGCTGGCGCCCTCCGGGACCGTGGCGCTCGTCGGGCCCACGGCCGGCGAGGTGCGCACCCTGTTCGGCTGCTACTCGTTCCCCAACCACGTGCTCAGCCGGTTCGGCGAGACCGACCTGGGACTGCCGGTGACCTCCCTCGCGGACGCGATCGTCGCCGAGCTGCCCGGCGTCCGGGTCCGGCAGGCGGCCGGGGCGCAGATCATGTCCGACGACATCACCGGGATCCCGGAAGCCGTCGCCCTGGCCCGCGAGGCCGACGTCGCCGTGGTGACCGTCGGCGACATCTCCGGCATCTTCGGCTTCGGCACCTCCGGCGAGGGCTGCGACGCACCGGACCTGCGGCTGCCCGGCAGCCAGCACGCGCTGGTCGAGGCGGTGCTCGGCACCGGTACCCCGACGGTGCTCGTCGTCGTCTCGGGACGGCCCTACGCGCTCGGCGCGTACGCCGAGCGTGCGGCGGCGATCGTCCAGGCCTTCCTGCCCGGCGTCGAGGGCGCCGGCGCGGTGGCCGGCGTGCTGTCGGGCCGGGTCAACCCGAGCGGCCACCTCCCGCTGGGGATCCCGCGCGGCCCGGGCGGCCAGCCGGGCACCTACCTGGCGCCGATCCTCGGCCGGTTCAGCCGCGGCGTCACCACCCAGGACCCCTCACCGCTGTTCCCGTTCGGGCACGGGGAGTCGTACACCACCTTCGCGTACGACGACCTGACGCTGGACGCGGCTCGCATCCCGGCCGACGGCACGCTGCAGGTCGCCGTGACCGTCCGCAACGCGGGCGCCCGGGCCGGACAGGACGTGGTCCAGCTCTACCTGTCCGACGACTACGCGCAGGTGACCCGCCCGGAGCGCTGGCTGGCCGGGTTCGCGCGGGTGTCGCTCGAGCCGGGCGCCGCCGCGCGGGTGCGGTTCACCCTGCACGCGGACGTCACCAGCTTCACGGGCGTGGACCACGTGCGGATCGTCGAGCCGGGCACCTTCACGGTGGCCGTCGGTCACTCCAGCGAGGAGCTACCGCTCACCTCGTCGTTCGCCATCACGGGCGACGTCCGGCCGGTGGGAGACCGCCGGGTGCTCAGCGTCCCGGTGGCGGTGGAACCGATCGGCTGAGCCATGGCTGCCGCGGCGTCGTCGAGCTCGGCGGCGTCGTCGGGCACGTCGAACTTGTCGGGCAGCGCCTCCGGGCGCCGTCCCGCGGCCTCGTCGGGCCGGACCAGCGCCCGGACCGTCCAGCCCAGCAGCACGACGAGCGCGCCGTTGCGCGCCGCGAGCAGCAGCGTGGTCCCGGCGCCGCCGTAGGTGATCTCGCCGTAGAGCCACGGGAACACCACCTGCGTCGCCGCGCCCACGGCGAGCACCAGGCCGGCGGTGCGCCGCCATCCCGGCAGGCCGATCGCGAGCGCCACCACCACCGGCCCGGTCAGCCAGCTGATGTACTGCGGCGACCCCACCTTGTTGAACACCAGCATGGCGAGCGTCACCAGCAGCGCGCCGCGGACCAGCACCTCCGAGCGTGCGGTCCGGTCCGTCCACAGCCGCCGGCCCAGCCGCCGGCGGCGCCACCACAGCAGCGCCACCGCGACCATCAGGCCGATCGCGAAGAGCCCACCCAGCAGGTCGGCCATCTGCGTGGCACCCAGGCCGCGCAGCTCCCAGCTGCCGATGTCGTCGTTGAACCACCGCTCGATGCGCGGCGTCAGCAGCGCCGCGAGCACCCACGGCGTGGCGCCGACAGCCTCGATCTGCAGCCCGCGCGCGCTCTGCTCGGTGAGGAACGAGGCGACGGTGTCACGCCCGCCCACGGCGATCACCGTGCCGGCCACCAGCGCGCTCGTCGCGATCGCCGGGGCGGCGACGTCGCGCCAGGGGCGACGCGAGACGAGGAACAACGAGGCCACCAGCCCGCCCGGTGCCACCTTGATCCACGCACCGACGGTGAGCAGGAACGAGGCGACCGCCGGCCGGTCGAGGCCCCACAGCAGCCCGACGACAGCGAGCGGCACGACGATCGCGTCCAGCCGGCCGACGGCGATGGGGCCGAGGAGCAGCAGGAACGCCGTCCACCACCACCCCGCGACCACGCCGTGCCGGCGGCGCAGCAGCACCGCGAAGGCCGCCGCGTCCAGTGCCGTCACCATGAGGCACCACGCGACGGCGTAGCCGGCGCCATAGCCGAGGCCGCCCACCCCCGCGAGGATCATGGGCAGCAGCGCACCTGCCGGATACACCCAGGCGGCGTCGATCGACGGCCACTGGCCCGTGTGCACGCCCAGCCACACCCAGTACCGGTAGAGGTCCAGGTCCCAGAAGGCCGCCTTGGGGATCATCAGCACACCGACGATGCCGATCCACACGTGGACGGCCAGGAAGGCGGTCCAGACCAGGGACGGTCGGCGCAACCGGGACAGGTCGATCTCCTCGAAGGGGTGACGCGGCACCGGTCCACCGTACGGGAGTCCGGTGTCGGGCGCGCGATGCGCCCGCGAGGGGCCCCGGACTCAGTAGTGTTCCCTCGGCCCTGCGCGGGCGGGGTCATCTCTCGAGGAGGAGACATGGCCGGACTGCAATGGGGTTGGCGCGTCCACGGCACCGGACGCACCGTCACGCCGGGGGAGGTGGTCGCTCCGGACGAGCGGCTCACCTGGCCCCGCACCGTCGGTATCGGGCTGCAGCACATCATCGCGATGTTCGGCGCGACGGTGACCGTCCCCTTGATCACCGGCTTCTCGGTGCAGACCACGCTGTTCTTCTCGGCGATCGGCACCATCGGATTCCTGCTGATCACCGGCAACAGGCTGCCGAGCTACCTGGGCTCGTCGTTCGCGTTCCTCACGCCCATCGCGGCGGCGAAGGCGTCCGGGGTCAGCCCGGAGGAGGGCCTGCAGATCGCGGTCGGCGGCATCCTCGCCACCGGCATCCTGCTCGCGCTCGTCGGCGTCATCGCCCACCTGGCCGGCACCCGGTGGATCGAGGTGCTGATGCCGCCGGTGGTGACCGGCACCATCGTCATGATCATCGGCTTCAACCTCGCCGGGGCGGCGTGGGGCTCGTGCGACGCGGAGGGGACCAGCTGCACCGGGTTCCGGTCCTCGCCGATCACCGCGAGCATCACCACGCTTGCGATCGTGCTCATCGCCGTGCTATTCAAGGGCATCGTCGGGCGGCTGGCGATCCTGCTGGGGGTGCTCGTCGGCTACGTCGTGGCGCTGATCCGCAGCGAGGTGGACTTCGCGGGTGTCACGGCCGCCGACTGGGTGGGCTTCCCCACCTTCGTCGGCCCGAAGCTCTCGCTGAGCGTGGTCGGCCTGTTCCTGCCGGTGGTGCTGGTGCTCATCGCGGAGAACATCGGGCACGTGAAGTCGGTCGCGGCGATCACCGGGCGCAACTTCGACGACGTCACCGGCCGCGCGCTCCTCGCCGACGGCGTCGCCACCACCATCGCGGGCCTCGGCGGCGGCTCCGGCACCACCACGTACGCCGAGAACATCGGCGTCATGGCGGCGACGCGCGTCTACTCGACCGCCGCCTACTGGGTGGCCGGGCTCGGCGCCTTCGTGCTGTCCCTGTGGCCCAAGTTCGGCGCCGCGGTGCAGACCATCCCGCAGGGCGTGCTCGGCGGGGCGACCACCATCCTCTTCGGCATGATCGGCCTGCTCGGGGCCCGGATCTGGATCCAGAGCAAGGTGGACTTCTCCCGCCCCGAGAACCTGATGCCCGCGGCGATCGGCCTGATCGTCGGCATCGCCAACTTCACCTGGGCGCGCGGCGACCTGCAGTTCGGCGGCATCGCGATCGGCACGGTGGCGGCGATCGGCCTGTACCACCTGATGCGGTGGCTCGGCCGGGTGCGCGGCACGTCGCTGGAGCCGGCCAGCCCGGCGTCGGCGCCCGCCGGCGACGAGCCGGCGGTGCTGCACGACGAGCCCGCGCCGCGGATCTGACGCTCGCAGGCCCGCCCCCGGCGGGCCCGGCCACGACGCGGCCGGCCGGTCCTTGGAGGACCGACCGGCCGCGTGCGGTCGTCGCGTCAGGCGGTCGGCGTGGGTGGGGGCTCGGTGGCCCCGGCCGTCGGCGGGGTGCTGGCGCCGGGCTGGATGTACTGGTCGTACGGCATGCAGCCCGGCGCGCCCACGAGCGGCTGGGTCGGGTCGAGGCCCACGGTCTCCGGCGCCTTGAGCGTGAGGAACGCGGACCCGAGGGTGATGTCCACCGAGGTGTCGGTGCGTGCGTCGAGGAAGAAGTCCGGGTGGTCCACGTGCGCCGCGAGCGTCAGCGCCTGGGCGATGCCGGCGGGGCCGAACGAGATGCGCGCCGTCCCGGTGAAGGAGCTGACGGCGTTGGTGGTGACGCCGGGGAGGAACCCGCGGGCGACCAGCGCGTCCGAGGTGGTCTTGGCCAGCCCGCTGGTGCCCGCGCCGTTGTAGACGTTGACGGTGATGGTGTTCGCCGCGACAGGCAGCGTCCCCGCCGGCGGGCAGGGCACCGGCCGCTGGGTGGGGGTGGGGGTGGGCTCCAGGGCGAACTCGCGGGACGTCCACGGGAGGTCGAGGTTGCCGGTGTACACGGCCGCGGCGGTGACGAACGCCAGCGCGAGGAACGCCACCAGCACGCCGAAGATCACGGCCTGCCGCTCGTGCATGTGGCGCCGGCGCAGCTTGCGGGCGCGATCGGCGTCGCTCACCGGCAGGCTCACTCGATCACCAGCACCCGCGCGTGCAGGGTCGGCCGCTGCTGGAGCGCGGCGCGCACGGCACGGTGGAGCCCGTCCTCGAGGTACAGCACACCCCGATACTGCACGACGTGCGCGAAGAGGTCGCCGTAGAACGTGGAGTCGTCGGCGAGCAGCGCGTCGAGGTCCAGCGTGCGCTTGGTGGTCACCAGCTCGTCCAGCCTCACCTGACGCGGTGGGACCTCGGCCCACTCCTTGGTGGTGGTGAGCCCGTGGTCCGGGTATGGCCGGCCGTCCCCCACAGCCTTGAAGATCACGGACGCGAGTCTAGGGTGAAGCGGCCCGGCGCTCCCTCCGACCGTGGCATGACCGGCGAGCGTCACGCACCACGCCGCTGGGCCACCTGCGCACGGTCGCGGATGCCCCGCAGCATCTTCTGGCTCATGGCGAAGCTGACCACCGCGACGGGTTCCACCAGCGCGGCGGCCCAGGGGCGCGTGTAGCGGTAGCGCTCACGCACGACGAGCCGTGTGCCGCCGTCACGGCCCGGCCGCAGCACGAACGCCCAGGTGAAGTCGTACGGCGCGGGCCGCCCGCCCGGTTCCGCGGCGCCGCGCAGCACCAGGGCCCGTCCGGGGTCCACCCGGGCGACGTGCAGCGCAACCTCGGGCGCGAGCCGCACCTCGTCGCCCACCTGGACGTCCTGCCACTGGGGCTCCACCCGGTGCGCCGAGTGGATGTCGCAGCCGATGAGGTTCTCCAGCGCGTCGTAGGAGTAGAAGCCGCCGCGGCCCTGACCCAGCTGGGCCAGCCACGGCCACACGGCCGCCGGCGGCGCGTCGATCCCGATGCTGCGGGTCGCGACCAGCCGGGGGTGGGTGATCAGCTCGTCACCGGGCAGCCGGGCGTCGAGCTCGTCCTCCGTCGAGCCGAAGTTGAGCATCCACGTGCGCACCACCGGGAGGCTCAGACCGGCGGCGAACGCGACGGCCGCGACGACGGTGCGGCGCGGCGGCGGAGGCGGCGGGGGAGGCAGCAGCTCGTTCGGGCGCGGCAGGAGGTCCGACGGACGCAGACGACGGGCCATGTCCGCAGTGGATCACCCCAGGCCCCGGCCCATCGCGGGCCGAACGTCCCCGCCGGCGGCTCAGGAGGGCTCGGCGTCCCCGTGGTCGAGCGCGCGCCGCAGCGTCGTCGTCCAGCCGCCGGACCGGTCCACGACGAAGCAGAACTCGTTGCCCTCCGGGTCCTGGAGCACCACGTACCCGTCGCCGTCCTGGTTGAGCTCGCCGTTGCCGGTGCGCCGTGCGCCGAGCGACTCGGCCCGGGCCACCGCGGCGTCGGCGTCGGCCACCTCGATGTCGAGGTGCAGCCGGTTCTTGGGCGACTGCTTCGGCTCCGGCACCTTCTGGAACCCGAGCGGCACGGGGTCGGCGTCCACCACGGCCCAGCCGGCGTCGACCGACCCCCACCGGGTCTGGAGGATCTCGGCCCAGAACCGCGCCAGCCCGGCGGGGTCGGCGCAGTCGATCACCATTTCCTGCACGCGGATGCCCATGCCGGAACGCTAGCCCGCGCCTCCGAAGCCGGCCGCCGCACCCCGGCGGCTACCTGCCCGCCGCGAAGAGGAGCTCGAACCGCTCGCAGACCACCAGCGCGTCGTGGCTGAAGACGCCCTCCGGCGTGGTGCGGCGCCAGAAGGCCTCGTGGTCACGGCGCCAGGACTCCAGCGTGGCGTCCCCCTCGCCCTCGGCGTGGGCATGCTCGGCGGTGACCTCGTGGAACGGCACCACGGTGACCGACCGCGTGCGGATCAGTGCCGCGGGCCGGCCCCGGCCGTCGAGGATGATCGACAGGTCACCCTTCGCCGGGATCGACTCACCGGCCTGCCGGTACTCCCACGCGAGGGCCGCGGTGCCGGTCTTGCTGCCCACCAGCACCAGCGCGAGAAGCTCGTCGGCCAGCTCGGGGCTGTCGCCGAAGGACCACGCGGGCGGCGGCACGTTGTCCGGCCAGTCCTCGCCCATGTAGACGGGGACGTGGCCCTGCCGCGTGTGCAGCCGCGCGACTTCCCAGAACGCACGGATCCGCTCGGCCTGGGCCTCGTCGGGCAGCGCCGGCTCGGGTCCGGCGGACCCGGGTCCGTCCGACCGGCGGGTCGGGTGGGGCCGGTCGGGCCGGCCGGCGACGTCGTCGGGGTGCGGGGCCATGAACGTCCATCCTTCGTCGGGCGGGTCCGGTCGCAGGGCAGACGGTAGACCGCCAGGGGCGACGAGGGCACCGCGTCGGCCCGGGACCGCGCCCGGGTGCGGCCCGCGCACACCGGGCGAACACTCGTGCCCGACGGAACAGGAGAGAGCGATGACCGTCGAGCAGGACCTGGTGCGGGTGGAGCGTCTCGATGAGCTCGTCGAGCTGCTGGATGCGCTCGACGAGCCGGCGTACGTGCGGTTCAGCGCCGGGCCCGCCCTCGATGTGGGGCACCCGAGCATCGACGGCGAGAGCGGTCTGCTGCTGCCGGGGCTCAGCGCCAGCCGGCTGCGCGCCGAGCCGTGGTGGGACCGGCCGGCGCGCGAGTGGGTGGCGCGCAAGGTCTGCCAGTACGCGCACCTGGCGCGCGACGGGCGGTTCGCCTGGGTGCTGACGGGCCGCGAGGTGGGCCGCGGGCCTGACAGCGAGCCGCTGCTGGCGGACGTGGTGCCGGTGGCGCGGCTCGGTGAGGCGCTGCTGGAGGAGGCGGACGCGGTGTACCGGACGGCGTTCACGCCGGGGCGGATGCCGGGCTGAGGCGGGGCGCCTGCGAGGCGGGCGAGGCGATCGTCGTGCGGTGGGGACCCCGCCGCGCGCGCTGGGTGGACTTCTCCGCGCCTGCCGCGGGAAAGTCCACCCGCTCGGGGGCGGGCGCCCGGCGAGCCGGGGCGGGGGCTGGCGTCCCGCTGTGCGCGCCGGCGCCCGACGAGCGGGTCGGCGGCCGCCGTGGTTCGCTGGAACCGGCGCCGGGACCGGGCGCGTGCCACGTCGCCGCGGAGGTTCGGGGTGGACGACGAGATGACGGCTCGACCGCCGATGGCGCGCGTCGCCGCGGCGCTCGAGGGTCGCGAGGACCTCGACGACGCGGTGCAGGCCCTCGCCGAGGCGGTGTCCGGTTTGCTGGCGGACCACCCCCGGCTCGCGGACCTGCTGCACGGCCGGCCGGTGGGTCACGCGCTGCACCCGCTGCTGACGGACCTGCCGATCGGGCTGTGGACCGGCGCGAACGTGCTCGACCTCGTCGGCGGGCGGCGCTCGCGGGAGGCGGCCGACCTGCTGCTGGGGCTGGGCATCCTGTCGGCGGTGCCGACCGTCGCCGCCGGGCTGGCCGACTGGAGCGCGGCCAACCGCCGCGTGCAGCGCGTCGGCCTGGTGCACGCCGCGCTCAACGCGGCCGGGACTCTCCTCTACGTGGCGTCCTGGCGGTTGCGGAGGCGTGACCGGCACGCGGCGGGCGTCGCCGTCGCGCTGCTCGGCGCCGGGGTGGTGACCGCCGGCAGCTACCTGGGCGGACACCTGACGCTGCGGCTGGGGTCGCCGCCGGGCGGGCTCGTCGAGTAGGGCGAGACACCGGACACGAGCCGGAGCGGGGCCATCAGCCCCGGTGGTCCTTGTCGCGGCGCGCGGTGAAGGCCAAGCTCAGGGGCCATGGGGGAGTCGGTCGTCGAGCGGGAGCTGGCGATCCGCCTGGCGGCGGCGGCGTGGCTGGATGCCGAGCGCGCCCGCGGACGCGAGATGTGGACGCAACGGCAGCTGGCGGACTTCCGGTTCCAAGGGGAGCCGCTGCCGCTGATGGACCGGCAGCGCGGGATCCGCAAGCCCGCGAGCATGGCGGCCGCGCTCTCGATCCGGACGGTGTTCACCGAGGCAGGAGGCCGGCGGCCGTACGACGACGGCACCGGACCGGACGGTCTGTTCCGCTACATGTGGCGCGGCGAGGCGCCGGAGCACGCCGAGAACCGCGCGTTGCGCGAGGCGATGCGGCGCCAGCTGCCCCTCGTCTGGTTCTACGGCTTCTCGCCGGCGCTCTACACGGCGATCTACCCCGTCTACCTGCGCGCCGAGGAGCCCGACGAGCACCGGTTCGTCGTCGCGCTCGGCGAGGAGCAGCGGATCGCACCGGTCGGCGTGGTGGACGAGGCGGTGCGCCGCTACGTCGAGCGGACCACGTGGCAGCGGCTGCACCAGCCGGCTTTCCGGGCGGGAGTGATGCTTGCGTACGAGACGCGCTGCAGCGTGTGCGCCCTGGGCCACGCGCCGCTGCTCGACGCCGCCCACATCACGCCGGACAGCGACGACCGGGGCGTGCCGCAGACGACCAACGGGCTCGCGCTGTGCAAGATCCACCACGCCGCGTTCGACGCCGGGATCCTCGGCATCCGGCCCGATCTGACCGTGCACATCCGGCGCGACGTGCTCGACGAGGTCGACGGGCCGATGCTGCGCCACGGGCTGCAGGAGCACCACAACCGACGACTGCTCGTCGTGCCGCGCTCGCGGCGGAACCTGCCTGACGC
>Ga0255338_1004694_pt1 | contig 13697 bp, 13 predicted proteins | sample MeOH1_35cm_T4_19_FD_203715 | JGI IMG/M metagenome (GOLD analysis project Ga0255338, IMG submission 203715) | Sandy soil microbial communities from University of British Columbia, Vancouver, Canada - MeOH1_35cm_T4_195 | ecosystem: Engineered > Artificial ecosystem > Sand microcosm > Unclassified ...
TGAACATCGACGACGACGGCCTCTGCCAGGTCGCCGGCCCCACCCAGGAGAAGCTGCAGATCGCCCTCAAGATGATCGGCGACCTCATCCAGACCGCCGAGGTTGGCAAGACCTACCTGGGCAAGGTCGCCAAGGTGGTCGAGTTCGGCGCCTTCGTCACCATCCTCCCTGGCCTGGACGGCCTGCTGCACGTCAGCGAGATCGCCCACCACCGCGTGAAGGACCCCGCCGACGAGCTGAGTGAAGGCCAGGAAATCATGGTCAAGTGCATCGGCATCGACGAGAAGAGCGGCAAGATCAAGCTCAGCCGCAAAGCCCTCATCCCCAAGCCCGAAGGCATGGAAGAAGAGCCCGCCAGCGAAGGCGGCGAAGAGCCCCGCCGCGAGCGGCGGCCCCGGCCCCGGCGCTAGGTTCGGGACTTCACTCCGCATGACGAAGAGGGCCTCGCATGGGGCCCTCTTCTTGTGTGAGGGGAAGGAATCGAAGCATTTCGCCTGTCGTTCCATGGACATTCGCGCCCAGCGGACTATACTCCGTATTTAGAGGCTAAATACGGATCATGTTCCATAGACTACTTAACTTCCCCATAAACAAAAGCTGCTTCATCTTCGGGGCCCGGGGCACCGGGAAAAGCACCCTGTTGCGGGCCACCCTGCCCCAAGCGACCACCGTGGTTTTCAACCTGTTGGAAGCCGACACCGAAGACCGCTTGGCCCGCGATCCGAGCGCCCTGGAGCGCGAGGTCCTGGCTCTTTCCCCTGTCATCACCCATGTGGTGGTGGACGAAGTGCAGAAACTCCCCCGCCTCCTTGATGCAGTCCACAACCTGATCGAAACCCATCGCGTGCCCCAGCGGTTCGTCCTGACAGGGTCCAGTGCCAGGAAACTCAAGGCAGGGGGCGCCAACCTGCTGGCCGGACGAGCCTCATGGCGCCACCTGTTCCCCTTGCAGCGCCGCGAACTGGGCGCGGCCTATGACGAGGATCGGGCCTTGCGCTTCGGCGGCCTGCCCGCCGTCTGGAACGCCACGACCGACGATGAGCGCGGCGACTTCCTGCGGGCCTACGCGCATGGCTACCTACGCGAAGAAATCCAGGCTGAGCAGGTGGTGCGGAACCTGGATCCCTTCCGGCGCTTTCTCGAGGTCGCGGCCCAGGGCTCTGGCAAGATCCTCAACCATGCCCGCATCGCGCGGGAAGTCGGCAGCGACCCCAAAACCGTCCAGGCCTGGTATCAGGTGCTGGAGGACACCCTGCTGGGCTTTCATGTGGACGGATTCCACACGTCAGTCCGTAAGCAGCTCCGGCAGGCGCCCAAGTTCTACCTGTTCGACACCGGCGTGACCCGGGCCCTCAGCCGCATGCTCCAGGTGCCGCCCCACCCTGGCACCAGCTACTTCGGCGAGTTGTTCGAAAGCATGGTGATGACCGAGCTCTTCGCGCGAAACGCATACGAACAGTTGGATTGGCGGTTTTCGTACCTCTGCACCAAAGCCGGCCGGGAGATCGATCTCGTGCTCCAGCGACCCGGCCGGCCCTTGGCCCTGGTGGAAATCAAGAGCACCGACAAGCTCCGGGAGGATCACGCCAGTGCCCTGAGCGCACTGCTGCCCGACTTTCCGGGCGCCGAGGCCTTCCTGCTGTCCCGTGATCCCCACCCCCAGCGCGTAGGTCCAATCCAGGCGCTGCCTTGGCAGGAGGGAATTCTGGCGCTTTGAGCCAAGGTCGGGCATGGAAGAAGAGCCCGCCAGCGAAGGCGGCGAAGAACCCCGCCACAGGCGACGACCGCGGCGGCCGCCAGACCAATCTCCAAGGGAAGAGCCCCACACTGGGGTCCTTCCCTTGAATATCAGCACCGCCACAATTTGATCCGCATCAGGAACGCCTGCGGCACACTGGACGCTTGCCCCAACGCTCACCAAGGAAAGGCCATTCATGCCCACTGCTACGCCCATGACCATTTTCGGAGGTTCCGGATTCATCGGTACGCGCCTGGCGTCGCGGATGAAGGAGCTTGGCTATGAGATTCGGATCGGCGATCTGAACCCCAGTTCGGTCCACCCGAACCTCCACACGGCTTGCGACGTCCGCGAGGCAGCTTCCATGCGGGGGATCCTCGCCAGCGCGGGGGCCATCATCAACCTGGCCGCCGAGCATCGCGACGATGTACGCCCGATTTCCCGATACTACGAAACCAACGTGGAAGGCGCCCGCCAGGTCTGCGAGGCGGCGCGGAGCGCCGGCATCCAGCGGTTGGTCTTCACCAGCAGTGCGGCCGTGTACGGGTTCCAGCCCTTTCCCGTGGACGAGGAAGGCCCGTTTGAGCCCTTCAATCCATACGGGAAAACGAAACTCGAAGCTGAAGGGATCTACCAGTCCTGGGCCGAGGAGGATCCGGCCCGCAGCCTTGTGATCATCCGGCCCACTGTCGTCTTTGGCGAAGGGAACCGAGGCAACGTCTACAACCTGCTCCGCCAGATCGCCTCCGGCCGGTTCATGATGGTGGGTCCTGGCACTAACAAGAAGTCCATGGCCTACGTGGGCAATGTGGCCGAAGTCCTGATCCACAGCCTGTCCCTTGGCCCCGGAGTCCACATCTTCAACTATGCCGATGGGCCGGACATGGATATGAACGAACTGGTGGCCCTGGTCTACCGGAGCTTGGGGCGCCCCCTGCCCAGTCAGTGGCGCATCCCGCTCCCACTCGCCATGGCCGGGGGTCACGCCCTGGACGCCCTGGCCCGAGTTACTGGACAGACCTTCCCCATCAGCGCCATCCGGGTGAAGAAGTTCTGCGAGAACACCCAATTCAAGGCAGATCACCTGAAGGCCATCGCATTTGCTCCTTCAACCACCCTTCAAGATGCTCTAGTGCAGACCATTCAAAGCGAGTTCAAGGCTCTATAACGCCGACTATATATTACCTAACGATCAGAAGGACAATTTGTTCCGGGGCCTGAATTGAGAATTACGTTGACCAACAAGGCATTTTTTCCTCCATTTGGGGGCGTGGAGACGATTGTCCGATCACTTGCATCCGGTCTTGCCTCTAGAGACGGTTTGCAGGTCAATGTGGTGGTTCCCAACCGTGAGGGCTTCCTCCAGAGGCGGTCCGGCGACTTCGAGGGTGCCAAGGTTATAGAGACTGCAACCTTGGCGACCGTTGCAAATACACCCATTGCACCGACCTTGATGTGGCAAATACGAAAATCGAATCCGGATCTAGTCCACTACCACTTTCCCTATCCCTGGATCGAAGCGATGGAGGTGCTCCTGGGATCAGGTCGTCCCTATATCGTGAGCTACCATGCGGACATTGGGCGATTCAAGGCCCTGTTCAGACTGTACCGCCCCCTGATGACCCGATTCCTGCGCAATGCAAAACGGATTGTGGTCGCCACCCCAAGCCACATTTCATCATCCCCCTTTCTTTCTATCCTCCCAGACGAGATTTTCGAGATAATTCCATACGGGATAGAACTCAATCATTATCGCGAATCAACTAAGCTAAACATCAAAGCTGCAGAGTTTCGCATAAGGCTTGCTGGAGATGGACCTTGCATTCTCTTCGCAGGCAGACTCGTCGCTTATAAAGGTATCCCGACTCTGCTACGCGCTATGCAGAGCGTTCCTGGAACCTTGGTCATGGTTGGGGAAGGTCCCCTTCGAGCAGAACTGCAAGGCCTGGCGGAGGATTTGGGTATTTCCCACCGAATTCGATGGGAGGGTTTCGTCCCGGCCGAAGATCTTCCGGCCTATCACCGGGCCGCCGATATCTTTGTACTGCCTTCTGACCAACCGGAAGAGGCCTTCGGCTTGGTCCAGGTCGAGGCGCATGCATCCGGCCGACCTGTGGTTTGCTGCGCCCTGCCCACAGGCGTAACGAAAGTGAACCTTCATGAGCAGACAGGTCTAGTCGTTCCCCTTCGCCACCCTCAGGCCATGGCTGAAGCCATCAATAGCCTGCTTACTAACCCATCTATGCGCATAGAATTAGGGAAAAGAGCCCAAGGGCGAGCCTTTCAGGAATTCAGCATCGAGACCATGTGTAGCCGTTATCAAAACCTATACTTGAATATCTTAGCTGGCAACGATGATCACCCAAAATCCATCTAATGCTGTTGGTAACCACAATAATATATTAAATATATCATACATTATTTACATAACCGGAGCCTTTTTAAATGATTAGTGTCTGCATGGCGACATATAATGGTGGACAATTCATCAAAGATCAGATTATATCAATTCTTCAGCAACTATCAGAAGAAGATGAACTTATTATCACTGATGACGGATCCAGTGATAACACTGCGGAAATTATTCATAATTTCAATGATCTTCGTATAAAATTTTATCGAAACAAAATTCGTCTTGGTTATATTAAAAATTTTGAGCAGGCCTTAATACTATCTTCTGGCGAAACCATTTTCCTTGCAGATCAAGATGATATTTGGTTGTCAGGAAAGATTGAAAAAATGAAACAAACAATTAAGAACAACAAGTGTTCCGCCGTCGTTTGTAATGCGCAAATAATCAATACTGGTGGAGCAATCATTGGTCGCCCATATTTTGAAACAAGAAAAAGTGGACCTGGTCTATGGCGGAATTTTTATAAAAACGGATACCATGGCTGTTGTATGGCCATAAAACGTAATATTCTCGAAAATGCAATCCCTTTCCCCATCCCTACCGTGCCACACGACTTTTTTCTTGGCCTGGTAGCTGATGCCGAAAATGGTGTCGTTTTTCTTGACGAGGTCTTCGTGCTTCACCGACGGCACGAAAGTAATACGAGTTCTGCTAATCCGCGCGGCTTCATTCAAATAGTAACAAGTCGATTAGAGGCCGTTATTGCCCTATTAGTCGTTTTTTTTCGAAGATAAAATTTATCAAAATACCACTCAGATTTAAACTATTTATCACTCATTTCTTCCACGCCACCCATCCCAGACCCCCTTCAGCATCATTCCACAGCTTTTTAACTTTTGTCTATCAACTATTATATTAACCGGAAAACGAATTATTAATCCAATTGCTAATCGTCTCTTCCACTGGTTAGGCACACAACTTGAAAATATCATATACGTAGTAGCCCGGTAATAATAATACCTACGAATAGCCGTGTATCTAAAGAATGAAAATCCCATCATTCGGATGGGAACTGCGTCAGATAATGCATGACCCATCTCTAGATTCAAACATGCGTATAACAAGTATCCTGATTTTCTAACTCTAAAGCACCATTCATTATCTGTTTGATCAACAAAAAGCCATTCATTAAATGGATAACCATTATTCCAAATTTTCATTTTTACCATCATACCTGATGTAATCAGAGTGTCGACACATATATATTTTTCTTCTATACTGATGGGGTCAATAGTATTGATATCTTTTTTTTCGCTTTGATAAAAGGGGAAATATTTTTTTCCGTCTTCTCTTAAATCATAAAAAGTAGGGCCGACTGCTGCACATTCGAGACCTTTCTCTGCTAGAACCTCGTGAGTCGCTAATAGTCGGCAGACATGGTGAGGATCGGGGTCACTATCTTGATCGAACATCACAACAAATTCAGCACCGAATTCAAGCGCGAATTGAAATCCTTTATTCAGAGCAGCACCAAGCCCCCTATTAAATTTGAATTTAATATACTCAATATTATTAACCAATTGATCATCAGGGGTAACAATGTTCTCACATCCTCCATTATCGATCAATACAACTTTATCCACTTGCTTCGAAATAGAGTTTATTAAATTAATCAACACACTCTTATTTGGGTGATAGCCAACAATAACTGCAACAACTTTAATTTTTGGTTGACACATTTAGTTCATCCTGGAGATTAATATATAATTATTTTTATAAAATGCGATTCATCCTACCTTTTGGTGTAATTCTTTCACCCCTTTGATCATAATATAATATAATAAATAAAAAATCAATGGGCTAATGTAGGCCCATAAATCGTAATAATGATCGTCAAATATTACCATGACAAGAGGGAAAAGAGTCAACGCGTAAAAATATTGAAAAAACCTCTCTCCTGTTACAGCCCTTCTATACAATACGGTTTGTAAAAAACCAATAATGCCGACTATCACTAATGAGCTTGTAACCCCAAAATCAACGATTATAAATTTATACACCGTATAAACATTAGTCGGAAATGGAATATACACGAAGGTATCTAAGGTCGGCGGAGGAGTATAGGACAGCAAATTTAGTTTAGATCCCAAATTATATAAAAATTTAAATGTATGCATAGGAGCATTTATATATTCAGGCTGGTGCATTACAACATAATCAAGTGCTGCTGTTGGGCCAATTAGGTACGTTACTAAAAAATACAAGGCAATACCAGCGGCGCCTCCTTCCAATGATCCCAGGGTTGATATGTCCTTATTTGAAAAAATCAATCCTATATAGAGTGAAAAGAATATGATGGCAGGCCATTTGGCCATTTTGACAGCCAATAAAAACTTCGATCGATTCGCTATCATTATCTCTATTCCAGTGAGAGCTGCTACTAGCAAAAGCAGTTCCGTTCGCCCAGTACTGAAAATAGAATTGACGAATGCGATACCTGTAGCAATCCAAAAATAACGATCGCGTCCATCAAGCAAAAACAGAACAGCAGCGTAAGTAGCCCAACGTGATATATGCTCAACAAAGAAAGTTAATATATCGCGTTTTTGGGTGATATTTTCAACACCTGCTAATCTCGCTCTTTCTAAAAATGCCCCGTCATTTCCCATTGCTGCATTTTTAAATGTGCTATGAATAATATACGACATTAAAATAATCAAAAACAATAAGACGATTGATTTAATTTTTTTATTGTTTTTATTGCTGAATTTATTTTTAAATTCCAATCTCGATTTCGATTTTGGGATTAAATAGGCAGATGCGGAACCAATACTGAATAATATTGCTCCTCCAATAATTATAAATAAAGTCCTAGAATGAATTTTATCAATTTCAACAACATTTAATTGATAGACAATAAGAACCAATAACCACATGCCAGAAAAAATAAATGGAGGATAAAGGACTGATCGCTTAAATCGATAATTCGTAATCAGTAATAATGATAATATAAAGCTTGCCAGAAATAATGACATATACCACTACTCCGCAAAGTGATTCATGTCGTCTCATCAGGACAAAAATTGGAATCTAAATGAATTCGATGCGCTCCTATAGCTAACAATATAAAATCAAAAATAACTCTCCACGTCCATGCCCACGCTACCCCTACTATTCCAAAGTTAGATCCAAGAATCCATAAAATAAATATATATATTGGAGCTTCGATGATATGAAATTTCGCAGTTAAATCTGGTCTAGCAGTACCCTGTATAAAAGCATAAGGTACTGCAGCTAATGCATTTATGAATACTCCAAAACATAAAACTCGCATTACCGGGCCACCTTGCCGAGCGAATTCTGGACCGAGCCAATAATAAAGAATAAATCGTGCTCCAATCCCCAGAATTAGTAGAATTGGACCTAGAACCAGAGTGACCGTCATTAATCCCTTATGATATAACCGGACCGCTTCTGGAAGGTTCGTGCGATAGAGTGCCCCGAACATAGGAAAAAGCACTGTGACGAAAGCATTTGATATTGCAAATGTTTTAGTGACCATGTCAAATGGTGTGGTATAATAAGCGATGGCTCCCACTGATACGAAAGTTCCGATGAAGAACCGGTCCATATTTACCATCAATGGACTGATGATGTTGCTTACTGTCATCCAGCCACCAAATTTCAACAAAGGTTTCCAGTGACGAGCCTGGAAAGATGCACCCTCCTTAATTTCCGTCACTACTCTACGACAAACCCAGTAATGTGCAAAAAGAGCTATATAGCGCATCACTTCTAGGCTTAGCACCACCCAAAACAAGTGTACCGTTTTGAAGGACACTAACCATGGACCAAGAAATGTCAAGATTCCCATGCATAGACGAAGTAGGCTGATCTCAAAGAAGCGCTGTCGAGCCTCGAGGATACCGCGGAGGCCCGCCAACAGAGTCACGGCTGGTACAGAAAATGCCATCAAGGCAAAAGCTAACATTGCTTCGTTACGCAGTCCGATCGACATCTTTAGGACCCGGCCCACAATCAGCGAGGAAGCCAGTCCGAGACAAACCCCTCCCAAAAGTCCAAGCGACAACATCATTATCAGTGCGGTACGGATGATGTCTGGGAGTTCCTGGCGATCTCCAGTTCCCGAGCGTTCCGCGACAATTTGCGTCAATGCGCGGCCAAGCCCCAGATCGAATAGACTGAAATACCCCATCACAGCCCAGGTGAGTGTTAGAACCCCGAATCGATCCACCCCAAGGACATGTACCAAGCGAGGAATGGTGGCAATCCCAACGAACACGGGTAGCCCACTGCCTAATAGGTTGTAGATCGAATTTTTAGTGAGGCCCCCAACCTTAGTCATCATTGATTCATATACCAGACCACAGTTTGCCTCAATCCCTTCGCGAATGAGGTCTCCGCCTTCCACCCCAGTTCAGTCCGGGCCTTGTTGGCATCGATGGCATACCGCCGATCATGCCCGGCGCGATCCTGCACGAAGGTCTTGAGTTTGCGGCTGGTGCCCTGGGGGCGACCCAGGTGCTGATCCACGAGATCGCAGAGCAGGTCGATCAGAGTCAGGTTGGTCTGCTCGTTGTCGCCACCCACGCAGTAGGTCTCGCCGGCCACACCCTTGAGCATGACGGTTTCCAGGGCAGCGCAGTGGTCCTCCACGTAGAGCCAGTCGCGGATGTTCAGCCCGTCGCCGTAGATGGGGATGGGCTCGCCCTTGGCCATGCGGGTGATGGCGAGGGGGATGAGCTTCTCGGGGTGCTGGCGGGGGCCGTAGTTGTTGGAGCAGTTCGTCGTCACCACGTTCAGGCCGTAGGTGTGGTGGTAGGCCCGCACCAGGTGGTCGCTGCCGGCCTTGCTGGCGCTGTAGGGGCTGTTGGGGGCGTAGGCCATGGCTTCATGGAACTTGCCTGTGTCACCCAGGGAACCGTAGACCTCGTCCGTGCTGATGTGCAGGAAGCGACAGTCCGGCTGGCCGGCCCAGGCCTGGCGGGAGGCCTCCAGCATGGCGAAGGTGCCGCCCAGGTTGGTCTGGATGAACTCGGCGGGACCGGTGATGCTGCGGTCCACATGGCTTTCCGCCGCCAGGTGGAAGACCTTGGTGACGCGGTTCTTTTCGATGAGGTGACGGGCCAGCTCCAGGTTCTGGATGTCGCCGACCACCAGCTCCACTCGATCGAGGCCTTCGATCTGCTTGGGATCGGCCGCATAGGTGAGCTTGTCCAGCACCAGGATGCGGTCGTCCGGATGATTCCGGTGCCAGCGGTGCACCAGGTTGCTGCCGATGAAGCCGGCGCCGCCGGTGATGAGGATGGTGTCAGACATGGCGGCTCACGAAAGAGGAAAGACGATGGGAACCACAGATGAATGCTTTCATTTTTGATCGGTGTGCATCGGTGGCTCCACTTTTTTGGCCGTGGAATGCCAAGGGAAAGCTATTTGAAACCACCGATGAACACCGATGGACACCGATGAAAGACTTTTTATCTGTGCTCATCGGTGGTTCCTTCTTCAAGGACTTCGAGAAGGGCATCCTGCCAGTCGGGCATGAGGTCGGGGCCAAGGCTGCGGCGGCGGTTCCCATCCAACACGGAATAGGCGGGGCGCTTGGCCGGAGTGGGGTAGTCGGCGGTGGTGCAGGGGTGGAGGTCGGCGGCGATGCCTTTGGCCTCGAAGATCGCCTTCGCGAAGCCGTGCCAGGTGGTCTCGCCGGCACAAGTGGTGTGGACGAGGCCCTGCCAACCCTGCTCGGCGGCCACCTTGAGCTGGCGGGCCAGGGCGCGGCAGGTGGTGGGGGCGCCCCGCTGGTCGTCCACCACGCGGAGGGCCCGGCCCTGGGCGGCGGCGTTCAGCATGGTGTTCAGGAAGTTCTTCCCCCAGGCATCGTAGAGCCAGCTGGTGCGGGCGATGAGGTGCCTGGAGCAGCGGGCGGCTTGGCGCTCACCCTCCAGCTTGGTCCGGCCGTAGACGGACACCGGGTTGGTGGGATCGTCCTCCTGGTAGGGACAGGTGCCCGTGCCGTCAAAGACGTAGTCTGTGCTGATCTGGATGAGCATGGCCTTCTGCGCCTCGCAGGCCTCGGCTAGCCAGCCCACGGCGGTGGCATTGATGAGGTGGGCCAGCTCCGGCTCGGACTCGCAGCGGTCCACCTGGGTGAAGGCGCCGCAGTTGATCACTACGTCGGGGCGGACGCTGGACACCACCGAATGAATGGCGGACTGCTGGCTGAGATCGAGGAGGGCCTCCTCAGGCAGGATCAGGTCGTGCTCCGCCCAGATGCGGCGGATGGCGTGGGCCAGCTGGCCCGAGGCGCCGGTGACAAGAACCTTCATGACAGGCCACCGCAGGAAAGAGCGACCACTGAATGAAAAGAGGAAGAAACCACCGATGAACACCGATGGACACCGATGAAAAACAAGGATTCGGCTTTATCGGTGTGCATCGGTGTCCATCGGTGGTTCCAGGCATTCATAGGGATATTCGCTTGATCTGGAGTTTGGGGGCTCCGAAGTTGAGCAGGAGGCAGGTGCGCAGACCGGTGGCTTTGAGGTAGTTCAGGCACTGGGCGATGTGGATGTCTTCTAGAGCCTTGCAGGCTTTCAGCTCCACGATCAGGCTGCCTTCGACCAGGAGGTCCGCGACATAGTTGCCGACCACCTCGCCATCGTAGGTCACCTGGGCCTGGGCCTGCTGCACGGCGGCCAAGCCTGATTTCCTGAGGTCGTGGGCCAAGGCATTCTCATAGACCTTCTCGAGAAAGCCCGGCCCCAGGATATTGGCCACCTTGAAGGCACACCCCAGGACAGACTCGGTCAGAGCGTCGTGTTCCCACGAGGCTCCCTCGGCTTCTTTCCATCGGTGTCCATCGGTGTTCATCGGTGGTTAATCCTCATTTTTCGCGGTTTCTGATCGGTGGCTAGCCATGCACCCGGCGGACCCGCTCGTCCTGCACGAACGGGTTCTCGGGGTCATCCTCGTGGCGGATCTCGTCGATGGGCTGGGCCTTGGCCCTTCCCATGAACAGGCGGTCCGGGCAGTTGATGACGAAGCCGGGCTCGGCGCTGATGCAGCGGTAGCAGTGGACCACGCCCTTGGGGATGATGGCGGAGCCGGGGTTGTTCGCGCCCATGGCCACTTCCATGCGGTTCCGGTAGGTGGGGCTGTCCGGGCGATTGTCCCAGAGGGTGAGCTTGAAGTCGCCGGGGCCCACCCAGCAGAAGAGGTCCGCCTGGTCCACGTGCTCGTGGGGGCCCCGCAACACGCCGGGGTTCGTCACGCTCACGTACGACATCTCAGGCCGGAACCAGGTGGGCAGCTCGTCGTGCCGGAAGATCTCCGCCAGCCAGCCGCGCTCATCCACGAACTTGCGGAAGGCCGTGATCACCACGCCCTCGATGGGGCCCTTCTGGAAGGTCATCGCTTCACCCCGAGAGACAAAAGAAAAAGACCATTGAAACCACCTATAAACACAGATGAACACCGATAAATGATTTGATTTTTATATCTGTGTCCATCGGTGTTCATCGGTGGTTCCTCATTCTTTTGCTGTTAGATGTTCACGAAAAGGTTGTTGAATTACAGATTATGGTAGATGCAAGACCTGATTTCATAGATCTTCATCAGCGACTCTTCAGGGTTTTGACGCACCCTGGAAGGGAACCATTTCTTGCTGGGCCAGTTCGTTCGCGTGGGCCAGACTCGGGAAGGTGCCCGCGTCCGTCCACCAGCCCTGGAAGGTGCCGAAGCTCAGCTGACCCTTGGCGATGTAGGCGTTGTTCACGTCCGTGATCTCCATCTCGCCCCGGCCCGAGGGCTTTACTGTACGGATGATGTCGAACACGGTGGCATCGTAGAAATAGATGCCGGTCACCGAGAGTTTGGACTTGGGCGCCTTGGGCTTCTCCTCGATGCCCAGCACCTTGCCATCCTTCACCTCGGCCACGCCGTAGCGCTGAGGATCCTCCACGGGCTTCAGCAGGATGCGGGCGCCCTTCCCCTGCTTCGCATAGGCTTCGACCTCGGGCTTCAAGCTGTCCTGGAAGATGTTGTCGCCCAGGATCACGCAGATGGGCGAGCCACCCGCGAAGTTCTCCGCCAGCCCCAGGGCCTGGGCGATGCCGCCCGCCTCGTCCTGCACCTTGTAGGTGAAGCGGCAGCCGAAGTCCTTGCCGGAGCCCATCAGGGCCACCACGTCGCCCATGTGCTCGGTGCCCGTCACGATCAGGATCTCCTCGATCCCGGCCTCCTGGAGCTTCCACAGGGGATGCCAGATCATGGGGGCCATCCCCACCGGCAGCAGGTGCTTGTTCGTCACCTTGGTCAGCGGGAACAGGCGGGAGCCGGTGCCCCCGGCGAGAACAACGCCTTTCATGATTACTCCTGGATGGGGGTTACGGATTCGTCTTCGTCGGCCAGCAACCGGGCCCGCACCCACTCGCGGTTGAGCCACGTCCAGCCACCGGCGGCCACCAGAAGGGTGGCCAGCAGGACCACGATGGATCGTGCCGGTTTGCTCTTCTCGATGGGCAGGTTCCCGGGATCCAGCATGTTGAGGATGGGGATGTCGTTCTTCTCTTCCAGCAGGGCCTGCTCGCGGTTCATGGCGAGGGTGGTGACGAGCTGCTGGCGGAGGCGGAGCTCATTTTCCAGGCGGGTGCCCCGGAGGCGCACGGCGGGATCGCCACTGGTCTGGTAGTTCCGGTTGCCTTCCAGGAAGCGGCGGAAGGCCTCTTCGGCCTGGTCCATCTCACCGCGGGCCTCAGCCAGGCGGGCTTCGGCGAAGAGGGCCTTGGCGCCGCCGCGGGTGTGGCCCTTCTCCTGCAGGAAGGTTTCCAGGAGCTTCCCGGCCCGCTGCACCACCTGCTGGGACAGTTCGGGGGACTTGGTCTCGGCACTGAGGGTGATGACCTTGGATTTCAGGTCCCGGGCAGCTGAGAGGACCTCGCCCACCTTCTTGACGGCCCGATCCATGTTCTTTTCGTCCACGTAGTCGTAGAGGGTGCCCTTCTCGAGGCGCTCGGCCCCGAAGCGCCAGGAACGGGCGTGGTACTGGAACTCGGTCTGGAGGAGCTGTTCCTTCAACCAGCGGCTGTTCAGGACATCCACGAAGTTGGCATCGTTGCCCTCACCACCCGGGACGCTGACGCCGAAGGCGGCGGCGGCGGTGGCGAGCCCCCCGAGGCCGCCCCCCAGCCCCTTGGATTCCACCGGCAGGAGCCGGGCTTCGGAGCGGTAGTAGTTGGGCAGGAAGAGGGTGATGACGGCAGTCAGGACGCCCGCCGCAAAAGCCCACTGGAGGGGCTTCTTCAGGCTGGCCTTGAGATCCAGGACCGGAGGTTCAGTCGGGTTGGGCATAAGGGCATAGATTATCAGAATCTCGGCAGAGACTGCCCCGCGGATCCTGTGCTGGCGGACACAAAAGCAAGGGCGGGATCGCTCCCGCCCTTGCTTTTGCTATGAAGATTGCGGCTACAGGTCTTCGCCGTCGATCTCGGTCATGCCCTGGAGGTCTTCGACGTGCTGGGCCATGCGGGCGTATTCGTCGTCGAAGTCCTCGCCGCCCTGGAACTCGTTGGGGGTGGGCTCGGGGTA
>Ga0255338_1004695_pt1 | contig 13693 bp, 10 predicted proteins | sample MeOH1_35cm_T4_19_FD_203715 | JGI IMG/M metagenome (GOLD analysis project Ga0255338, IMG submission 203715) | Sandy soil microbial communities from University of British Columbia, Vancouver, Canada - MeOH1_35cm_T4_195 | ecosystem: Engineered > Artificial ecosystem > Sand microcosm > Unclassified ...
TGGCGATGCCTTATCGGCGGCAAGCCGGCGGATCACCGGAAGGCGTCGAGACGCCGCCACGCCTAGGGTCACGCTCGCAAACGGTACAGTTGCGGGTTGACGGGCTACAGGCGATTGCCGTCGCACCCAGCTCTCTCCTTCGCTGCAAGCGTTTCCTGTAGTCGAGATGTGGGAAGAGACGTACGTATTCTGAGCGGCGGTGTGACACCGCGGGGAAAAACGTGGCCAAGCGAGACATCGTGGTGATCGGAGCGTCAGCCGGAGGCGTGGAGGCTCTTTCCACCCTCGTTGCGACGTTGCCAGCCGGTTTACCGGCCAGTGTATTCGTGGTGCTGCATGTCCCGGCGGACGGAGTGAGCGTGCTGCCGCGCATCCTTGCGCGCGCCGGCCCGTTGCCGGCGCTCCACCCGGAGGACGGACAACTCCTGGAGCAGGGGAAGATCTACGTGGCACCACCTGACCACCACCTCATGGTGTTGCGGGATCGGGTGCATCTTACCCGCGGTCCGCGCGAGAATGGCCACCGGCCCGCCGTGGACACCCTGTTCCGCTCGGCTTCTCGCTGCTTCGGCGTACGGGTCATCGCGGTAGTACTCAGCGGCAGCGGCGACGACGGAACGGCCGGGCTGACGGTGGTCCGCCGCCGCGGCGGAGTAGGAATTGCCCAGCTACCGATGGAAGCGATCTGCGCCAGTATGCCGACCAACGCCATTGATGTTGCGGGCGCAGACTACTGCCTTCCGGCCGCCGAGATCGGTGAGCTGATTGGGAAGCTGGCCCAGGAGGAGGTTCCCGACATGGCGCCAATCGACCCTCAGCATGGATTTCCGGTTCCCGAGGAGATGCGAGAGGATTACCAATGGACCGAGGAAGGCGGCGATCCCCCTTCTCTCTCCGGCTTCACCTGCCCGGAGTGTGGCGGGCGGCTCTGGGAGATCCAGGAAACGGAGCTAGTCCGCTACCGGTGCCGGGTAGGCCACGGCTATTCGCCCGACAGTCTTCTCACATCCGACACGGAAGCCCTGGAAGGCGCGCTCTGGGCGGCCCTGAACGCGCTCGAAGAACATGCTTCCCTCACGCGACGTCTGGCGCGCGATGCTCGGTCTCGCAGCCATCAACTGTCTGCCAACCGGTTCGATGAACGAGCGGTGGATACGGAGCGGCAGGCAGCGATACTCCGGCAGCTCTTGCAGGGGGAACAACTTTCCGGCGCGGAAAGCTTGCTGGCAACCGATCAAGGCTGCGGCGAGATCGCGGTCACCCACGCGGGCAGAAACATGTCCCGTCCGCTGCCTAACTCACACGGCCACTGAACAGGATCAACCAAGTGTTTCCGCATGCTCGCGGGCTCCGCAGCACGCTCCGAGGCGGACACGGAATCTGGGAGTAAGGGAGTGTGGTCTCTGGCAGGAGTTGCTCCCTTACTCCCCCACCCTCTGAGCCAGGGTCCGCCCGAGAGCCAGATCGACCATCGGGATTCCGGAATGCACTTCGTGGAGCTACTCTGCCTTATGACAACGACGTATGGCCGGCGGTGATTACCCCTGGAACGTAAGACACCAAAACCGACCAAAACGCGCGCGGTATGTGCGAACGGGACGAGCAAACGTCACAAAGGGGCAGGATGCCTTCACCCCGTGCCCCATCATCCACTCGTAAACGCACTGCAAGTGTGGGTCTGCTACAGCCGCCGGGCTTCTCGACGAACGCCTTGCGGCAAGCTCGCGCCTCCGTGAGCCGCTCGCGGCTATGAGGTGAGACCCAACCAACACGACAACGGTGTCCGCTATCAGCGATAGTGGCACGCGTACCATTGTCGGGCAGTCAGAGGCGTGGTACAGCCGTAAAATTGTGGATAGTCGCGCCTTGGTCCGGGGTATGTTCTCACTGACTGAGTAGCTTAGGTGTCCTGAGCCCCGACTGGCGGCTGCGGTGTACGACTTCGACATCACAGCCGCCAGCCTCTTTCTCCCTCCCGGTACGAGGTGGCTGGCATGTAGAGTTAGACGTCACTAGAACAAAGCAAGAAAACGAGTAAACCCGATGAACGCTGTTGAAGACCCACCGCTCCTCACGTCCGATGGGCTGCGCCGGATCGAAGCCGAGTTGGAGCACCTCGTCTCCACCCGTCGCCCCGAGATCGCGGAGGACATCCGCCAGTCTCGCCAGATTGGTGACGTGAGTGAAAACGGCGAGTATGCCGCCGCAAAAGAGGCGCAGGCGCAGGTGGAACGGCGCATTACGGAGCTGCGTTACTACCTGGGAGCGGCCCGTCTTCTAGACGGCGCTGCCGTGGACCCCACCCGGGCGAGTCTTGGCACCGTGGTCACGCTCCTTGATGAGGAGCTGCAGGAAGAATGGGAAGTCACGCTGGTCACTTCACTGGAAGCGGACCCGGAGCGAGATTTCATCTCCATTCAATGCCCGCTCGGCGAAGCGATCCTGGGCAAAGCGCCGAGCGAGCGGATTATCGCCAATACCCCGGCCGGGTTCGCCCGCTACGAGGTACTCCGTGTTCGTCCCCTAAGTTGCTAAACGGGTTTTTACTGGAAGCTGAGTGGTGCCATTTTCCGGTTTTCTTACTTACGAAAACAACTATGCAAACGAATCAAGCGGTGGGATCGACACCGGACGGACGGACTCGCTCCGTATCCAGAGAAAGCGAAGCTGCCAGGCAACTATTCGAGGTATATGCCCGCACCCGGGACATCGAGCTGCGAAATCGACTGGTGTTGATGCATGACCGCCTGGCTCGAAGCATTGCCGCCCGTTTCGGCAAGTCGGGCGGCAATTCCGAAGAAGACTTGCGGCAGGTCGCCTACCTTGGCGTCATTGCCGCCGTCGAGCGGTATGACCCGAACGCGGGGGTGAGCTTCCTCACGTTCGCCGCGGCTACCATTGTCGGCGTGATCAAGCACTACCTTCGCGACCACGGTTGGCTCGTGAAAGCGCCTCGCCGGCTGCGCGAGTTCGGTATGTCGCTGCGGAAGGTCCGCGTCCGCCTGGAGCTCGAGCTCGGCCGTCCTCCCACCATTCCGGAACTGGTGGAAGCTGCCGGGGTGGATGAAGAGCGGGTGCTGCTGGCGATGGACGTGGAGCGATCCTACCACCCCGCCTCGCTGGACGTGCACCTCCGCGATGACGTGGGCGAGGAAACCGGCTGCCACTCCGACGCTCTGGGCAGCCTGGACCCGCGCTATGTGGCGATTGAAGAGCGCGAGACGGTGATGCGGATGCTGGAACACCTGGACGCCCGCGAGCGCGAGATCATCTACCAGCGCTTCTACAAAGAAGCGTCCCAGGCGGAAGTCGCCGCCCAGCTCGACATTTCCCAGATGCACGTCTCCCGGCTGGAACGCCGTGCCCTCCAACGCCTGAAGGTGCTACTGGCCTAGTTACCTTCCGAGTTTGTCCAGTGCCGAGCCAGATCAATCGCTATCTACGTGAGGCGTAGATAGCGATTGATCTGGCTCGGCATTTTTTCCGGCGTGTCGGCCCCGGCAACCACCCCACCTGATTGTCTGGCTTCCTGATCAACCGCGCAGTCCGATCAAAGCTGCATGATGACCGGCACCACCATCGGCCGGCGGCCGGTCTTTTGCTGGAGGAGCTTGTTGACGATGCGCCGGATGTCCTGGCGGATGGCGGACCAGTCGCGGCCGCTCTCTTCGGGTAGGTCTTCCAGGAACTGAAGGACGCGCCCCTTGGCCTCGTCGTAGACGTGCTCTTCTTCCGTGGTGAGGATGGCTCCGCGGGAGATGCAGTCCGGCCCCGCGATGATGCGGCCGGTAGTGCTGTCCACGGTGCACACCAGCACGAAGATGCCATCTTGCGAAAGGTGCCAGCGGTCCCGGAGCACGATATCGCCGATGTCCGTGGTGCCGCTGCCGTCCACGATCACGACGCCGGTGGTCACGCGCTCAGTGAGTTTGGCTTCCTCCATGTCCAGCTCTACCACGTCGCCGTTTTCGAGGTTGACCACTTCGTAACCCATGGGCTCGGCCAGGCGGCGCCACAGCTCCTTGTGCCGGTACTCACCGTGGACCGGGAAGATGTAGCGCGGCTTGACGAGGTTGGCCATCATCTTCAGCTCTTCCTGGTTCCCGTGTCCGGAGACGTGGATGCGCGGGTAGAGCGGTGAATAGATGACGTCGGCGCCGTGGCGGACCAGATTGTTGATCACGCGCCACACGGTGTCTTCATTGCCGGGGATGGCGGTAGACGAAAGGATCACCGTATCGCCGTCCTGGATCTGCACCTGGCGGTGGTCCCCCATCGCGATGCGGGTCAGCGCGGAGAGCGGCTCGCCCTGGCTGCCGGTGGTGATGATCGTCACCTGGTTTGCCGCGTGCGATTTCACGTCTTCCAGGCGGATGATCGTGTCGTCGCCCACGGTGAGGTAGCCGAGCTCGCGGGCCACGTCCACGTTCGCGATCATGCTCCGTCCCGCGAGCGCGACCTTGCGGCCGTACTTCCGGCTCACGTCCATGATCTGCTGGACGCGCGAGAGGTTGGAGGCGAAGGTCGCGATGAGGACGCGGCCTTTGATCTTGGCGAACACCTCGTCCAGCGCCTCGCCCACCACGCGTTCGGACTGCACGTAGCCGGGCTTATCCACGTTGGTGGAGTCCGTGACCAGCGCGAGCACGCCTTCCGCGCCGGCGCGCGCCAGCGCACCGATGTCCGCCGGGCGCCCGTCGACGGGAGTCTGGTCGAACTTGAAGTCGCCGGTGTGCACCACGTTGCCCGCCGGGGTGCGGATCACCAGGGCGCAGGAGTCCGGCACGCTGTGGTTGACGTGGACGAACTCCACCTCGAACTGGCCGATTTTGACGCGCTCGCCGTCTTCGGCGAGGTGCCAGTCCGTGTCCGCCCAGAGCCCATGCTCGTGCAGCTTCTTGCGGATGAGCCCGAGCGTGAGCCGGGTGGCCCAGATCGGGACAGGGAGCTGCTTCAATACATAGGGCAGCGCGCCGATGTGGTCCTCATGACCGTGGGTGAGGACGATGCCGACGACTTTTTCCTGGTTCTCAATCAGGAATGAGACATCCGGGATGAGGAGGTCGACTCCGAGCTGCGAGGAGTCCGGGAACATAAGGCCGCAGTCGGCCACGAGAATCTGGTCGCCCAGCCGGTATGCGGTAATGTTCTTACCGATTTCGGTAGCCCCACCGAGGGGGATAATTTCCAACTTTTGGTTTGCCATAGGAGGTACGCTAAAACAGCCGGAGCCTCCGAGCGCGCGCGACCCGCGGCCGCGCCCGCCCCGAGGCATCCGGAGCACCGATCTTTAGTTGTGGTGTGGGGGCCTAAACCAGGCCCAGAGCTTGCATTGCGGCCTGAACGGTCGCGAATTCGTTGGGGGTGGCGCTGACGAGCGGGAGGCGGACCGGTCCGCACTCAATACCAAGCAAGCTCATCGCGGCTTTCACCGGAATCGGGTTCGTGGCGCAGAAGGTGGCTTTGAACAGGGGCAGCAACCGGCCGTGCAGTTCCGCGGCTTCGGCAACGCGACCGGCCGCGAACGCTTCGACCATCTGCTTGATCAGCGGTCCCGCGAGATGGGCCACAACGCTGATGATGCCGTAGCCGCCGATGCTCATGAGCGGAAGCGTGGACGAGTCGTCCCCACTGTACACCCGGAAAGACGCCGGAGTGCGCGCCACGATCTCCGCGATCTGTTCTAGTTTACCGCTCGACTCTTTGACCGCAACAATGTTCGGGATCTCGGCGAGGCGTACCACCGTGTCCGCTTCCATATTCCGCGGGGAGCGGGTGGGAATGTTATACAGAATGACCGGGAGCGCCGTGCTCTCCGCCATTGCGCGGAAGTGCTGGTAGAGCCCCTCTTGCGGCGGATTATTGTAATAGGGCACCACGGCTAAAATGCCATCCGCCCCCACCCGTTCTGCTTCGCGAGTTAGCTCCACCGACTCGCGGGTGCAGTAGCTGCCCGTGCCCGCGATGACCGGAACGCTTTCCCCTACTGCGTCCTTCACGGCACGGTAGAGTAACAGCTTCTCCTCGCTGGTTAGCGTAGGCGATTCTCCGGTGGTGCCGGTGACTACCAACCCATCGGTTCCGGTGTCTACGAGGTGCCGCGCAAGCTGGGCGGCCGCCTCGTAGTTAACACTCTCGTCCGGGTAGAACGGCGTCACCATCGCCGTCAACAGCCGTCCGAATGGCATAGCGATACTCCTTCAAATCCTCGGTTCACCACGGAGACACGGAGTCACGGAGAATAGAGATTTCACCACAAAGACACGAAGGCACAAAGAGGGAGAAGCTTGTGGATATGTCAGTTCGCGAGTTAATAGTCCTGACCATCGCGCTCTGACCGTATCCCATCCCGCCTATGACGTACATCCTGTCTAAAAGTCTGGCTTCTCTGTGTCTCCGTGTCCCGGTGGTGAAAATCTGTGACTTTACCTGCGGAGGCAGCCGCGGCTGACGAGCTCTTCGGCGATCTGGACGGCGTTCTGGGCGGCGCCTTTCCGGAGGTTGTCCGCCACTACCCACAGGCTGAGGCCGTTCTCCACAAAGGGATCCTCGCGCACGCGACCCACCAGCGTCTCCGGGATGCCGGCGGCGTCCAGGGGCGTGGGGTAGGTGCGGGCGTGGGGGTCCTTCTCGCTAGGCGAAGGGTCGTCCATCACCTTGAGCCCGGGGAACGCAGCGAGGGCGCGGCGGGCTTCGTCGGCCGTGATCTTGCGCTCCGTCTCGATGTAGATGCTCTCCGAGTGGCCCGCTGCCACGGGCACGCGCACCGCGGTGGGCGTGATCTTGATCTGGTCGTCGTGAAGGATCTTATGGGTCTCCACGACCATCTTCCACTCTTCGTCCTGGTAGCCGTTGTCGCGGAACTTCCAGCAACCGGCGAGGACGTTCATCGCAAGCTGCGTGGGGATGTTCTGGTAGGGCGGGAGCGGCTCCCCGGCGGCTACGGCCTTAATCTGATCGTCCAGTTCCTTCACCGCGGGCGCGCCGGCTCCGGAGATGGACTGGTAGGTGCTCACCACGATCCGCCGGATGGGCGAAATGTCGTGCAGGGGCTTGAGCGCGTGCACCATCTGGATCGTGGAGCAGTTCGGGTTGGCGATATATCCCTCGTGGCGCTCGACGTCCGCGCCGTTCACCTCGGGGACCACCAGCGGCACGCGCGGGTCCATCCGGAAGTCGCTGCCATTGTCGATGACCACGGCGCCGCGCTTGATCGCCTCTTCGCCAAAGGTGACCGCCGCGCCCTTCTCCCCCTCGGTGCCGGCGAACAGGGCGATCTCGACCCCGTCAAAAGCCTCGGGGGTCGTGGCCCGCACCGGGTACGTCTGCCCATCGATCGTCATCTCACGATCGGAGCGCGCCAGGATGCGCAGCTCCTTCACCGGGAAGTTCCGCTCGCGCAATACACGAATCATTTCAACGCCGACCGCGCCGGCGCCCACTACCGCAACTACATAACCGTCCGACATAACAAACCTCGTCAAAACTAACCAGCTACACTGCTGGCCGTGCCGGCTTTCACCCGCACCGCCGGACCGGACGCGCACCCTTTGCCGCATCTGGTCTCATGCCACCGATCTGTCGGACGTTACCCCTTTATGCCGCGACTGCGGTGCCCGAAGACACTTTGCAGCCGCGGATTCTCCTCCACGCTCACGCCAAGCTCCCTCTTTGCCCGGTGGGGCAAGCTTTGCAATTATCGCACGCTCGCTCTCTGACGGCAACAGCCGTCAGGGGGCCAGGGGACGGGAGACGGGAGTCAGGGGGACCGGGCCCTCTTACCCCGGCTCCTGACTCCCGACTCCAGACTCCTTGTCACATTTCCAGAATGTGCTCAAGGCCGACGATGAGGCCGGGGAGGTCGCGGACTTTTTTGCAGGCGAGGACGACGCCGGGCATGAAGCTGACGCGGTCGATGCTGTCGTGCCGGATGGTGAGGGTCTGGCCGAGGCCGCCGAAGATGCACTCCTGGTGGGCCACGTAGCCGGGGAGCCGAACGCTGTGGACCCGTACGCCCTGCAGGTCGCCGCCGCGGGCGCCTTCGACCTTGAACTCCTCCCGCTCCGGACGGACGACGGTTCGCTCTGCGCGGCCTTCGAGGATCATCTCGATGGTCCGCAGTGCCGTGCCGCTGGGCGCATCCACTTTCTTCTCATGGTGGAGCTCGATGACCTCGACCTCCGGCATGTACTTTGCTGCCTGGCGCGCGAAGAGCATCATCAGCACCGCGCCGATGGCGAAGTTCGGCGCGAGGAGCGCCCCCACCCCAGACTGCTCGGCCAGCGTGCGCAGTTCCTGCACCTGCTCCGCGCCCATGCCGGTGGTGCCGATTACCGGGGATACACCCACCTCGATGGCGGCTTTGGCATTGGCAAAACAGCTCTGCGCCAGCGTAAAGTCGACCAGCACCTCCGCCCGACTGGTCTTCAGCGTCTCGAGCAGATTGTCCCCGATCAATATGCCGTTCGGGCGCCCGCCGGCCAGCTCTCCGGCGTCCGCGCCGACCTGCGCCACGTCCACCGCGGCGACCAGCTCGGTGCCGGGATCTTCCTCGACTGCCTTGACGACGTTGCGTCCCATCCGGCCGGCTGCGCCGGCTACCGCTACCCGTACCGCCACTGTTCGTTTCTCCCGGTCAAGCTTTCCGCAGATTTTGCGGATGGAAAAGATGGTTAGAAATCATAAACTCCCGATCACCCACAAGCCTATCGACTGGTTGCCCAGAGGCCCGGATTACTCCAGGCCTCCGGGCAACCAGTCGATAGTAAGGTTCAGATTCGGGGGGGGGCGCTACGCGACTACCTTTTTCGCACGTGAGGCCCGCTTCTTCGGGAACGGGCCGATGGCGGCGAACGCGAACTCGTCTTTGCCGAACATGCGCTTGCACACCCGGAGGCAATCGTCCGTGGTCACGGCTTCCACGTAGTCTACCAACTCCTGGAGGGGGATGACGCGGCCGTGGAACAGGAGGCTGCGGGCCAGTCGGTTCATCCGGCTGCCGGTGTCATCCAGTGAAAGGAGCGTGCCGGCGCGGACCTGGTTCTTCGCGCGCTGCAGCTCGTCTTCGGTAATGCCGTGTTCGGCGACGTTGCGGAGCTCCTGGCGGCAGAGATCGCGCACTTCGTCCAGTTGCAGCGGGTTGGTGTCTGCGTAAACGACGAACATGCCGCCCTCGCGGTAGGAAACCATTTCGGTGCCGATACTGTAGCAGAGGCCGCGCTTCTCCCGGATCTCCTGGAACAGCCGCGAGCTCATCCCTCCGCCCAGCATCAGGCTCAGGACGCGGGCGGCCCAGCGATCCGGATCGCATTCCGGGATGCCTTCCGAACCCATGCTGAAGTGAGATTGCTCCAGGGGCCGGCTCAACCGGGCCTCTTCAAAGTGATGCACCACGGGCCGCAGCTCACGAGCAGGCGCGGCGCCGGTGAGATCCCCGAAGTGGCGTTTTATCTCCGCGACCAGGGCGTCGTGGTCCAGCCTACCGGCGGCGACCACGATCATGCGCTCGGGCACGTAGTAGGTGGCGAGGTAGTCCAGCAGATCGTCGCGGGTGAGGCGGGAAATGACCTCGGGGTAACCGATGACCTGACGGCCGAGAGGGTGCTGGGGCCACATGGTGCGGCTAAAGAGGTCGTGCACGTGCTCCTCGGGAGAGTCTTCCACGCTGCGGCACTCTTCCAGGATCACGCTCTTTTCCAACTCCAGCTCCTTGTTGTCCAGGAGCGAGTGGCGGAGCATGTCGGCGAGTACGTCGGTGGCGAGGGGCAGGTGCTCGGGCAGCACACGGGCGCCATAGCCGGTGTACTCTTTGCTGGTGAAGGCGTCCATCTGCCCGCCCACGGCGTCCATCTCCTCGGCGATGTCGCGGGCCGTGCGCGTCTCGGTGCCCTTGAACAGCATGTGCTCCAGCACGTGGGAGATGCCGGCCAGCTCTTCCGGCTCGTCACGGGAGCCGGCGTCAATGCGAATCCCCAGCGAAACGCTGTGGACGTGCGGCACGTGCTCGGTCACCACGCGCAGGCCGTTATCTAGCCGGGTTTCTCGTACTTCGGTCTCGAACATTCCCAAGGTAAGGTCTCTTACGCGTTCGTTGGTGCGCAACTGGAAGGGAGGCCCACTAGCGAGGCCGGAGTAATGGAGTAGTGGAGTGCTGGAGTAGCGGAAATGAGATCGCGGCCTATGGCCGCTCCACGCCCACTACTCCATTACTCCAACACTCCACTACTCCGGCCTCGTGGGGTGACTGGGACTAGCTACGAGAGCTAGTCCTGGCGCTTCGGAGGTCGGAAGCGGGCGCCGACTCCGGTTTCGCCGCTAGTCTGAGGGCGCGGAGCGGGCTCGCCACCCGTGGCTCGCGGCGGGATGTCGCCGCCGCGGGAGCCCTGCTCGCCGCCACCGCGGGGACCCTGCTCGCGGTCACCACCGCCACCGCCACCGGGGCGCGGCCCGCGGTCACGATCTCGGTCACCGCCGCCACCGCCACCGCCGCGGTAGCCACCACCGCCGCCGCCACGATCACCACCGCGGTCGCCGCCGTAGCCGCCACGATCACCGCCGCCGCGGTAGCCACCGCCACCGCCGCCGCGATCACCGTAGCCGTCGCGCGGAGGGCGAGGCGGGCTGATCTGCGCCGGTTCCGGCTCTTCGTCCGGGTTGAGGCACGCCTTGCGGGAGAGGTCGACCCGTCCCTGGTGGTCGACGGACACGACCTTAGCCGTGATCTCGTCGCCGACCTTCACCACGTCGTCCGGGCGGCCGATGCGATGATGGCTCAGCTCGTGCGTGGGGATGAGGCCTTCCTTACCCGGCAGGTATTCCATCATGGCGCCTTTGCCCATCAGCCGGGTGACCCGACCGGTGAACTGCTCGCCGATGTTGGCTTCCTTGGTAAGTCCCTCGATCATCTGGCGGGCTCGCTCGCCTTCTTCCGCGTTCGCGGCGGCGATGAAGACCCGGCCATCCTGCTCGATGTCGATTTTGGAGTTCGTCTCGGCCTGGATCTGCTTGATCATCTTGCCGCCGGGGCCGATGACCGCGCCGATCTTGTCCGGGTTGATCTCCACCGTGACGATGCGAGGAGCATGGGAAGACAGCTCTTCGCGTGGCTTCTGAATCGCTTCGAGCATCTTCTCCATGATGTAGAGGCGACCGCGGCGCGCCTGCGCCAGGGCCTCTTCCATCACCGGCCACGGGATCCCGGAGATCTTCGTGTCCATCTGCATGGCGGTCACGCCCTCTTCGGTGCCGGTGACCTTGAAGTCCATGTCGCCGCCGAAGTCTTCCATCCCCTGGATGTCGGAGAGGACCACGAACTGGTCGCCCTCGCTCATCAGGCCCATGGCGATGCCGGAGACGGGCGCCTTGAGGGGCACGCCGGCGTCCATCATCGCGAGGGTGCTGCCGCAGGTGCTGCCCATCGAGGTGGAGCCGTTCGACTCCAGCACATCGGACACCACGCGGATGACGTAGGGGAAGTCATCCTTGGCGGGCAGTACGGCTTCCAGGGCGCGCTGCGCCAGGGCGCCATGTCCCACTTCGCGGCGACCCGGTCCACGCATCGGGCGCGTCTCTCCCACGCTGTAGGGCGGGAAGTTGTAGTGGTGCATGTACGTCTTCGACGATTCCTCGCCGAGGCCGTCGATCATCTGGTCTTCGCTGGTGCCGCCGAGGGTGGCTACCGAGAGGACCTGCGTCTGCCCGCGGGTGAAGATCGCGGAGCCGTGAGCGCGAGGCAGCAGGCCGACTTCGCACCAGATGTGGCGGATGTCTTCCGGGCCGCGGCCGTCGGGTCGCTTCTTCTCTTCGATGATCAGCGAGCGGAGCTGCTGCTTGATCGCCTTCTCCACCGCTTCGCCGAGCTCACCGGTACGATCCGGGAACTTCTCGGCCAGGCGAGCCACGACGTCCTTCTTCAGCTCGCCGATGGCGCCCTCGCGAGAGGCCTTGTCCGGGTTGGAGATGGTCTCGCGGATTTCTGCGGCATATTCGGACACCGCTTCCACCAGCTCCGGGGCCACCTTCTTGAGGATGACCGGGGAGTGCGGCTTGCCGGCTTCCGTGCGCCACTGGGCGATGAACTCGCAGATCTGGCGGACGGCGTCGTGACCGAAGCGCATCGCTTCCAGGATCTTCGCTTCCGGCACCTGATTGGCGCCGGCTTCGACCATGATGATGGCGTCCGCGGTGCCCGCGACTACCAGCTCCAGGTCACCCGCGTCGATCTGCTCACGGCTGGGGTTAAGGACCAATTCTCCTTCGATCAGCCCGACACGGACGGCGCCGATGGGGCCGTTCCACGGGATGTTGGAGAGCGCCAGCGCGGCGGAAGCCGCGTTGATGGCGAGGATGTCCGGCGGATTGGTCATATCCACCGAAAGCGGCATGGTCACGACCTGAACGTCGTTACGCATACCGGACGGGAAGAGCGGGCGGAGCGGGCGGTCGATCAGGCGGGACGTAAGTACCGCGCGCTCGCTCTGCTTGCCTTCTCGCTTGAAGAACCCACCGGGGATTTTACCTACAGAGTACATGCGCTCTTCGTAGTCGCATGTGAGCGGGAAGAAGTCGATGTTCTCCCGGGGCGAGTTACTCATCGTCGCCACACCCAGCACGATCGTGTCGCCGGAGCGGACGGTCACCGCGCCTCCGGCCTGTTTTGCGACCTTGCCTGTCTCGAACTCCAGCACCTGGTTGCCCAGGGTGAGCTTTCGAGTATCTACCATCGTTTGATGCTCCTACCCCTGCCGACGCTCCCGCGAGAGCGCCCGGGGTGTGCGTTCCCGGTTTGTCTGGATTCCGACCGAATCCCTGCTAAAAAGACAGCGCCTCCCCGGCCCGCCGCCCTAAGGGGCGACGGACGCGAGGAGGCGCTGTCTGGTACGAAGCGCGGAGTGGGGGATTCCAGCACCGGGTGTTCTATTCCTTACCGACCGCAGAGCGATCGGTGTCACCAGGGGATTCCACCTCGACTACCGCCGGATGCCGAGCCGAGCAATAAGGGCACGATACCGCGCGATGTCCTTACTGTTCAGGTAGTTCAGCAAACGCCGCCGCTGCCCGACCATCATGAGCAGACCGCGGCGGGAGTGGAAGTCTTTCGGATGGGTGCGAAGATGCTCCGTGAGCTCCTTGATGCGCTCGGTTAGAAGCGCAACCTGGACTTCTGGGGACCCCGTGTCACCTTCGTGGGTCGCGTAGTCACGGATAATCTCGGTCTTTCGTTCCTCAGCCAGAGCCATTGCAACTGCTGCCTTTCTAGCCCCGTGAAGGGAGAGCGGACCCGCCAGAATCTTGCGATTGGGCGGCAGCTCGCCAGGCGTCCTTCCGGACACCATGGTTGAAACGGCCGGGTCCTGCGCGGAAGACTTACCAACGGACAGAATGACTGGAGGGAGCGTCGCATGGATGTACGGCGCTCTTTCCAACCATCCCGTCCGGACGTGCAAGCACGCCTTCCGGCCCGGAGTCACCAGACCATACCACAGGGGACTTCGGGTGTCAATTCAGGGGCGACGGGGGATGGGGGTCAGGGGTCAGGGGTCAGGCATTCGGGCATTCGGGCATTAGCGCTCACGGTACTTCATAAGCGACTGTCGGTTAGAGGAATAGTCGAGCGTGCCTGGTCCAGAAGCCACTCCCGGACGGTGCGGATCCAACTCAACTCGCCTTTGACACGGATTCTTTCCGCATACTG
>Ga0255338_1004696_pt1 | contig 13692 bp, 11 predicted proteins | sample MeOH1_35cm_T4_19_FD_203715 | JGI IMG/M metagenome (GOLD analysis project Ga0255338, IMG submission 203715) | Sandy soil microbial communities from University of British Columbia, Vancouver, Canada - MeOH1_35cm_T4_195 | ecosystem: Engineered > Artificial ecosystem > Sand microcosm > Unclassified ...
CACGTGGTAGACATCCGCCAGCAGCATCTTCACGCCCACGAAGACGAGTACGATCGAAAGACCGAGCTTCAGGTAGTGGAACTTGTGAATGATGCCGGCGAGGAGGAAATAGAGCGAACGCAGGCCGAGGATCGCGAATACGTTCGAGGTATAGACCAGGAACGGGTCCGTGGTGATCGCGAAAATGGCCGGAATCGAGTCAAGTGCAAAGATGAGGTCAGTGGTTTCGACCAGGACCAGCACGACGAACAGGGGTGTCGCGAGTGTTTTCACCGCGCCATTTATTGGCTCGCGCACAAAGAACTTCTGTCCGTGATACACGTTGGTCACACTCAGGAACCGACGCACGAGACGGATGACCGGATTGCTCTCGGGCTCGATGTCGTGTTCCGTCTGGGTGGCCATACGGATGCCGGTCAGGACCAGGAACCCGCCGAAGATGTAGATGATCCAGTGGAAGCGTTCGAGCAGTGCCGCACCGGCGAGGATCATGATCGCGCGCATGACGAGTGCGCCGAGAACGCCCCAGAAGAGGACGCGGTGCTGATACAGCGCCGGCACACTGAAATAGCTGAAGATCAGGACGAAAACGAAGATATTGTCGACCGAGAGCGCCTTTTCGATGAGGTAGCCGGTCAGGAATTGCAGGGCGGCCTCTCCGCCCATGAAGTGGTAAATGCCGGCGTTGAACAGGAGCGCGAGAGTAACCCAGACGGCGCTCCAGATGCCTGCCTCCTTGATGGATACGACGTGCGCTTCGCGGTGCAGCACGCCGAGATCGAGCGCGAGCATCATGAGCACGAACACGGTGAAGCCAACCCAGGCCCAGATTTCCATCCGCCTAAAGCATCCGTTCGAAGTAAATGAGGGGGGTGCCGCGGTAGGTCGCGCGACCTACTTCACGGTAACCGCATTTCAGGTAGAAGCCGCCGGCGCCGGCGTTCGCGTTGTACGCGTCCAGCCGGATCGCATCGCCTGGCCACGCGCGCGAGATCTCGGCGGCTTCGTCGAGCAGGCGTTTGCCGACGCCGCGCCGCTGAAAACTCGGCAGAACGGCCATATCGGTCAGGTAAATAGGTCGGCGGACAGGGGTGAACGCCGACGGATCGATCGACCACGGCTTGCGTGTGGAAAGCCGGAGTGTTCCGACGATGTCATCGCGGTTGCGCGCGACGACGATACTTGAGGACTGCATGTTGCGCAGCACGCCCTCAGGCGTGGCGGGTGCCGACCACGGGCCGTGACCGTAGTCCAGCGTGAGTGCTTCGGCGGCGTGCGTCCGCACGTTGGCAACCGCAAATGCGTCCGCCGCGCCGGCGACACCAAACAACCAGTCCGGCCGACCGAAGCCCTCCCTGTCTGTGCCGGAGTCGGTGGGTGACTGCATCAGAATCGGAAACTCGCGCCGATCATGAGCCCACTCATCGTAACGTCGAAAATGAAATCGTCATCCCTGTCCTCGAACTCCGTATCAAAATGGCGGTACCCTCCCCGAATCGTAAGACGTGGGCTGAAGGTGTAGCCAACGTAGCCGAAGGCTTGCCAGGTGAAATCGGCGCCGACGCCGAACCCGCCGATGTCGCCGTGTGCGGCAAACGTCCAGCGTTTTACCGCTCCGCCGGCCTGGATGCCGATGAGCGGTTCGATCCAGCGGTCCTGCAGCTCCAGGCTCATTTCCATGATGGAGTCGCCGCCGAACGTAAAGATGTTCTCGACCCGTGTGTAACGTCCGCCGGCCACGACGTCGACCGACGCCGGCCCCACCTTGAAGACCGAGTAACTCGGCGCCAATTCCATGATCCGGTGATTGGCCTGGTAGTCGACGCTCTCAATAACAGTGTCCGAAACGTCGGCGTCCTGGTCTGAGATGTCGACGTACACGATCTCGAAGCGCAGGCCCCAGCGGCCGTTACGACCGACGACAGGGAGCATCAGTGCGCCATCGACTTCACCGATGAGGTCGCCGAAACCGATGTCGAGGTCGGCGTGGAATTCCTCGAAATCGATGGTGCCGTCCTGCCCGGCGGCCCAGAGGAACGGCATCGTCTCGAAGCGCCACTGGGCCGCCGCCTCGGTTGCATGAACCGATCCGGTCAGGATCAAGGCCAGCAGGACTGCCGCCGCACGAACGGCGCACCGAAGAGCACTGCCCGGTGAGGCGGCCCTGCGCCAAGCGAGTCGATGAGTCTGCGACGAACGATGCATGCCGTTCCGCCCTTCCGTTGAATGCTTGCTCACGGAAGCGGAGGCGAGCAATCAGCGCACCCCGGCGGCGTAAACCGACGAGTCACGTCACGAGGTGATGCGGACTACAGACGGGGATGACGGGGAGCAGCTGGCCCGCGCTATTCCTCGGCGAGGAGTTCGCGAGCCTCGTCGAGACAGTCGGCTGGAATGAGGATTGTAACGCCCTGGATGGTAGGGCCGGCGAAAGAGGGACCAAACGCGCCAGTCAGCGGCCCGCGCGTCATCACCGGAATGCCGGCTTCCTTTAAAACGCCGATTGCAAGGTCGGCTTCGTACTGCGCGGAGTAGTTGCGGAACTCGACCCAGTCAGGCTGATTCATGTGACCGTTCCTTTGCTTCTGGTGGTTGCCTCACGACGAGCCGAGGACACACACGTACAAGTTGTGTTCCTGTTCGGCTGCGTGACGCCTCAATGGGCAGGTGCGCAGCACCTTGCCCTGACCATCGAGGATGCCCACGCGTTTGCTGCGAGCTGAAATCCCCGCCGGCCCTATGCGCGGCGGAACTCCACGCCGTCGATGGAAACGATCTGGTCGAGGCGGATGACGAGGCCCGATGCGGTGGTGAGGAACTCCGCGCCGTCGCGCGAAAACCAGGTCTCGATGCGATCGTGCACGCAGTCCTGGCCGCCGGCCGCCGTCCGAAACACAATGTCGACCAAGCGCCGGCGTACCGCGGTCTCCTCGATCCGGTCGTGAAGCGAGCATGCGATAGCTTCGTACTGAGGAAGCTCGCCGTTCGACTCCATGTCGTCCCCTCTCGAGGTGGATTCAGGCCGCGTTACCTGGTCGTGACATTTATCATAGCCGCCGCCGCGGCGTTCCGGCGAGCCCCAGGCGGGGACGGCCCTCGACCTCGATCCGCTCGATCCGGTCCCCCTCCATCACGGCATCGACCGCGTCGATGCCGTCGACCACCTCCGCAAAGACGGTGTAGTCACGGCCGAGCCGGAGGTTGTCCTTCAGGTTGAAGAACCACTGCGCGTCGCCCGTGTCGTGGCCGCGCGTGCTCATCCCGATCGTGCCGCGCACGTGCGGCACGGTCCCGAGTTCGTCACGGAAGAAGCGCGGGTAGCCGACGTACTCGTTGTCGCCGGGACTGCCTCCCTGAACGACGAAGTCGGGTTCGACGCGCTGCCAGGTCAGGCCGTTGTAGTAGCCGCTGCGAACCAGGGCGAGGATGCGCGCGGCGGTGATCGGCGCGACATCGCCACGCAGGCGGACGACGAACGAGCCGCGGCCGGACGACATCGTCACCCGCACCCTCACGTCCTCGCCGAGAGCAAGGCGAACCGCATCGTCGGGCACGCTGCGCGGCAGCGGTGTGCAAGCGCCCGTGCGTGCCGCGCCCAGGCGCTGTGCGATGGTGCGCGCGCTGTCGGAAACCAGGCAGTCGAAGTCCCGCGCGAGTCCTGCAACCGCTGCTGCATCGGCAGGCCGCGCGACTTCACCGAGTCGCGCGAGCACTTCGATGCGTGCGTCGCGCGAGGTCTCGCTCGAGTCGTTGCGCAGGCGTGTGGCGGCCGCGAGTGCCGCGGTCCGCAATTCATCGGCACGCGGCGAGCCCTTCAATGCCAGTGCGGCGACGCGCACGGCCTGGTAGCCGCGCGCGGAAAGTGCGGCCAGATACACGTCATCGGCAGCATGACCTGCGGTTGCCGAAAGTGCTTCGATCGCCGCTTCCTTCACGTTGTCGTTGGTATCCCGGCCGAGTCGGCGCAGCACCGTCGTATCGCGCAGCACGCCGGCCGCGCGCGCCACGTAGGTGCGGATCCAAGGTGATGGATCACCAGCCAGGCGCGCGACATCGGCGCGAGCGGCATCCGGCGTGATGCGGGCCAGTGCGACGATCGCGTGCGCGGCGGGCTGCCAAGTTACCTGCCACTGTGCGCTGGCGCGGCTTCGTGTCTGCAGCGTATCCGAGAGCCAGCCGCGCAGTGTCGTGAGAATGCCGGTGTGGCTCGCGCACGACGGTTGCACGAGGTCGGCCGCGCGCAGTCGCACGTGCCAGGAGCTGTCCGACATCGCCGCGTGCAGTGCATCACAGTTGTCGCGTTGGCCGGTGAGTGCACGGTAGCGCAGCCGCCACGCGGGATCGCCGTACGAAGGCGGTGCCGGCAGCGGGGGCAGGGAATCGCGCGCAGCGAACAGCGGATCGCGGATCCGGCCGATCGCACGGCGCGCGATCGTCGCGATGCGCACGTCACGGTTCGCCAGACCTTGCCCGAGCGCGGCGTCGCTGCTGTCGCGACGGTCTTCGGCTTCCAGGATGCGCTTGACCAGCAGCGAGTCGGCGCGTGAGAGCGGCTGCTGGGCCGCCGCCGGGGCCGCGGCGAGCATCGTCAGCAATCCGAGCAATTGCATGCTGCGCAACATCATCGCAGGACCTCCACTCCTTCTCCGGTTGCTTCCATCTGGCGCAGTACCATCGCGTAATAGCCGGCGCGTGCGTTCATCAGTTCCTCGTGGGTGCCGCGTTCGATAATGCGGCCTTCGTCCATCAGCAGGATCATGTCCGCGCGGCGGATCGTCGACAGGCGGTGCGCGATCACGAAGGTCGTGCGTCCGACCAGCAGTTCCGCGATCGACGCCTGGATCAGCTGCTCGCTCTCGGTGTCCAGGTTACTGGTCGCCTCGTCGAGGATGAGGATCCTGGGCGCGGCGAGGATTGCACGCGCAATCGCGAGTCGCTGCTGCTGACCGCCGGACAGCTTCACGCCACGTTCGCCGATGAAGGTGTCGTACTGATCGGGCAGGCGATCGATGAACTCGTGCGCATTCGCGCGCTGCGCCGCGTCCACGATCTCCTCGAACGTCGCGTCCGAACGGCCGTACGCGATGTTGTCACGCACCGAGCCGTCGAACAGAAACACATCCTGCTGTACGATCCCGAGCAGGTCACGGTAGCTGCCCAGCCGCAGGTCGCGGATATCGGTGCCGTTGAGCAGAATACGCCCTTTGCTCGGGTCGTGAAAGCGGGCCACCAGATCGGTCACGGTCGTTTTGCCGGCGCCGCTGCGGCCGACAAGCGCGACCACCGTGCCGCCCGGCACCGTCACGCTGAAGTCACGCACGACCGGCTGCCCTTCGCGGTACTCGAACTCGACGTCCTCGAAGCGGATCTCCTCCACTTCGCGCGGCGCGTTCAGCGCGCCGGGGCGATCCGGCTTGTCATTCGGCATCGCCAGGACTTCGAACACACGCTCCATCGCCGCGAGCGAGCGCTGCAGTTCGGAAAACGAGTTGACGATGTTCCACACCGGGTTGAGCAGCAGGAACGTATACCACTGGAACGCCATGATGTCGCCGATGCTCGCGCCGCCGGCGATATTGAGGTAGCCGCCGTACCACATGATCACGACGTTCACGACACCAAGCAGCAGACTCCACGCAGTCCAGATCACCAGTTCACGGCGTTCCGCGAACATCTCCTTCCGCAGCACCGTGTGCCGGCCGACCATGTAGTCGAGCAGCTCGAGCATCTCGCGTCGGAACGCACGCACGACGCGGATGCCGGAGAAGGTTTCGCCGACACGCCCGTCGATCTGTTCGGCATCCTTGCGCACCGATCGGTAAATCGGCCGGATGCGGCGCGCAAAGATGAAGCTCACCGCCATGATGCCGGGGATGATCGCGAGGGCGGTGAGTGCGAGCCGCCAGTTCAGCCCCATCAGGATGGCGATCGCAATCAGCAGCCGGATGATGGAAATCGACGGTGAGATGATCGCCATTTGCAGCAGGCCGGTCGTGGTGTCGACGTCGCCGGTCAGTCGCGAGAGGATCCCGCCGGTCTTCATGTCCCACAACTTCGGCAGCGGCAGGTTCAGCAGCCGGTCGAAGATCGATCGCCGCAACGACAGCATCACACGGACGTTGAGGAGCTTCTGCTGGTAGTCCCTGAATACGCCGATCAGGTTGCTCGCAATGACCACGGCGAGGAACGCCATGCCTGCCATATGCAGGCGGTCGAGGCGAGCCGCCGTATCGATGTTCGCGTTCAGCAGAACACGATCGATGATGAACCGCATGAACAGCGGCTCGATCATCTGCAGCCCTGCACCGACCAGCGCGAGCAGGAATACGAGCGTTACGAGGCCGCGGTGAGGACGAAGCCAGTTGATGTAATCGCGCAGATACTCGCGATGCTGGCCTTCACCCAGCCAGCGGCGCGGTTGGAACGACCGTTTTTCGGGAGATGATGGAGTCGGAGCGGTACCGGAATCGTCCAGTCGCCTGTGGCGGTAATCTTCAACGAATTTGCGGTAACGAGCTCGCGAGGAATCGTGTGGCATCCGCAGTCAACGAATAGGGATCAGGAACAGGTATTGGGCTTACAGGAACAGGGATCAGGAACAGGTATTGGGGCGTGAGGGCTTGCCTCTGCTAGCGGCGTATCGCGTACCGTACTCAAGGAACAGGGATCAGGAACAGGTATTGGGGCGTGAGGACGTGCGTCTACTGTCGGTGTATCCCGAACCGTACTCGAGGTAAGCCCGAACGTTCTCAAACCTTCACGCCCCAATACCTGTTCCTGATCCTGTTCCTGACCTTCACGCCCCAATACCTGTTCCTGATCCCTGTTCCTGATCCCTGTTCCTGAGCGATTAGTTCTTCGTCACCGTGAGGCCGGTGACGAACGCTTCCGTGTTGTGGCCGAAGCGGATGCCGTAAGTGCCATCCGTCGACTTCAGTTTGCCCGCGCCAACGACGTCCGCCTTGTTGTAGCTGCCGACGACCTGGCCGTTGATCGAGCATTCGACCTTGTCACCGCGCACCGACAGCGCGATCTCCTGCGTGACCTCAGCGCCCGGGCCCGATGCCTTGTTCACCGACGCGCCCGGCTGCTGGCGAGCGCCGTTCACCGCGAACGGCTCCGGACCGAAACCGCGCACGATGAAGTTGCCGCTGCCGTACGCCGAGCAGTACAGGTAGCTCTGCGTGTCCGTGCCCATGTCGTTGCCGCCGATGAAAATGCCGTACGGGTGCGGATGGTTGTTCAGCGCCATGTACTTCGGCTCGCGGAACGTCGCCTTCACCGTGTAATCGCCGCTGGCCTGGTTCGACGGATGCCAGTAGGCGACCTGCGGCCCGGTCGTGACATGCAGCGCGTCGCCGTCCTTGATCAGCTTGGCGTTGGAGAGCGTCAGCCCCTTTTTCGCCTCGCTCGCGTCGATCTTCCCCTGCCAGCCCTGCACCGAGATGCCGCCACCCGCCACCGCCCGCGACGCGTCCTGCGCGGAGACGGTCAGCGGGACAGACAGCACGAGTGCAGCGGCAAGACCGGTCACGTGGATCTTACGCATAGGTCCCCTCATGGATTAGTTGATTCGGTGGATTATAGCGTGGGGCCGGGGGCTGTTGCACGCAATGTTCCCGTGCAGGGGATGGGGTCAGTTGCTTGGCGCCGGGGCCTCCGCTTCCGTTCCGGCGGACGGTGACGGGCACCTCGATACCCTCCGCCTGGTTTGGCCGTAGGTGACCTTCGGCGATAAACTACGCCGACATTCTGCGGCGTTTTCGAAGCCGCCACGCCCCTATCCCGCGAGGCCGACACACGAATGTCTCGTCGAAAGCCAAAGCCACTGCTCGATAGCCCCACCCTGAGGGTCGAGCTCCTCCGAGATGAAGTGACTGTGCAGCCGAAGGTAAACCGGCTATCACCATGAGACGACGGCGAAGCTGGTGCCGAGCCGGCATTTGCTCGAGCATCGTTCAGTAACGCTCGACCTGAGTGCGATCAAGTCTGCGGACCCATTCGGGCTGGTGTACCTCGCGATCTATGTCGGGAAGCTGATTGAGTACGAACCGCTGCGGCTCTCGATCAACCTTGGTCGCGGTGCTTTCGCGCGTCACCTGAACAGAATGGGTGTTCTCGATGTGTTGCGCCGTGATACCCGTGTACGTGTTGAGAGCGGGACCATTCTGCCAGAATTTTTTGGAAAGGGCTCGAATCCACGCATCCTGGAACTAGAACAGCATACTGTAGCGGATGAAGATGCCGCCGAAGCGCTTTCCGAACGCCTACTCGACATCATTGTGCTGAAGCGAAGGCGGGATTTGTTGGCGCGGTCGGAACTGTTTCAAACGGCGCTCCTCGAGATCATCGCGAACGTTTCAGTACACAGCGGAGCTCGCCAGGTTTACGTGGCAGCGGCCGCGGTTAACGATCGGATTCACCTAGCCATCGGAGATTCCGGGATGGGCATACCGGCGAGATTGAAGAAGAGCGGAATCGCCGAAAAACTTTCATGTTCCGGAGCCATTATCAAAGCGCTCGAACCCGGCGTGTCTACGCGAGTCGGCCGCGGAGGCCTAGGATTGACAACCGTATCGGATCAAGTCCGGGAACATGGATCGTACATGGCTATCCGCAGTGGCGATGGTGAGGTAGTAATCCGTGGTGAAAACACGACCGGGCGGGACAATTATCATGTCCTGCCCGGTACGATGGTTGAAATCGCCTGGTAAATTAGCGTTGGATCAGGGTGCCGGCTACGCCGCGCGCATGTAATGCCGTACTTAGTCCCTTGTTCGCGAGATCACTCAATCCTTCAACGACCACCTTGCCACGTAGCTCGGGATGATCTTCGACGAGACGAACCACAGTTTCATCCAAGAACGAGGGCGAAACGAACTTCAAGCCCGCGAACGAAATTAGAACCCCAGCTACGAGCTCCAGTCGCCGGACCCGCTGATCGAGATCGGCATAGAACCGCCGCCCCCGTTCGCGGGTCGAGGCCGTCTCCATGAAATCTCGAACGCGAATCACACCTGAGCTCACAGTTGTCATCATTGGCGGTCTCGTTGACCGAACAAACTAACCGGTCAGAGCGTCTCAGGTTCCATTCGCGGCAAATATTAAGCCGGACAGGCTGTATGGTTGCCTTCCGCGGGTCACGAAGCGTCCTGCCATAGCAAGGAATCCGGCTCGGGCTTCCTGCCGGTGCCAATAGTGGCACCCGCACCACACATGCAGATTAGCGGGGCCGTGGTCCGGATGCCATGGTCAGGGAGACCAGACGGCATGCATTCTTGGGCCTGTCCCTGGCTGCTGGGATTCGCAATGATGGCCGCGGGCTTCGTCGTGGGCCGCCGCATGTAACCGAATCTGGCGCAGGCCGAGAACACGCTCCCGACATCGGTCCGTTCCCGGCTGTGCCCAAGATCACCGTCCCGGCTGGTACTGCCGCCCCGTATGTCCCTCTAACTCCGATCGGTAGAAATAGACCTCGCGCAGATCACCCGTACTGTAGCGCTGGGCCTGGTCGTTGAAATGCTTCGACTGCGGGCTTCCGTTCTGGCCGCCGGCGGTGATTGCTTTCGCGCGCACGCCATCCTTACCGAACTCGACGATCGCGACGAAACTGTTGCCGCTGGTGCCGTAGATGCGCTTCGAGCCGTTGTAGGAACGCGCGCCGAACGATGCGAGTGAACCCCAGCGTGCGGACGTGAAGCCGACGGGGATGCTCGGGCCGGCGTCGGTGAACGGGTGGACGATATCGCCGGTCAGGCGCTGGAAGCGGTTGATCTCGCCCCACGGCGTTTTCCAGGTGCCGAAGTCAGCCGTGAGTTTGTCGCTCGCGGCGGCCAGTGACTCGAGCATGATCGCTGCGGCGCGTGCGTCATCGGCGCGCGCGACCGGAATGCCGTTCACGCGACGGATGTCCTGCGCGCGACGATCGAGTTCTTCGCCGAAGTAAACGGCGAGCGAAGTCGGAATCGACGACACCGACCAGCGCAGATCCCAGCTGCGCAGCATGGCGATCTGCTCGGCGAGTTTCGCCTTCAGCGGACTGCTCGCCGGCGCCTGTTCCCACGCACGCACCAGCTGCGGAACCAGATCCGTGAAGTACGGCAGATAGCTATCGTACGCGGCCGCTCGCAGCGATTCGATCGTGAAGTCCTTCCGATCCTTCAGCACCATGATCGCGTGGAGGCCGCGCGCGTTTTCGCTGCCTGCATCAACGTACGGCGCGTAATCGGACGGCTTCGGGCTGTTCGGACCCGCTGCTGACCACGGCGAATTGTTCGTGTTGAACAGCCAGCCCGTCGCCGGATTCACGACCAGCGGGCTTTCATCGATCGACAGCACCGGGCCCCACTCAGTCGCGGGATTGCTGCCGTCGACAGGTTTCGTCCAGTCGAACCGCGGATCGCGTTTCGGGATGAAGTTCGCGTGGAAGTAGGCGATGTTGCCTTCGGCATCCGCGAAGATGGTGTTGTTCGACGAGTTCGTGTGCAGATCCATCGTCTGACGGAACTCGCGGTAGTTCTTCGCCTTCGTCCGCGTGTACGACTGCGTAAGCGCCGCCAGCGGCGTGTTCATCAGCCGCACGCTGATCCACTTGCCATCCTCCTGCCGCACGATCGGACCGTGGTGCGTGAAGTAGGCGGTAATGACCTTCTCCGCCATCGAGCCGTTCGCGGTACGGTACGGAACCGTGATGCGCTTCGTCGCGACCGGCCGCTCTTCGCTGCCGTAGCGGTAGTACAGGCGATCGCCCTTCTGCACGATCGTCTCGAGGTACTCGTCGATGTTGTCGACGCTGCTCGAGGTGTGCATCCACCCGGCCTTCTCATTGAAGCCCTGGTAGATGAAGAACTGTCCCCACGTGATCGCGCCGTAGGCGTTCAGCCCTTCTTCACTCACCATCTGCGCTTCGGCGCGGAAGAAGAACGATGTGTGCGGATTGATCAGCAGCAGCGCTTTGCCGTTCTTCGTGTTCGACGGCGCGATCGCCACGCCGTTCGAGCCGGTCGGCTCCTGGTAGAACTGCGGTGCCTGACCGATGATCGTCGGCGCGGGCCGACCGCCGTAGAACGCCTCGAGCTGACGCACGTCCACACGCTCGATGTCGCCGCCGATGCTGCCCTCGCTGAAGCTGAGCGCCATCCACGGCTCGAAGTGCTTGATCACGCGCGGCTTCACCTGCGGGTTCTTCGCCAGATAGTAGTTCAGCCCGTCCGCCCACGCGTTCATCAGCTTCTTCAGCCACTCCGGGCTCTGGGCGTAAAGCGACTTCAGCGTGTCCGGATCGATGAACAGCTTCATGCGCAGGTCGCGGTAGATCGCCGACTCGCCTTCGGCTTCGGCCAGCCGACCCATCGCGTTGATGAAGTTCGTCTCGACGCGGTTGAAGTCGTCTTCCGCCTGCGCGTACACGACCCCGAACACCGCGTCGGCATCGGTCTTCCCGTACACGTGCGGGATGCCCCAGTCGTCGCGGATGATCGTGACGTTCTGCGCCTGGCGCTCGTACTGCGCGAGGCGGTTGAGTTCGGCCGACGGCGTCTGCGCCATCGCCGACGACTGCGTCAGCAGCACGGCCGCTCCGGCGATGGACAGGAATCGGCCGAGGGCGCGTCGGGACTTTTGCGTGATGGTCATGGAGTCATCGGGTTGGAGGAGTCGCCCCATACTGCGGGCGGCCGGCGGTGGCGGCAAGCGCCGCCTCGCGTGCGTGCGGGGCACAGAGGAGGCTACCCTCGGCACGAGGGGGAGTTTCGGCCGACCAAACCCCTCAGAAGACCGGAATCGCGACGCCGGCCTGCAAGCTCCAGATGGCCGGCTCCGTCGTATTCGCGGAATTCCACGATCGCAGCCGGCCCTCCTGCGGGATGCAGGTCGAGCGACCGGCCTCCAGCCCTATCGCATCCGCGCTCCACTGGATCGCGTGGCGCTGCGCCGACGCACTCAGGCGCGCATAGCGCGAGACCGGGATTTCGAGCGCCGCCGCACCGGTCCACCCCCAGTGGCTCACCGCGTTGCGGTCGTGCGGGCAGGCCTCGATCTGCGTCGCCGGGAAGTGGGTGGGCGAGCCGATGTCCTCGCGCACGAGCAACGGTCCGGCGATGAGAGTGGCGAACCGCCAGCGGAAGCCGGGGCCGACCCACGCGCTGAGGAGCTGCCGATCCTGCGTATGCGGACGAGAGAAGGCGGTGATTTCCGCCCGATGCGTCGAGGCCTCGCCGCCCAGAGCCAAGAGGAACCGGCGGTCGAGGTTGTACTGCGCCTGAAGCCCGATCGCGATCTGCTCCGGTTCGAACTCGATCCGCACCGGCGCCTCGTAGCCGACGAGGCCCGGGGCCTCTCCAACCATCGCACGGCCTTCACGCACGTGGCCGGTCACGTGGCCGATGCTCGGGCGGACGATCAGCCGTGCACGTTCCTGCGCCGCCGCGCCGGCTGCTGACCACAGAACCAGCAGCCAGGTCAAAGCGATCCGCTTCACAAAGCCTCCAGGCTGGCGGGTTGCCGAATTCCGCAACACTGTATTCCAATCCCGTGCCGCCACGGAGCTAACCATGGCCCTCCTCCGCATCCTGCCCGCCACCGTCCTGGTCCCAATGCTGTTCGCGTGCACTCAGGAGAAAGCCAGCCGCGACGAACCGATGATCACCGTCGAAAACGGCGTGACCATCGTCACCAACCCCGGCCTGCACCTCGCCGATACACTCGCCTGGAGCATTGACACCGCGAACGTCGTCAGGATCGGCGTATTCGAAGGCGATGACGAGTACATGTTCGGCCGCGTGAGCGGTGTGCTGCTGCGCGATGACGGCAGCGTACTCGTCGCCGACGCTGGCGCGCATGAGCTCCGCGTCTTTGATGCGAACGGCAGTTTCGTGCGGAAGGTCGGCCGCAAGGGAGGCGGCCCTGGTGAGTTTGAAATGTTCGCGACTGCGCTGCCGCATACGGGCGATTCGATCGTCGTGCTCGACTGGGAGGGCGGACGTATCAACATCCTCGATCCGGACCTGAAGACCGTGCGTTCGTATCGTGCCCGACTCCAGGAAACGCGAGCGCGGGACGGCTACACGTCGCACCGATTGCAAGGCTTCTTCAGCGATGGCACGCTGTTTATTCGTGATGTTTCCAGTTCGTGCGGCCCGGCGCGAGAGGGCGGGTTCTGCGAGGACAGCGTGGCGCTGTTTCGCACCGACAGTGAAGGCGCTACCAAAACGCGGTTCGGCGTTCACGTTCGTTCGCGCGCACAACGGTTGCCTGTCACCAACGGTCCGTCCACCTCCTGGAGGGAACCACATCCGCAGGCGTTCTGGGCACTACAAGGTGATCGCGTTTACTACGCAGACGCGAAGCGTTTCGAGTACCGGGTATATCGCATGAACGGAGAAATTGAACGCATCGTGCGTGTTCTTGCGCCGGCACCGCAGTACTCGCGTGAGCAGGTATTCCCGCCGGCTTCGAATACGAATACCGACCCGGGCATCAGGGAAGCAGTTCGTGTGCTCAATGAATCGTTCTCGACGGCCGCCGTACCCGATTCACTTCCGTACTTCAGCGATATGCTCGTAGATGCCACCGGGCACGTTTGGCTGCGAGCGTACATGCCGCCCGCCCGCCGACTGACCTCCGCACCCTGGTGGTACGTGTTCGACCCGGAGGGGCGGCTGCGGTATGCCGTGCGGTCACCCTGGCCGCTGG
>Ga0255338_1004697_pt1 | contig 13691 bp, 10 predicted proteins | sample MeOH1_35cm_T4_19_FD_203715 | JGI IMG/M metagenome (GOLD analysis project Ga0255338, IMG submission 203715) | Sandy soil microbial communities from University of British Columbia, Vancouver, Canada - MeOH1_35cm_T4_195 | ecosystem: Engineered > Artificial ecosystem > Sand microcosm > Unclassified ...
ATGGGCCTCGGCGCGGTCTGCCATACGCTGAACCCGCGTCTCTTCGCCGAGCAGCTCGTCTACATCGTCAATCACGCTGAAGATAAGTACATCCTGCTCGATCTGACCTTCGTGCCGATCGTCGAGGCGATCGAGGCGGAGTGCCCGAATGTGAAGGGCTACATCATCATGACCGACGCGGCCCACATGCCGCAGACGAAGCTCAAGAACGCGCTTTGCTACGAAACGCTGATCGAGGCGGAAGACGGCAAGTTCGACTGGGTGGAGGTCGACGAGAATGCGGCCTGCGGTCTTTGCTATACCTCCGGCACGACGGGCCATCCCAAAGGCGTTCTCTATTCGCATCGTTCCAATGTGCTGCATGCGCTGATCTCTGCAACCGCCGACGCAATGGGCCTGGGCTCGACGGATTGCGTAATGCCGGTTGTGCCGATGTTCCACGCCAATGCCTGGGGCATCACCTTCTCCGCACCCATGGTTGGCGCCAAGGTCGTCATGCCGGGCCAGAAGATGGATGGCGACAGCATTTGCGAATTGCTGACGACGGAAGATGTGACCTTCACCGCCGCCGTGCCGACCGTGTGGCTGATGCTGCTCCAGTATCTCGAAAAGACGGGCAAGACGATTCCGCATCTGAAGCGCGTCGTCATTGGCGGTTCCGCTGCGCCGCGCTCGATGATCGATACTTTCGAGCGCAATTACGGCGTCGACGTTCGTCATGCCTGGGGCATGACCGAACTTTCGCCGCTTGGCACACTCGGCAGCTTCAAGGCCGGCATGGAGACGCTCTCCCACGAGGAAAAGCTCGACATCAAGGTGAAGCAGGGGCGCCCTCCCTTCGGCGTCGAGATGAAGATCACCGACGACAACGGCAAGGAACTTCCCTGGGACGGCAAGGCCTTCGGTCATCTGCTCGTGCGCGGCCCGGCCATCGCCGGGGCCTATCTCAAGGGTGAGGGTGGACAGATTCTCGATGAAGGCGGCTGGTTCGACACGGGCGATGTCGCGACGCTCGATCCGCTTGGCTTCATGCAGATCACGGATCGCGCCAAGGACGTCATCAAGTCGGGCGGCGAGTGGATTTCGTCGATTGATCTCGAGAACCTCGCGGTCGGCCATCCGAAGGTTGCCGAAGCCGCAGTCATCGGTGTGGTCCATCCGAAATGGGATGAACGGCCGCTGCTCATCGTCGTGCTGAAGGACGGCGAGACGGCGACCAAGGAGGAAATCCTCCACTACATGGATGGCAAGATCGCCAAATGGTGGATGCCGGATGATGTCGCCTTCGTGAGGGAAATTCCGCACACGGCGACGGGCAAGATCCAGAAGCTCGCGTTGCGCGAGATGTTCAAGGGTTACAAGCTGCCTTCCGCTACTGCGGCGGAATAATCGGCCGGAAGGCCACAGGGGGAGGACGGGATGGAAGGAAAATCACGCACCGCACGTTGGGGCGGGCGGATAGGTATCCTGGCGGTCGTGCTGTTGATCGCCGCGGTTCTGAGCAACCATCTCGGCCTGCTCGGCTACGAGCTGCCGCTTGCGGGCTTCGCGCTTGCCGCGCTGCTGGGCGTCGTCACGGTCGTGCTGTCGCTCATCGGATTCTTCATCGCGCTGGGCGGCAAGCCGGGCGCGGGGGCGGCTCTTCTTGGCATCGTGCTTGGTGTGGTTGCGGCTCTGCCCGTCGCCTCCACCTTCGTGCTCGGTCGTGGCGTGCCACGCATTCACGACATCACAACCGATCTCGCGAACCCGCCTCAGTTCGAGGCGGTCGTCGCTCTGCGTCAGGGCGCGCCGAATTCTCTCGACCGCTCTGCGCCGCCAGATCTCGCGGAGCAGCAGAAGAAGGCCTATCCCGATCTCGTGACGCTCACCGTGACGGAGCAGCCGGGCAAGGTCTATGAGGCAGCGCTGGCGACCGCCAAGGAAATGGGCTGGACGGTAGATGGCTCGACGCCCGAGAAGGGATTGATCGAGGCGACGGCGGTGACGAAGCTCATCGGCTTCAAGGATGACGTCGCGATCCGCATCGCTGAAAAGGATGGTGGCGCTGCGGTCGATGTTCGCTCCGTCTCGCGTGTCGGCATGAGCGATCTTGGCGCCAATGCCAAGCGCATCCGCGCTTTTCTCGATGCGCTGAAGGCGAAGCTCGGGACACAGGCTTCCTGATCAGGGCAGACGGTATTCCGCGCCGAGCGCGATGGGCTCGTCGGTGACGACGCGGCCCTGCTCGACGAGCCGCGTCATATGCGCGAACACGGAGCGCGCGGCGGCCGGATAGAGGCGCTTGTCGACGGCCGCATAGATCACCGGCACCATGTCGGCGATGCGGTGGTGGCCAGCCTTCAACTGCTCGATGATCTGGTTCTCGCGGTCCTCGCGATGGGCGATGAAGGCGCGGACGAAGGGCTTGGGATCGCGGATCGCAGGCCCATGCGTCGGCCAGTAGGTTTCGTCGTCGCGCGCGAGCAACAGTTCGAGCGAGTTCATGTAGTCGCTCATGTTGCCGTCAGGCGGGCTGACGATGCTCGTCGACCAACCCATGACATGATCGCCGGAGAAGAGCGCCTTTTCTTCCCGCAGCGCGAAGCAGATGTGGTTCGAGGTGTGGCCCGGCGTATGGACGCATTCGACGGTCCAGCCTTCGCCTTTGATGACATCGCCATGGCGGATTTCAACATCCGGCACGAAGGACATGTCGCCGTCTTCCTCGCCGGCGCCTGCGCCATGCGGGCCATAGCCATAGGTTTTTGCGCCCGTGCGCGCCTTCAGGGGCGCTGCCGCCGGCGAATGGTCGCTATGGGTATGGGTGATGAGGATATGTGTGACTGTCTCGCCTTCAAGCGCACGCATCAGCGCCTCGACATGCTTCTCATCGAGCGGACCGGGATCGATCACGGCGACCTTGCCGTGGCCAATGATATAGGTGCCCGTGCCCTTGTAGGTGAAGGCCGAGGGATTTTCCGCGACGACGCGGCGGATCAGCGGCGAAACCTGCTCGCTTTCGCCATAGGTGAATTCAATCTCGCGGACATAGGGAATTTCGACGGCCATCGCCCTGTCTCTCATTTCGATTTCGTCGCAGCATGAACCTCGGCGACGATCAATTCAACATTGGCGGTGAGGGCTCAGTCCATCACCGCATGCGCGAGTTCGGGGTCGGGCGCGCTGGTCATTTTCGGCGAGCGCATCAGATAGACCGACGGGACCGCGATCAGCGTGAACCACATCATCAGCTTGAAGCTGTCTATATACGCGATGGCTGCCGCTTGCCGCGTCACCTCGCCGTTCAGAACGCCGAGACCGATCGACGATTTGAGGGAATAGGCCGCGGGTGCGACGCCACTGCGGAGCAGCGGATTGAGATCGCTGACATGAGTGGCGAGCTGCGCGTGGTTTACTTGCGTCATGGTCGCGATCATGGCTTGCGTGGAGGCGATGCCGATGCTGGAGCCGACATTTCGAATGAGGCTATAGAAGCTCGTGCCTTCAGGACGTAGATGCGCCGCCAGCGTGACGAAGGAGATTGTCGTCAGCGGCGCAAAGATGAAGCCGAGGCCGAGCCCCTGCATGACACCCGTTCGGATGATCGCGGCTTCGCTCACATTCAGGTCGAAATGCCCCATCTCCCACAGAGTGAAAGAGGTAAGGGCAAATCCGCTCGCGATGATGAGCCGCATGTCGACGGAATTGATGATGCGCCCCGCAATCACCATAGCGATCATCGTGCCGAAGCCGCGCGGCGCGAGGACGATACCTGTGGTCACGACCGGATAACCCTTCAGGCTTTGCAGGAAACTCGGCATGAGCGCCATGGTCGCATAGAGGACGAAACCGACTGCAACGGTGAGGCAAAGGCCGATCACCAGGTTGCGGTCCTTGAAGAGCTCAAGGTCGATGAATGGCTGCTTCGTCGTCGCCGAATGGGCGATGAAGAGATAGAAGCCGAAGGCTGCGATCAACGACTCAAGAATGATCTCGCTCGATCCAAACCAGTCCTCGCTGTTACCGCGGTCGAGCATGAGCTGCATGGCGCCGATGCCGAGGCTCAGGAAGGTGAAGCCCAGCCAGTCGAAACGGCGTTCTCTTGAAAGCGTCGACTCGCGAAGCGCGCCGAGACCGGCGAAGGCAAGAGCGCCGAAGGGCACGTTGATGTAGAAGACCCAGCGCCAGCTGTAATTTTCCGTCAGCCACCCGCCGAGAGCCGGGCCGACGATCGGCCCCACCATCACGCCCACGCCCCACAGCGCCATCATCTTGCCGCGCTGTTCGATCGTGTACATGTCGAACATGATGGTTTGCGACAGCGGCACGAAGGCGGCGCCGAACATGCCCTGGGCGAGGCGGAAGAGAACGATCTGGTCGAGCGTTTGTGCAGCACCGCAGAGCATCGATGTCACCGTGAAGCCGATGACCGAAATGGTGAGCAGCCGCTTGCGTCCGAAACGGATCGCGAGAAAGGCTGTCAGCGGCGTCGAGATGGCGGCGGCGATAATGTAGGAGGTCAGCACCCAGGCGATCTGGTCCTGCGTCGCCGCCACGCTACCCTGCATATGCGGCAGCGCGACGTTTGCAATCGTCGAATCGAGTGTCTGCATCACCGTCGCGAGCATGACGGCGGCGGTGACGATCGCCTTGCGCATCGTCTCGTTCATTGAGCAGGACTCGTCGTCCGGGTCGAGGCGACAGCTTCGGATTTCGTGTCGATCTCGACATTGGCGCTCATGCCGGCGCGGATTTCGGGGTCGCCCTGCTTGCGATCGATTGAGACGCGGACGGGAATGCGCTGCACGACCTTCACCCAGTTGCCGGTCGCGTTCTGTGCGGGGAGCACGGAGAACTCCGAACCCGTCGCCTGCGAGATGCTGGCGACATGGCCGGCCCATTTACGGCCCGGATAGGTGTCGATCTCGATCTCGGCGATCTGGCCGGGATGGACATTGGTGAGATCGGTTTCCTTGAAGTTGCCTTCGATCCAGACATTGTCGTGGGAGACGAGGCTCACCACGGCCATGCCGGGCGCTATCTGGTCGCCGACCTGCGGCTGTTTGCCGATCACGCCGTCGAAGGGCGCGCGCACGGTCGCGCGTTCAAGGTTGAGCGCCGCGTTGTCGCGCTGCGCCTTAGCGGCGTGGTAGGACGCATGCGACTCGACCGGCGCATCGGGCGCGCCGTCGAGCTGCGCGGAAATCTGTTCGAGGCTCTGCCGCAGAACGCCGTCGAGCTGTGAGGCGGTGTCGAAATTGTGCCGCGCCGTGTCGAGGTTCGACTGGCTGGCGAAGCTGCGCTGGGCAAGCGCCGACTGGCGTTCGAACTGGCGCTTGTAGTAGGCGATGCTGCTGGCGGACAGTCCGAGCTGCGCCATCGTCATTTCATATTTCGCACGCAACGCTTTCACGTTTGCCGTCGCCGTCGCAAGTTGCGCCTCGGCCTGCGCCAGCGCGATCTGATAGGGGGCGGGGTCGATCTGGAAAAGAGGATCGCCGGCCTTCACGTACTGGTTTTCCTTCACGAAGACCTGGACGATGCGTCCGCCGACATCGGGACTCACCGAGACCTTGTCCGCTTTTGCATAGGCGTTATCGGTGCTCACATAGCGACCGCTCGTAAAATAGACCCAGGCGATGAGAGCGAGGAGCAGGGCCGGGACGCCGATCAGAAGGATCGGGCGAAGCTGTGCCCGATCGCTGAGGAGGCGCCGCGCCGCGCTCGAAACGGGTGCGAATGTCACCGACATGCTTTGATGCCTTTCAGTTCAAAATACCAGATATCGAATGTGAATCGGCGAGCGGCTGCCTACTCGCCGCGCGCCGGCGCGGATGAGGCGCCGAGAGGCACGGCGGCGACATTGCCGCGCAATCGTTCGAGAAGGCCTGCAAGCGTCTCAACCTCGGAGCGCGCGAAGCCGCCAAGAATGGTGCCGTAGATATCTTCCGCAACGTCCCATATCTGTTCGAGAAGGGGAGCGGCCTGTTCGGTGAGGAACAGGCGTTGCGCGCGCCGGTCCTTCGGATCCGGGCGTCGCTCCACTAGCCCCGCAGCAACGAGCTTGTCGATCAGGCGCGCGACCGTAATCGGCTGCACATCGAGAAGATCGGCAAGGCTCACCTGATTGAGTCCCTCATTGCGCGACAGATGCACCAGCGCCCGCCATTGGGCTTGCGTCAGGCCGAGGGGCGCGATGCGGTCGTTGAAGATGCGGCGGAGCATCCGCGACGAGTCGCCGATCAGGAATCCGATCCCGAGATCGAGGGAGCGGGGCACGGGGAGCGATTTATGAAGCATTGCTGTTTAATGGCCTTACACTTAATAAGCCTTGCTTATTATACAAAGATAATAAAAGCCCCCGCAAGGGGGGCCTGATTTCAGCTGCAAATTTAAAGCGATTAAATTTTAGAATTATTACAATCTAGATAGATTCTCTTCTCACCTTTATTCGCTGAATAACTGAGCGTCCCCCGATCTGCTCACCCGGCACTGCGTCGGCGACAAGCTTCGCAGAACGGGCAGTCACCCGGCCCGTGAGGGCCGGGTGACTTTCCTCGTCAATGTCGTCCGGATCAGAAGGTTGTGCGGACCGTGATTCCGACGGTGCGGGGATCGCCGAGGAAGGCGGCCGTCGCACCTTCGTTGAAGGAAAGAGTGCCTATTGCGGTGTAGTACTTCTCGTCGAAGAGATTGTTGGCCCAGAGCGAGACATCGAGCGAACGATCGACAAAACGTGTTCCGACGCGAAGATTTGCGACGCCGTAGGCACCTACCCAAGTGTAGTTGGACGTGCCTGACTGGGCTGGCGATTTGTAGTTGTAGTCGCCGCTTACGTACGCATGGACGTTGCGGGAGAGAAGATCGCCCAGCGGCCACTCGTATTCAGCGCCGACATACCCGGACCATCGCGGCGCACCCGGAACCTGCTTGCCCGTAGCACTGCAACTCGTCTTGTAGCTATCCTCCAGCGTGCAGGGGGCGCTTTCGAAGGAAAGATATTTCGCGTCGGTGAAGGCACCTGCCGTTGTGATCGTCAGGCCTTCGATCGGGACGGCCTGCGCATCGATTTCGATGCCGCGCGAGCGGACCTTGCCGACATTGGCGAGGTAGCTGGTCGTGGTGCCGGTCGCACTATTGTACCACATGGCCGTGGACTGATAGTTCTTCACGTCTTCCCAGAAGAGAGCGGTGTTGAGCCGCAGCCGGTTGTTGAACCACTCTGACTTCAAGCCGATCTCGTAGCTGTTTGCCGTCTCCGGATCGAGGACGCGCTTTGCGTTCGGATTGGAGGGGGAAATATAGGCGACGTTGATGCCGCCGGACTTGTAGCCGCGGTTGAACGAGACGTAGCCGAGCAGGTCGTCGGTGAACTTGTAGTTGAGCGAGGTTCCGCCGGAGAGCGCGCCCTCGCTGTGTTCCTGGGTAAAATCGGTCGCGCCCGCAGCCGTCGGTGCGACGCCGTTGCGCACGGCCGCTACGAGATATTGCTGCGAGACGAAGACACTGGGGGCGATCTGAATATTCGGAACGCTGGAGAATGCCGAAAGCGGAACGCCGCCGGAATTGGTGCGGATGAAGCTCGCGGTCTTGTTTTCCCAGGTGTAGCGCAGACCGGCTGTCAGGCTCAGCTGATCGTCGACGTGATACGTCCCCTGACCGAAAGCGGCGTAGCTGTTTGTTTTCGGTTCAGCATGATCGTCGGTGGTGAAACCGGTCAGCGCAGGGGTTCCGAGCGCTGACGGAATGGCCGCCAATGCAGTGCCGGGGCTTATGTACTTAAACGCATCCGAACCAAAGGTATTGATGTTGTCGCTTTTGATGTGTTGCCAGAAATAGTAGAGGCCGCCCACATATTCGAGTTTCTCGCCCTTAGGCGAAGCGATCCGAAGTTCCTGGCTGAACTGGCTCTGATGCGACACCGTGTTGTTGGCGGCAAGAATCGATGCACCGAGATAGTCCCAGTCGTTGGTCGGATCGAAGGCCCATTCGCGATAGGCGGTGATCGAGGTCAGAGTATATCCGCCTCCGACCCCCCAGTTTGCCTCTGCCGAGAATCCGTGCTGGTTCGTCTTGTTGAGGATGGCGACATCCGAATCCGTCTTGCGCTCGAAGGGATCTACGAAAAGCGGTGTGTAGCCGATCGCGGCTGAACGGGACAGAATGCCGTTCGCGAATGGCGCGCCGTTGGAATAGGTCGTGAGGTGATCCTTCAGGACGCCAATGCAGCAATGATTTCTCTGCTTGTCATAATCGGCGGTGACACGCAGATCGAAATTATCGTTCGGGACATAGAGAATCTGCCCGCGAAAACCGATGTCGTTATAATCGTTCTGGTCGACACCGAGGCGGACGTTGTCGACGAAGCCGTCCCGAGTCGTCTTGTTGACGGAAAAGCGATAAGCGAGCACGTCGTTCACCGGACCGGTGGTCGTCGCGCGCACCTGCTTGTAATTGTAGTTGCCCGCGGAAACGTCGACCGTGGTCTGAGGTTTGAAGCTCGGCTTCGAGGTGGTGATGTTGAGAGCGCCGGCGGTGGTGTTCTTGCCGAAGACGGTACCTTGCGGGCCGCGCAGCACCTCGACGCGCTCGAGATCGAGAAGGTCGAAGGTGGCCGAACCGGGACGCGCGTAATAGACGCCGTCCACAAAGACGCCGACGGCATTTTCGAGACCGTCATTGGCAATGCCGCTGCCTAGGCCGCGAATGTTCAGGGTCGTATTGCGGGCATTGGGGATCGTGACCTGAAGCGTCGGCACTTCTCGATAGATGTCACGGATATTGACCGCGCCGACATCCTGGAGGTGTTTTCCGCCGAGCACCGTCAGGGCGACCGGTACGTCCTGCGACTTCTCGCTGCGCTTGCGCGCGGTGACGACAATCTCTTCGATCTGCGCCGGTGAGGCGACGGCAATCTCCGCAGGCTTGGTCTTCTTTTGCGGCTGTGCCGGCTCTGTGGTTGCGGCTGCGAATGCGCATGTGGAAGCGAATGCGGTGCTCGCAAGCAGCAGGCCTATGGTCTTCGAAATAAGAAGGCTCGATCGCGGTGCGGCCGCGAATTTTTCACGCATGGTACTTCTCCGATTGAGGACGTTCAGTATCCGCAAAGCGAGCCTTGCGGTGCCTGCGTGTCAGGCGCTCATTTCCGCCTGGGGAGGCGGCTAATGGAGTTGGTGAATGCTCGGATGATGTCGGCTGCAGGCCTCAGGCTGGCCGGCGGAATTCGTGCTCAGCATGAACAGAGGTGCAAAGTGAGCACGGGCATCATCGAAAGGTTGCTGCATCTCGTCATGGCAAGAGACCCTGATTTCAAAGCTCCTCGGCGCTGCAGTTGCGGCCAAGATATTCGTTCACATTAAGTATTTTATGTCTATCAAATAGATATAATATAAAAAAGCCGAATTCGTCGTTCCATGCGGAAGTTCGAGCGGATTTGGGGTGACTATGGCGCAACGGTCACAGGTCGCAGCTTTCTAAATGTTCTTTGTTTTAGCGTATCAAAAGCATTCCCGCCGCTCTGGTTCGTCTCTATGGGTCGATGATGCGCTAACCGGAGGCATTGACGTCGATGCTCGTCGCCACTCTTTTTTAAGGCAATTAAAAAGATAGACAAAAGGGCGGGGCGCAGGATGAAGGATTCTGCTTCCACGGTCCGGGCGATGATGACGTCGTCACAAACTACACGTCGTCAAACGTGTCGCCCTTTTCCTTGAGGAAGCGTCGCGCATGGTTCGCCGTCATCTCGACACTCTCCGCATACGAGCGTTTGAGCCGGAAGAATGCACGTTATCTGAGTGGGAGCTGTTGATTGCATCAAAGGCGCGACGATTGCGTCGCGCCTTTGATTTTCTAATCGGTTGGGCTGCTTCCGGATGCCGTTCAATCAGGTCGATCGGGTAGGAAGCTGTTGAATTAACATCTCACTTCGTGGCCGGATCGGAAACCAGCGCGACCTTGTTGAAGCCCAAATGGTTGATGACGCCCATCACCTCGACAATGTCGCCGTAAGGAACGGCCTTGTCGCCGCGGACATGAATGCGGCGGTTTACATCGCCAGCCGTGGCGGCCACCAGTGCCGGGGCGAGTGCCGCCTGGCTGACTTCATTCTTCTCGACAAAGACCTTTCCGTCGCGGTCGACGCTGACGGCGAGCGGCGGCTTTTGATCCTGCAACGGATTGGCTTGAGTCTTGGGCAGGTTGACCGGCACGCCCACCGTCATGAGCGGAGCCGCCACCATGAAGACGATCAGCAAGACGAGCATGACGTCGACAAGCGGAGTCACGTTGATCTCGCTCATCGCGGGCGCATCAAGTCCGTCGATGTCGGTCGAATTACGCAGCGAAACGGCCATCATGCACCTTCTTGTTTGACAGTTCGCGCGACAGTTCCACTTCGACGAGACCGGTGAACGTCGTCAGGCGTTTTGCATAGCGGCCGATCTCGCCGGAGAGACGATTGTAAGCCACGACAGACGGGATGGCCGCGACGAGACCGAGTGCTGTGGCGAAAAGTGCCTCGGCGATACCTGGCGCGACGACGGCAAGGCTCGTGTTGTTGGTCGCAGCGATGCCCTGGAAGCTGTTCATGATGCCCCAGACAGTACCGAAGAGGCCTACGAACGGAGCAACCGAGCCGATTGTCGCGAGGCCCTGCAGGCCATTCTGCAAATGCTCGAGTTCGCTGCTTGTCGACAGCTGAGAAATCCTGTGAATGCGATCTTTGAAGCTGTCTTGATCGATGTCCCGGAAGTCGGGTGCTTCCTCATGCGACCGGCGATATTCGTCAGCGATCGCATTGTATATCGATGCGATCGGATCCTTCGAAAAGGACTGCAGCTTCTCGCCCAGCTCCCGTATGGAAAAGCCTTTGCGAAGCGATGCGAGCAGCGACGACGATCGCCGATGCAGTCTGCTCAGCCGAATGCTCTTCTCGGCTATGACGCCCCACGCCCAGAGGGAGGCCAGGATCAGGAGGATGATCACGGCCTTGACCACGGTGTCGGCCTGAAGAAAGAGAGCGACGGGGGAGAGAGTCGCGGTGTGCGCGATGTCCACGACCGTGGAGCCAAGCGTCGATGCTGCTTGGGCGGCGGCGTCCGGAACGGACAATTGGTTGCCGACGGTCGCGGCTTGTAGGGGGGTGTCGGTCATAATCTACTCACATGTTGACGGGGCTATTCGTCGCTCAGTTGGTAGGCGATGACGCCATGCAACTGGTACGCCTTGGCGCCGAGTTCCGGAGGGGCGGGATAGGGCGCCGCCGCCTCGATTGCCGCTGCTGCTGCCTTGTCGAAGACTTCCTTGCCCGAAGGCTCGACGGTGTAGCTCAGAAGCTGCCCATCTGCGCCGATCACGAGCGTGTAAGCGACGCGACCTTCGAGCTGACGCATGAGAGCGCTTCGGGGATAATTGCCGGAAGCTGCCTTGCTGACGCGCTCATAGATGCGCGACACGTAAGAGCTTGGCAGGCTCTTTGGCGGCGGTGGTGCCGATGGTGCTTGTGTCGGTGCGGCCGACGCTGTGCTCGGGGACGGCAGCGCAGGGGCGGGCGATGTGGGGCGGACGTCGGACTTCACAATCCTCGGCGGCTTCGGACGTAAAGGTTTCGGTCGCGGCTTCTCAGCGGCGACAACATCTTCCGCCGGAGCGGGCGGCGCTGGAGGTGGCTCGTCCAATTTCGCAGGCGGCGCGGGCGCTTCCTGGACGGGTGTTTCCAGAACCAGCTCCAGTGGCCGCTCTTCCTGCAACCGGACGGGCGCATGCAGCGAAGCCAGATAGATTGTGCCGAAGAGGGCGGCGTGCAGGCCGATTGAAATCGCGTGCCGAGCATGTCTGACGGCCCCGTCTTTTCGAGGTTGCCAGAAATTGGCCTGCGCGCCGGCAACAAGGGCGATGGGCGTGATTTGCCGCGTGTCGGCCAGAGCATCGCCGCCTTGGCGCCCAGCCCAGGTTGGGCCGGACCAGTCTTTCTTTACTGCTACAAATTTCATCGCATCGGCGCCCTTTAAACAATACTAAACCTATAGAGAAACTGACAATCAGTCAATTCCCTTTCTCGCGGCGCAGCCGAGAAAGCAGGCGTGGGCACCGAGGTTGTGAGGTGGGGCGAGAAAATAGACGGCTTTGCCTTGTGAAAAAGTGCGGTCTGGCTCCACACATGGCGACGGCCAAACGAGACTGGGCGCGCCCCGCCGTCGGTTGGCCGTCGACTTTCGCGATGGTCAGTAGGCGATAACTGCGTGGCCGACGAAGGCGATGCCGTAGAACCCGATGAAGGCGGTGATCGCGGCGGCGGTTGCATCGCCCGGGTTGAAGCCCGAGGCCGCTCCAAAGAAACCGCACACGAACTGGATGGCTCGTGCCGACGCGCGGGCCGCGAGGGTTTCAGCACCAGTGAGCGCTTCGTAAACGATCCGGGGGGCTGCAGTCATGATGTCGTCCTTTGCAATCAGAGGGCTTGCCCTCTTGGACGTCTCATTCCCTTTGCCGTCGCCTCAAGGCGCTTCTGGCGTGCTGCGGAACAGAGCTGACTACGCATACCGACAAACTGCGGTGAGCCAGGCCAAAGCACCAGCCCGATTCATCATGCAATTCGATAGTATGTTGCACCGCACAAAATGACAAGATGTCAGTGCGTAAAGATTGCGCGATGCTTTAGATGCGACGCCCTGCCGCCTCCCAATAGGGTTCGCGGAGCTTGCGCTTGAAGATCTTGCCGGAATCCTCGCGGGGCAATTCGGTTCGGAACTCGACGCGCTTGGGCACCTTGTAGCCGGCGATGCGCTCGCGCAGGAAGGCGCGGACCTCTGCCTCGCCGAGATCGGCGCCGGGCTGGCGCTGCACGACGGCACAGAGCTGCTCGCCGAATTCCTCGTCGGGAATGCCGAAGACGGCGCAGTCGGCGACGCCCGGCATCTTGTGGAGCTCGGCTTCGATTTCGGCCGGATAGATGTTCACGCCGCCGGAGATCACCATGTCCTTCTGGCGGTCGCATAGATAGAGAAAGCCGTCCTGATCGAGATAGCCGACATCGCCGAGCGTGATGAGGCCGCGCTTTTCGGCGCGGCGGCGCTTCTCGTCGTCGCCGTGATAGGTGAAGTCCGGAATGCGGTGCGAGCGGCAGACGACTTCGCCGGTTGCACCCTTCGCAAGCTCCTCACCATTCTCGCCGATCACCAGCACCTCTGCGCCGTCGATGGCCTTGCCGACCGTGCCCGGATGAGCGAGCCATTCCTTCGAGTCGCAGAAGACGACGGCGCCCGTTTCGGTGCCGCCGTAATATTCGTAGATCACCGGTCCCCACCATTCGATCATCGCCTGCTTCACATGGACGGGGCAGGGGGCAGCCGCGTGGACGACGAAGCGCAGGCTGGAGAGGTCGTATTTGCGCTTCACCTCTTCGGGCAGCTTCAGCAGCCGCACGAACATGGTCGGCACCATGTGGAGATGCGTGACCTTGTCGCGCTCGATGGCGGCGAGAAGCTCTTCAGGGTCGAAGCGCGGCTGGAGAATGACCGTCGCGCCATAGCGAAAGGCGTAGAGCCCATAGGCATTGGGTGCCGAGTGATACATTGGCCCGGTGGTGACGGTGACGGTATTCTCCGGCGCGCCGAACTTCGGATTGAAGCCCATGACATGGCCGATGATCGTGGTCCATGCCGCTGTCTGTTCGGCCGTCGGCGGATTGCGGCGCACACCCTTGGGGTGGC
>Ga0255338_1004698_pt1 | contig 13690 bp, 13 predicted proteins | sample MeOH1_35cm_T4_19_FD_203715 | JGI IMG/M metagenome (GOLD analysis project Ga0255338, IMG submission 203715) | Sandy soil microbial communities from University of British Columbia, Vancouver, Canada - MeOH1_35cm_T4_195 | ecosystem: Engineered > Artificial ecosystem > Sand microcosm > Unclassified ...
GCCGGGTGACCTGAGCCAGACCTTGAACGTGCTGGGCGTGCTGCCGCCCGAGCTGGCACCGCGCATGAACAAGAGCGGCACGGTGACGCCGTTTGCCGATGTACCGAAGCTGAAGATCACGGCCGTCAAGGCCGAGCACTCCTCGGTCTACGTCTGGAAGAACCCGGCCACCGGCAAGGATGAGACGCACGTCGGCGGCGAACCGGTGGGCTTCATCATCGAACTGGAAAACGGCCAGAAGATCTACCACATGGGCGACACCGGCCTGTTCATGGACATGAAGTTCATCGGCGAGTACTACAAGCCCGACGTGCTGCTGATCCCGATCGGCGGCAACTTCACGATGGATCCGGTGCAGGCCGCCTACGCGACGCGCGAGTGGCTCAAGCCGAAGATCGCCATCCCCATGCACTACGGCACCAACCCGTTGAACCAGGGCACGCCGCAGCAGTACCAGCAGGCACTGGGACAAAGCGCCACCCAGGTGCTGCCGCTGCAACCCGGTGAAAGCATCCGTTTCTGAACATGACCCGCATTCCCTTCATGACCTGCATTTCCAAACGCCACCTTCTGCTCGGGGCCGCAGCCCTCTGGGCGTCACTTGCCGTCCAGGCACAGAGCTGGCCCAGCAAACCGATCCGGCTGGTGGTGCCCTTCACGCCGGGTGGCAGCTCGGACATCCTGGGGCGCGCCATCGGCCAGAAGCTGACCGAGGCCCTGGGCCAGCCGGTGGTGATCGACAATGTGCCGGGCGCCGGTGGCTCCGTTGGCGCCGACAAGGTCGCCAAGGCCGCACCCGACGGCTACACCCTGCTCATGGGCCATATCGGCACGCTGGCGGTGAACCCGCTGATCTTCCCCAAGCTGCCCTACGACCCGCTGAAAAGCTTCACCCCGGTGGCCTGGGTCGCCAATGTGCCCAACGTGCTGGTGGTGCACCCTTCGGTGCCGGCCAAGACACTGCAGGAACTGGTGGCGCTGGCCAAGGCCAAGCCGGGCCAGCTGAACTACGGCTCGGGCGGCAATGGGAGTGCGGCACACCTGGCCACCGAATACCTGAAGCTGCAGAGCAAGACCTTCATGGTGCACGTGCCCTACCGCGGCACCGCGCCGGCCGTGACCGACCTGGTGGCCGGACAGACCCAGATCCTGTTCACCGGTGGCCCGGCCGTGATTCCCTTCGTGAAATCGGGCCAGTTGCGTGCGCTTGCCGTCTCCAGTGGCAAACGGCTGGAAGCACTCCCCCATGTACCTACGGTCGCCGAGAGCGGCTACCCCGGCTTCGAAGCCGACCAGTGGTATGGCATCGTGGCACCGGCAGGCACCCCGGCCGATATCGTGCACAAGCTCAATGCCCTGATCAACCAGGCGCTGGGCTCGGCCGAACTGAAGGCCCGTCTGCAGACCGAGGGGGCAGTCGCCATGCCGAACACCCCCGAAGCCTACGGCCGCCAGATCGCCCGGGAAATCGAACGCTGGCGTCCGGTCGTGAAGGCCGGCAACATCCAGCCGGGTTGACGCCTGGCGCCGGTCGGACGCCTAGCTCGTCTTCAACCGCGATGATTGCAGCAAGCGGTCAGCGTAGTCCTGCCACTGGGCGTCTTTGGTGATGCCCGCAAACACGCCGGCGCGCGACTGCTGCGCCACCCAGTCGTGCTTCTCGGCAATGGCGGTGGCCATGAAAGGCGCGAAGCCAGCTTCGCGCACGGTGTTGGCCGATTCGCGCATTTCCTCGGCGCGGCGCTTGCCGTGCTGCGCCACGCGGCTGAAGAAGTAGGCGCCCTGCTGGTTCCAGTCGATGCCGGGAAAGGTCTCGTACAGCGTAGGGATCATGTGCTCCTCCACCCCGTAGGCGCGCGCCGTGGTGTAGCTCTCGATCACCAGTGCCTCCAGGCCCTTGATCATGACGCTGCGGCACATCTTGATGGCCGAGGCCACGCCGATCTTCTCGGCCACGGCGCTGGCGCTCATGCCCCAGCCGGTCAGCACGGCGGCCAGCTCGGTAGCTTTCACGCCGCCCAGCAGCATGGGCACCTTGATGCCGTAGGGCGGCACCGAGGTCATGACACCGGCTTCGACGTAGTGGCCGCCGGCGGCATCGATCAGCGCCGCGCATTGCGCCTTGGTGCCGGGCGACGCGGAATTGAAATCGAGGAACAGCGTGCCGGGCCGGACGCTGCGCGCCACCTCCTGGGCCACCGCCAGCGTGTTGGACGCCGTGACGGCCGAGATGATGAGATTGGCCTTGCCGCACAGGGCCGCCGCGCTGGTGCAGGCCTCGATGCCGTTGGCGGCGGCATGGCCGCACTCGGTATCGCGCGTGGCGACATCGGCGAACTTCAGGTCCCAGGCGCCGACCCAGCGGCCGGTCTTGGCTTTCAGGCCGCTGGTGAAGATCTTGCCCACTTCGCCGTAGCCGACGAGTCCAATGTCGAATTCCATCGTGTTCCTCTTCCGTGCTTGATGCGCCCGAGCCTTACTGCTTCGGGATTCTGGCGCGTTCGATGACCTCGCTCCAGCGGCGCATGTCGCTGTTCAGCATGGCTGCCGCCTGCTCGGACGTGCCGGGATGAGGATCCAGGTTCAGGTCTTCCAGTTTCTTCTTCACCACCGGGTCCTTGAGCGCAGCCACCACGTCGCGGTTCAGCCGCTCGACCACGTCCTTCGGCGTCTTTGCCGGCACCGCCAGACCGTTCCAGGAAGCCGCCACAAAGCCGCTGACACCCGATTCCCTGGCCGTCGGCACCTCCGGCAGCACGCGCGAACGCTTGTCGCCGGTGATGGCCAGCGGATGCAGCGCGCGCGCCTTGATCTGCGCCAGCAGCGGACTCAAGATGTCGAGCCCGGCATCGATCTGGCCGCCGCGCAGTGCATTGATCACGGCTGGCGTGCCGTTGAAGGGCACGATCTGCACGTCCAGGCTGGCCGCGGACTTGAACAGCTCGGCCGCCAGGTTCTGCGTGGTACCGATGTTGGGCGTGCCAATGTTGAGCTTGCCCGGGTTGGCGCGGGCATAGGCCACGAACTCGGCCAGCGTCTTGAAGCGCCCGCCCTCGGGCGCCACGATGACAAGGTCGAAGGTGGCCAGCGGCGCGACGGGAATGAAGTCTTTCGCCGTGTCGAAAGGCAGTGACTTGAAGAGCCCGGCGCTCACCGCGGTGCCGCTGGAGATCAACAGCAGGGTGTGGCCGTCGGGCGCCGCCTTGGCCACCGTCTCGCCGGCGACCACGCCACCGGCACCCGGCTTGTTGTCGATCACCACCGGCTGGCCCAGCGTCTCGCCGATCTTCTGGCCGACGGCACGCGCCGTCAGGTCGGCAGCGCCGCCGGGCGCATTGGGCACCACCAGGCGAATCGGCTTGCTGGGAAAGCCTTGTGCGCCGGCCTGCGTGGCCAGCAAGCCGACCAGCAGCACCCCGGCTGCACGCCGGGACAATGTCAATTCCATGCTCTACCCCTTGTCAAAAGGGCGCGAACAGCTACACTTTTGATAGCAATGTCAGCGTGCCACGCCCAGCAGTCGATCCAGCAGCTCGGGCTGCTCCTGCAGCGAGCTGGCCGTGCTGGCATGCACCACCGTGCCGCGGTCGAGCACGGCAGCCACATCCGAAATAGCCAGGATGGCCTGCGGATGCTGCTCCACGATGATGGCCGAGAGGCCTTCCTCGCGCGTGATGCGGCGGATGGCGCGCAGCAGTTCCTGCACGATGATGGGTGCCAGGCCTTCGAGCGGCTCGTCCAGCAGCAGCAGCTTGGGGTTGAGCACCAGCGCACGGCCGACAGCCAGCATCTGCTGCTCGCCACCCGAGAGTTGGGTGCCGAGGTTGGTCTTGCGCTCGGCCAGACGCGGGAACATCTCGTACACGCGCGCCGGCGTCCAGGCGCCCGGACGGGCGACGGCGGTCAGGTTCTCGTCGACCGTGAGCGACTTGAAGATATTGCGTTCCTGCGGCACCCAGCCGATGCCGGCGCCGGCCCGCTCGTGCAGCGGCACCTTGTGCAGGGCCACACCGTCGAGTTCGATGGTGCCGCCATGCTGGCGCGTGGCGCCGGCCAGGGTGTTCATGAAGGTGGTCTTGCCGGTACCGTTGCGGCCCAGCAGCGCCAGCGTCTGGCCTTGCTGCAGAGACACCGACACGTCGTGCAGCACCACGGCTTCGCCGTAGCCGGCACTCAAGCCTTCGACTTTGAGCAGCTCAGCCATGGGCCAACTCCTCGCCGTGGCCGAGGTAGACCGCCTTGACCCGCGGGTCGTTGGCAATGGTGTCCGGGTCGCCCTCGGTCAGCACGGTGCCGTTGACCAGCACCGTCATGCGGTTGGCAAAACTAAATACGAGATCCATGTCATGTTCAATCAGGAGCACCGACACATCGGCCGGCAGGGCTGCCACGGTCTGCAGCAACTCTTCGCGCTCGCCGGCGGGCACGCCGGCCACCGGCTCGTCGAGCAGCAGCACGCGCGGCTCGCAGGCCAGCGCAATGGCGATTTCGAGCAGGCGGCGCTTGCCGTAAGCCAGCACATTGGTTTTCTGGTTCATCACCTCGGTCAGGTGGAACTTCTCCAGCAGCTGCTCGCAACGCTCGGCCACCTGGGTACGCTTACCCAGCGGTTGCCACCACGCGCCGCCCATCCCCAGGTGCTGCGAGATGGTCAGCGCCAGGGTTTCCAGCGGCGTCAGGGTGTCGAACAACTGGTTGATCTGGAAGGTGCGGACCATTCCGCGGCGCACGCGCTGGTGCGGCGCCAGGTCGGTGATGTCCTTGCCTTCGAGCAGGATGCGGCCTTCGGTGGGTTCCAGCACGCCGGTCAACAGGTTGATCAGCGTGGTCTTGCCCGCGCCGTTGGGGCCGATCAGGGCATGGCGCGCGCCTTTGCGCAGGTCGAGGTTGACGTTGCCGGTGGCCGTGATGCCGCCGAAACGCTTGACCAGGCCCTGGGCCGACAGAACGATTTCTGGGCTGCTCATCACTTCTTCCCCCTAAACCAGGTCCAGGGACGGATCAAGCGCTCACGACCCACCATCACCAACACCACCAGGAACAGACCGATCCAGAACGTCCAGTACTGCGGCGTGATGGACGAAATCAGGTCTTGCATGATCTTGAACACGATTGCACCGGCCACACCGCCGTAGAGCCAGCCCGTACCGCCGATCACCAGCAGCAGCACCAGGTCGGCCGAGCGGTCAAAGGCGAACACGTCGATCGAGGCAAAGCCGGTGGTCTGCGCCAGCAGGGCACCAGCTGCCCCGGCCACGCCGGCGGCAATGGTGTAGATCACGGCCAGGCGCGAAGTCACCGGAATGCCGATGGCCATGGCGCGCAAGCGGTTGTCGCGGACGGCGGTGAGCGTGGCGCCGAAGGGCGAGTTCACCAGGCGGCGCGAGAGGAAGAGGAACAGCAGCAGGATCGAAATCGAATACCAGGCCGCCACCTGGCCCTGCAGGTCGAACTCGAAACGGCCGAGCACGGGTCCCATCATCACGCCCTGCAGGCCGTCGGCACCGCCGGTCAGCCAGTCGAGCTTGTTGGCCAGCTCCATCAGGAGCATGCCCACGCCCAGCGTCACCATCAGGCGCGTCAGGTCCGAGCCGCGCATGATGGTGAAAGAGCACAGAGCGCCGACCAGCGTGGCCACGACGATGCCAAAGGCCAGGCCGATCAGCGGGTCGGGCATCACCAGTTTGGCAAACAAGGCGGCCGCATAGGCCCCCATGCCGAAGAAGGCGGCGTGGCCGAGCGAGACGATGCCGGTGTAGCCGAGGATCAGATCCAGCGAAACGGCAAACAGCGCCACGATCGCGATCTCATTGATGATCAGTGCGTGGTTGCCCAGCAGGTAGGGCAACGCCAGCGCCAGCAGCCAGAGCACGGGCTCCCAGACTTTCCAGCGGCGGCTGTTGTGCAGGGATTGCTGCGCATTCATCATGCCTTGCCCCCCTTGCGCACGAACAGGCCTTGCGGACGCCAGATCAGGATGGCGATCATCAGGGCGTAGACGATGAAGGCACCGAAGGTCGGAATGTAGTACTTGCCCGCCACGTCGGCGATGCCCAGCAGCAGCGCCGCCAGCAGCGGGCCGGTGATGGACGAGGTGCCACCGACGGCCACCACGATCAAGAAATAAACCATGAATTTCAAGGGGAAAGAGGGATCGAGTCCCAGCACTTCGGCGCCCAGGGCGCCACCCAGACCGGCCAGGCCGGAACCGACGGCAAAGGTCGAGAGGAACACCACGTTGACGTTGATGCCCAGGCCGGCGGCGACGCGCTGGTCATCCACCGACGCACGCAGGCGGCTGCCGAAACGGGTCTTGGTCAGGATGTACTGCAGGCCCACCGTCAGGGCGGCGCAGACGGCGATGATGAACAGGCGGTAATGGCCCATGCCCAGCATCAGGGCGCCCTCGCCCAGTTCGGTGCGGCCCTTGAGCCACTCGGGCAACTGGACGATCTGCTGGCTGGAGGTCATGAAGTAGTCCATGGCCGCCACGGCCATGAAGGTCAGGCCGATGGAAAACAGCACCTGGTCCAGGTGCGGCCTGCGGTACATGGGGCGGTACAGCGTGCGTTCCAGCACGGCACCCAACAAGGCCACAACCACGAAGGCAATCGGCAGACACAGAAGAAAGGGTACGTCGTAGCGCTGCATCAGCACCACCGTGATGTACCCGCCCACCATGGCAAAGGCACCGTGCGCCAGGTTGATGAAATTCATCAAGCCCATGGTCACGGCCAGACCGACCGCCAGGATAAACAGCAGCATGCCGTAGGCAATGCCATCAAACAGAATCGTCAGCATGAACAATCACATCGGTCAGGGCAAAAAAAATCCATGGGCGCCACCCTGACCGGCAGCACCCATGGATGGACCATCACTTAGCCTTGCCGGGGTCCTTGACGTCCTTGATGACGTCGAATTCCACGTTGTGCAGTTCGCCACCGACCTTTTGCACCTTGCGCAGGTAGATGTTCTGCACCACGTCGCGCGTCTGGGCGTCGATGAACATCGGGCCACGCGGGCTTTCGAACACCTGGCCCTTCATGGCAGCCAGCAGGCCATCGCCGCCGCCCTGACCCTTGCTGGCCTTGAGGGCTTCGTAGATCACATGCATGCCGTCATAGCCGCCAACGGCCATGAAGTTCGGGCGCATGCCCTTGTTGGCCTTCTTGAAGGCTTCGACGAACTTCTTGTTCATGGCCGAGGGATGGGCCGCCGCGTAGTGGTGCGCCGTGACCACGCCCAGGGCGCCATCGCCCATGTCGTTCAGCTGGTCGTCATCGGTGATGTCGCCGGTGCCGATCAGCTTGATGCCGGCCTTGTCCATGCCACGCTCGAGGAACTGCTTCATGACAGCAGCGCCGGCGCCGGACGGCACGAAGACGAACAGACCGTCGGGCTTGGCGTCGCGCACCTTCTGCAGGAAGGGGGCAAAGTCGGGGTTGCGCATCGGCACGCGCAGGCTTTCGACGATGGTGCCGCCGTTGAAAATGAAGCGATCCTTGAAGAACTTCTCGGCATCGATGCCCGGGCCGTAGTCGCTCACCAGGGTCACCACCTTCTTGATGCCGTTCTTCGGTGCCCAGTCAGCCATGGAGACCGAGGCCTGCGGCAGCGTGAAGCTGGTGCGCACGATGTAGGGCGAAGCCTGGGTGATGCTGGAGGTGGCAGCGGCCATCACCACCATCGGGGTCTTGGACTGGGTGGCGATCGGCGCCGTGGCCAGGGCCGAGGGCGTGATGCCGAAGCCGGCCAGCACGTTGACCTTGTCGTTCACCACGAGTTCCTGCGCCATGCGCTTGGTGACGTCCGGAATGCTGGTGTCGTCCTTGACGATCAGCTGGATCTTCTTGCCGGCCACGGTGTCGCCGTTCTGCGCCATGAAAAGCTTCGCTGCCGCCTCGATCTGACGGCCGGTCGAGGCTTGCTGACCCGTCATGGGAAGGATCAGACCAATCTTGAATGTATTGTCTTGCGCCAGCACGGCAGCCGAAGACAGGGCCATGACCGCCAGGGCGGAGGCGCTGAGAAACACTCGTTTTTTCATGGGGACTCCTAAATATGAGTTATTGCTTCAACCGGCGGCCCCGACACGCAAGTCCAAAACCGCACGAGAGAGAAGGCGCATTACTTTCGCCGTAAATCAGATCATTCGCAAGTCCAATTTCAGACTGATTGATATAACAATTTGCGATAACCAAACCGTTGACTACGGTGGGCGCATTCTACGACTCAGGCAACGTCGGCACCATCAATAACGCAAGCGGCCCTCGCTGCCGATCACGGCAATATCGACGAAGCGGCTGCCGGCGTTACCTTTGGAAAAATCAATCCGGTAACCATCAAAGTCCAGTTCCCCCATGGCTCGCAGCGCCTTGGCCAGTGCGTCAGGCTTGATAACGTCCTTGGAGCGGCGCAAGCCCTCGCCGACGATGCGCGCCGACAGGTAGCCTTCCAACTGGAAGGGCGCGTAAGCGGTCAACTCCGGATACGCGGCCTTCATGGCCGTCTGGAATTCCCGCATCAGGCTCGTGGTCCGGCCATTGGGATTCGGATAGATCTGGGCAATGCCGACACCGCGTGCGGAATCACCGGCGACCTTGACCAACAGCCCGGGAGCGGTATCGGCCAAGACGAAGATGGACTGCGTCACGCCGATCCTGCGGAGTTGTGCAACACCGGCTGCGGCGAAAGGCGGCGCACCAATCACCAACACCCCCTGAGCATCGAGCTTGAAGACTTCCTGGGCAACCTTGGCCAACTCCTCCGGGTTGGTGCTGGACTGGAAGCCTTTAACCTCCATTCCCGTAAGGCGAGCAGCCTCGTCTGCCACCACCTTCATGCCGGAGGTACCGATCGGAATGTTCTGGTACAGCACCCCCAGCTTGGGGATGCTCAGCGTGCGCGCATGGTTGACGATCTTCTCAAGCTGCTGCTTGTCGCCTGCACGCACGTGGAACAGGCGAGGATGGCCCGGATTGCGCAGGGCTTCCGCACCCGGAACCGCATTCATGATGACCACGTCGTACTTGTCGAGGAGCTTGTCGTCCAGCATGCGCTTGATGGCCGCCGAGCCGATCGGGGAAATCAGTGCCACGGGCCTGCGCTGCATCGCCTCGTCCATTCGGGCCACGAAACCGTCAGCAGAGTAGGCGTCATCAAGCTCAAAGAAGGATATCTTGCGGCCCTGAATGCCGCCCGCCTTGTTGACCTGAGCGATATAGGCCTTGATCCCCTGGTTCACCTGAATCGCGTCGGGAACCGGCAAGCCCGTGAAAGGCCCGATCTGGCCGAGCACGATGTCCTGGGCCTGCGTGGCCAGGGGCATGCCCATCAGAACAAAAAAGCCTGCCGCCCAGAGCGTCAACTCTCGGGCAGCCACTCGCAAACGTTGAAACATGGACATCCTTCCCTTTGGGTTTGGGTTAACACAGCGCCTGGATCAGGCGACAGCCGAGTTGTAGCGTATTTCCTCCCGGGAGCCAGCCCCATCGGGTTCTCCTTGCCATGCCGTGCTGCCATGACGCGATCGCAATCCGTATCCTGAATGTCATAATATCCGCGGCTTGTTATCGAACCTAGCGACCTCCTGGAGACACCACCCATGACACTACGCACCACTCCCCCATTCCGCGCTGACCACGTCGGCAGCTTCCTGCGCCCCAAATTCCTGCTGGAAGCCCGTGAGCAGAAAGCCAAAGGCGAAATCACCGCCGAACAACTGCGCAAGGTGGAAGACAAGGCCATCACTGAAATCGTCAAGTTTCAGGAAGACGTTGGCCTGCAAAGCATCACCGATGGCGAGTTTCGTCGTACCTACTTCCACGTCGACTTCCTGGAGCAGATCGGCGGCGTGAAGTCCGACATCCCGGTCACCATCGTCAAACCCGACGGCACGCAGGAACTGGCACCGCCGGTGATGCGCGTGGTCGACAAGGTGCGCCACGTCAAGGACATCCAGCGCGCCGACTTCGAATACCTCAAGAGCCAGATCACCCCGGGTGGCGGCCGCGTCGCCAAGGTCACCATCCCCTCGCCCACCATGCTGCACTTCCGTGGCGGCCGTGCCGGCATCAGCAAGGAACACTATCCCGAGCTGGAGCCCGCGTTCTACGACGACGTGGCCCAGGCTTACGGCGACGAACTGCGCTCGCTGGCCGCTGCCGGCTGCACCTACGTGCAGATGGACGACACCAACCTGGCCTACCTGTGCGACGAGAAGATGCGCGAGGCCGCCCGCCAGCGCGGCGACGACCCCAACGAACTGCCGCACCGCTATGCCAAGTTCATCAACAAGGTGGTGGCACAGAAGCCGGCCGGCATGACGCTGGCCATGCACCTGTGCCGCGGCAACTTCAAGAGCACGCACGCGGCTTCCGGCAACTACGAGCCGGTGGCCGAAGCACTGCTGTCGGAGATGAACCTGGACGCCTACTTCCTGGAGTACGACGACGACCGCAGCGGCGACTTCCGCCCCCTGCGCTTCCTGCCCAAGGGCAAGATCGTGGTGCTGGGTCTGGTGACCACCAAGTTCGGCGCCATGGAGTCCAAGGACGACCTCAAGCGTCGCATCGACGAAGCCGCCCAGTACGCACCGCTGGAACAGCTGTGCCTGTCGCCGCAGTGCGGTTTCTCCAGCACCGTGCACGGCAATGACATCGCCGTCGAAGCCCAGCGCGCCAAGCTGCGCCTGGTGATCGAAACAGCCCAGGAAGTCTGGGGCAGCGCCTAATTCGTTGCCACAGCGGAGGCCGCCGCCGCGCCACCTTTGGCGCTGCGGTGGCCGACGAAAGCAAAGGCGTAGTCCATGGCAGACTCCATGGACAGTTCAATGGCTTGGCGTTCTTGTTCGGTCAGGTAGAACACGAGATCCACGTCATGCCGGACATAGCGCGCCGGCAAACGATTCAGCGCCACGCAGGCCACATCGACCAGCATGTCGGCCGTGAAATCCAGATACTGCGCCGAGCGACGGACAATTTCCTCGAAAACCAGACGCTCGTAGTAGTTGTGGACCTGCTCGAAATTGCTGATCATGACCATCTCCATTGCGACTGCCGAAGACCTTAGCAGTTCCCGTCCGACCTGACAAGGGCGGGCGAACCGCCGTCAAAGCGGCCCCGCCTGGTCGGACCTATTTGAGGCCGAGCAGGCGCACCGCGTTGTCCTTGAGGATGCCGGGCATCACCTCCGGCTTGAAGCCGGCCTCTTCGAAATCCTTCATCCAGCGCTCGGGCGTGATCAGCGGGTAGTCCGAGCCGAACAGGACGCGGTCTTTCAGCAGCGTGTTGGCGTACTGCACCAGTTGCTTCGGAAAGTACTTCGGGCTCCAGCCGGAGAGGTCGATCCAGACGTTGGGCTTGTGCGTGGCCACGCTCAGCGCCTCGTCCTGCCACGGGAAGCTCGGATGCGCCATGACGATCTGCATGTCGGGAAAATCGATTGCCACATCGTCCAGGTGCATCGGGTTGCTGTATTCCAGCCGCAGGCCGCCGCCGCAACGCATGCCGCTGCCGATGCCGCTGTGGCCGGTATGGAAGATCGCCGGCATCTTGTACTCGGCAATCACTTCGTAGATCGGCCAGGCCATCTTGTCCTGCGGGTAGCAGCCCTGCACCGTGGGGTGGAACTTGAAGCCCTTGATGCCGTGCTCCTCGATCAGGCGGCGTGCTTCGCGCGCGCCCATCTTGCCCTTGTGCGGGTCGATGCTGGCGAAAGCCATCATCATGTCGCTGTTGGCCTTGGCAGCTTCAGCAATCTCCTCGTTGGGAATACGGCGGCGCCCGAGCTGCGATTCGCTGTCCACCGTGAACATCACCAAGCCGATCTTGCGCTCGCGGTAATAGTCGATCGTTTCCTGGATGGTGGGGCGGCGGCTGGAGCGGAAGTACTTGTCGGCCGCGCGGTCGTACTCTTCGCCGTAGTTGTCGAACGGGTTCCAGCAACTCACCTCGGCGTGGGTGTGGATGTCGATGGCAATCAGGTTCTTGTGGTCCATGACCGTCTCCTTCAATAAGCGGGCAAGCCCTAGGGTAAACACCGAGAAAAACTTGCCCCGGCGCGCTTGAATTGGTTATATTTCATAACCATAATCGATTCCAGAAAGAAACGCAACCATGAGCCATCAAGACATCCATTTCGAGCGCCGCGGCGAACAGCAGGAAGTCGCCGTCATCCGCCTCACCCGCCCCGCCAAGCGCAATGCGCTCAACGACGGTCTGATTCTCGCCATTCGCAAGCTGTTTGAAAACATGCCCGAAGGCGTGCGCGCCGCCGTGATCGACGGCGACGGCGAACACTTCTGCGCCGGCCTGGACCTGAGCGAACTGAAAGAACGCGATGCCGGCCAGGGCCTGCACCACTCGCGCATGTGGCACGCCGCGCTCGAATGCGTGCAGTACGGCCCGGTGCCGGTGATTGCCGCGCTGCACGGCGCCGTGGTCGGCGGCGGCCTGGAGCTGGCCAGTGCTTGCCACATCCGTGTGGCGGACGAAAGCACCTTCTATGCTCTGCCCGAGGGCTCGCGCGGCATCTTCGTCGGCGGCGGTGGCGCGGTGCGCATCCCGCGCCTGATCGGTGCTGCACGCATGACCGACATGATGCTGACCGGCCGCGTCTACAACGCGCAGGACGGCGAGAAAATTGGCTTTGCCCAATACCTGGTACCGCAAGGTACGGCCTTCGACAAGGCCTTCGAACTCGCCGTGCGCGTGGCACAGAACGCGCCGCTGACCAACTACGCACTCATTCATGCCTTGCCCCGCATCGCCGAGCAACCGGCCGACCAAGGCTTCCTGACCGAAGCCATGATGGCCGCCATTGCCCAGAGTGCACCGGAAGCCAAGGAACGCGTGCGCGCCTTCCTCGACGGCAAGGCCGCCAAGGTCAGCAAAGGCTGAATTCGCGATATCCACCTGATTGCAAGACAAGAGACTCATGAGCGAGACAACCACTTCCCCGACTACCCCGCGTTACCGCCCGGTGAATTTCGGCGTTACGCGCGTCAGCGTGCGCGAGGGCGCCCCCGGCGTGCGTTACCTGCAGGCCGAACTGCCGCTGGGTGCCTATGCCCGCCGCCTGAGCGACTTCCTGGTGCACTGGGCCGAAACCACACCCGAGCACAGCTTCATGGCACGACGCGCCCCGCTGCCCGACGGCAAGACCGGCGATTGGCAGCACCTCAGTTACGCGCAGGCGCTCGAAGGGGCGCGCCGCATCGGGCAGGCCCTGCTCGACCGCAAGCTGTCAGCCGAACGCCCGGTAGTGATCCTGAGCGAAAACAGCCTGGAGCACGCCCTGATGGCGCTGGGCTGCATCTACGCCGGCGTGCCCTACTGCCCGGTATCGCCGGCCTACGCCACTGTGAGCCAGGACTACGACAAGCTGCGCCACGTGCTGGACACGCTGACGCCGGGCCTCGTGTTCGCCGCCGATGGTGCACGCTACGGCCGCGCCATTGCCGCCACCGTGGGCGCCGATGTCGACGTGGTGCTGGCCCAGGGCACGCTGGAAGGCCGCACCACCACGACTTTTGAAACCCTGCGCAGCACGGTGGCCACCGACGCCGTTGATGCAGCCATGCACGCCGTGCGCCCCGACACCATCGCCAAGTTCCTGTTCACCTCGGGCTCGACCAAGATGCCCAAGCCGGTGATCAACACCCAGCGCATGTGGTGCGCCAACCTGCAGA
>Ga0255338_1004699_pt1 | contig 13688 bp, 12 predicted proteins | sample MeOH1_35cm_T4_19_FD_203715 | JGI IMG/M metagenome (GOLD analysis project Ga0255338, IMG submission 203715) | Sandy soil microbial communities from University of British Columbia, Vancouver, Canada - MeOH1_35cm_T4_195 | ecosystem: Engineered > Artificial ecosystem > Sand microcosm > Unclassified ...
CTGGCAACCGAGATCGAGGACCAACTCTCCGACCTCAGCGAGGCCCTCGAAAATATCCAGGAAGCGATCGACAAACTGACGGATTTACAACCCGAGAGCCTTCGATGGGGCGACTGAAATCCTATGTCGCGTTACGTACCTTTGCCGGGATTGACCCTGTCCATGTATGCTCGGGGCATGAGCGCCCGGGAGATCACCGGGCACTTGCATGAGCTGTACGGCATCGACGTATCGCCCGATCTGATCAGCACGGTGACCGACGCCGTGCTCGATGAAGTGGCGACCTGGCAGCAGCGGCCGCTCGATCCGATTTACCCTCTCGTCTTCTTCGACGCGATCCGGGTGAAGATCCGCGATGAAGGCATGGTCCGCAACAAAGCGATCCACATCGCGCTGGGGGTGCGCGCCGACGGCGCCAAGGAGGTGCTCGGCCTGTGGCTCGAGCAGAATGAAGGCGCCAAGTTCTGGCTCAGGGTGATGAACGAGCTTCGGAACCGCGGCACGGAGGATATCCTGCTGGCCGTCGTCGATGGCCTCAAGGGCTTCCCGGAGGCGATTACCGCTGTTTTCCCGGAAGCCATCGTCCAGACGTGCATCGTTCATCTGCTCAGGAACTCGATGGACTTCGTCTCCTGGAAGGATCGCAAGGGGTTGGCGACGGCGCTCAAGGAAATCTACCGCGCGCCCAGCGCCGACGCGGCCGAAAAGGCGTTGACGGCGTTCGAGGCTGGCCCGTGGGGCCAGCGCTATCCCGCCATTGGTCAAAGCTGGCGGCGGGCCTGGGCCGAGGTCATCCCGTTCTTCGCCTTCCCCGACGAGGTCCGCCGGATCGTCTACACGACGAACGCCATCGAAGCTTTGAACTCGAAGCTCAGGCGCGCCGTCCGGGCCAGGGGCCACTTCCCCAGCGACGATGCCGCCACAAAGCTGCTCTATTTGATCTTGAACCGGTCGGAAAAAGAGTGGAAAATGCCACCACGTGAGTGGTCCATGGCCAAGGCCCAGTTCGCCGTCATCTTCGGCGAGCGCTTCGTCAGGGCCATGGCGGCCTAATGTTCAACCGCCCGCCCGCACACGGAAATCCTGACAGTCCCGCAAAGTCCTTGTCATTGGACAGCTTTGAAGCTGCGCCAGCGGTGGGGAGCAAGACCGTGGTCGTGCCAGATCTTCACGACCGAGGACGCAGCGATGCCAACGGCTTTGGCCATCGCACGAACCGTCCAGTGGGTCGCTTCGTGACCAGGGGTTTCGAGCGTCAGTGCCACGACCTCGTCGACCAGTTCGGCGTCGAGTGGTGCGATGCCCGGTGGCCGGGTCTTGTCGCGCAACAAACCTTCGACGCCCTCGGCCATGAAGCGCTCCTGCCAGCGCCACACGCAGGTCTTCGACTTTGCGGTGGCGGCCATGATCGCACCGGTACCGAGGCCCTGATCGCTCAGGAGAATGATCCGCGCCCGCCACACATGTTTCTGGGGCGAGCCGCGCGCCGCAACGATCGCTTCAAGTCGAGACCTGTCCGTGGCGGTGACCGAAATGCTTATACCAGTACGCATCCCGCACTGTCGCACGCTGCTACGCCGACGGGAATCCCCGATCGGACTCTTCCGTTCCGATCAATCCACTCTCATGTTCGCCACGTCAATGCCGATAAACGCTTCTCCATGCTCCGCCATGATATGTCCTCCGCGATAGCGAAGGCTCGGCACTCGCACCGCCCTCGCCACCACAGTGTAAGCGTAGGGTCGCCCTCAGTCGCTCAGCGGACATACGGTCTTACCTTCAGCACCCGGAAACCTCTCATTTAAACCGGAGGAACAAACAGGGGAGGACTTCAACACAGTCAAAACCTCATGGCCAGCGGTGAAGCGGGGTATTCGACTGAGAGACGGGACGAGTCGGTATCATCCCGTTCGGGTATCAGACCGCAATCAGCAGCGCATCACCCTTCAGCTTCACGTCGTAGGTGCGAACGGGCTCTATGCAGGGGAAGTTTACGGCTTTACCGGTTTTTATGTTGAATGAACCGCCATGAAACGGACATTCGATTACATCCTTTTCCTGCCAGCCATCACTCAAGGATGCATTTCCATGGGTGCACTTGTCGCTAGTGGCGTAAAAATCGTCACCCAGCCTGAAAACTGCGATTCTATTGCCATCAGGCAATTCAAAACAGCGCGGTTCTCCTTCCGAAATCTCATCCGTACAGCAAACGCGAACATATTCCCTCATCATTTTCCTCAATTCCGACCCAGGCTGGTGGCTATTCCTTGCTAGATAGGGTTTCTAACCACTTTTCCTAGTATTTGCCGCAAGGGTATATCCGGACTGGCGAGAGCCTCCGGATCGGCGGGGGTCCCGGCGATGACCATGCGGCGAAGCAGTATCAGGTCCCGTCCGGCATTGACCGCCACGCATCCTGCGACGACCCCGTCGGCAAGATATAACTGCGCGAAACCGCCATTGGGCAAGGACCGTCTTACCCTGGCAAGCCCATCGGACACAGTTCCCACGATCTGGATGCTGAGATCATACTGGTCGGTCCAGAATGAACAGGGCAGGGGGGGCCGGGAGGTATCGCCGAGCATCGCCCTCGCCGCGATAGCGCCCTGGTCCGCGGCATTCTGGTACGTCTCGTATCGAACGGTGCGGCCGCCGGCCGCGGGCACCCTGGCGACATCCCCGGCGGCGAAGACGAAATCGCAGCTCGTCCGGTTCGAGGAATCGACGACGATGCCGTCGGCGACCGCCAGTTCCGCCCGAACCGCGAGCTCCGAGCGCGGGATGATACCGATGCCCACGCCGACCACATCACATTCGAGGATCGCCCCGTCATCGCATTCGAGAGCGCAAACCCGGTCACCATCCCTGACAAACCGGCGGAGCGAGCGGCCGTAGGAGACGCGAACGCCATGCTCCTCGTGAACCGAGGCCAACCATCCTCCCATCTCGGCCCCCAGGGCGCGAACCATGGGAGCCGGCTCGGGCTCGATCGCACGGACCTCGCAGCCGAGCTGCCGGGCCGTCGCTGCCAGTTCAGAACCGATGACGCCCATGCCCACCACCGCTAGGCGGATACCAGGTGAAAGCTGGCGCGCCAGCCGGAGTGCGTCATCCTTCGTGCGCAAATAATTGACATTGAGGGCATCGTCCCCCTGATCTGGACGGACCCTGCGGACATCGCCTCCGGTCGCAATCAGAAGGCGGCCGAAGGACATACCCTCTCCAGTGTCGGTCGTCAGTTTCCTGCCGTGAAGGTCGATTCCAGTGACGCGGCGGCCCAGTATCAGTTCGACGGCGTTTTCCTGGTACCAGTCCTCGGGTTTCAGGAAAAATGATTGCGCGATGAGTTCCGGCTCGCGAAGCGCAAGCTTCGATAGCGGCGGTCGCTCATACGGCCGCCACGGCTCCTCGCCAATGATCGTGACTCGTCCAGAGAAGCCCTGCCGGCGCAGTTCCGTCACGCAGGAATCGCCGGCCACGCCGCCCCCGATTATGACGACGCTGTCGTTCACTTCATTCATGATCTACCGTCCTACCCAGACGACCTTACCAACCCACCAGTATTGCAGGCATGGCTGCCGCGCCCAGCCTTCGCCGTCTTCGGCCCTGCGCGCGCCCGAAACGGGCGATGGGCGAGCTGCGCATCCGGCGCAACCCGCCCCGGCATGATCGCCGTAAAGAAGCATCGCCGTCTCCGGCGATGCCCGCCGCGGCCTGCGTCAGCCCGTGAGGAAATCAACATGGATGCGATTGAACTCGTCGGCATTCTCGAATTGCGGCCAGTGGCCGCACTTGTCCATGACGACGAACTCGCTGCCGGGGATCATGCTGGCGATCTCGCGTCCTTGCTCGACGGTTGCCGTCGGGTCATGGCTCGTCCAGAGGACAAGCGTGGGCGACTGGATGGAACCGTATTGCTCCTTGGTGAACAGGTTACGCTTGCGAACGTCCATTTCCTGTAGGCACAGGATACGCCGGGTGACATCTGAATAGCCGGGACGGTTGAAGATCCGCCGGCGGCATTCGATGAGATCATCGTTGACCATCGACTTGTCGTACATGAGGAATTCCAGTCGAGCCTTCACGGTCTCCCAAGTCGGATTGTCGGCCGCGGCATTCGACACCTTCTTGATCCGCTCCATGACTTCAGGGTTCGCGACCCAGCCGCCAGCGGTGTTAAGCACCACCTTGTCGACGCGGTCGGGATGGTGGACCGCCAGGTGGGTCGCCACCCAGCCTCCCAGAGATTCGCCGGAAATATGAGCCTTTTCCTTGCCGATGGCGTCCATCGTGCGCAGGACGTGTTCGGCGTAGGTCGGAATTTCATAGGTGGTCTCGGGATAGTCCGACCAGCCGTGGCCGATCATGTCTATCGCCCAGGTGTCGAAATGCTCGCCATGGGCGGCCATGTTGCGCGAATAGGCTTCGGCGTGTCCGCTCGTTCCGTGAAGGAGAATCAGCACTGGCTTGCTCGAGTCTCCAGATTTTACGTAGCGGGTCTTCGTTCCGCCTGCATCGATGTAGCCCTGTGTGAAACTGACGCCGGTGAGGTCGGACCATATACTTTCATGCATCGCTAAAGTCCTTTTCATTTGCTCGTATTGAAATGGAATGTGCCGGCACACGGCGGATCACGGGTCCGGCTTGTGGTCTGGATAGGGGCCAAGCGAGGCGACCAGCGCGACTGAGAGCGCCACGAGCGGGAGTATCAGCAGGAACATCGGCCGATACGTGCCGAATGCATCGTAGATCATTCCCGCAGCGGTCGGCCCCAGGCCGATCCCCAGACTTATCCCGCCGGTAATCGTTCCGAACAGCGTTCCGAAACTGCGCATGCCGAAATAGCGGGAGGCGAGGTAGGCGAGGGCATCGACTTCGGCGCCCACGCCTGCACCGATCAGGATAGCGATGGTAGCCGCCATCATCGTTGATCCGTCGAAGGACAGCAGCACGAGAGAGGCCAGGATCGGGAGGGAGAAGCCCACCGCCGCGACGATGGGTCCATGAAATCTGTCGATCAGGCTTCCGGTAACCAGTCGAGCTACGATCGTGGCCACGCCGACGAGGCCGGCCAGCTTGACGGCTTCGTCCATCGCGATGCCCTGACCCGTCAGCAGGGGAACGAAATGAACGACGAGACCCATGACACAGAAATTGATGAGAAAACCTGACAGGACGAGCCGTACAAAGACGGCCGAGCGCAAACCCTGCGAAATCGTGAGCCCGGACTGGCGACCCGGGATAGCGCCGACCGCATTCCCAGAGACTGCGGCAGGCGCGTCCCTGAAAAAGAGTACAAGCAGGGGCAGCAGAACGAGCGCGGAAGTTGTTCCCAGCACGAAAAAAGCCGCCCGCCAACCCGAAGATTCGATGAGTGCGCCGGCCACGACCGGGGAGATCGCCGAACTGAACCCGGTCCCGGTCAGCGCGACTCCCATCGCAAGGCCGCGCCGGCGATGGATGCGGCGGGCGACCGCCGACATCCACACCGTCGGCTTCATCATCACCGAACCGGCTGCCACCACGGTCCAGATCAGGAACCAGGACTGCAGGCTGCCCGTGGCCGACAGCAGCGCGATGCCCGAGCAGAAGACGATGCAACCGAGAATCGCGATGCGCCGCGATCCCAGGCGATCGATCGAATAGCCGACGAAGGGTGCGGCGATCACCGAAATCAGACTTATGAGGGTGAGCCCGGCGCTGGTCTGGCCCCGGCTCCACCCTTGTTCGCGCGAAATCGGGACAACGAACGGCCCCAGCGCATAAAGGTAGATCATGCTTACCGTGAGCCCGACCGTGCAGACAAGCACCACCCCCCAATCGCGTGCGGTTTCGGCGGGCAGGCGGCAGAGCGGGGCTCCCGTCACCTCCGCCGGCGGAACGGCACCTTCGCGGGCCTGCTGAAAACCGTCCCTCATTCCGCGCCGATGCCCTGGCCACGGGCCAGAAGACTGGCTGTTTTCAGCGCGCAGTGCAACATCGCAGGGTCGGATTTGCCCGTGCCTACAATGTCGTAGGCAGTGCCGTGCGCAACCGAAAGAAACAGATAGGGAGGGCCGAGAACCAGAACGCAATTCCCGGAAAAGCCCCATGTCTTTACCGCGATGTGACCCTGATCGTGGTACATCGCGAGCACCATGTCGTAGCGGCCCTCGATGCAGTGCCGGAAAACCGCGTCCGGACTTTGCGGAAGGCTGGCGTCCACTCCCAAGGCGCGCGCGCGTTCGACCCCCGGAGCGATCTGCTCCCTGTCTTCCGGCCCGTTCGCGTGGGCGTTGAAACCCGATACTCCGATGCGCCGCGGTTCCATACCCCACGAGCGCATTGCGGCGTCGAGCTGCACCAGGGCCTTTTTGACTTGATCTGCGGTGATGAGGCCGCTGACCGAGGCCAGCGGAACGTGATCGGTCAGGTGCGCGACGCGCAGCGCGCCGGAAAATATCAGCAGATAGCTCTCTCCGACCACCGGGCTCACCGTTCTCGATCGCTGCCCGGCAAGTTTGAACGAACCTGAACTGATCGGCGCCATGACAAGCGCGTCGATTGTTCCCTCGCGCGCCAAGCCGATGGCGATGTCCATCCAATTGGCGACCGCATCGCCGGCGGCTGCCGAGTCCGCGCCCAGGGGAAAGGCCTCGGCAGGCAGGCCCTCGGGATCGAGGACATGAAGCACGCCGACAGTGTCCTCGACCTCCCCGGCATGGGCGACAGTCTTGATGCTGGCGTCGAGACCGCAGGTTTCGAGCGCCCGGGAGATGACTGAAGCGCTGCCGATCAGCAGGTGACGCGTGTCGGGCGCAAGTCCTCCAGCGCAAAGGGCCTTAACGACGACTTCGGGTCCGACGCCGGCCGGATCTCCGATGACCACGCCGGTCATGTTGTTGCGCGCGACTGGGCTGGTCATTTCGCCATCAGATCGTGTAGAAATCAAGCACTGTGTCGGTCAGCGGGTTCAGCACCACGGTCCGCTTACTCGCGATCTTCAATTCGCCGTCAATGTCCGCCAGCCTGTAGTTTGCGTGGCCGCGATAGCTGATCAACTGGTCCTCCCGGAAAGATTCGGTTTTCCAGTTGGTCTCGATGAGAAGGCCTGTTTCCGCGTGTTCCACCAGCAGCACTGAGAATATGTGGTTCGTCCGCAGCGCCGGGGTCGAGGCTGAGGAGGTTCCAGTCCGGATGCGGAACACACGGTCCTCCAGTCCGCCGCGATTCTCGTAATAGATCATCGAGATCTGCGAGCGGGGGTCGCTGGTAAGCTCGCCGTCGTCACCCCATGCCGGAACCCAGAATTCGCAATCCGGCAAATAGAGGTCCAGCCATTCGTCCCACCGCCGGGCATCCAGCAGGAAGGCCTCGCGACCGATGAGGGCCTGCGCCCGCAGCCATGTTTCTCCGGCAGTGGTCAAGCGATCAACTCCCCAACCGGGATTGATTGCGCGTTGGTCCTGCCTTCTTCAATGTCGAGAGCGTGTTCCATCCTTCTCAGCCATTCCTCGTGCAATTCGACAAATAGTCCCTCGTCGGCGACGGCCTCGCTGCTCATCAGCGCCTCGATCCCGAGCTTCTTTCCGAATTCGCCGCCTCCGGTGACCCACCGTGTCGCGCCGCGGCCGATGTCGCTGCGGCGTCCGCCCTTGCCGAAGCCGATCTGGCAGTTGTTGAACTCGGCGAGATCGTCGGGTGTCGCCATCCCGGTCGCGTTCATGAAGTCCTCGAACTGGCGAATGCGCAGGTTGCGGATTTCCGGCGCCTCGCCACGCGGCGCGATGCCGTAGGATATGACTTCGGTCTCATCGACCGACAGCGGCCTGATGATGCGGATCTGCATGCCGTTCTGGTCCATCAGGAAGACGTTGGGAAACAGCAGCAGATTGCGGATCGTCTTGTTTGTCCACCACGCAGCCTCTTCGCCGTAGGTCACTTGCAGCCACGGGACGATATGACTGTTTGCTCGGGCCTCGGGCGCTCCGGCCATGCCCCAGACGATCTGGTGTCCGTGCGGGAAGGAAAAGAAGCCCCCGGTGCCCGGACCGCCTCCGGTCGAACGCTTGTTCGAACCCAGCACCGGCCGCGCACCGTCTCCGATACCGACGCGCACTCCGTAGCTGGAATCTCCGGTCACCCGGCGCCCGGTCGTCTGGATGTAGTTGGCATGAACCACGGGGGCGTGATAGCCGTCCACGCCATTTTCCGCCTGCAGCTTCCAGTTGCCATGATAGATGTATCTTACAGTGCCGTGCAGGACTTCCAGTTCCCCTTCCGGAGATTGCTGGACAAGGAGGTCGATCAGTTTTCGGGTATCGCCCAGGTACTCATCCAGCGGCGGGACGTCGTCGGTCAGGCTTGCGAAGACGAAACCCCGATAGCTGGCGATTTTCACCTCGTGAAGGCCCAGTCCGCCCTTTTCGAAGTCGCCGGGATAGCCGCCTTCGCCCTCGTCCGTAACGTCCAGCAGCTCGCCGGAATTCGCGAAGGTCCAGCCATGGAACGAGCAGCGAAAGAACTTCGCTGATCCGGTCTTCTGGCGGCATAGCCGCGCACCGCGATGGGTGCAGGCATTGATGAAGCATTTCAGGTCGCCGGCGCGGGTCCGCACGAGCACAACCGGTTCGCGTCCGACATGTGCGGCCATGAAGTCGTTCGGTCGGACAACCTGGCTTTCGTGGCCCAGGAACACCCAGTTCCTTTCGAAAATGTACTCCATCTCCAGATCGAAGATGGCTTGATTGGTGAAAACTTCCTGGTCCAGTCGAACCCTGCCGGTGTCCGATTTCGACACCCATCGGGCCAATTGCGCCCGGAGATCCGTAATCGTGCTGTGGTCTATACTCTGTGTCATCGCATGTTTCCGAACTGTTCCAGACAAAGGTTGCAAATTCACATCAGAAGTTTCGGGAAATCCCAATTCCAAACCGGCTGGGCGGTTCGTAGATCCCATCGGTGCTCAGGTTCCCGACGCGCGACTGCTGCAGGACGGCCTCGTTGAAGATATTCTGGCCAAACACGGAAATGCGCCACACCTTCCCGGGGTCGGTCCACGCGATCTCACCTCCCACGAGGGTATAGGGCTTCTGGGACACGATGTTCAGGAAGTCGAAATAGACCCGGCTTGAATGGTAGACGTTCGCGGTAAGCGAAAGCTGACCCCTGCCCAGATCGTGCCGCCACGTCGGGGCGACGTTGAACGTCCATTTCGGCGCACGAACCATCACGTTGCCGGAAACGTCGCGCGCGGCCACAACATTGCCGCCGCGCGGCGATGGCGTGAAGGTCTGGGCGAACGGGAAATTCCTGTACCGCGCATGGTTGTAGGCGGCGGCGGCGCGCACCTGCATCGACTCGGTCGGGGCGACCTGAAGCTCAAGTTCGCCACCGTACAGCTTGGCCTGCGCCGCATTCTGGACCACGTAGCTGGTGGTCAGCGGATCCCGGGCAGTGACCTGCAAGTCCTTGTAGTCGTAGTGGAACAATGCCAGGTTGACCCGCAGCCATCGCGTCGGGTCCGACTTGATGCCAGCTTCAAGCGCCTTCACTTCCTCCGGCCTCGTCAGCACGGGCGTGATCGTCCCGGTGTAGACTCCGCTCTTGAAGCCGTTGCCATAGCTCACGTAGATGTTCGTCGCGGGCGCAAGCTCGTAGCGGACCGACCCGCGATAAGTGAACTTGTTGAACTGCGCGCTGTCCTTGGGCAGGTCGCGCTGCGCGCCGTTGTTGTCCAGGAAACCCTCTTGGCTGCGTTTTTCGGTAGTGTAGCGTCCGCCGACCGTGACGAACAGGCCCGGCGTGACCTCCAGCGACCCTTCGGCAAACCCTGCGTAGGAATCGGTGGTGTTGCGGAACTTCGAAATGGTGAAGGCCTCGCCGGTAATCGGGAGCGCGGGCGCCGGACCGAACGTGGCGTTGGTGGTTTTCGTCCCGTTGTGGCTGCGCAGGATGAAGGCGTAACCGCCGATCAGCCACGTGAACGGGCCACTGCCGCTCGACAGCAGGCGGACCTCCTGGCTGAACACCTCGCCGATCCGGCCGTAGGGTGAAGTCAGCAGGGTGCCGATGCGCACGTTCGACGCATCCGAATCCGCGTCCTGGCGGACGTCGGTGTGGAGATATCCGCTGGTCGTTTCCAGCGTCGCGCCGCCCAGGTCGAACTCGGTCAGCAGGCCGAAACTATAGTTCTTGCCGTTGAGAAGCGGGGCCGTATCGAGCGCGACCTCCCAGGGTCGAACCGGGACAACCGCGCCATAGCTGCGGCCCAGCGTGTTCCGGTCGATCGGTTGCGGCGCGTTGACCTGGCTCTTGAGGCGGAAATACTCGCCGATCAGCGTGATCTTGGCGCGGTCCGACGGCCGAAACATCAGCTTCGAACGAACGTCCGTGATCGTGAGGTCGCCATAGTCGTCAGCCCCCACAAGGTTCCGCACATAGCCGCCCTCATGCCGCCGGAGCAGGCTGATGTCGGCGGCCACGGTGTCGGACAAGCCGCCGGTGACGTAGGCGCGGGCGTCGTAGGTGAGGGCCGTCTGCGCCGAGCCCGTGATCGCGCCCATGCGCGCATCCACATGGCCGCCGAGTTCGAAGCTGGGATCGGGTGTCACCACGCTGACGAGTCCGCCCGTGGCGTTGCGACCGAAGCTCGTGCCCTGCGGCCCGCGCAGGACCTCGATACGCTCCACCTCGACAAGGTCGACATTCGCGGCCTGCGCGAAGGGCACATAGATGCCATCGACGTAGGTCGCGACGCTCGGTTCGTCGCTGACCGTGACCCCGGTCGAACCGATGCCCCTGATGAACGGCTGGAACGCGCCGAAATTGCGTCCGCCGTTGAACCCGGGAACGATGCTGGTCAGTTCCCGGACCGATGGAGCACCCGCCGCGACGAGCGCTTCCTGCGAAACCGCGGTCACCGCAAGCGGAACGTCCTGCGCCCCTTCCTTGCGCCGGGTCGCGGTCACGATGATGTCGCCGAACGTGGATTCCTGCGCCGACTGTTCCGGTTCGCCGTCGCGGGCCTGGGCATGCGCAAAGTCAGGCGTCGTGACGGCAAGAACCATGACGGCCATTCCTGTGGATGTATGTCTCATGCCTCTCCCAACTATTTTATCTTGGTTTGGCAACATCAACTCCGGCTTGTTGCGACGCGCGTCAGGTGCTGACGCCAATCCTGCGTGACCCGCTTTGTACGGCTTGCGTTCCGGCTTAGGAAGAAGCTGTTTGGCAAAGCAAGATTTCGCGTTTCGGCAAACCTGAGGTCGCACTGGGTGGTCGCTGGAAATCTTCCTGAACGCGCGCGCGGTATTCGCCGCGCGGTCAACCCGCGCCGCATCGGCGCAAGAAATCGATCAGCATTTCGCGCGGTCCGGAGGGTTTCGCATTCGCCTTGGCGCAGATGAGCATTCGCCTGACGGCCCAGGGTTCGTCCAGTTCGATCAGGCGAAGCCGCGAATGCTCAAGATGGGCTGCCCCGGCCATTTCCGGCAGGATCCCCACGCCGAAACCGGCCGCAATCATGCGGCAGACCGCATCGAAGCTGTCCACCGCGACACGCAACCTCAGGGCCCGGCCCGTTTCTTGAGCTTTCTCCGAAAGAAGCCGCGTCATCGCCGTGTCGAATCCCATCTGCACGAGATCCTCGCAGAGTAGGTCGACAAACTTGACCCGGCTCACTCCGGGGCGGAACGACTGCGGGGCGACCACGCCCAGCCGGTCGCAGCGATAGGGCCACAATGTCAGTCCGAAGGTTTCTCCGCCCTCGAGGATTATGCCGATCTCGCTCGCCCCGCCCCGGACCTCGTTTACGATCTTCGGACTGTACGCCTCCTCGAGATCAAGGCCGATCGCGGGGTGCGCCCTGCCGAACGCGGCGAGATCCTCGGGGAGGAACTGTGCGATGGCCGAAGTGCTCGCGCGGATCGACACTCGGCCCCTCAAGCCTTTGCTGAAATCGACCATGTCGCCACGCAGGGCGTTCATTTCGGCAAGGATGGTTTGCGTGCGCCTGAGGCAGGCCTCGCCCGCGGGGGTCAGTTCGACACCGTGGCGCGAACGCCGCAGCAGGCTTACCCCCAGTTCGGCTTCCAGAGTGCTGATCCGCCGGCTAACCGCGGCAATCGCGATGTTGGCGGCGGCCGAGGTCTTCGACAGACTCCGGTGCTCGGCGGCCAGCGCGAATAGCCGCAATGTGACCAGATCAAACATGGCGCCAACTTCGCCGAACGCACTCGAAGTTGCAAGAACCGTAATTGCTCACGGGGTCGGCAATTGGTGGGCTGATCAGGCGACCATGAATCTGCCGTCGACGAGTTCGCGGATGGCTACGAGGGCCGATTTGCCGCTGAGACGAGCGGTTCCGGTGACGGATCGATATCCAGCGTGGATCTGGGCACCCCAGTCGGACCGGAAGCCGTTGGTGACCTTGCGGAACACGACCGAGGGGCGGATCTCGCGCTCTGATATGTTGTTGGTCGCAGGGACGTTGCGGTTGGTGAGGAAGATGAAGAACTTGCTTCGCCAAGCCTTGATTTGTTTGAGCAGAACACGTCCCGCAGGGTGCGCGACAGGCATCTGTACCAGGCGGGTCAGCAGATTGTCGGCCTTCGCAGCGTAGGCGGCCAGCGTTGTGTCCTTCAGGCTGCTTCGTCGCTTGCCGATGCGGATCGCCCAGCGCAGGTGGTCGCGGACTTTGGGGGCGAAGGCGGTATCCCCGCAGTCGATGGCATACTGAACATCGCGCAGGACATGCGCGAGGCAGACCTGATGCTCCTTGCCCAGTTCCTGCTGTCCGGCGTAGCGATCGGAGACCCACACATCAGGTTGGTGGCCGCCCAGCACCTCCTCAGCAACACTGCGCGCCCGGCGCGGGGCGATCTTGTGCAGGACCGCGTCTTTCGAGAGGAAGACCCATTGCCAATGGGCAATGCCGTTGGTGCGCGTGGACGTCTCATCGGACGCGATAATCTTTGCCGTGAGCAACTTGTCGGTGATCGCCTTCGTGGCTGCTGTCATTCCGGCCTCCATACGCCTGAACGCATTGGCGATCGCCCCTTGGGAGATCGTGAGGCCAAACAGCTCCGCGGCAATGCGCGAAAGTCGCTCGAAGCTGACATGGTGGCTGTGATGCAGATAGGCCAGCAGCGAGCGGATGCCGGGGCCAAACGGCGTGCCCGGCTCCATGCCCGCCGGTGCCGCGGCACGGTAGCGACGGCCACATCCCCCGCAGCGCGCACCAAACAATTCGATGCGGGTCACAATCGGACGGATCGGCGGCAGGTCGATATGATCGTAGCGGTGGCGGCAATGCTGGGCCTGCGAGGATATATCGGTCCCGCAATGGCAGCAGTTTGCCGCCATGATGTGTTCGGTTTTGTCCGGCGTCTCGGCCAATGGGCGGTGCTTGCCTTCGCGCGGCGGGCGCTTGCCAGCCTTGGGCTTACCGCCTTTGCCACCGCGCTTGCCAAAGTCGTCCTTCGATGGCGGAATATGCGAATTCCTGGATGTCTTGCGCGGCGTGCCGACCAGGGATTCCAACTCAGAAATCCGCGCTACCAGTCGCTCGATCATCTCGTGCTGCGCGAGCAGCAACTCGTTCTTCTCGGCTTCGGTCAGCACATGAAGCGGCGGTGGTGAAATCCGTAGGGTGAATCAGCCAATCGACCTCCGCGCAACACTTTTTTGCCAACCCCGTGAGCAATTAC
>Ga0255338_1004700_pt1 | contig 13663 bp, 15 predicted proteins | sample MeOH1_35cm_T4_19_FD_203715 | JGI IMG/M metagenome (GOLD analysis project Ga0255338, IMG submission 203715) | Sandy soil microbial communities from University of British Columbia, Vancouver, Canada - MeOH1_35cm_T4_195 | ecosystem: Engineered > Artificial ecosystem > Sand microcosm > Unclassified ...
ACTATTCATGGGATTACTCCTTTGCGCTTTCGCGCTTGGTTGATAAAGATTCGCACCTCTATCAAACCGGGTAATCCCACCCTTTGGCAAGACCCTACTGTCAGATCAAATCTGAACTACTACAAATAAAATCAAATCAAACAAAAATAAAAAATATCAGATTCGATTAGTTTCACGAATATCTATAAGACTTAGTTATATCTGGCGCGCCCATGATTAATCGAGGTTGAAGGTTGTTAATCGAATTTGATCCCGTGACATTCTTAATGGCGCCGGAAGTACTGACCAGTTTCACAATTCCCGTTTTGAGACTGTTGTATAATCCTGCTCCAACGATTCTCAGAATGATTTTGCCGGACCTCAGTATAAGAATTCTCATCATGCAGCAATCCCATTTAGTAGCTTTGCCACTATGAACAGCGCCCATCCGTTGGCCTGGTATCCTGCGCTCACTTCTGTTTCATATCACCAACGCAACTGGCTACAGGATCGCGGGTCACTCACGCGCCGGATACAGGATCGATGTACACAGTTCTGCGTGAAACCGGTATTTCAGTCACTGTGCCGGGTGTATGGCGATGAGCTGGATGTGATGGGATTGCGTCATAATGAACTGGCGATGGTGCGGGAAGTTTATCTTTATTGCGGAAGCACGCCGGTGGTATTTGCGCATTCGGTTGTCTCCCGCAGGAATCTGCGTGGTGCGTGGCGGGGGTTGAGCGGGCTGGGTAATAAATCATTGGGGACGGTTCTGTTTACCAACCCTAAAATCAAACGAACGCCACTGGAGTTTAAAAAGGTCAGCAGCGGTCATTTTCTGTATGATCGGGCATGTGCCGGATTATCAACGAGACCGCCAAGCCTGTGGGCGCGGCGGTCATTGTTTGCGTTGCATGGGCAATCACTGTTAGTTACCGAAGTATTTTTACCGAGTATTCTGGATTTACCATTGTGAACGCTTCTGATCGAATTAAAACCTACGCGCAACTCATGCGGCTGGACAAGCCGATCGGTATTCTATTGCTTTTGTGGCCTATGCTGTGGGGATTGTGGTTTGCCGCACAGGGATTGCCGGATTTTCATATTCTCGTCATTTTTGTTCTGGGCACGATACTGATGCGCTCGGCGGGTTGTGTCATCAATGATTATGCGGATCGCAAGATTGACCCGCATGTGGAACGGACAAAAAACCGTCCGATGCCAGCCGGTAAAGTCAGTTCCAAAGAAGCTTTATTGCTGGCAACCGGATTGAGCCTGTGCGCTTTCCTGCTTATTTTGCCTTTGAATCAACTGACCATCCTGTTATCAGTGCCGGCTTTATTTCTGGCGGGTACTTATCCATTCACCAAGCGTTTTTTTGCCATGCCGCAGGCTTATCTGGGCATTGCATTCAGCTTCGGTATTCCCATGGCTTTTGCCGCGCAAACCGATAGCTTGCCGCCCCTTATCTGGATATTGATGCTGGCCAATCTGTTCTGGGTGATTGCCTACGATACGGCATATGCCATTGTGGATAAACCGGATGACCTGAAAATCGGCATCAGAACGTCTGCGATTACCTTCGGGCGGTTTGATGTGATAGGGGTGATGGTGTGTCAAGCCCTTTTTATTGCGATCATGCTGGGTATCGGGTCATTGCAGCACATGGGTATGGCGTATTACGCCGGATTGATCGCTGCGGTGGGTCTCATCGGATATCAGTATTCGCTGATTCGTAACCGGGATCGGGCACTTTGCTTCAAGGCGTTTCTACATAATAACTGGGTGGGGATGGTTGTGTTTGTCGGTATTGCATTCGATTTTCTCATTTACCATGGCTGAGGATTAAGTCAATGAAATATAAGGATCTCCGGGATTTCATCGCACAACTGGAAGCAATGGGCGAACTCAAGCGTATTAAAACGGAAATTGATCCCGCCCTGGAGATGACGGAAATCTGTGATCGTATCCTGAAAGCACAAGGCCCCGCTGTTTTATTCGAGAATCCAAAAGGGCACAGTATGCCGGTATTGGGTAATCTGTTCGGCACGCCGAAACGGGTGGCCATGGGTATGGGGCAGGAATCGGTCGAAGCATTGCGGGAAGTCGGTAAATTATTAGCTTATCTGAAAGAACCCGATCCTCCCAAGGGATTGAAGGATGCCTGGGACAAGCTGCCGGTATTGAAGCAGGTATTGAACATGGCGCCGAAGGAATTGAGCAGTGCGCCGTGCCAGGAAATTGTGTGGGAAGGCAAAGATGTCGATCTGAGCCGGATACCTATTCAAACCTGTTGGCCGGGCGATATTGCGCCACTCATTACCTGGGGGCTGACGGTAACCAGAGGCCCCAATAAGCCACGGCAGAATTTAGGGATTTACCGGCAGCAAGTCATCGGCGCCAATAAAGTCATTATGCGCTGGCTGGCGCATCGGGGCGGAGCGCTGGATTTTCGTGAATTCAGCCTCGACAATCCGGGCAAGCCTTATCCGCTGGCGGTTGCTTTAGGGGCAGATCCGGCGACCATTCTGGGTGCTGTGACCCCGGTGCCCGATAGTTTGAGCGAATACCAGTTCGCCGGATTGTTGCGTGGTTCCAAAACAGAGGTCATCAAATGTATTGGCAATGACCTGCAAGTACCCGCCAGTGCCGAGATCGTACTGGAAGGCGCCATCCATCCCGATGACACTGCGCTGGAAGGCCCCTATGGCGACCATACCGGTTACTACAATGAACAGGAAACGTTCCCGGTATTCACCATCGACCGCATCACCATGCGCCGCGATCCGATCTATCATTCCACCTACACAGGCAAACCGCCTGACGAACCCGCCATTCTCGGTGTGGCCTTGAATGAAGTGTTCGTGCCGCTGCTGCAGAAGCAATTCCCGGAAATCACCGACTTTTATCTGCCGCCCGAAGGCTGCTCCTACCGCATGGCAGTGGTGAGTATGAAAAAACAATATGCCGGGCACAGCAAGCGCGTGATGTTCGGTATCTGGAGCTTTCTGCGCCAGTTCATGTACACAAAATTTATTATTGTCACCGACGACGACATCAACATACGCGACTGGAAGGAAGTCATCTGGGCCATCACCACCCGCGTTGATCCTGCACGGGATACCTTGATTGTTGAAAACACACCGATTGATTATCTGGACTTTGCCAGCCCGATATCGGGGCTGGGTGGAAAGATGGGGCTGGATGCGACCAATAAATGGCCAGGCGAAACAAACCGGGAATGGGGTACGCCGATTGTGATGGATGATGTAGTTAAGAAAAGGGTGGATGCGATTTGGGGAGAATTAGGGATTTGAAAGAAGTATTTTGTAGTCCTACGATTTCATCACACCTAAAGTCCATAACAATAAGTTACCAAATTTAGCTTCTTCAAGAAACTTAAATTTTAAGAATTAAATAATGGATATTTTTTGGTGTATTAACCAAGCTGGGATAGTCTTTGAAATCATTGGAGCAGTACTTATTGTAGTTTCTGCCTTCAAAACAAGGAGAAAAATTAAAGATGTTCCAGATACTTATGATGCTAATCTTGCAGAAAAATTAAGGGACATAATATCCAATCAAGCTTTTACTGAATTGTGGGGTTTTGGTTTTCTAGCAATAGGATTAGTAATGCAGCTTATAGGTGGCTTTGGAAAGTAGTATGCGTGAGATTTGGCAAACCATTATTCTTTTATCGCTCAGTAACGTGTTTATGACCTTTGCCTGGTACGCGCATTTGAAAGAACTGAACCACAAACCGTGGATCATTGCCGCGCTGATCAGCTGGGGTATTGCATTCTTCGAGTATATGCTGCAGGTTCCCGCTAATCGGGTTGGCTATACGGTTTTGTCGGTTGCGCAGCTCAAAATACTTCAGGAGGTTATTACGCTGACTATATTCGTACCCTTTGCTTTTTTATATCTAAAAGAACCCATTAAGCTCGATTATCTGTGGGCTGCATTGTGTATGGTGGGTGCCGTCTATTTCATGTTTCGTAGTAGATAGAGCCCTTGGTGTTTAATATAGAAGAGTGAAGAATATGAACGTTAAACAATTTTAAGTAACTGATGAAAGGAAGCTTAATTTGTAAACCTGATTTAATCTGCAATTAAAGGAGCGGAATATGAATACGAGAGTAATTATCTTATTAATTTCCATTGTTATTTTAACGAGCGCTTGCTCCATAAAAAAATATAAAGGAATTCCACCTGTAACGAAATCTGAAACAAAAAATCTGCCAGAAACTACATTTTTTTATCTGATTACAGGATTCTCTAACTATTGACGGAATTTTAAGTTTACCAAGCATCTGATATTGGCAAAAGCTTCCTTTATATAAGATAAATTTCTCAATATATGTGTTTCTAAAAATAAACTGGAGATCATTATTCTTAAGTAAAGTTTAATAATTGATGATCACACTTATTTCTTCTTAAAATTTCTGCAGCTGTTTAAGATTCACGCTAATATGTTTTCATTTTCTTTACAGTCAGGAAAATGCCAACACGCGTTAAAGCAACCTTCAAAAACCTGCAAGGGGAGACACTGTCCGGATTACTAGAAATTCCATCGGGTGGGGTGAAATCCTATGCCTTGTTTGCGCATTGTTTTACCTGCTCCAAAGATAACGCTGCCGCTACGTGGATTGCTCAGGCATTGGCGAATCAGGGGATTGCAGTGTTACGCTTTGACTTTACTGGTCTGGGCAGTAGTGAAGGTGATTTCTCCAATACCAATTTCTCCTCCAATCTACAGGATTTACTGGCTGCTGCTGATTATCTGGAACGCCATTATGCGGCGCCTGCGCTTTTAATTGGACATAGTTTGGGAGGCGCTGCCGTACTGGCAGTTGCTCAGCAGTTGGCGACAGTTAAAGCCGTGGCTACGATCAGTGCGCCAGCAACCGCTTCACATGTCAGGCATTTATTTGCTGGCATTGATCAACAGCTATCAAATAAACAGACGGTTCGCGTTGAACTGGGTGGGCGAAGTTTCAATATTCAACGCCAATTGATCGATGATCTGGAAAAGTACAGTTCCTTGGATCATATCAAGGCATTAAAAAAAGCATTGCTGATATTTCATTCACCGCTGGATCAAGTGGTCTCAATTGATGAAGCAGCGCGTATATACACTGCAGCCAGCCATCCCAAGAGCTTTGTATCGCTGGATCAAGCCGATCATCTGCTGTCAAAACCGGAAGATTCACGCTATGTTGCCGATGTGCTAGCCGCCTGGGCGAGTCGTTATCTCAATATGGATGAGGGTAAAGCGAACAACTATACTGCTGCCGCATTCAACGAGGTGCCGGGCAGTGTGGTGGTACGGGAGCATGACAAAAAATTCACGCGCGAGATTTTAACGCCGCATCATCGCCTGATCAGCGATGAACCCACTGCCATGGGGGGTGCTGATCTGGGGCCGAATCCTTATGAGTTGCTGCTCGCGGCGCTGGGTAGCTGTACATCAATGACACTGCGGATGTATGCGACGCATAAACAGATTGATTTGCAGGACATCGAAGTGGTGTTGCAACACAGCCGGATTCATGCAGAAGATTGTGCGGCCTGCGAGCAACCGGCATCGCTGGTTGACCGGATTACTCGTGTGATCAAACTGACAGGCAATCTGGACGATCGTCAACGGAGCCGGTTGCTGGAGATCGCTAATCAATGTCCGGTGCATAAGACACTGAGGAGCCGGATTCATATTGATACAACCCTCGCAGAATCGTCATGATATGAAAGCAGCCAACAGCAGCGTAGAGAAATTTCGCATTGATAAGTGGCTGTTTGCGGCACGTTTTTTTAAGACACGCGCCTTGGCGGCCGATGCGATTGAACGGGGCAGGGTGACGTTGAACGACAATCGGGTGAAACCCGCTAAAGTAGTGGCAATCGGTGATATGCTGGAGATTCGTATCGGCAATTACCAGTACGTGATCAAGGTGCTGGTATTGTCGAATCAACGGGGTTCGGCGACCCAGGCGCAGCAATGGTATAGTGAAACCGATGAAAGTTGTCGACAAAGGGAAATCGTTGCGGCAAAAATGAAGGCGCAACCAGCGCCGGTGTATTCAAAAGGTCGGCCGACGAAGCGTAATCGGCGGGAAATTGAACGCTTCAGGTCGCAGCAGGATGAATTTTAAACGGGTAAGATTCCGCATTAACCCCCTTCAGTTCAAGATATTGAGATAAAGCGAGCAAAAATGAGTAATCGTACTTTCAATCTGAATAAAGAACAGCTTATAAAACAATCCGTTGATCAAATGGATGTGCATTTGCAAGGCACGCATTACAGCCAGGCCCAGAAGCTGGCTTTGACGTGCCGGATTCTGTTTGATAACGGGCATGATTCCGGACTGGCAGGACAGATCACTGCACGTGGCGAGAAACCGGGTACTTATTTAACCCAGCGGCTGGGCATGGGGTTTGACGAGATTCGCGCGAGTAATCTGCTGCTCGTCAATGCGGATCTGGAAGTGTTACAGGGCGACGGCATGGCGAACCCCGCCAATCGTTTTCATTCCTGGCTATACCGGGCAAGACCGGATGTTCAGTGCATCATCCATACCCATGCCATTCACACAGCCGCATTGAGCATGCTGGAGATTCCGTTGGAAATCTCGCACATGGACAACTGTGTTTTGTTTGATGACGTGGCTTTCTTACCCAAATGGCCTGGAGTGCCGGTGGGTAATGAAGAAGGGGAATTGATTTCCGCTGCGATTGGCAATAAACGTGCTTTATTGCTGGCGCATCATGGTTTGCTGGTTGCAAGCGCGAGCATTGAGGAAGCGTGCATTTTGTCGATTGCATTCGAACGGGCTGCCCGCATGCACCTGCTTGCGGCCGCTGCCGGCAAGATACAGCCGATCGATCCGGCACTGGGGCGGGAAGCGCATGACTGGATCCTGCGTTCACAACGGAGTGCGGTTGGTTTTGCCTATTACGCGCGCCGCAGTTTGAAAAATAATAGCGATTGCCTGCAATAAAAAATAATCTTTTTACCGCATAGTCGGGATATTTAATTTGTGCCCGTGCAGGGTTTCAGATAGAATCTGCTTCTCCTAGGCGCGTAGCTCAGTTGGTTAGAGCACCACCTTGACATGGTGGGGGTCGTTGGTTCGAATCCAGTCGCGCCTACCATTTTTTCTGCAGTGCAAGAATGTAAAAAAGCCCGCATCGATGCGGGCTTTTTTATTGCGCCTTTATCCGTCATAATCCACAGCGTATGTCAGGGGATTAAATGGGCAATGTCCATCCATGATTTGTTTCGTAGCTGCATTTAATATGTAAAGTTGTGCATTCAGGAAGGGAACAGATATATGTGGTCGGATCCGGCGGTGATCAATCTTGATACGGTGCGCATCAGCACTAATCAGGATATGGCACGACGCATGCGCTTTGGCGGATTATTTTACATTCTGTGCAGTGTCGCTGTGATTCTGATGTCACCGGTGCTGCGTGCACAGCCTTATATCGCAATCTTCGTTGTCGTATTTGTTTTGCTCGCAGTCATGCGGTTTGTTGTCTGTCGATATGCGCTTGAACGGATGATTGACGATCAAACGCGTGTTGAAAATTATATCGCAGCACTCTATATCCTGACTGCGCTCACCTGGTCCGCTTTTCTAAACTGGATATTTTCATCTATCAGTGTAAGTGATGGCGCTGCGACACTGGCAATCATCTCGACGGTTGGTTTTATCACCGGCGGCGCGGCAGCTATTTCCCCGCGTATCCGCTTGATGCTGGTTTTTTCACTGTTAATCTATCTGCCCAGTTTTTTTGGTCTCGTATTGTATGCGCCGACTGATGTCAGCACAGGGTTGATGATAATAGGGTTTGGCTATTTCTTTTTTTCTGTGCATATCGGTAAACTGCAGCATGATAATTACTGGGTTGCCAGGCAGCAGGCGCTATTGCTGGAAAAACAGGCTGTCGATCTGGAACAGGCGCGACAGCGGGCGGAGGATGCGAATCGGGCTAAATCGGCTTTTCTGGCAGCAATGAGTCATGAAATACGGACACCTATGAACGGTGTGCTCGGCATGTCGGAGATTCTAGGTACTACGCCGCTTAGCCCGGAACAAATTAGATATCTGGGGGTGATACGGAATTCCGGGAAAACCCTCCTGCGGATCATCGATGATATTCTCGATTTTGCCAAGATAGAGGCGCATAAGCTTACCACTGTCAGTCAGCCGTTTGATCTGCGTGCGCTGATTACAGAAGTCGATTTATTATTTCGCGCCAGGGCAAAGGAAACACTCCTGAATTTTGTCGTGCACATCACGGGTGAATTACCACAGCGGCTGATCGGTGATCCGGATCGAATCAAACAAATCCTGTTCAACTTGCTGAGCAATGCCTTCAAGTTTACACATGAGGGTGGAATTGATCTCCTGGTGCGGTGCACGCCCGTTTCAGACCAAAACAGTGTTGAGCTGCAACTGACTGTGATGGATACCGGCATTGGTATTTCTGCGGGGGATCAAGCCTGTTTATTTCAGGAATTCACCCAGGTGGGCGAATCGACTCAGCATATTCGAGGAACCGGTCTGGGCCTTGTGATCACCCGTAATTTGCTATCCCTGATGGGGGGTACCATCACATTAACCAGCGAAGTCGGTAAAGGATCTCAGTTTTGTGCACGCATACCGCTCAAGTGTGAGATTGTTGAACAGGCAGCCTTGGCGCAGAATGAGACGGCCTCTCTGAAACCGCAGACTGGGGATGAGTATCGCGCTCGCATACTGATTGTCGAAGATAATGTAGTCAATCAGATGGTCAGTAAAGCCATGCTGGAGAACTTGAATTATAACGTTGTCCTGGCCTGTGATGGTGCTGAGGCGGTTGATGCAGTTTCATCGCAACATTTTGATTTGATCCTGATGGATTGCAATATGCCTGTTATGGATGGCTTTGAGGCCACACGGCGTATTCGTGCACTGGAACAGCAGAAAAACATAATACCGATTCCGATTGTGGCATTAACAGCCCATGCATTTGAACATATTAAACAGGCCTGCTTTGCTGTCGGCATGAATGAATACCTCAGTAAACCCGTTGATCAGGCACGGCTGGGTAACATGTTGCAACAGTTCTTAGGGAAGCGTGAATAAGTGTTTGCGCGAGCGAATTGCTGTGTCAGGCAGTGCTTGGAAATTTATCTATCTGTCTAATATATCCCGTTTCCTGCGCTCCGCCTGCCTTACACCTCATCGCGCTCGACTTATCTAGGAGTTTAAGGATCAAGCGCACTGAATTCACCGGTTCTGGCTGAACTGCTCACGCAGGTTCTCGATGGCGTCTGGTTCGCCGCGAACCAGAAAGAAACTGCCTTCATTGTCCGAGCGTTCCCCTAACACCTGACAGCTTGCGTAGATTCCTCCACGCAGTTGCTGTGCCGACCAGGGAAGGAAAAGCTCGGTTTCGACCAGATTCTGCTGGAAAAATGTGACGATCTTCTGGTACAGCGTCGCGACATCCTCAGATCGGTATGCACTCATTACAACGCAATCCGGATACTGTGTCTGCAAGGCTGCTGCGCGTTCAACCTGTGCGGTTGCATCACCGACGTGATCAATTTTGTTGAAAACGCGGATGCGCGGCACGGTATTCGCACCGATCTCCTCAAGCACTTTATCGGTGACTTCAAGCTGGCGCTCAAATCCCGGATCGCTGGCATCAATGACGTGGAGCAGCAAGGATGCGTCAAGTGCTTCATCCAGCGTTGATTTAAACGAAGCGACAAGTCCATGCGGCAGGTTCTTGATAAAGCCGACCGTATCGCTGACAAGCACGCGCGGCATGCTCTCCGGGTAGAGGGCGCGCACTGTGGTATCCAGCGTCGCAAAGAGCTTGTTCGCAACCAGCACTTCGCTTCCCGTGAGCGCCCGCATCAGGGTGGACTTGCCGGCGTTCGTATAGCCGACCAGCGCCACGCCAGCAAGTCCCTGGCGTTCCTGCCGCCGTGCGCGTTGTGTCTTGCGCTCGGCATCCATCGTGATAATTTCCTGCTGAAGTTCAGCGATGCGGTCACGAATTTTGCGTCGATCCAGTTCAGTATGCGATTCGCCAGCACCCCGGCCACCGGTGCCACTGCGCTGCCGCCCTTGCGGTCCCGCAAGCTTCGCCGCTTCGCGCAGGCGCGGCGCCATGTACCCGAGGCGTGCGATTTCCACCTGAGCACGTGCTGCACGAGAGCGGGCATTGCGGTGAAAAATTTCGAGAATCACCATCGTGCGGTCCATCACTTCGCAGCCAACCTCTTTTTCAAGGTTGCGTGCCTGGGATGGTGAGATCTCGTGGTCGACCAGGATGGTGTCGATGTCCGGGTTATCGGAGCTGGTGATTGGTTCCTCGAACTCGTCAGACTCAGGTTCGTTATTCACGAAACAGCGTATTTCCTGTCGCTTACCGGCACCAAGGTAGGCGGTTGTGTCGAAGCTGGAGCGCTTTTGCATGAACGTACTGACGACCTTGTATCCCAGTGTTTTTGCGAGTTCGCGTAGCTCGCTCAAAGATGCCTCGAACTCGACGTCACTCACGCATGGCAATTGAACGGCCGCCACGATGGCGTACCTGGGTTTTTCGTTGACTTCTATTTGCATGAGGAAACTGTATTTCTTGAATGGATGAAACCAGATAGTATCTGAAAAGAGTGCTATTGCATTAATTGAAGTCCTAAGGAATTGACTCCAATAGGGTATGTCGTGAGCAGTAAATAGCTAAAATCAACATCATCAACGGGATTATTCTTTGAGAATGTGATCTGTAAGTTACTGTATAGGATATTTTAAGTTTACCAGTGGAGGAAGGTTGCCAAGCAATCTGACAAGCTCTCCAGATCTTATATTTTACCCGATTGATGCAGCATCTTTCTGATTGCATCAGCATGCATTTCCTCTTCAACGATCAGATTTCGCGCATACTCCTCCAGCAACACCGATTTGCCCTGAATCAATTCCAGTAATTCATAATAGGTTTTCAGTGCTTGGTTTTCATGTGCGAGGGATTCCCGAAGAATATCGCCGACCGGCATCGAGCAGATCGGATTGGTATCATGCTGATGTGTCTCTAGCAATGGGCCGATAGCAAGCGAGGGATGTCCTTCCAATAGGGTGACAAGTTCACCCGCCTTTCGAGCATGCAACAATCCTTCCTGGGCTTGCTTGTTTAGCCACTCCACAATGGGGATGCGATTATAACCGTATACCATTAAGGCGTAATGTGTATAACGTACCACGCCAGCAAGCTCAAGTTCCATAATCTGATTCAGTAATACCACTGCTTTATCTTTATCCAGGCTCATGTGGTTCTCCTTTCAGCTTCGTTAATAAGCTACAGTAAGGCCAAGTTCTCTCACATTTACAGTTTATCTGCATGGCTGCTTAGATATTCTGCAACTCCTTCAGGACTTGCTTTCATGCCGGGCTCTCCTTTTTTCCAGCCGGCTGGGCAGAGTTCGCCTCGTTCTTCAAAGAATCGCAGTGCATCGACCATACGCAACATCTCGTCGACATCGCGACCAAGTGGCAGATCATTGACTACTTGGTGACGCACGATACCTTTTCTATCGATCAAGAAAGATCCTCGCAACGCAACATGATTAGGATGACTTACTCCATAAGCATTCATTACTTCGCCGCCCAGATCCGATACCAGCGTGATATCGATTGAACCAATGCCGCCTTGGGTTATGGGTGTATTACGCCAAGCATAATGCGTGAAATGAGAGTCTACCGATACTCCGATTACTTCTACATTACGCTGCTGAAAATCTTTTGCCCGGTGAGAGTGTGCAATGATTTCCGACGGACAGACAAAGGTAAAGTCCAAGGGATAGAAAAACAACACTGCGTATTTGTCACGAATATGCGTATGAAAATTGAAATTTTCATCGAAACTGCCATCAGGCAAAACGGCAGGCTTAGTAAAATCGGGAGCAAGTTGAGTAACGAGTGTGGACATTATTTCTCCTTTTTAATTGTTCAAGGGAATTTTTGAGTAAATTCAATTGTATTGCATGCTGCACAACTAATAATCAATAAATATGAAATCAATCTAATAAACACAATATTATTACTTTATTTTCTTAACATGATACTTGTGATCCGAACCGCAGGGAAGTTAATAATATAACGCAAAGAATTTGACAACGTTTTTGCATAAAAGATCAGAAATGATAGAACAATCTTGATCTTTAAATAGAGTGAGTTCAATAGCAAGATGATATAAATAAAAATACTTCTCTTAAAGTACACAGAAGCTTGCCGGAATTCACTGTTAGAGTCAGAAATGATCTACTTCTAGCCATTTCAACAGGTTTGACAACCTATTGCATTTTTAGTACTTTGCAGTCAGAAGTGGGTTAATTTTTTTACTTTGACCAGACTGAGTCTGCTTCAAATGACGAATAATCAAATTGCAGAGTACAATGCAGTGTTACGAAATAAACCTGTACTAGAGATAGTGCGTTGGGGTATTGCACGTGCAAACGGCCATGCAATTGTGTCAACTAACTTCCGTCCTTTTGAAGCAGTTATTCTTCATCTCTGCGTTCAGGTGCAACCGGATATTACAGTTCTTTGGGTAGACCACGGCTACAATCGGCCAGCGACCTACCGATATGCCGAGAAGCTCCGCGATATACTCAATCTTAACCTTAAGATCTATTTACCGAAGCTAACCGCTGCTCATCGTGATGCAATTTATGGTCCAATTCCAAATACCGATGATGAAGCTGAACTGAAGAAGTTCAGTGCGATGATGAAATTAGAACCCTTTGAATGTGGCATGAAGGAGCTTGCGCCTACAGTTTGGTTCACCGCATTACGCAAAATACAGAATCCGAATCGAGTCAGAATGGATATCCTCTCAGAGGATAAGATTTATGACACAATCAAAATCAACCCTATTTTCTACTGGACGGATGCCGACATGGAAGCGTATCTCAAGCAACATAGCTTGCCGAATGAATGGGACTACTTCGATCCAGCGAAAGCTGACGAAAAACGTGAATGTGGCCTACATACAGGATGAGGAAGTGGAATACCGGATTGGTTCTAATGATGAGAGGTAATTGTCACCACCATTTCTAATTTTTAAAAAAGGTGCTCAAATGATTGAACAGAAAAAGCTGTTTGAACCAGAAAAAATTGCTTGTGAGGTATGTTTGAAAGAAATACCGATATCCGAGGCAACGAGTGTAAAAGCTACTGATTATATTATGTATTATTGTGGTCTTGATTGTTATGAAAAGTGGAAGAAGCAAGAAGAGAATCCTAAATAAAATATGCCGAGAGTAATGGTTGACTGCACGACTGAATATTTGTCAATATGACTTCAATAAACTTCGTGATTTATACTAGTTTTATCTGATCTGACATAGTACTTTTAAAAGAGAACGTTACCGAGTTTGAAATAGATATCGAATCTTTAATCAAACCTCAAGTAGGATTCTCAATCTTGCCGAAAAACTGCAAAATTGGGGCTGTAGTAGATCAGTTTAAATTTTGGTCCAATTTTTCAATATTTTTGTAGTTGTTTAGATAGTGTCGTCACGAGATATTTGCCCAAAGAGCGATACATCTGATATGGACGGCGGCGAGGAAGGAAGCGGTGTTTTTGGCGTATCTTGTAGCAATACCGCGCCATCTTTTCAGGTGCAGGA
>Ga0255338_1004701_pt1 | contig 13660 bp, 10 predicted proteins | sample MeOH1_35cm_T4_19_FD_203715 | JGI IMG/M metagenome (GOLD analysis project Ga0255338, IMG submission 203715) | Sandy soil microbial communities from University of British Columbia, Vancouver, Canada - MeOH1_35cm_T4_195 | ecosystem: Engineered > Artificial ecosystem > Sand microcosm > Unclassified ...
AGCCAAAACCCTCACAGTACAACTCAAGATCCGCTTCTTGCCGGACTCAACAACAAGCAACTCGAAGCAGTCACACTGCCGCAGCAATCCGCACTGATTCTGGCCGGTGCCGGTAGCGGCAAAACGCGCGTACTGACTGCGCGCATTGCCTGGCTGATTCAGACCGGGCAGGTTTCGCCGACAGGCCTGCTGGCAGTTACCTTCACCAATAAAGCCGCAAAAGAGATGCTTACCCGCATCACAGCATCGCTACCGATCAATACGCGCGGCATGTGGGTTGGCACATTCCACGGGCTATGTAATCGCCTGTTGCGTGCGCATCATCGCGAAGCTGGCTTGCCGGCAAGCTTTCAGATTTTAGACATTGCAGACCAGCTATCTGTGATTAAACGCTTAATGAAACAACTGAATGTGGATGATGAGAAATTTCCGCCCAAGCAGGTGCAGAATTTCATCAACGGCTGCAAAGATGAAGGCCTGCGCGCACATGCAGTAGATGCCTACGACCCGCACTCACAGAAGATGCGCGAGATCTTTGAAGAATATGACAAACAGTGCCAGCGTGATGGCGTTGCCGACTTTGCCGAACTGCTGTTGCGCTGCTATGAACTGCTGGAGCGCGATGCCAACATCCGCCACCATTATCAGAGCCGCTTCAAATATATACTGGTAGATGAGTTTCAGGATACCAACCGCCTGCAATACCTGTGGCTGAAACTGCTGGCCGGCAAAGACAACTGCATGTTTGCGGTAGGCGATGATGACCAGTCCATCTATGGCTTCCGCGGCGCGCGTGTGGGCAACATGCGTGATTTTGAAAGCGACTTCCATATTCAGCACGTCGTGAAACTGGAAGAGAACTACCGTTCACACAGCAACATCCTGAATGCTGCAAATGCGATTATTTCGCATAATAAAAACCGCCTGGGCAAAAACCTGTGGACATCAGCCGGAGCCGGTGAGCCGATCCGCGTCTATCAGGCCTATAACGATAATGACGAAGCACAGTTCATCGTCGATGAAATCAAGATGCTGCATGCGGAAGGCACAGAGCTTGGCGACATCGCCCTGCTCTACCGCTCAAATGCCCAATCGCGCATCCTGGAGCACGCATTTTTCTCTGCCAACCTGCCTTACCGCGTATACGGCGGATTACGCTTTTTTGAACGTGCTGAAATCAAACATGCACTCGCATACATGCGCCTGATTGCGAATGCCAATGACGATACTGCGCTGTTACGCGTGATCAACTTTCCGGCACGTGGCATAGGTGCCCGCGGCTTGGAACAATTACAGGAATCCGCCCGCGCTGAAAATTGCAGCCTGTGGCAGGCTGCAATCAATAAAGTTGGCAATGGCAAACCCGGCGCTAAAGGTATTGAAGGATTTGTTGCCTTGATCCGGCAGATGGTGGATGAAGCTTATGGCATCACTTTAGCTGAACTGGCCGAACTGGCAACCACGCTATCCGGCCTGAAAGCACACTATCAGAATGAAAAAGAGGGCGAAGACCGCATCGCCAACCTGAACGAACTGGTCACGGCCGCAGTTGCTTTTACCAAACAGGATTTCGGCAACCATAACAATGTAGACGGCGAAACCGAGCAGGACTTACTGACGCAGTTCCTGAGCCATGCCAGTCTCGAAGCAGGCGAACATCAAGCCGATGTCGGGCGTGAGGCGCTTCAACTGATGACAGTGCATGCCTCCAAGGGGTTGGAATTCAAAGCTGTATTTCTCAGTGGCGTGGAAGAAGGCTTATTCCCCCATGAGCAAAGCACCTTTGAGGCCAATGGCCTTGAAGAAGAACGCCGCCTGATGTATGTAGCGGTAACACGTGCCAGACAGCGCCTGTATATCAGCCATGCACAAAGCCGCATGTTGCATGGACAGGTACGCTACGGCATCCCATCACGCTTTCTGGATGAAATTCCTGACGAGCTTCTCAAACATTTAAACAGCAAACCGGTTGCAAAATCCGGCAGCAACCGCGATTACAGCGAACTGCCTGCCATGATGAGCAAACAGCAGAGCAGTAACCAGAAGAACGCCATGCCTTGGAAGATAGGCCAGCAGGTCGCACATAACAAGTTCGGTAACGGTGTTGTAGTGAGTTACGAAGGCAATGCCAACGATATGCGCGTACAAGTGAACTTTGGACGCGAAGGCCTGAAATGGCTGGCGCTGGAATTTGCCAAACTGACACCGATTTGAGTTTGAATTTCGTATTTAGGGCTATTGTGCAAACTCACTTCTACCCCGTTCGTGCTGAGCTTGTCGAAGCATGAACGATTGTAAATCTATGAGTTGCAACTTCAGCCCTTCGACAAGCTCAGGGCGAACGGTAATTTATAGAAGTGCCCTTTGATGTTTAGCCGCAGATAAACACGGATGCACACAGATAAATACAGATGATTCCGCACTCAGTTGGTTTTAAATCCCCTACTACTGCGCCAGTCGGGCAAGACCGACAAAAGCTTGTTATCAGTCAGTCTGCTGCTCAATATTCTCAATCCCAAACACATCCGCGTAACTGCAATACAAGCTAGTCATCATCATAGGCGCCACCACTACCAGGCCCAAGCCAAACGGAATAATCGCGATAATCAGCAACACCATGAAAATAAAGCCATAGAGCAGAAATGGCAGAATATTTTTCAGGCATGCAGAAAAACTCAACTTCATTGCCTCTACTGCACTTAAATTATGCAAACCTGCCAGTACCGGCGCAAACCAGTAAGCCATCAAAACCGGCATAACCAACAGCAATGCAATCATGATAGGCATCAAAATAGCATCTGCCTGCTCTGGGCTTAAATCCTTACCCTGCACCAGCAGCTCAGCCGTGTCTTTATCCAACACCAGTACAACAATTACTGCAACGAACAGCAGGCTTACCATATAGATACCGCCTATGGTCACCAGTTGCGATGTATTGCGCTTGAAACCTTCGAACAGGTGATTGATTTCCAGATCCTGATTTTTTGTCAGCGCCTGACAACCCCACATCATACCCGCCGCAAATACTGGCGCTAATAATGTACTCACCACTGAACCGATTACCGGCAGCATATTGATTGGAATCATAATGAGGAGATAAATCACCAGCAAAATAATCCACATTGCAGGGTTTGCTTTGAATAAATTAAATCCATTCACAATCCAAACCCAAGCATTGCCGATTGGCACCTGCTTAATTGTTAACGGTTGAGTTTCCAAGTTTTCTGCCATGATATTTATCTTTCGTGATCAGCCATTTTTTACACCAGTAATTAGCGCTGGTCAATTCGCAATTTCAATATGTTTTTAAAGTGATCAGGATCTTTTGCGTGTGTTAATTCACCATCTTGCGGGTAAATTTTGTCATGCAGACGTGATAGCCAGAAGCGTAACGCCGCAATACGCAGCATGCTGTTCCATGCATCCTGCTCAGCCTGCATTAGCGGTCGAATTGACTGATAAGCCTCCAGCATGGCGTTCAGCCTCGCACGATCCAAAGCACCATCTGCCTGCACGCACCAGTCATTTACCGCAATGGCCAGGTCATAGGCAAGCAAGTCATTACATGCATAATAAAAATCGATGAGGCCGCCGACTTTATCACCATCAAACAGTACATTATCGCGAAACAGGTCAGCATGAATAATGCCTGTAGGCAATTCTGAAATGTCGAGTGCAGACTGAAATGCCAGAGTGTCTTTTAATAATTGCTGATCTTCTGCCGGAATATGTGGCATGACCAGACCAGCAATTTTTACGCGCCAATCGGCATCACGCGGGTTACGATGCGGCTTAGCCGCCTGATCTATGCCGCGTTCTACAAATGACTGGCCAGCAACATGCATTTTTGCCAGCACAGCACCCACTTCTGCACAATGCTTGACTTCAGGCACTGTGATATCGTGCCCATTCAAGCAGCTGATGAGCACAGCAGGCTTGCCGTTCAGCATATGCAAGCTGATACCGGAATCATTGGTGATTGGCTGCGGGCACGGCACACCATGGGTCGCAAGGTGACTCATCAAATCAATAAAGTATGGCAGCTCATCCATTGTATTGTGTTCAAACAAGGTGAGCACATATTTATTCTGTGTAGTAATAACAAAATAATTGGTATTGGTAATGCCTGATGAAATACCTTTGAGCTCAACAACCTCACCGATTGAATAACCTTGAAGCCAGGCTTGTAATTCTTGAACACTAACTGAGGTAAAAACAGACATAAATGAAATTTTTAACTAATAATTTAAAGTAACTGGGAATTTGAGAGTGGATGCCAACTGCTATTAAATAATTAAAGAGGGCGCTGGCCCTCTTTAAATTCAATCAGCAATTTAGCACAAGATTGCTAAAATCTGAAAATCGTCCACTTAGGAATAGCTAAAGGCGGGTTAGGCCCGGAGTTAGTCCAGCCACCCTCCTGATCCTCTTTATACAAGTAATAAGGCACACCATTTGATGGGGTCACTTTCATCATGTAGAGCTCGCCGTTCATGCGATATTCTTCAACCGTCTCCCCATTATTTTTTTTAACAATAGTGACTTCCGGTTCATCAGGATCAGCGTCTGTACTCAAGGCAGGCGGTGGAAGCTCTTCAAGCGGCTGCAAATTTTTAGGCGCTTCTGCACTCTGCGCAAACAAAGGCATGAGCATCAGCCCCAATAATAATGCACCTATCGCTTTATGATTTTTAAACATACGCTAACACCTATCCTTAAGTGAGACTTTTTATTACAAATATTCTATCAAATATAACGCTATATAACGCTTTTCTTTATAAATAAAGCTGAATGCGTTCTTCTTCTGCAGAGAGTTTAAAGCCTCTAGTTTCATAATGCTTGAATATTGCCGCCACAACCTGTTCAGGCTCGTCAATAATCTGTATCAGATCCAGATCTTCCGGCGAAATCATCTCCTCATCAACCAGCGTAGTTTTTACCCAACCCATCAAGCCGCGCCAGAATGGCTCACATACCAGAATAATCGGCATTTTCAATGTTTTGCCTGTTTGTACCAGTGTAATGCACTCCATGAGCTCATCCAGTGTACCAAAGCCGCCAGGTAGCACTACATAGGCACTGGCATTTTTAACAAACATGACCTTGCGCATAAAAAAGTGTTTAAAGTTCTGGCTAACGTCCTGATACGGATTACTGTTTTGCTCATGCGGCAATTCAATATTGAGGCCTACACTTGGCGAATAGCCGGCAAAAGCACCTTTATTCGCGGCTTCCATAATACCCGGGCCACCGCCTGATATCACACTGAATCCGGCATCAGAGAGCATGCGTGCGATTTTTTCAGTGAGCTCATAATAAGGGGTGCCAGGCTTGATACGTGCGCCGCCAAAAATGGAAACTGCCGGAGTAATTTCCTTCAAGCGCTCGGTAGCACTGACGAACTCCGCCATGATTTCAAATGCCTGCCATGAGGCATGGCCGCTCTGCTGTTTATCCCTTACATCAGACATTGCACTGGCTGGGATTTTTTTATCAACTGACATAGTGAATAACCTTCATAGGATTTTTACAAAAACCAATTGTTAGCAAGACCTTTCCAAAACAAATTTGGGCAAAATCTCCATCTATAACGCCCAGATGTTTTATTATGTTAGCAATTAAAAAACTGTTAGCAACAACAAATTGCAACTATTTGCTAAAACCTGGTCAAGCTTGCATTTAAGACTGCCGACACTTGCTGGAAGAATTTGGATTTATACATGAAAACATTGTTATTAGTGGATGGCTCATCCTATCTATACCGCGCCTTTCACGCCATGCCTGACTTGAGAAATCACCTGAATGAACCTACCGGTGCAATTCAGGGTGTGCTTAACATGCTGCGCCGTTTACATAAAGATTACCCGGCAGATTACAGCGCCTGCATCTTTGATGCCAAAGGCAAAACCTTCCGCGATGATATTTATCCGGAGTACAAGGCTAACCGCGCCTCCATGCCGGATGACCTGCGCAGTCAGGTAACGCCCTTGCATGAAGCCATCAAAGCCATGGGCTGGCCGCTGATTATTGAAGAAGGCGTAGAAGCCGATGATGTAATCGGCGCGCTGGCAAAACAGGCAGAACGTGAAGGCATGCGCGTCATTATCTCCACCGGGGATAAAGATATTGCGCAGCTGGTGAATGAGCACATCACCATCGTCAACACCATGCCGAATGCTTTCAGGAAAGGTGACGAAAAACTCGATATTGCCGGTGTAGAAGAAAAATTCGGCATCCCGCCCTGCCTCATCGTAGATTACCTGATCCTGATCGGTGACACCTCGGACAATGTACCGGGCGTAGAGAAAGTAGGCCCGAAAACCGCGGTAAAATGGCTCAAGCAGTATGGATCGCTCGACAATATCATCGCAAATGCCGATCAAATCAGTGGCGTAGTCGGTGAAAACCTGCGCAAAGCGCTGCCTTGGCTGCCTACTGCACGCGAGCTGATTACGATTCGCTGTGACGTTGGCATTCAGGAAAGCCTGTCTGACCTTGCACCGCAATTACCGGATAAAGCCAAGCTGGCAGAATTGTTCGACCACTTTGATTTCAAGTCCTGGAAGCGTGAACTCGAACACATGCCGGATGGCAAACCAATCACTGCGGCTAAGGTGCCAGAACCAAAACAGCACCAAACCGCCGACATGTTCACCAGCGATGAACCAATTGTTGATTCCTATGTTGCAAACAGGTCACGCAACTACGAAACAATTTTAAGCCTGGCACAACTGGATAGCTGGCTGGCAAAACTTAGTTCAGCCGATCTAGTATGCTTCGACACCGAAACCACCTCACTGGACCCTATGCTGGCAAAACTTGTAGGTATGTCATTCAGCGTAGAAGCTGGTAGCGCAGCTTATCTGCCATTAATGCATGACTACTTTGATGCCCCGCAGCAGCTTAATTTCAATGAAACGCTTGCCAGAGTAAAACCGATTCTCGAAAACCCAGCCATTAAAAAAGTAGGGCAAAACCTGAAATATGACCAGCATGTGCTGGCCAACCATGGCATTCAGTTAAACGGTATTGCGCACGACACCCTGCTGCAGTCTTATGTGTTTGAATCACATAAATCACATGGCATGGATGCGCTAAGTGAGCGCCACTTGGGCATTAGCACCATCACCTTTGAAGAAGTGGCTGGCAAAGGCGCCAAACAGGTGAGTTTTAATCAGGTTACCGTAGAAGTAGCAGCAGAATACGCCGCAGAAGATGCCGACATTACCTTGCAACTGCATCAGGCCATGTACCCGCAAATTGCAGCAGACGCCAAACTTGAATATATCTACAGCCAGATTGAAATGCCGGTTTCAGATATTTTATTCACGATTGAGCGTAATGGCGTGCTGATAGATGCCAACATGCTCAACGCGCAAAGTAATGAAATCGGCATGAAACTGGTCGCACTTGAAAATCAGGCTTATGAACTGGCAGGCCAACCGTTTAACTTAAGCTCACCCAAACAGCTGCAGGAAATCTTGTTTGGTAAACTCGGCATCAAACCGCTTAAAAAAACACCAAGCGGCACACCTTCTACCGATGAAGACGTATTGCAGGAACTGGCACTGGACTATCCGCTGCCTAAAGTTTTGCTGGAGTATCGCGGCCTCGCCAAGCTCAAGTCTACTTATACCGATAAGCTGCCGCGCATGATCAACCCGTCCACCGGCCGCGTGCATACCAGCTACAACCAGGCTGTCGCCATTACCGGCCGCTTGGCCAGCTCCGACCCTAACTTACAGAACATTCCAGTACGCTCGGCTGAAGGCCGTCGCATCCGCGAAGCATTCATTGCCCCCAAAGGCAGCGTCATTGTTTCTGCCGACTATTCACAGATCGAGCTGCGCATCATGGCGCACCTATCGCAAGACAAAGGCATGCTGGATGCATTTGCCAATAACGAGGATATTCACCGCGCCACCGCTGCCGAGATCTTTGGCATAGAGCGCCAGAATGTAGACAACGAACAGCGTCGTTATGCCAAAGTCATCAACTTTGGCCTTATCTATGGCATGAGCGCGTTTGGATTAGCACAAAACCTCAACATTGAACGCAGTGCGGCACAAAGCTACATCGAGCGTTACTTTGCACGCTACCCCGGGGTTCGTGAGTACATGCAGAACACGCGCGAGATTGCCAAGCAGCAAGGTTATGTTGAAACCTACTTTGGCCGTAGGTTATGGGTGCCGGAAATCAACAGCCCGAACGGCACTAGAAGAGCCGGTGCTGAGCGCGCGGCGATCAATGCACCAATGCAAGGCACAGCAGCTGACCTGATCAAACTCGCGATGATCGCCGTAGACAAATGGATTAAAGATGAAAAACTGCAATCCAAACTGATCATGCAGGTACACGATGAACTGGTGCTGGAAGTACCCGAAAGCGAACTGGAATTAATAAAACAAAGACTGCCGGAACTGATGCAGCATGTAGCCAAACTGGATGTACCGCTGCTGGCGGAAGTCGGCGTAGGCCAAAATTGGGAAAATGCACATTAGCGAACTAAATTAGGCCCAGCACACTCTGTGAATATCATGCAAAAACCAAACTCATCTATCGGCATTTACATCATCGGCGACGAAATTCTCTCCGGCAAGCGGCAGGATGCACATCTGAACTTTGTGATTCAGGCGCTTAAATCACGTGGCTTGCAGTTAGCCTGGGCGCATTACCTCGGTGACATTCCGGAGCAGATCACTGCTCTGTTACGCGCCAGTATGCAGCGCGGCGATATCGTATTCAGCTTTGGCGGCATCGGTGCCACACCTGATGACTTCACGCGCCAGTGCGCAGCCGACGCGGCCGGGTTGCCAATTGCACGCCATCCGGGTGCGGTTGCTGAAATTGAAGCGCAATATGGTGAAAGCGCTTACCCGAAACGCGTACTGATGGCAGACTTTCCATTGGGTGCGGAACTGATTCCTAACCCGGTGAATCGCGTAGCCGGATTTTCAATCAACCAGCATTATTTCGTGCCGGGCTTTCCGCAAATGGCGCACCCAATGGTGGAGTGGGTACTGGATACGTACTATCAGCATTTATTTCATCAACACGACTACACGGAGGTTTCCATTCTGGTCATGGATGCAGGCGAGAGCCAGTTGATTGATCTGATGCGCCACATCGTTGTCAAATATCCGGACTTGAAACTATTCAGCCTGCCAAAATTAGATAACCGCCGCACGACGGAGGTGGGTGTAAAAGGTGCTACAGAACTTGCAAAAATCGCTCTGGATGAAATTAAGCAATCCGTTAATGCACTTGGCTTTCCCTGGCTAAATGTATGAGTGATTTAAATTTCTAACTATCTAAAAAATTAATATTATGGATTGCCGTCAGAACTGCGGAGCTTGCTGTATAGCCCCATCTATTTCCTCACCGATTCCAGGTATGCCTACTGGCAAAAAGGCTGGCGAGAGATGCATACAATTATCTACAGATAATCAATGTAAAATTTTCGGCATGCCTGGACGACCTGACGTATGTGCATCTTTAATGCCTAGCTATGAAATGTGTGGGGACCACGCTACCCATGCAATCGCGTGGCTAAGCAAGCTGGAACAGCTTACTTCACCTGCTTCTGACTTACTAAAGCTTGCTTAGTGAATATGCATCAAATTATCTGATGCTGCAGCAAATACTCCAGCACCTGCCCCACACACTTATCCAAATCATCAGTGCCTGTATCAACTGTGATCTCAGGATTGACAGGTGGCTCATAAGGCGAAGAAATACCAGTAAAATCAGCGATAAGGCCTTTTCTCGCTTTTTCATATAAGCCTTTTACATCTCTTTCTTCACATACTTCAAGCGGGCAACGGCAATAAATCTCAATAAACTCACCCACAGGCAATATTGATCTGACCCTTTCGCGATCAGCTATGTAGGGCGAAATAAATGCTGTGATAGTGATCACACCAGCTTCAACAAATAACTTCGCCATCTCGCCAACTCGGCGGATATTCTCTTCTCGATCCTGTTGACTAAAACCGAGGTCAGAACACAGTCCGTGTCTTACATTATCACCATCGAGCACAAAAGTAGCACAATTACGTTCGTATAAACGGCGTTCAATAGCATGTGCCAATGTTGATTTTCCCGCCCCGGAGAACCCCGTAAGCCACAGCACTACACTATTATGGTTAGAGCGCAGATTACGCTCAGATTTATTTACCAAGGTTTGCTGCCAGAGAATATTTTTATTTTTCATCATTATTTAGTTTAGAGTTCTTCAAATCTGGCCAATACATTTGCCAACAGCATGCATGATCAAAATCCGGCATTACAACAATTGACTTTGATAAATCACTGACAAATCTCCTGGAGTAGGCTCTTGCTACAAATTCACCAGTAATACCATCGTTACCACCCACAAAATGCGTTTGTTTAATATTTTGTAGCTTATCTGCATAGTCTGCTGGGTTTAATGAGTGTTCCAGTGGACTTAACTGTTGCTTATTTGTCCATGTCTGGTGATCCAGATTACCTGCAATCGTCATTAAATAGCTGATATCTTTGCGTTGAGCTGCCACCAATGCTGCCACGGCACCGCCTCCGGAATATCCTATTAAGACTAATGATTCAGCACCAAATTTTAATTTTAGCTGATCAATAGCCTGACTAGTTGCATGAATTACTTCTGGCGCGAAACGATAGCTACTCCAGTACTTTTGACTGCAATTTGGTGACTGATCAAAACTTACATACTGACATGGCCGTGCCAGATACGCGGCTGGCTTATCATCCTGTAGCGCTAACTTCAAAGCCAGCGGATTGGCAGGAGTAGGATTAAATGAAGGGGTAGATCTGTTAATCCAAGCCAACCCATCACCCTCAATATAAATTGTTAATTCTTTTGCAGATTTTAATTTCGCAGGAACATAAGCCTGCAGTAAAAAATTATCAGTATTAATTAAACTTGATACCCAGCCACGATCACTCGCTAATTTACGTGCATGTTCATTACGCACTGTATGGCTTGGAATAGAAACACAGCCTGACAGCAATAACAAAACAAGCAAAAATATATTAATTTTATTAAACAAACTTCACCTGCTGAATCATATAAAAAAAGCCACGGTACCATGACCGTGGCTTTATTTTAACGCGTATTGATTAGATTAGAATGCCCAGCGTGCTTTTACAGATGCAGTCTGGTTATCAAAATCGTTACGTACCTCAAAGTCATAACGCAAGCTTAGCTCCAATGTTTCGGTTGCTTGACCAACAATACCCAAACCACCACGCATTAACCAAGGGCTAGGATCTATGCCTCTAGTTGCAAACGTAGCGCCAGGAATACCGGCAAATGATGAAGTCATGCTTGTTCTTTCGTTGATCACATCATAGCCAACCCCCAGATTAGCAAATGCGCTTGCTTTATCTGAGAGACTACGAGCCAATTTACCATCTGCACCCAGAATCAGTTCATCTGTAGTTTCGCTACCTACATTGAGACTCAATGCACCCGCACCTTTTTCATTATAGCTTTCTGAACGAATTCGGCTGTAATCTGCACGTACTGATGGCGTAAATGTTGTCACTTCATTCAAGGCAAAAGTGTGTGCCAAGCTTACACCTGCATGTGCACTCCAGCTGTCGTAATCTGACTTGGCTAAGCCAATACCAGTAATAGCACGTCTACCTGAGTTATCATGATAACCAAGATCTACCTGATAACTTAAGCTGGTTACGTCACTGAATTTATAGCTACCATAGAATGCGCCCTGATAGCTCTTAATGTCAGCGCTCTGGTTTGACATATCAGAATCCACATCTGTACGTGCATATGCGATTGCAAGACCTACAGTGTTAGCATCAGTGATCTGTCCATCTGCACCGAATACCAAGCCGTAAGAATCTGAATCATAGCCTGCAGTACCGCTACGTTTATCTTGATTAGCCCAACTGCCGAATGGCTTCAACCAAAAGTGTTTATCACTAAAGGCCAAGTCACCGGTTGAAACGCCAGCATTCGCATCCAGGCGTTGGTTTACAGCAAGGTTAACCATACGCATGGTATCTAAAGTAGCGTGATTCACACTGCCGCTTCAAGCATGCATTGAATTTAGAGCCAGATAACCTTGCAGCAAGATTGGCAATAGCACAAGTCGATAAAGTCAAGGAAGGTGATGACAACATGATTTCCTTGGTGGCTGAAGCTGAAAAAGTCGACTCATTACCTGACGCTAAAGCCATTCCATTGCACTTTGGTTTAGGTAAGAGTTATGAAGACACCAAACAATACGATTTAGCCTTCAAACATTACCATGCCGGTTGTCAATTGAAACGCAAACGTATTGAGTACAGCGCAGATAATAATGACTTAATCACAAAAAACATTATCGAATTTTTTACCAAAGAAAATATTGACCGCTTACGTGGTGATGCCTGCGAATCTAACTTGCCAATTTTCGTGCTTGGCATGCCACGTTCAGGCACAACGTTAACTGAAACCATTATTGCCAGCCACCCAATGGTATATGGCGCCGGTGAACTAAACGATATTTTAGAAATAGCCTCACAAGCTCGCGGGATTAACTCGGCAAATGAAAATTCCATAGGTTATCCGTTAAACCTGCAAGGCATTACACCTGCCGAACTCAAATCGATGGCGGAGCACTACATTAACGCCCTGCAACCGCGTGCGCCTGCATCTCCAAGAATTACTGATAAAATGCCGGCAAATTTTAATTTCTTAGGGTTAATTCACCTAATGCTGCCTAATGCCAAGATTGTGCACGTAAAACGCAATCCGGTAGATACATGCGTATCCTGCTACACACGATTATTTAACAAGAGCCAATTACAAAGTTACGATTTAAAAGAAATAGGTCGCTACTACAGAAATTACGCAACACTAATGGAGCATTGGCGTAAAGTACTCCCTGCAGGCTCTTTCTACGAAATTCAATATGAAGATATTATCTCTGACGCAGAAGGTCAATCACGCGCACTGATCGAGTATTGTGGGTTAGAGTGGGATGACGCCTGCCTGAATTTTCATAAAACCGAACGTAATATTCGTACTGCCAGCGTAACACAGGTAAGACAGCCAATTTACAACACCTCGGTAGAAAAATGGCGTCATTATGAAAAATACCTTGATCCTTTACTTGATGGCCTAGGCGACCTAATTTCTCGCTGATCAATTTTACTATTCAATTCTTACTGATTAATACTCAAGGTACAACCATGAACAAATTTTCATTCTCAAAGGATGTTGCTATTACATTGGCATTACTTGTTGTCATGTTTCCCCAAAATACGTTAGCAGAAGCCAAGATTGGCGAACGTTTCGGCGACTGGATATATGAATGCTCTATCTTAGCAGAAAATAAAACAGCTTGCTCATTAAGCCAAGCTATCATGTCAAAAAATCAAAATAAACGTCTCGTTAAATTCAATTTGGGTCGTAATGAAAAAACCAAAGGCATTGACTTTGTAACACTATTACCATTAGGTATAAAACTACCATCAGGAGCAAGTATTGCTATTGATAACGGCACAGCTTATCAACTAACATTAAAAACATGCATTCAACAAGGCTGCGTCGCAGTCTACCCCGCAGATAGCAACTTCATTAAGGCGCTGCAAGGCGGGCAAAAACTTAATATCAGCTTCACTGGCAGCGGAAGTGATCTTCCAATTACTATTA